>JACCDU010110971.1_pt1 | contig 11657 bp, 9 predicted proteins | sample 7446081 | NCBI WGS metagenome assembly JACCDU01 (sample SAMN15323447, study PRJNA562643) | freshwater metagenome | isolation source: river surface water | place: USA:Blue River Watershed | collected 2017-08-17 | reverse complement strand
TATTAAAAAACATACATCCAATCAGTAATTGTACATATCCTGGTCATAAAACGGTATATGATGAAGATGAATGGTGGGATGGGCCGATGCATGATACTGTCGATATATATGGATATACAAAGAAGGCGATTGCTATTGCATCAAAAGCATTGCGTGCTGAAGGGTTGGATACGGTCCAATTAATTTTCCCAAATATGTATGGCCCTGGTGATCATCTAGACCCTGTGCGTGCACATGCACTTGGAGCTATCTTGTCAAGATTGGTTCAAGCAAAGAAAAATAATATTGACGCTGTTGCTATTTGGGGCTCGGGCGCGCCAATACGCGAGTGGCTGCATGTGGCTGATGCAGTTGATGCTATTGTAAAGTTTATAGAATGCAAGGCGCCCGATGTGCCTATTAATATTTCCAGTGGAGTGGGTGTTAGTATTAAAGAGTTGGCTGAAAAATTAAGAAATATAATTGATAAAAAAATTATACTAGAGTTTGACACGACTAAACCAGATGGTGCTTTGGTTAAAATTCTTAAGCCATCACCATTCCTTATGAAAATAAACTGGCTTCCGTCATATCAGCTAGACCGTGGCCTACTTGAAGTAGTTCAGGCGTACAAAGGATAAAAAATGAGTTTAAATATCATCCGTTTTCTTAAAGAACACCCAAGCAGTAAGGGGCAATTTATTAGATTGGTTTTACGTTATGTTTTGTGGCAAATTACTTATCGTATATTTAACGGCTTGTTTATTTTTAAATGGATAAATGATTCGGTATTGATTATGAGGCCTCATGAGCACATGGTCACTCACACATATTACACTGGGGTTGATGAAGATGTTGAAATGAAGTTCATATTGATGTATTGTGATAACAAAGATATATTGATTGATGTAGGTGGAAATGCTGGCTTATATACAGTATTGGCATCTAAAGTAAAGGGAATGCAGGTAATTGTGTATGAGCCAATTAGAGAGACATACAGTAGGTTGATGGCTAATATCAATTTAAATAATATAGGTCATAAAGTTATTGCACGTAATATCGGTTTGTCGGATAGCATCGGGGTGCTTAGATTTACGAACTCACACGACGCGACTAACCATGTTGTTTGTGATGGAACAGATGCGGGTGCCACAGAGGTTGTTTCTGTAAATTTGCTAGATAGTGATCTAAGCGAGTACAAAGTCAGGCCAACCATTATGAAAATAGATGTTGAAGGATTCGAACTACCCGTGCTTCGTGGAGCTTCTCAACTCCTTTCATCATTGGATTTGAAGGTCATAATAATTGAATTAAATAGTAGTGGTGAGAAGTTCGGGTATGCCGATAGTGATGTTATCAGCTATATTTCATCTTTTGGCTTTACGATGTGTAACTATGATCCAAATATTAATTGTGTAAAAGTTTCAGATGGCAAGATTACTCGTCAGAATATGATTTTCGTCAGAAGTCTAGATGAAGTAAATTCTCGGTTTTTAGTCTCAAGAGAGCAATATTATTGCCATCCCATCCTTAGAAATCTATAATGGTTAATAAATTGAGTGTTGGATGGAGTGTAAAAGCGATTGGAATGAGCTTGAATCTTTTATTTAAAGTTGCGTAAATGCTCAGTAGTAATAGTAAAATTTATTGTTCTACGGTTATATATATTATAACAGGTATGTTTAATTCTCTCTCATCGTTGTTGCTTGGCTTATATTTGGCCAAAATTTCAACAGGCTATGAGTTTGGTCAGATTAGTTTATTGCAGTCTGTTCTGGTAATTTTTTCGCAGTTTTTTTTGATGAATTCGCTAGGTTATGTGCCTGTATGTTACGGGGTAGATAATGGTATTGAATTGAATAGATATAAATCATTAATATATTCAATTTCGCCAAAAATAGCGTTTGTAATTATATTTATGTTGCTTGCAGTATTAACGTACGTAAATTTTGAAGCAAAAATATTTGCCTTATTTGTAGTTTATGCCTTGATCTATTCTTTAAATGAGGTTGATAATGCTGAGAAAATTAGTCGTGGTATGAGTTTTCAATACGGCGTTGCAAATTTGATTTCAAAATTTTCTTCAGTGCTAGGGATCTTGGTATGCGATAATATAGGTTTTTTCTCAGTAGAGATTTATCTTTCTATAATAATATTTTCCGAGTTGAATTCTTTGGTTTATAGAGGGTATATTGAAGGTTTGCTTAGGCATTTATTTAATATAAAGTTTGATTTCAAAATGCTACGCGCTGTATTGGGTTATGGTGTGAGATATTTGCCATTGCTTATATTTGGGTGGCTGTATCAATATGTAGACAGAGTATTTGTTAACTATTATTTAACAATGGATGAGCTAGGGCGTTATTCGTTCGCTATTTTACTAGGTTCAAGTATTTCAATATTATCCAACAGTATGGTCAATTCCGTTATTCCATTAGTGTATAAATCAGAATCAAAGAATTTTAATGTCAACATTAGGAATGCGGTCATTTATAATTTTCTTGCAAGTATCGTCGGTTTATGCTTTATTGCTTATTTTGCAACTGATATTGCGCTCTTTCTTGGTAAGAGTATATATATAAATTTAAATATTGAAGTATTTTTGCTCGGATTAGGTTTTGCTTTTCAAGGCCTTTATAAAATTTTCGTATCTATCTTAGATTCTCGTATGATGTATATAAGAAAATTATTAATATTTATTTTTTCGTCGGTTTGTGGTGTTGTGATTAATGTTTTACTAGTGCCAGACTATCACTTGCTAGGTGCGTCAATTGGTTTTGCCGTATCGGGTGCGTTGCTTTTTTTATCCACAGTTTTTGTAATTAAACTTGCGGCGATTGAAGAGTAAGTCAAAAAATAAAATATGTTATTGGTTTTGAAATAGATGGCTAACTAAATGTTCACTTTATTATCGGTTGTATTTAATAACGCGGAAATAATATTCCTGGGTTTCGGGTATATATTTTCAGAGGAGATGGTTAAGCTTGCATTCGTAATTTTATCGGGCCAGTACTTAGTATATCTTTTCGCATGTCGTTTTTATTCCGGACGTGAATTTTTCTTGCTAATTACTGTTTTCTTCCTCTCAATTATTTCTGGTTTCAAGGCGGGTTACTTAGACTTTATTACTGTCATATTTCAATTATTTTTACTTGTAGGATATGTATGTAAATTTAGCTTGTTGAGTTATTCAGCGAGACTTAGGGTGGTTCTTTTAACTTCATTTTGGTCTCAATTTATTATTTTCATAATTAATATTATAGACTTTGTGTTTAGAGGGGCCGTGATGGATATAGCATACCAAAATGTATTTCCGCTTTATTTTGCATTAATGCTTTTTTCGAATGAAATGGTATTGCTTGAAATTAAAAAAATGGGAGAAAGTTCCCGTATTTATGCGTTGGGGATGCGGTTAGATTATTTAAATATTGGAATGACATTGTTGATGATGGTCACATATTTTGGATTTTATTTTATATTTCCTGATTTTAGAGTTGAGATGAAAATATTTGGCCTTATTTTTTTAATCATACTATTAAGGTGCTATTTAAGAATTGGTCCAAAAATAATTCTTCTGCTTGGGATACTTTTGATAGCAGTATTCTTTGGTTTTTGCTTGTCGGTGGTCGATCAGGATTTGTCAATATATTCTGGTTTGATAGGTTTTGAACGTGATAATTCTTTATTGCTGCGTATTGCTGTTTTGAATGAGCAGCTTTTGCTGTTCCGTCAAGAGGATGGTTGGTTGGGGTATATTTTTGGACTGGGCCCAGGGTTTAGTGCTTGGCGTTATGATTTTTATCATCCAATTTTCAAAGAGAGCTTAATTAATCTACCTTCGCATGCAGGGCTATTGTCAATAGTAAGTGACATAGGTGTTTTTGGTTTGTTTACTTTAATATATATATTGTTTCCATTTGCATCGGTCCGAGATTGGGGGAGGGGGCGTAATTCATCTATTTTATTTTTAATTTTTGTTGTAATGAATATAATTTCAATACAGTGGATTCCTTCGGCGATCTATTATCATTTTGGCGGGTCTATATTGTTAACTCAATTGTTGAACTTGAGTCGAAGCGACGCATGAGGATTGCTTAAAAGTTATATTTAGGAGTTGAGATGAATTTTAAATGCGTTACTATTATTGTGCCATGTCGCAATGAGGTGAGTTATATTGAAAATTTTATTTTTGATATTCTTGGGCAGGATCTGTTTGATCTAGATATGGAAATTATTATTGCTGATGGTGATAGTGAGGATGGTACTAGAGAGATTTTGATGAAATTTGCTAGCATTGATTCACGTATACATTGGGTTAATAATCCGAAAAAAATTGTTTCAACCGGCTTAAACCTTGCTGTTGGTAACGCCATGGGGGATGTGGTGGTTCGTATGGATGTTCACACGCGTTACGCGAAAGATTATGTATACCAAAGTGCACGTGTTTTAGCCAATTCTGATGCCACTTGTGTTGGTGGTGCGTGGCTGGCAAAAGGCTTTACACCTCTTCAGCGTGTCATTGCTGCTGCATTCCAAAGTCCAGTCGGATCAGGTGGTGCGATTTCACGAGATATCAATTTTTCAGGTCGGGTAGATACCGTCTATTTGGGGGCTTGGCGCCGCGATGATTTGCTGCAATTGGGGGGGTTTGATGAGGCGCTAGTCAGAAATCAAGATGATGAGTTGTGTTTGCGTATTCATCGCCAAGGCGGGCAAGTCCTGCAGAGTAATAAAATTCATTCCATCTACATTCCTCGTGAGTCGTTTAAATCTTTATTCAAACAGTTCAGTCAATATGGATATTGGAAAATCCCAGTAATTAAGAAACACAAAGTGCCAGGTTCCATGAGGCATTTGGCGCCATTTGCCTTCTTACTACTTTTGATTTTGTTGTCGATTGCCTCAATATTTGTTTCAAATGCTGGCGCTGTATTGGTCATGTTGTTATTGATTTATTTTCTCGGAATTTTCCTTGGGAGCAAAGAGCAACTAGACACCTTAATGCCTGAAGATCCGCGTTGGTTGACTATAGTAGCTGTTGTTGTAATGCATTTAGGTTATGCCATCGGTTTTGGTCGTGGAATTTTGGATTTTTTAATCTTGCGACGTGAAGGCTGTAAAAATATGTCTAATCTCACTCGTTAAAAATAACTGCTAAAACTTCTAATGATTTTTTGGTAATCGGCCCATAAAAGCAAAGATGAGAGGAGTAAAATTTTTTTATGGAAGAAGTCCCACATGTAGAGACTGAAATTCGAGGATAGCCAAATCATCGGCGCGGCCAATCGCGTTGGGGCAAACTCGTTTTTTCCAAATATTTACCTAAAATTGGCAACGCACTACAAATGGAGGACAAAGGTCCGGTAGCGTGGATGTGTCTACGATGTAGCGCATGAAAGAGCACGAAGATGAAAGTCGCCTTTTGAAGGCAGTGTAGTTTTAGGTAAGGTTTATGGCGGTCATTGAGGCGGAGGCTTCTGAAAGAAGTGGTGTAATCCATCTCGCAGAATGGAAATAGCCAAAAGGCAGTGGCAGCACGTGGAGCTTATATTGAATGGCTCATAGAACGGTACGCTTTGAATGGCTGTCGCAGTACTATAGGAAGGACTTGATAGTAGTGCAAGATTTTGCAACTTAGTGGTTTGGTCTTACAACCATAACCAACCAATATGGCCTTGGCTATTCCTGCGTAATGTTTCTATTTCTCCGGCCCTTGCAAAAAGGGCGATTACCCCCAAAAACGCTTGAACGAGGATTTTTCCAAATGAGCCATGAGATTGAAGATATCGCTGCAAGGTACCAGCGCAGGTCAGTGATCCCGGTTGACCGATATTCAAGGCTCAACCCGGTTGTCAATTTGACTGTCCAAGAGCGTCAACGGGCGTTGATTAGGCAGTTCTCGCAGATGGGGCTGAAGAGCTTGGCAAATTTGGCTGTTTTGGAGGTAGGCTGTGGCAGTGGAGTCAACTTGCTGGAGTTGATCGAGTTTGGCGCTGATCCTAGGCTGCTGGTTGGCAATGAACTGTTGCCTGATCGTTTGACTGGAGCTCGCGCAAGGCTTCCTGCATCGGTGCGATTGTTGGCAGGTGATGCATCGCAGTTGGATTTGCCGGCGGCATCTTTTGACATCGTTTACCAGTCGACCGTGTTCAGCTCGATACTTGACAATGAGTTGCAAGCGTCACTGGCGCAAAGAATGTGGGACTTGCTCAAGCCCGGTGGGGGTGTTCTTTGGTATGACTTCACGTACGACAACCCGTACAACCCTGACGTGCGCGGTGTTCCAGTCAGACGCATCAAAGAGCTATTTCCGATGGCCAAATTCAGGGTCCAAAAAGTGACCTTGGCTCCGCCGATTTCCAGGCGTGTGGTCCCATTGTCGCCCCATCTTTATGGGTTGCTCAATAGCTTGCCCTTTTTGCGCACGCACGTTCTTTGTTATCTGGAAAAGGTATGACTCAAAGCTTCTTGCCCTTCGCCCTTCCTGAAATCGGCGAAGAAGAAATCGCCGAGGTTGTTTCAGCTCTGCGTTCGGGATGGGTGACGACTGGTCCTAAGGCCAAACAGTTTGAGTCTGACTTTGTCGATTACCTGGGTGGAGGCCTTGAGGCGATTGCCGTGAATTCGGCCACGGCGGGCTTGCACTTGGGTCTTGAGGCGTTGGGCATTGACCAGGGTGATGAGGTTATCACCACTACCCACACCTTTACAGCAACAGCCGAGGTGATTCGTTACTTGGGTGCACACCCAGTGTTTGTTGATGTGGATGCCGCCACGCTGTGCATCGATGTGGAAGCGGTAGCGCGTGCAATAACGCCTCGTACCAAGGCGATCATTCCAGTGCATTTTGCGGGGCGATCTGCCGACATGAGTCGCTTGTTGGCTTTGGCTAAGCAGCATGGCCTGAAAGTGATGGAGGATGCGGCGCACGCCTTGCCTACCACTTGCGATGGTCGCTTGATTGGTACGCTGGAAAGTGATGTCACGGTGTTCAGCTTTTATGCCAATAAGACCATCACTACGGGCGAGGGTGGCATGTTGGTAACCCGGGACCCTAAAGTGGCCAAGCGGGCGCGGGTGATGCGCCTGCACGGCATCAACCGCGATGCGTTTGACCGATTTACCTCCACAGCGCCCAGCTGGTATTACGAGATCGTGGCTCCGGGCTTCAAATACAACATGACGGACATTGCTGCTTCTATGGGCATTCACCAGTTAAAGAAGGCCAATGTTTTTCAGCAAAAGCGTGCGCGTATTGCCGCTTTGTACGACGAAGCTTTGGCGGGCTTGCCCATCAATCGGCCACCCCACGCTGCGACGGGGGATGTGCATTCATGGCATTTGTATGTGACGCAATTGACGGACGAAGCCAAGGTATCGCGAGATGTGTTCATCGAACGATTGTTTGAGCAAGGCATTGGCTGTAGTGTGCATTACATTCCATTGCATTTGCAACCGTATTGGCGAGATACCTACAAACTGACACCCGAGATGTTTCCTGTGAGTCAGGGGGTGTTTGAGCGCACGGTGTCTTTGCCCTTGTACACGCGCATGACCGAGATCGATGTGGAGCGAGTGGTGGATGCTGTCAAACTCGCATTGAAATGATGGCAAAAAGACTGTTTGATTTAGTCGCCAGTACGTTAGGATTATTGGTGCTTTCTCCGTTATTCGTGGTTATCGCCGTGTTGATTAAGCTGGAGTCTGCAGGGCCAATTTTTTTTAGGCAAGAGCGCATTGGCCAATATGGCAAACCCTTTCGCATTCATAAGTTTCGAACCATGGTTTCAGATGCTGAAACTCGTGGGCCGCAGATCACCATAGGTGAAGACAGCCGAGTCACACGCATCGGAATTTTCTTGCGCAAATACAAATTTGATGAATTAGCGCAATTGATAGACGTGATGTTGGGGCGAATGAGTTTGGTAGGGCCAAGGCCTGAGGTGGCCCGATATGTGGATTGCTACCCCAAAGATGTCAAAGACATTGTTTTGTCAGTGAAGCCAGGAATTACTGACTGGGCATCTATTGAATATAAAGATGAAAGTACTGTATTGGGTGCTGCAGCAGACCCGCACCATGCTTATATTCACGAAGTGTTGCCGATTAAATTAAATTATTATTTGAGCTATGTGAATAATAGGTCATTCGCTGGAGATGTCGCTATTATTCTTTCTACCCTTCGCGCTATTGTTAGATGAAAATGCACAGGTGCAATTAATGACAAGATGCAAGTAATCAAATGCTGACTGACTTTTTGCTCAGACTTCCTCGGCCTCTTAAACGGGCGTTGGCATTGGGGGCCGACATATTGTTGTGTGCGCTTACGGTATGGCTTGCTTTTGATTTGCGATTGGAGTCTTGGACTCCATGGACGCAAGCACATTTTGTTGCTTTTGTTGGGGCTGTTGCATTTGCATTGCCATTGTTTATTATTTTTGGTTTGTATCGGGCAATCTTCCGGTATGCAGGGTTGCCAGCTTTATTAACGGTCTTAAAAGCAGTTTGTCTCTACGCCGCAATCTATGGTTTCGCTTTTAGCGTTGCTGGTGTGCCAGGGGTGCCTCGTTCCGTTGGAATTCTCCAGCCCTTGTTGCTGCTCTTAGGCGTTACGTTGTCTCGCGCTTTTGTACGCTATTGGCTAGGCGGCACCTACCAAGGTATTTTGAGTCGCGATAGTTTGCCTCGGGTGTTGATTTATGGGGCGGGCTCTGCAGGTAGGCAATTGGCTGCAGCGTTGAAAACAAGTTCAGAGCTGGTGGTGGTGGGCCTGTTAGACGACGACAGTAGCTTGCACAGGCAAGTGCTGAATGGTTTGAAAATTTATGCCCCATCCGATCTGTTGGCATTGGTTGCAAAACTACGTGTAACGCAAGTGTTTTTGGCTATTCCGTCCGCCCCGCGTGCGCGACGCAACGAAATTTTAGATTTGGTCCGTGCCGCCCATGTGCAGGTGCGTACCTTGCCCGGTGTGATGGATTTGGCGCAAGGTCGTGTGCAAGTGTCAGACTTGAAAGAGTTGGATATTGAAGACTTGCTAGGCCGAGACCCAGTGCCACCCAATACATTGTTATTGGCTAAAAACATCACCGGCAAGGTGGTGGTGGTGACTGGGGCTGGGGGATCTATTGGCTCTGAGCTGTGCCGGCAAATCATCAATTTGGCACCTTCGGCTTTGCTGTTGGTTGAGCTGACAGAGTTTGCGCTTTATGCCATTGAGCATGAACTTCAAAAACAATTGCAAGAAGCGAATACCAAAGTGGCTTTAGTGCCATTACTTGCCAATGTGCGTGATGCTTCGCGTATGGCTGAAATATTTAGCACATGGCAGCCACATACGGTGTACCACGCAGCGGCTTATAAGCATGTGCCGCTTGTGGAGCACAACCCAGCGGAGGGAGTGAAAAACAATGTGCTTGGGACCTTAACCACCGCCATGCAAGCGATAGCGCATGGGGTAAGCGATTTTGTTTTGATCAGCACCGACAAAGCTGTGCGCCCTACCAATGTGATGGGCACTAGTAAACGTTTGGCAGAGATGGTGTTGCAGGCGCAAGCTGCGGTGATGACTCAGGCCCAAGGCAAAACTAAACTGAGCATGGTGCGATTTGGCAATGTGTTGGGATCTTCGGGTTCTGTGGTGCCATTGTTTCGAAAACAAATTAAAAATGGTGGGCCAATTACGCTAACTGACGAGCGCATTACCCGCTATTTCATGACCATTCCTGAAGCGGCGCAGCTTGTTATTCAGGCGGGTGCCATGGCTAGCGGTGGTGATGTGTTTGTGTTGGACATGGGCGAGCCCGTGAAAATTATTGACCTCGCAAAGCGCATGGTTGAGTTGTCGGGCTTGGGCCTAAAGAATGAAGCGAACCCCAGAGGTGATATTGAACTCCAGGTCACGGGCTTGCGCCCAGGCGAAAAGCTGTATGAAGAGTTGCTGATTGGCGACAACCCATTGCCTACAAGTCATGCCCGTATCATGAAAGCCCATGAAGACTTTTTGTCTTGGGATGTGCTGCAGGCTAAGCTGACAGACCTAGGCTTGGCGCTGGACGCAAACGATGTGCCTTCGATTCGTTCGCGGTTAAAAGACCTAGTGCCCGGCTATCAACCCGATGGCGAGGTGGTGGATTGGGTCTGGTTAGAAAATCAAAAAGAAGTTTAAAGATTCGTGTGAATAAACAAGTTTTGTTAAAAAAATCTGAGTCAGCTTTGCTGTCTGCAATACCTTTTATTTTGGGCTTGGGGTTGTTGCTATCGATCAGCACCAACTTGCGGATGGCTGCCTTCCCCGTTGGTCCGGGCGAGTTATTGTTGGCGGTGCTTGCTACGGTGGGGGCGATTTACGGCAAGCCTTGGCGGCTTTGGAAAACACCTGTGGTTTTGTTTTGGTTGTTTGCAGCGGTGGGCATGCTACAAGGCGCGCTGTTTGCAACGCAAAAGGGCTCCTTAGCTACGCACCATGCTATGGCATATGCATTTACTGCTGCGGTGACCATTGGGTTGTTTGCGCTTATGACGGCGTTGAGTGATGCAGCTTTGCGTCGCGTTATTTATTGGCTGTGCACGTTGACTGCGATTGGTTTGTGGTTTGGTTTTGTGGTGTACCTATCGGGTGACCCAGTGCTAGCGCAAAAGCTAAACATGGCTGATGCGGGTGATGTCCGTTATTCAGGCTGGTCAATCAACCCAAACCAGCTTGCTTTGTTTTTTGTGCCGCTGCCTGTCTGGGTGACTGCGCTGTGGCGTGATGTGTCAAGCCCCACTCGGTGGCAAATGGCAGGCTTTGGGCTGTTGTTGTTTGCGCTGATGCTGATGGGCTTGTTGGTGCGTAGTGATGGCTTGTTTGTGGTGTGGGTGTTTGAGTTTGTGATTTTGATCATGCTGCGCCTGCGCTGGGAAATGAAGGCCAGCCGCATGTCGCTGCTGGGCTACGCACTGGTAATGGTGCTGTGCGTGTTCTTGGTTAAAACATTTGCACATGGTGAGGTGCGCAAGTCGGTGCGTTGCGCTGTAGAAACATTGAGCCAAGGCGAAGGACTATGGTCTGCCAAGTGTTATGACGGCCAAGCGTTTAAAGATCAAGAGGCGTTTCGCATTGGCTATAGCAATCCCGTGGAAAAAACGGGAGTGCGTGAGGAGTTGTGGGAACACGGGGTGCAGGCTTGGTTTGGGTCGCCTTGGGTTGGCCATGGCCCAGGTGAGTATTCATGGTACTCAACTGGTGTAAACGGCGAGCGAACAGGTATTATGGAGTCCCACAACATCACCATCGACTTGCTCACGCAAGGCGGCCTATTAGCGGGTGGCGCATGGATTGCCCTCGTAACGTATTTACTCATCAACGCTTGGCGTATCCGCGACTCCTACACGTTTAGCGTGGTGCTGATGATGGCTGCATTTACCTTCTTCCACAACACACGGCAGCCGTATTTTTGGTTTGTTTTGGCTATGTCTTACGAGGCTATACGCAGAAAGCTTTTTGTATCGCACGCCAGCGACAAGGCTTGATGCCGAAGCTGCACTTCACACTCCCCGCGCTAGTTTGGCAAATGCTCTTGATGGGCTTGCTGGGCTTGTCGGGGATTATTTTTGTGCCTGTGTTGTTGCGCGCGGCAGATGCGCAGCTGATGGCCGCGGTGCTGGTGGCGCAGGTGTATGTGTATTACTTGGTG
>JACCDU011238766.1_pt1 | contig 11660 bp, 11 predicted proteins | sample 7446081 | NCBI WGS metagenome assembly JACCDU01 (sample SAMN15323447, study PRJNA562643) | freshwater metagenome | isolation source: river surface water | place: USA:Blue River Watershed | collected 2017-08-17 | reverse complement strand
GGTGCATCAAAAAAGAACGCAAGTGCAGGCTGAACACCACAAAGCGCAGGTTCACGCAAAAGCCGGTGGCCAAAATCACCCAGGCCGGAGCGCCCGCCACGATCAGCGGGATCGCCGCCAACTGCGAGCTGCCCGCAAACACCAGCAAGGTCATGGCGCTGGCCTCGAACACGCTCATGCCCGACTTGACCATGGCCACACCCGTCATGAGGCCCCAAGCCGCAATGCCGGGGGACTGCGGCGAGACCTCGCGCATGCCCTGCACAAAAGCCGGGTGCCGGTTCAGTCGGGCCAGGAAAAACATCAGGCCGCCACCAAGCGCTGACCCACTTGCAGGGGGCAGCCGCGCAAAAAGTCGGCCGCGCTCAGGCGTTTGCCACCCGGCCGCTGCAATTGGGTCAGGCACAACTGGCCCGCGCCGCAGGCCACACGCACGCCGCTGGCGTCCGCCTGCACCACGGTGCCGGGCTCTGCAGCCTGCGCCAAAGGCTCGGCCACGGCTTGCCAAAGCTTGAGGGTTTCCGTGCCGCCAGCGGCACTCAAAGGCACGGTCATGCCGGGGAAGGGATCAAACGCACGGATGCGGCGCGCCAACACCTCGGCAGGCAAAGCCCAGTCCAGAGCTGCTTCGGCTTTTTCGATCTTGTGCGCGTAGTTCACGCCCTCAGCAGGCTGTGGCACGCGTTGAAGCTGATCGATGTCGGCCAACGCCTGCACGATGGCCTGGCCACCCAGCGCGGCCAGGCGGTCATGCAGCACGGCCGTGGTGTCGGTGGACAAGATGGCCTCGGTGCGCACCAGCAGCATGTCGCCGGTGTCCAGGCCCGCGTCCATTTGCATGATGGTGATGCCGGTCTGAGCGTCCCCGGCTTCAATGGCCCGGTGAATGGGGGCAGCGCCACGCCAGCGAGGCAAGAGTGACGCATGGATGTTCAGACACCCGCGTGGCGGCAAGTCCAGCGTCCACTGCGGCAGGATCAGGCCATAAGCGGCCACGATCATGGTGTCGGCTTTCGCATCCAGCAGGGCCTGACGTGCAGCGGCGGCGTCTTCGGGGTATTTGCCATCCAGGCGCAGGCTACGGGGTTGGGCCACGGGCACGGCATGGTCCAGGGCCCATTGCTTGACGGGCGAAGGCTGCAGCTTCATGCCGCGACCAGCGGGGCGATCAGGCTGGGTCAGCACCAGAACAATCTCGTGGCCTGCTTGGTGCAGGGCCGCCATGGCCACTTGGGCAAATTCGGGCGTGCCCGCAAAAATCAAACGCATGCGGATCAACGCTCCGCTTTTTGGGCTTTGACCAGCTTGGTCTTGATGCGGCCTTGCTTGAGGGGGGAGAGGTATTCCACAAACACCTTGCCCTTGAGGTGGTCCAGCTCATGCTGGATGCAAATGGCCAACAGGCCTTCGGCTTCGATGTTCTGGCTTTGGCCGTTGCGGTCCAGCGCCGTGACCTTGACGGCGGTGGCACGCTCCACGCCGTCGTAAATGCCGGGCACCGACAAACAACCTTCGTCGCCCTTGACGCGCTCCTCGCTCATCCAGGTGATTTCGGGGTTGATCAGCACCATGGGCTGATTGCGCTCTTCCGAGGTGTCGATCACCACCAGACGCTGGTGCACATCAATTTGCGTCGCAGCCAAGCCGATGCCATTGGCGTCGTACATGGTCTCCAGCATGTCGTCGATCAGCGTGCGCAGACGGTCGTCCACCGCAGCCACAGGCTGGGCCACCTTGTGCAGGCGGGGGTCGGGATAGCAAAGGATGGGAAGCAGGGCCATGGATCAAAGAGGGCAAGGGTCAAACCAAGCCCGTATTGTCCCTAATTTCCAATGGGCTTGCCGCTCAACGGCCAGCCGCACAAGCCCCAAACACATTCAGCTCGGGTTTGGCCAGGCCGGTGCCCACCTGGCTCAAGTCCAGCATGGAATGAAACAGGCTGTCGTGCGACCAGGGTTTGTCCGCCTGCGCCTGCAGGCAGTCCATGCGCCAGCCGCGTTGCTGCTGCATGGGTTTGGACAGCCAGGCCAGCATGGGCACATGCTTTTGTTCGCGGGGTGCCATGCGATAGGGCATGCCGTGCAAATACAGGCCTGACTCGCCCAACGACTCACCATGGTCCGACAAGTACATCAGGGCCGTGGGGCGGCTTTGGGCCTGCAGCCATTGGATGGTTTTCGAGACGAAGTGATCTGCATAGAGCACCGAGTTGTCGTAGCCGTTGACGATTTGCTCCACCGGGCAGTTTTGCAGGGCGCTGCTCTTGCACTCAGGCTTGAACTGCTTGATCGCCTCGGGCGAGCGCTTGTAATACGCGGGACCATGGCTGCCCATCTGGTGCATGACCACCACCGTGCCCTTGGCACGTTTGGCCGGGTCCAGCAGGCTCAGCTGCTTGGGCAGCTCCTGCAACATGACCTCGTCAAAACATTCACCGTCCTGACACAGTCCGGGCACTGTGAGGGCTTGGGTCTCATGGCGTGCCACGCGGTTGCACACCCCTTTGCAGCCCGACTGGTTGTCGATCCACAGCACGGCCAAACCGGCACGCTGGAGCACATCGAGCAAACCCTCATAAGGCTGGTCGCTGTTTTCATAACCTGCCTTGCCAAGGTGCGAGAACATGCAGGGCAGCGAGGTCTGGGTGCTGGTGCCGCAAGAGCTGACGTCCGAGTAATACACCAGATCGCCCTGCGCCTTGAGCTTGTTCAGCTCCGGAGTGGTCTGGCGTGCATAACCCGACAACCCGAAATTGGCCGCACGCACCGTCTCACCCACCACCAGCACGATCAGCGGCGCGTCTTGTTCGGACGTGGGCACAGCCAGCAACTTGGCGTCTTCACCAATGGGCAGCATGGGCTTGGCCGCTTGCGAGGCCTGACCTACCGACAAGCGCACCACCGCGTACACGCTGTTGAACGGGTTGGCCATGTAACGCAAGCTGGTGTGGTTGCGCATGAGCGAAGCCAAATCCTGGAACGAGGCCCAGATGCACACAAACATCATGACCCAGGCCAACACAAACAGGCCCAGCTGACGCAGCAGCAAAGGCTTGAATGGAACGCGCCGCACCGGCTGACGCCACCACCACAGACCGGGCAAAACCACGCCCAGCAGGAGCGCCACCAGCATGCGCCAGGACAGCAAGTCGCGCACCTCACGCACATCGGTGTGGACCACGTTGGCGATCATGCTGGGGTCGATCACCACGTTGTAGGTCAACATGAAATAACTGCTCGACGTCACCACCGCCATCAGCACAATGCCCGCCGGCTTGAGCCATTTGGGCCAGACCCACAACAACAAAAACCAGCTGACCATGCTCAGCAAAATCAGCACCAGACTGCCCAAGGTCAGCAAGGCTTTCAAGCCCTGGGTCTCCGGCAATTGCCAGACCGTGAGCCACATGGGCAAATTGCCCGCCGTGCTCAACCAAATGGCCAGCACCAACAACAAGGTCGTGGGGTGCCAAGGCTGGCTTCGGGAAAGGATGTTCATGAGGTGATCTGGAGGGTGAAAGCGGTTTTGATTTTAGTCGGCGCACATGACGCCCGAATGAAGCCCGGCAGGCATGCCCGTGGTGTAATCCTGCCCATTCCAAGCCCCCAAGCCCATGACCCCGAACCTGTCGCGAGAACACGCCCCCCTGAGAGAACTGACGCTGTACAGCGTGCTGGCCGTGCTGTGCGTGCTGGCCTGGGACTACTCGGGCCTGGACTACCCGGTCATGCAAGCGCTGGGCAACGCACAAGGCTTTGCGCTCAAAACCAACTGGTGGCTCGAAGCGATCCTGCACACCAAGGCCCGCCAGCTCTCCGGCGTGGTCCTGGCGGTGCTGGTCTTGATGATCTGGTGGCCACGCGGCTGGTGGCGCGAGCTGAGCCGCCTGCAACGCGTTGAAATCGTCCTGGGCGTGCTCTGGGGCCTGCTGTGCATCAGCAGCCTCAAACGCATCAGCCTGACCAGCTGTCCCTGGGACCTGCAGGACTTTGGTGGCACGGCGGTGTATGTCTCGCATTGGCGCTGGGGCGTGGCCGACGGCGGAGATGGCCATTGCTTTCCGGGCGGACACGCCTCCTCGGCGCTGGCCTTTTTGGCCCTGTGCCTGCCCTGGCTGACCAACGCCACAGCCGCAGCACGCCGCCGTGGCCGCTGGCTGCTGGTCGGGGTGCTGGTGCTGGGTGGCCTTTTGGGCCTGACGCAAACCCTGCGCGGCGCGCACTACCCCAGCCACACCCTGTGGACAGGCCTGATTTGCTGGACCATCGCGGTGCTGAACCACTGGTTGTTTGACACCTTGGCCCACCGCCGGCAAGCGCTCGCCTCCTCCTGACGCACCGCCACCCGGCGGCTTGACGACCTTCGGATACGACCACCACAATGCCCGACAGACAGCCGATCAGGCTGCACAGGGAGACATCGATGGTGAACACCCCCGAAGAATTGGGTTTGTGGCTGCGGCTGTCGCTCACGCCGGGCGTTGGCGATCAAACGGCCCGCCAGTTGCTGGCAGCTTTTGGCGAGCCTGAGCACATCTTCCGCCAATCCGAATCGGCGCTGCGTCAAATCGTCACGGCCAAACAGGCGCAACAGCTGCTGACCGTGCCTGACGGCTGGGCCGATCTGAGCCACGACACCTGGGACTGGCTGCAACAGCCGCCCACGCCAGACATCACACACGCCGTGCTGACCCTGGGCGACGCCGAATACCCCGCGCCTTTGCTGCTCAGCCCCGACCCGCCGGTGATGCTCTATGCCCTGGGTCAAACCGCTGCGTTGCAAAACCTCAAGGCGGAGCAGTCGCTGGCCATGGTGGGCAGCCGCAACCCCACGCCCCAAGGCCAGAGCAATGCCCGCGAGTTCGCCCGCGCTTTGGCCGGCAGCGGCCTGACCATCGTCTCGGGCATGGCCTTGGGCATCGACGGCGCGGCGCACGATGGCGCACTGCAGGGTGCCCGCCCACAGGCACTGGCCACCATCGCCGTGATCGGCACGGGCCTGGACCGGGTCTACCCGCGCCAGCACCGCGAGCTGGCCCACCGCATTGCGCAACGCGGGCTGATCCTGAGCGAATACCCGCTGGGCACACCGCCGCTGAACGCCAACTTCCCCAAACGCAACCGCCTGATTGCAGGGCTGTCCCAAGCCACCCTGGTGGTGGAGGCCGCCCTTCAATCGGGCTCGCTGATCACGGCCAAACAGGCGCTGGAGCAAGGGCGCGACGTGATGGCGATTCCGGGCTCCATCCACTCGGCACAGGCCAAAGGCTGCCACGCCCTCATCAAACAGGGGGCCAAGCTGGTGGAGTCGGCGCAAGATGTGCTCGAAGAGCTGCGCATGCCCGACCCGTTTGCGCAAGTGCCGCTGGCCTTGGCAGCGGACACGACAGCTGCACCGCAAGAAGATGAATTGCTCAGTGCCATGGGCCACGACCCTGTGGGTCTGGACGCCCTGCAAGCACGCTGCGGCTGGTCCACAGCCCAACTGCAAGCGCAGTTGCTCGAGCTGGAATTGATGGGCCAAGTGGGCCGCCTGCCGGGCGGGCTGTTTCAGCGCATCGGCTCGGCCTAGACCTGCCACCCATCAGCGGCACACCCAAAAGAAAGGGCACCCGAAGGTGCCCTGACTGACGTGCGCGGCGAAGCCTCAGACCACGGCACCAGCGTTCTCGTCGCTGTTGTCGCGGTCTTTCTTGATCGGCTTGATCAGGTCTTCACGCTCGATGCCCAACCACATGGCAATGGCAGCGGCCACAAAGACCGAGGAATAAATACCGAAGCAAATGCCGATGGTCAACGCCATGGCGAAGTAATGCAAGGTTTCGCCACCGAACAGCAGCATCGACAGCACCATGATCTGGGTCGAGCCGTGGGTGATGATGGTGCGGCTGATGGTCGAGGTGATCGCGTTGTCGATGATCTCCACCGTGTTCATCTTGCGGTAACGGCGGAAGTTCTCGCGGATGCGGTCAAAAATCACGACCGACTCATTGACCGAGTAGCCCAGCACCGCCAGCACAGCGGCCAGAACCGCCAGCGAGAACTCCCACTGGAAGAAGGCGAAAAAGCCCAGGATGATGATCACGTCATGCAAGTTGGCAATGATGGCCGACACGGCGAATTTCCACTCGAAGCGGACCGCCAGGTAAATCACGATGCCGATCACCACAAAGGCCAGCGCCTTCAGGCCATCGTGCGCCAACTCATCTCCCACTTGCGGGCCCACAAATTCGGTGCGGCGCAGCGTCACATCGGCGCTGTCGGCCTTCAGGGCACTCAGCACTTTTTCGCTTTGCTGGGCCGAGCTCACACCTTTTTGGACCGGCAGGCGGATCATCACGTCACGGGCGGTGCCAAAGTTCTGCACTTGCACTTCAGAAAAGCCCAAGGTGCCCACCGTGGCGCGCACCTTGTTCAGATCAGCCGGCTGGCTGTAGCTGACTTCCATCAGCGTACCGCCTGTGAATTCCACCGACAGGTGCAGGCCCCGGCTGAACAGGAAAAACACCGCCAGCGCAAAAGTCACGAAGGAAATCGCGTTGAACACCAACGCATGCTTCATGAACGGGATGTCTTTTTTGATTTTGAAGAATTCCATCTTGTCTCTCCCGTTCAGTCGGCTTTCACCGCAGAGCCGCCTTCAGGGCGCCACACGGTGCCGATCGACACCGATTTGAGTTTCTTCTTGCTGCCGTACCAAAGGTTCACCAGACCACGCGAGAAGAACACGGCCGAGAACATGCTGGTCAAAATGCCGATGCAATGCACCACCGCAAAGCCACGCACAGGGCCGGAGCCAAAGGCCAGCAAGGCCACACCTGCAATCAGCGTGGTGATGTTGGAGTCAAAAATCGTGGCCCAGGCGCGGTCGTAACCGGCATGGATGGCCGCTTGCGGGCTGGCGCCATTGCGCAACTCTTCACGCACGCGCTCGTTGATCAGCACGTTCGAGTCAATGGCCATGCCCAGAGCGAGCGCCATCGCGGCCATGCCGGGCAGGGTCAAGGTGGCTTGCAACATGGACAGGATGGCCACCAGGAACAAGAGGTTCACGCCCAGCGCGATGCCCGAGAACAAACCAAACATGGCGTAGTACACGCACATGAAGGCCACGATCACCAGAAAGCCCCAGGTCACGCTGTTGAAGCCCTTGGCGATGTTTTCAGCACCCAGGCTGGGGCCGATGGTGCGCTCTTCGATGATCTCCATCGGCGCGGCCAACGAACCGGCACGCAAGAGCAGCGCGGTGTCGTTGGCTTCTGCCGTGGTCATGCGGCCCGAAATCTGCACGCGCCCGCCACCAATTTCCGAGCGGATCACCGGTGCCGTCACGACTTCGCCCTTGCCTTTTTCAAACAAGAGGATGGCCATGCGCTTGCCAATGTTCTCGCGGGTCACTTCCTTGAAGATGCGAGCACCCTTGGCGTCCAGCGTCAGGTTGACCACGGGTTCCTGCGTCTGGTTGTCAAAGCCGGGCTGCGCATCGGTCAGGTTGTCGCCCGTGAGGATGACCTGCTTTTTGACGATCAGCGGACGGCCTTCGCGTTCCAGATAACGCTCGGTGCCAAACGGCACGATGCCGCCTTGCTCGGCTGCACGCGCCTCGGTGCTCTCGTCCACCATGCGCACTTCCAGCGTGGCGGTGCGACCCAGAATGTCTTTGGCCTTGGCCGTGTCCTGCACGCCGGGCAACTGCACCACGATGCGGTCCAGGCCTTGCTGCTGGATCACCGGCTCGGCCACACCCAGTTCATTGATCCGGTTGTGCAAGGTGGTGATGTTTTGTTTGAGGGCTTGTTCCTGCACCTTGCGGGCGGCTTCGGGCTTGACGCTGACGACCAGGCGGAACTCGGCACCATCGGGCACGTCCTGGGTTTGCAAGTCGACAAACTGGGCTGCGACCAAACGCTTGGCCGCTTCGAGTTGCTGTGCATCGCGCAGGCGAATTTCCACCGTCTGGCCATTGCGGCTGATGCCGCCGTGGCGAACGTCTTTTTCGCGCAGCAAGCTGCGCAGATCACCGGTGATGGACTCCACACGCTGCGTGAGCGCCGCCTGCATGTCCACCTGCAGCATGAAGTGCACACCACCACGCAAGTCCAGACCCAAATACATGGGGGCCGCGTGCAAGGATGTCAACCAGTCGGGCGAACGTGACACCAGATTCAGCGCCACCACAAATTGCGGATCAGCCGCATCGGGGATCAGGGCTTTTTGAATCGCGTCCTTGGCCTTGAGCTGGTTGTCGGTGCTGTCAAAGCGGGCGCGAATGGAGCCACCTTCGAGCGCCACGCTTTGGGCGTTGACGCCTGCGGCCTTGAGCGCGTCTTCGACTTTCTGCAGCGTGCCGGTGTCCACCTTGATGGTGGCCTTGCCCGAAGACACCTGCACGGCAGGGGCCTCACCAAAGAAGTTGGGCAGGGTGTAGATCACCCCCAGCAACAGTGCGACCACGATGATCGCGTATTTCCAGACCGGGTAACGGTTCATAAGGACTCACGTACAGAATGAAAAGGGGGCATGTGCGCCCCGCTGAAAAAGCCGAAAACAGCTCTGAATTACTTCAGTGTGCCCTTGGGCAAAACTTGCACCACCGCGCTGCGCTGCATTTGCACTTCCACGCCGGCAGCGATTTCCACGCCGATGTTGCTGTCGCCGATTTTGCTGACCTTGCCCAGCAAACCGCCAGCGGTCACAACTTCGTCACCCTTGGCCAGCGCGTCGATCATGGCGCGGTGCTCTTTTTGCTTTTTCATCTGAGGGCGGATCATGACGAAATACAGCACCGCAAACATCAGCAGCAAGGGCAGCATGCTCATCAAGGTGGACTGCATGTCGCCACCCGCAGCGGCGGCAGGAGCGGTTTGGGCAAAAGCGGAAGAAATGAACATGGGAAAACTCCACAAAAACGGGCTGTCTGTCTTCTGCCCCTGCCAAAGCGGCAAAGGGCAGACCAACGTGGGATTGTATGCGGGGCTATGATGCCCCCGAATGCACCCGCAGCTGCCGGGTTTTAAGTCTCAAACCAGCCGAATTAATCCCGAAAGTCCGCTTTTGTCCTTCCCTGTTTTGCCTGTAGCCGCCTTGCTGGGCTCGCTGGTGTCCCTGTCGATCGGCACGTCCTTTGCCAAAAGCCTGTTCCCGGCTGTGGGGGCCGAAGGCACCACGCTGTACCGGCTGGTGTTTGCCACGCTGATCTTGATGGCTTTTTGGCGGCCCTGGCGACGCCGCTGGACATGGGCCGACGCACTGCCACTGAGTTTGTACGGGGTGAATCTGGGGGTGATGAACCTGTTGTTCTACAACGCCATCAAGACCATTCCGTTTGGATTGGCGATTGCCATCGAATTCACCGGCCCCTTGGCCGTGGCACTTTGGCATTCGCGCAAAGCCAGCGACTGGCTCTGGGTGGCCCTGGCGGTGCTGGGCTTGGGCCTGATCCTGCCCTGGCCCGGTGCGCAGGATGCGCTGGACCCGGTGGGCATTGGCTTTGCACTGGCCGCGGGTGCCTGCTGGGCCATGTACATCGTGTTCGGGCAACGCGTGGCCAAGCGGTATGGCGCCATGGCCACGCCCATGGGCATGCTGGCGGCAGCCTTGGTGGTGACCCCCTTTGGCCTGTACGAAGCGGGCAGCGCCCTGCTCGACACGCAATGGCTCGCGGCTGGTCTGGCGGTGGCGCTGCTGTCGAGCGCCGTGCCTTACACGCTGGAGATGTACGCCCTGAACCACCTGCCCAAACACACCTTCAGCATCTTGCTGAGTCTGGAGCCCGCCGTGGGTGCCATCGCAGGCTGGATTGTGCTGGCCGAACAGCTGAGCCTGGGCCAATGGGCCGCCATGGGTTTCATCATTTGCGCCTCGATGGGCAGCGCCTGGTCAGCCGGACGCAGCGCCGCCAAGCCCGCACAGTAACTGCAAGCGCTGGTGCAACGCATCGCCTAGGTCCAGCGGCCAGGCCTGCTTGGCCTTGAGGTAATGGTCGGTGAACACGTCCAGATAAGCCTCCAGCGTGTCGCCCGCATGCGCTTCACCGGCCAGCGACAGGCACAGGGCCGCCACTTCGGCGGTGCACAAATGGTCCTCCCGTTTGGAGCGGCGCAAGCGGTAACGTGACAACTGTTCGGGCTGCAAACTGAGCACCGGCAAATGGTTCAGGTAAGGGCTCTTGTGAAACATCTTGCGCGCCTCGGACCAGGTGGCATCCAGCAAAATGAACAGCGGCTTTTTGTCGCCATCGGGCTGCACTTGCGTGACGACCCTTTCGGGCAATGCATATTCACCGGGAAACACCACATAGGGCTGCCACTGCGGATCGGCCAGCAAACGCAGCAAGGCGGGGTCGACCTCGGTGCGCGCCCACGAAAATGCAAACGTGTCCTGCACCACATCGGCAATCAGCCAGCCGGTGTTGCTCGGCTTGAGCGGCTCGGTGTCGCACATGATCAGGCACATGCCTGCCTGCGTGGCCAACTGCGGACGCAAGGCGCACAGACAGTGACTGAAGATCACCCGGCACTGCGGGCAGCGCTCGGCGCGCGAACCCCTTGCAATGAAGGGCTCGGTCCTGCGCGCCATGCGGGCATCGCGCAAGCGCGAGACAGCGTGCTTCAAATGCAGGTGCCCGCAAGCCGTTGATCGAAGTTCATCGACCACAAAACACCGGTTTTCGACGCTCGGCAAAGGCCGCTCGGCCTTCGGCAAAGTCGGCGCTGTCGCTGGTCATGTGCTCGCGTGCACGCAGGCGATCGGTGTCCATCTGCCCTGCGGCGATTTCGTTGATCGACTTTTTGGTTTCCTGCACCGCCAAAGGGGCCAGGGCCAGAATGTCGCCCACCAGTGTTTGCAGCGTGGCGGCCCAATCGGCCTGCGACACCAAAGCCTCGAACACGCCCATGGCGTTGAGCTGCTCGGCCGAGAAAGGCCGCGCTGTCAAAAACGCCCGCTTGGTGCCTGCCACGCCAAAGCGGCCCACATAACGCTGCAAGCCACTGGGGTAGTAATGCAGGCCCAGCGCAGTGGCGGGCATGCGCCACTCGATGCCTTGCAGGCCGATGCGCAAATCGCAGGCCAGCACCACATCGGTGGCGCCGCCATACACGCTGCCATTCAAAGCGCAAATCGTCACCGGGCGCAGCTTGGCCAGTGCGTCAGGAATTTCTTCAAAGAAAGTCGAGCCGTGGCCGGGCTCGTTGAAACCACTGATGTCGTAACCCGCGCAAAACACCGGCTTGGGCTGGCCTTCGGTGTTGGCCGTCAGCACCAGCACGCGCACCTCGGTGTTCTGGTTGACCTGTTCAAACTGCGCCAGCAAGGTCTTGAGGTCGCCGTTTTCCAGCCGGTTGCGCTGGGCCGGGCGGTTCAGGGTGATGGTGGCCACGCCGCCTGCGATGTGCAGGGCAGGGGCAGACGGCTGAGCGGGCAAAAGGGACATGGGGGATGATCCAGAAACAACAAAGGCGTCCGAAGACGCCCTTGATTGTAGAAAGCAGCAGGTGTGCTTATTTGGCTTTGGCCTTGCTCATGGCAGCCTAGACCGAAGCTTCGGCTTGGGCAGTGGCGGCCTTGAGGTTGGACTCGGCGGTGTCAGCGGCTTGCTTGGCCACTTTTTTCAGGGTTTCAGCAGCGTTTTGGCTGGCTTCGAAAGCGGTCTTGATCACG
>JACCDU010026180.1_pt1 | contig 11662 bp, 12 predicted proteins | sample 7446081 | NCBI WGS metagenome assembly JACCDU01 (sample SAMN15323447, study PRJNA562643) | freshwater metagenome | isolation source: river surface water | place: USA:Blue River Watershed | collected 2017-08-17 | reverse complement strand
GAGATGTTCTCGCTCATCACGATCGCATCATCGACCACGAAGCCGGTCGCAATCGTCAGCGCCATCAGCGACAGGTTGTTCAGGCTGTAGCCCATCAGGTACATCACGCCCAGCGTGCCGACCAGCGAGATCGGCACCGCCATGCTGGCGATCACGGTCGCGCGGCCGTTGTGCAGGAAGATCAGGATGGCCAGCACCACCAGCGCCACGGCCAGCAGCAGCTCGGTGGCGACGTGATTGACGGACGAGCGTATGCCCGCAGTGCGGTCGCTCAGCACATCGATCGCGATGGCTGCCGGCATCGCCGCTTGCAGTTCGGGCAGGCGGCGCTTGATGGCGTCGACCGTCTCGATCACGTTGGCGCCCGGCTGGCGCTGCACGTTCAGGATCACGGCCGGCTTCAGGTTGGCCCAGGCGCCGAGGCGCACGTTCTCGGCCGCTTGCACGACATTGGCCACATCGGCCAGTCGTACCGGCGCGCCATTCTTGTACGCGACGACCAGTTGCTTGTACTGGTCGATCGACGATAGCTGGTCATTCGCATTGATGGACCAGAAGCGGGTCGGGCCGTCGAAGTTGCCCTTGGCCGTGTTCGAGTTCGCCGTGGTGATGGCCGTGCGCAGGCTGTCGAGCCCGAGGCCGGCCGCGGCCAGCGCGCGCGGGTTGGCCTGGATGCGGATGGCCGGCTTCTGGCCGCCGGAGAGCGACACGAGGCCCACGCCCGGCACCTGGCTGATTTTCAACGCGAGGCGGGTATTGGCGATGTCCTGCACCTCGGTCAGCGGCAGCGTGTCCGAGGTCAGCGCCAGCGTCAGCACCGGCGCATCGGCAGGATTGATCTTCGCGTAGGTCGGCGGCGCCGGCAGGTCGGCCGGCAGCAGCGTGGTGGCGGCGTTGATCGCGGCCTGCACTTCCTGCTCGGCCACATCCAGCGCGATGCCGAGGCTGAACTGCAGCGTGATGCTGGAGATGCCGGCGGCCGACGACGAGCTCATGCGCTTCAAACCCGCCATCTGCCCGAACTGGCGCTCGAGCGGCGCGGTCAGGGTCTGGCTGATGACTTCAGGGCTGGCGCCCGGATAGGCGGCGCGGACCTGAATGGTGGGGAAGTCGACTTGCGGCAATGCGGACAGCGGCAGGAAGCGCAGCGCCACCAGCCCGGCCAGCACGATCGCCACCATCAGCAGCGCGGTCGCGACCGGCCGCAGGATGAAGGGGCGTGACAGGATCATTCGCCGCTCTTGTCGCGACGACCACTGCCGCGCTTGCGCTCGATCCCGCCGCCTTTGCCTTCGCCACCGGGGCCGCCCGGGCCGGCGGCATTCCCTGCACCGCGGCCTTCACCCGGCAGACGCACCTTCGCGCCATCGGCGAGGCGGTCTGCGCCTTCGGTAATCACTTGTTCGCCGGGCTCGAGGCCCGACATCACCTGCACCTTGTCGGCAGCCGACAGGCCGGTCTTCACGTTGCGCACGGCCACGGTCTTGCTGGAAGCATCGAGCACATAGACGAATTCGGTGCCAGCGCCGCGGCGGATCGCCGACACCGGCACCGCGACCGCATTGTCGACCGAGCGCAGGTTCACGCGCACATTGACGAACTGGTTCGGGAACAGCGCGGTCTTCGCATTGTCGAAGCGGGCCTTGGCGCGCACGGTGCCGGTCTGCGGATCGACCTGGTTGTCGAGCGCGAGGAAGCGGCCGCTGGCCAATTCGTTGGCGCGTGCGCGGTCGAGCGCGATCACGTTCGGCGCGCGGCTGCCGGACAGCGCGGCGCGCAGATCGGGGATGCGGTCTTGCGGCAGCGTGAAGGCGACATCGATGGGCGACACCTGCGTGATGGTGACGATGCCGTTCGCATCGCCGGGGCCGACCAGGTTGCCGACATCAACGGTGCGCAGGCCGATGCGGCCCGAGATCGGCGCGGCGATGCGGCTGAATTCGAGGTTGAGCTTCGCGCTGCGCTCGGCGGCGCGGTCGACGTTGACCGTGCCTTCCAGTTGTTTCACCAGTGCCACCTGGGTGTCGACTTCCTGCTTGGCGATCGAGTCTTGCGCGAGCAGGGTGCGGTAGCGCGCTTCGGTGACGCGCGCATTTTCCAGTTGGGCTTCATCGCGGCGCAGCTGGCCGGTGGCTTGCATCAGCACGATCTCGAACGGGCGCGGGTCGATCACGGCCAGTAGCTGGCCTTTCTGCACCATCTGGCCTTCGGTGAACAGCACTTGCTGGATCACGCCGGAAACCTGCGCGCGCACGACCGAGGTCGCCACCGGGGTCACGGTGCCGAGCGCTTCGAGCACGACGGGGAAGGCCTGTTTTTCCGCGGTGGCCACGCCCACCGTCACCGGCGGGCGGCGCGAGCCGCGATCACCGTCGCCATTGCCGGCACGCTTGGCCATCACATACCAGACCAGCGCGCCCACGGCTGCGGCCAGCAGCAGCGCGATCAGGATGGGTACGAGCGGCGATCGTTTGGCGGGGCGGGCAGGAAGCGGGTTGTTGACCATGGGGAGGCGGTGGGGTGCTGTGGCGTCGTTGTTATGGTGCGGGGACCGGGCCGCGTACGGCATCGGCCCTGTGCATGGGGCACATTTTCGCAGGACGCAAGCTTACCTGATTTGGGATTTCCGTTTTATTACAGGATCCCATTCGGCCTCGGCTTGGCCCTGGGGCCGACGCGCCGGGCCATCCGCGCTGCCGGCCACCACGGTTGGCTGCCGTCCAGGCTTACCAGTGCGCCGCGCAATAGATGATGGCCGGGAAGCTCGCCAGCCACGCCCAGAAGAAGCGGTTCAGGCCAAAGTAGCGGAACACCAGGAAATGGAACAGCGCCGCCACCGCGCAGAATACTGCCGCGATGCGCGGGCCGGCCAGCGCGAACGGGAACAGGCATTCCCAAATGATGAAGGCCCATGAGCAGGCGATGGCCACCGGCAGGCGGCGGTAGCGGCTGTCGGCCGGCAGCGGGCCGTGCAGGCCGCCGTCAAGGAAGTAGACCAGCGCGCGGCCGTTGCGCCATTCGGGCGTGACCAGCTTGATCGCGCCGGAGATGAAATAGGACGTGATCGCATGAATGGCGATGTACCAGAGCCCGGCCTTCCATGCCAGCACCGGGCCGACCCACAGCGTGGCGAGGTGGGCAGTCAGCAAGCCCGTGAGGACGACGATGCTCATGAAGTCGCTGCCGCCATTGAAGGCGCCGCGCCAGCGGATCAGGATCAGCAGGGTGCTGGCGAACAGCAGCAGGGCGCTGGCCAGGCTGCTGCCCCACAGCAGGCTGGCGGCGGCAGCCAGCCGTACCAGCAGGTGGATGCGATGCACATCAGGGCGGTAGACCAGGTCGAACAGGCCACGCAGCGGTGCCGACGCATGCGCGATGTCGCCGCGCTGCACCGACCAGGCCCACAAGCCGCCGGGTGCCTGCACGGCTTGCAGCCGCAGGAACTCCAGGGTCTGGATCAACAGGCTGACGCCCAGCAGGCATTCGAGCGCACGGGCGGCGAGGTAGAGGCTGTTCATGCCGCGTCCTCGGGCGAGGTGGGTGATGGCGAGGGCGAAGGCGTCGACATGGACGCAGATGCAGGCACAGTCGCAGGCGTATCTGACCGCATGGCCAGCATCGGCGACGTGAGGATGGCCATGTCCTCGGTCGGTTCCAGCAGTGGCGGCACCAGCCGCAACTGGAACTGGTACTGCGTGCAGGGTTCGCCGCGGGCCTCGATCAATTCGCGCGCCAGACGGTCGGCCATCTGGTAAGTGACCAGCTCGCGCACATCGCGGCTGTCGGCCATGGTCTGCACGTCAAAGCTCAGATGGTCGACCAGGTTCTGGTTGGCCAACAGCAGGTTGTTGCGCGCGTTGTGAAACAGGTGGGCGGGCCGGAATGGCGCGCGTGGCATGAACATCGTCCAGTCGCCCCAGTGCCCGTCAGCGTTCGCGCTGCGCGTGAACAGCCGTGGTTGCGCGCCGAAGCCATGGTAGAAGCGCCAGTTCGGGAAGAAGCTGCGCATCAGGAAGAGCCAGGGCCCGGCGATCACCCGCCCGCGCCGGCGCAGGCTGGCGAGCAGGAACACGAAATACGCGGCCAGCAGTATCAGGCTCAGGGTCTGGATCGTGGTCACGTCGGTTCTGCCGGGGCGGGTTTGGGAAAGGGTAATGAATCTTGCAATAGAGAAAGTTTAACAGTCCCGTTCCGAAGCGTTCATTCAGCTCAGCTGTGCGATGGAGGGGCACCGCCCATGCCAAGCCGAGATGCCCGTTTTTAAGCTGCAAGGGTTTGCGGGGCTTATTTGGCGATGCTTCTTTGAGGCACTGGATTACACTTACGCCCATTGCATTCGGAGGTTTCAATGGATAGTGCGGCGATCGAGACACGCCACTGGGTTTTGCTGGTTTTCATCGTATCGGCTTTGTATGCGCATTTGCGCGGCACCGTGCGTTTCGGGCTGGTGCGCGCGCTGACGGATTTCACGGTGCTGATCGCGCCGGTCAATGCGCTGATGTACCTGTTCTCGCGCACCCGCCGTTCGGCCTACATCGACCAGGCCGATTTCCCGGAGCTCGAGCCGCTGCGCGCGCACTGGCAGGAGATTCGCGATGAAGCCATGGCGCTGGCAGGCACGGGACAGATTCGTGCGGCGTCGGGTTACAACGATGTCGGCTTCAATTCCTTCTTCCGCACCGGCTGGAAGCGCTTCTACCTGACCTGGTACGGCAAGGAGCTGCCGTCGGCGCAGGAGCAGTGCCCGAAGACGATGGCGCTGCTGAAGCAGATCCCGACCATCAAGGCCGCGATGTTCGCATCGCTGCCCCCGGGCGCGACCCTGGTCCGTCACCGCGACCCGTATGCGGGCTCGCTGCGTTACCACCTCGGGCTGGTGACGCCGAATGATCCGGGCTGCTTCATCGAAGTCGACGGGCAGCGCTATCACTGGAAGGATGGCGAGGCCGTGATGTTCGACGAAACCTTTATCCACCATGCAGCCAACACCACCGAGCAGCAGCGCGTGGTGCTGTTCTGCGATGTCGAACGCCCGCTGTGGGGCGCGCCGGTACGCTGGTTCAACCGCCTTTTCGGCAAGTACGTGGTGGCCGCGGCTGCGTCGGAAAACGTCGAAGGCGAGGGCGTCGGCGGTCTGAACAAGTTCTTCAGCGTGTTCTACAAGGTGCGCCTGCAGTCGAAAAAACTGAAGGCCAATAACCGCTTCCTGTATTACCTGACCAAGTGGATGGCCATCCTCGGCCTGCTCTGGCTGATCTTCTGGTAAGCGCCTGCCGGCAGGCGGCGCTCGCCTGCTTGTCGTTCAGGTTGCGCAGGTTGCAAGGGGCCCAAGGGGTGCACTGCCTGTGCCGGGGCATCCGGCCATCGGCCTAAACTGACAGGCGACCCGCCGCCCATGCGCGCACAGGCTGGGGTCGCATTCCTGGGCATTTCACGCTTGAAAATCAAGGGCTTGCGTGAGGTTGCTCATTTACAATAGTTTCGGAACGGGGTAGATTCACAGGGTCGCTGCCCACCTGTTCCGGCATGTCCCTGTCCTGTCGTCAGTCCGTTTCGCTACTGTCTGTTGTCGCCGCCCTTGCCGGCTGCGCGTCGGAATCCGAACTGACGGCGATCCGCCTTGATCGCAGCAATCCCAAGTACACGTCCGACGCTTGCCAGCGCAGCATTGCGGCCAGCAGCGTGCATGTCGATGTGAAGAATGCCAGCATGTTCGCGTCGCCGGCCCTGATCCTGATGAGCGGCGGCTTGCTGCTGCCGGTGGTGGCGGCCAATGCCGCGATCGATTATGTCGACCGCACGGATGCATCGAACATGTCGACGCGCTGCGGCGGCAAGGGCAAGACCCAGGCCGAGATCGTCGAAAGCGTATCGACGCGCGCCGTGATGGGCGTCGCTGCCAATGTCGTCCCCATTCCTTTACCTGCATCCAAATGACTTGCAAACGTTTTCTGGCTGGCCTGCTGCTGGCTGCATGCGCCACCCAATCGGCCCATGCCGAATGGACCTCAGTCTCGCGCCATAACAATGGCGAATTCTTCATCGACCGCTCGACCATCAATATCAAGGGGGCGCAGCGCGAAGTCTGGAGCATGATGAATTACAGTAATCCGCAGCTCAGCCGCAGCGGGCAGGTGTATCGCTCGACCAAAGCCATGCTGCAGGTCGAATGCGAAACCCGCTACGCGCGCGCGATCCACATGTCTTTCTTCACCGAGCTGCAACTGCGCGGCAAGGAATTTGGCAAGATGGGTTCGCTGCCGCCGTGGGAAAAGGTGCCGCAGGATTCGGCGATGCGCGAGATCCTCGATCTGGTCTGCAAGGCATGACACGATGAGCAAGCGTGACACCACCGGCGGATTGCGCTGGCACTGGCGCGCTTTCCTGCAGCGCCGGCGCTGGGCGGCCACCTCCGCGCAGATCGCCGACTGGCTGGACAGTACACAACCGGCATCGACGCAGCTGCTGCTGATCGGCGGCAGCGCCGGCTGGATGATGTCGTCGCGCTGGCTGCAGCGATTCTCTGAAATCATCCTGGTCGATATCGACCCTTGGGCGCCGCGGCTGTTCCGCCTGAACCATGGGCGCGCGCTGCGTGCCTCGGGCACCACGCTGCGTTTCATCGAGGCCGATGGACTGCAGCAGCTGGAAGCACTGCTTGCACAATTCCCGCGCGCCTCGCTGTTCTTCGATAATGTGCTGGGTCAGCACCTGTACCGGGTGCGTGAGATCGAGCGCGCCGAGGCGGAGCTTGACCGCATTGCCTTGCGTCTGGAAGGACGCGACTGGGGTAGCGTGCATGACCTGTTCTCGGGACCTGTCGATGCGCTGAAGGTGCCGGTGCAACCGGTGCTTGGCTTCGATGCGCAGCGCGATGCGAAAGGGCTGGTGGTCGACGGGCTGCGCGACACGCCCTTGCACAAGCGGCTGCTGGCCCAGGTGGGCGGCGTCAATGAATGGATGGACCACGTGACCTCGGGTGTCTTCCCGACCGGGGTTCCGAGTCGCCTGATCGCCTGGCCCTTCCTGCCGCACTATGCGCACTGGCTGCAGGCCGGCTGGGTCACTGCCTAAAGTTTTTTCGTTCGTCGTCGATTTGCGAATACCGTTAGAATTTTTGCGATATCGCCATCGGCAGGCGCTTTGCTGCGCCCGTTACTGTTTAGGAAAGCATGATGTCATTCGTTCGTCATTCCCTGTATCGCCCCTTGTCGGGTGCCTTGCTGGCCACATGGCTGGCCGCCGTGGTCCCGACCGCCGCACTGGCCGACAGCCATCCGCCGGCGCCTGCCGTCCAGCGTCCGCCGTCGCCCGGCGCCAGTCACAGCACCAAGGTCGGTCATTGGGAATATGACGGCGAATTCGGTCCGACCAAATGGAATGAAGTCGATCCGGCCTTCAAGACCTGCACGTTGGGCAAGCGGCAGTCGCCGATCAACATCGAGACGCGCGACGCAGAGAAGGGCGGACTCAAGCCCATACAGTTCAACTACAACGCCGGTCCTGCCGAGATCGTCAACAATGGCCATACCATCCAGATCACACTGGAGAACGCCGGCACTGCGCGCTTCGACGGCCTCGAGTATCGTCTGGTGCAATTCCACTTCCATACGCCGAGCGAAGAAAAAATCGACAGCATGGCGCAGCACATGGTTGCGCACCTGGTGCATCGCGCCGGTGATACCAAGCTGGCGGTGGTGGCCGTGATGTTCAAGCTGGGCAAGGAGAACAAGGCGCTCAAGCCCATCTTCGACAGCCTGCCGCAACGCGAGGGACAGAAGGCCAAGATCAATGAATTCAATCCGGCCGACATCCTGCCGGGCGACCCGACCTATTTCGCGTACACCGGCTCGCTGACCACGCCGCCCTGTACCGAGGACGTGAAATGGCATGTGATGCAGACACCGATGGTGATCTCGTATTCGCAGCTGGCGGCGTTCAAGAAGCTGTACAAGATGAATGCGCGGCCGGTGCAGCCCTTGAACGGGCGTCGGGTGCAGGTCTACGTGCAGCAGTAACACGGCAGCACGGCAGCACAAAAAAACAAAGGGCGCTGCGGCGCCCTTTGTGCTTGTTGTTTCTGCTTGTGGTTTGCACTTCTTCCTTGTGCTTCGACTTTCAGCTTTGTCTTCGGATCTCAGATCCTGTCCAGCGACTGGTGCAGCTTCAGGATTTTTTCCTTCAGTTCGGGACTGGCGCCCATGATCGCGGGTTGCGCTCCGAGCTGGCGGCGTGCGGCCTGTGCCGATTCCTGCGGTGCCGGCTGATGGATGACGACAGGCGCAGGTCGCAGCATCACCAGCAGGGTCAGCACGAGGCTGGACAAGACCCACATCACCCACACGCTGCCAGCCGGTATGTCGGCCATCTGCGTCATCGCGCCATAGGCCGACAGCCAGGCCGACCAGTCGATGCGCAGCCACCACAACACATTGCCTTGCGCCTTGCAGGTCAGCACGAAGGCGACGGCGAACAACAGCCAGTTCAGCACCAGCAGCAGGGCGGGCAAACGGGAGAGTTTTTTCATCGCAAATGGGGCGCGGCTGTCGGCGTCAGGCCTTCAGGGCGGCCGTCAGCTTTTCACTCAGCGATTCGGCGATCTGCATGCGCAGCTTCGACGTCTCGTGAATTTCCTGTTCGCTGCGGTAGGCGTTCGACACCAGTTCGGCAGCGAGGCTGCGCACGCCTTCGATTTCCGTTTCCAGCGCGGCGACGCGTTCCTGCAGCGCCTTCTTTTCCTGCAGCTTGCCACCGATCAGGCGAATCGCCGCATGCACCTGCGTCCATGCCTGCAGGCGCGGATCACTGATTTTCAGGCTATCGAAAACTTCCTGCATCGATTCGCCAATGTCCACCAGTGCTTCGGTCGGCAATTTATCGAGGCCGGTCATCGCCACATTATCTTCCGCGCCCGTTTCGGGATTAAGTCTTTCATTAATTGAAATCACCTGCCCGGTAGCGTCGCTCCATCCGGATTGCGGTTCGAAACGCATCATCGTGGGTTTTGCAGAAGACTTTGCCATTTTGCGAATCCTTATAAAGAAAATACTTGGATTTCCTCGAAAGACTGATCTATACTCCGCGTTATATTATGGCAAATTTTCCCCTGAAGCAACGTTAATGTAGCAAAGTCCAGAAAAATCAACGATTTGCGAGCGAATCCGAGGAACAGTATGAGCAAGGCACTCAAGGTCCTGATAACGAGCCAAAAAGGCGGCGTCGGAAAAAGCACGGTTTCCGCGAACCTGGCAGCTTATTTTGCTTACATTTCTGGCAAAAAAACCTCGCTAATCGATTTTGATCATCAGGCGACTTCGGGAAAATGGGTCCGCAAAGCTTATCCAATTGGCATTGATTGCAAGACAGTCGATTTGCCCAATGCCAAAGGCTCCGGCATTGCATTATTGAAGGCGAAAGAAGCACTGCGCAAGTCGAATGAATCCAGCGAAGTCGTCATTACCGACCTGACCTGGACCGATGTGCTGCCGCCGGATTTCCTGTTCGAGTTCGATCTGGTGCTGGTGCCGAGCTCCCTGTCGCGTGTCGAGCTCGACAGCACGCTCGAGTTCGTGAACCGCTTCTCGTATGTCTTCAATTCGCGCCTGAAAACGCCGCCCAAGCTGGTGATCGTTCCTTCGCGCGTCGATAACCTCGATACCTACGAAAGCATCTTCTCGAAGTCCTTCAATGCGGGCTTCTTCCTGTCGCCGCCGGTCATGTACAGCACCAGCGCCAACGAATTCTTCGGCACCGAATTTTTCGTGATGACGTCGAAGAAGGAAATTCGCGAGAACTTCCTCGAATTCGGCCGCTCGATCGAGCAGCTGGGCGAGATCGAAGCCGACCTCAAATCCGCGAAGGCGGGCGACATGCGCCAGTCGTCGCTGACGCACAAGGTCAGCGGATCCATCCTCGATCGATTCCGCGCGATCCGCAATTCGAATCCGACCGCACCGGTGCGTGCCGCCGCCAATGACAGTGCGCGCCTCAGCACCACGAACCGACTGAAGTCGGCGATTCCATCCTTCCTGATCATGGGCGGGGATTGAGCTGCCCGCCTGCCTGACGCACGCGCGCTGACGAACCTGCGCATGAAAAAAGCGACGCCCCGGGACGTCGCTTTTTTTTCGTTCGAAGCCTTGCTTGTAGTCTTGCAGACAGGTGAGCGCTTCGTTCAGTTGTCGAGATCAGCCGCACGGTAAGTCTTGCCCGGCCGCGGCACGCCCCGGCGATCGATCCGCACTGCCTGCACGGTCCAGGCCACTGCACCATCCGCCTTCCAGTTCAGCAGCACCATCCAGCCGGTGGTCGTGTCTTCATCGCTGAAACCGTCGAACACGAAATTGCCCAGACTGTAGAACACGGGCTTGCCGTTATAGGTTTCGACATCCTGCGTCACATGCGGGTGGCCGCCGATGACGGCATCGGCGCCGCTGTCGATCATCAGGCGCGCCATCTTTCGCTGTCGCTCCGATGCCAGTCGCTGGTACTCCCAGCCCCAGTGGGGATACACAACCAGGAAATCGATGCCCATCGCTTCCTTCGCATGGCGAATGTCATGCACCAGCTGGTCTTCATCCAGCCAGGCATTGCCCGGCGTATCGTCCAGCGCCTCGAAGCTGCGCGGGAAGAAGCCGTTGTAGCCGAGGATGCCGATGCGCTTGCCCTTGATCTCGGCAATGAAGGGCCGGTGCGCATCGCGCAGCTGGCGACCGCCGCCGAAGTAGGGCATCTGTGCACGTTCGAGCCGCTGCAGCATGTCGGTGAAGGCCGGCTTGCCGAAGTCGCCTGTATGGTTGTTGGCCAGCGAGACAGCGCTGAAATAGCGCTTGGCCAGCTTCAGCGAACGCTGCGGCGCGCGGAAGGTATAGGGCTTGTCCTCGGGGCGGCCCTTGGTCGACACCACGCATTCGAGGTTGCCGATGCTGAGGTCGACGCCTTTCAACAGCGGCGCGACATGGATGAAAGGATCCTTGCCGGCGCGGATCAGTTTGCCCGGCCCGTCGGCCAGCATCAGGTCGCCGACGAAGGCCATGGTGATATCGGCGGGATCAGCAGGATCGGCGGCAGCGCCAGTCATACCAGCGCTCGCCACTGCGGCGGTACGCGGCTGCCGTACGCCGGCTCCCGCGCGGGCGGGGTCGGCGGGCGCGAGCAGCAGCGAGGCCAGCAGCATCAACAGGGCAGCGGGCTTCATGGGGTCACTCGCAAGAGCTGGTACAGCGGAAGAACAGTTCGCGCTCGAAGTCGGAGGAGTACACCTTGTTCAGCCCGAAGTCGGTCGTGCGCTTGTCAACGGGGCTGCCCGCGTGACAGGCATCCGCGGGCAAGGGGTACTCGGCCGCATGCAAGGGCGCCGGACCGCGCTCGCGCAATTCATAGACCCAGGTCTTGAGCTTGCCGCGCTCCGACAGGTACTGCGCCTGAAAGCGAAAGCGCTTGCCGAGCGTGACGGACTGCGTCGCATAGACATCCGTGGTCGGCTGCAGCAGCAGCGTTTCAGCGCGCCCGCCGTAGTCCGCTTCGCAGATGGCGGTTGGTTGAAGCGGCGGGGCGTCGGCGGCAAATACCTGTGGCGAAGCTGACCACGCGATCGCCATCGCCAAAAACAAAAAGCCCCGGTAAACGGGGCTTTTGCGGGTCAGGATGGCCATGGCGGTGT
>JACCDU010853439.1_pt1 | contig 11667 bp, 14 predicted proteins | sample 7446081 | NCBI WGS metagenome assembly JACCDU01 (sample SAMN15323447, study PRJNA562643) | freshwater metagenome | isolation source: river surface water | place: USA:Blue River Watershed | collected 2017-08-17 | reverse complement strand
TTTTCTTTCTTCGTTGCTTACTTCTTTGAATTGTATTTCTTGCTTGTTTAAAGCCACAAAAACTCCCTCCATTGCAGGACTTTTAACCAAGGATATACCATATACCCCTATGTTATCGTTTTCGTCAAATATTGCTTCGTAAGTCTTAATCATTTTTTACACTGCTCTCATTTTATCCCTAGCTTTTTCCGCGAGGCTTAAGTATGTTTTTGCATTTTTAAGAGCCGACATAGCCTGCGCATCGTCTGCCCCTATCTCTTTGGCTTTTTTAATAAATTCTTCGTATGCTTGAATAGATACTTTGAAATTAGACACAGCCAAACCCATTTCGTCTTTTGCTTTTGACATTAAATCATTTTTAGCATTAAGCCATTTGGCGTAACCGCTATCGAAATTTGATTTAGCATCTTGTAATAAAGCTAATTTCACAGATGTTTCTTTTTTAATATCTGAGAGTTTCAATAGAATATCATCTTTTTTCATAAAATAAAATTAAGTAGTTAACATTTAAAACGTTTATAATAAATTATTGTTTCATTTTTGCGGAATTATAACCCAGCGTTACTTTGCGCATTTCTATCCATTGCTTGTTGTGAACTCACCTCACTAGCGACCACATACGCTTTTACGGGTTGTCTTTCCGTTGCTAAACTTTCGGCAATTTGATTTGTTCCGGTTCCTGTAACTAGATTGAAACTAGGGGCGCTTGGTGTCGAAATATCAGAAGGAGAAGCACCTCCGCCACCACCTCCCAAAGTTTTAACTTTGTTGATGTTTTTAACCGCATCAAATCCTGCTTTTACAGCTAATGCAGTAGAAGCGATTTTGTTTATAGTTCCGAACGGCTCCGGCAAAGTAGTCTTGTTCGCCCAAATTTCCGTCACACCTTGGTAAGTGTTTATTAAAGCCTGAGCCGAAGCCGCTATCTTTCCAACCTTGGAGTTTTCGCCTAAAATAGTGGCTATCTTCCCAAATGTATCTGCCGTTAACGAAATCTTTTGTTCTTCTAAATACTTGCGACGCGCTAAATCTTCCGCATATTGTTGCTCATAGAATCTATAAAGCTCCGTTTCATTTTGCTTTAAACTGTTATCAATCTCTTGCTTTTTGTTTAGATACTCTTGTTCGGCATCTGTTCGGGCTTGCGTACCTAATGCGTAAAGCTCTCTTTTACGTTCTAAATCTTCAAGTATAATTTGATTTTGAGCTTCTAAAATTTCACGTTGCTTTTGTAGTTTCGCTTCTTCTCCAATCGCTTGCTCTTTCTCAAATTCCTTCTGTTTGATTCTGCGATCATTTTCCGAATCCTTAATACTTTGCAATAAGTCTCGTTCTTCTCTTAGTAAAGCATTTCTATTTTGTAATTGCTCCGATTGTGCGCCTTTTAATCTTTCGGCAACGTCAACCAAATCTGTTTGTAATTTGTAGATTTGATTTGAACGTTCAACGGTAACCCCAAGTAATTTTTGCTCTTGTTGTAATCCGGCAATCCTTGCGTTTATCGTTTCTGTTTCCGCCTGTAATTGCTTTTTAAGGACTTCGCTTAATTGATCGTTGGCTTTTATTCTTTCAGATATTGCCTTAGTATCATCGTCGCGCAATTGGCGCAATGCTTCGGCTTGGTATTGGTATTGCAGCTGTAATCTTTCTTGTTGCAATGCAAGTAACTCGAAGTTTTTACGGCTTTGATTTATTGCTTTTGCTTGTGCGTATGCTCCTTTTAAATCTACTTCGGAAATCGCTTTTGTTCCCTCTGTTGCTAATGTAGAAACGCCAGTAACGACTTCATCGACCGCTTCACCTATGTTGTTAAGTATTTTTTTCCCTTGCTCGAAATTATCCTTAATCGTGTCTTTGTAAGTCTTAGTTAATTCTTTTAGCCTTTTTTCAGCTTTCTTAACTCCTTCCTCATCCCCGAAAACATTTTCATAGGCTAATTTTAAGGCCTGGAAAGCTCCTTCCAAAGCAATAACGGTTAGCTTTAAGTTATTGAAAATTATCGTTACAAATCCACCCACAACTTTCCCAAGCGCATCAAAGCCTCCGGTAGCTTCATTTATTTTACTAAGAATATTACTAAAAGAATTGAAAAGCTGATTTATTACAATTGATAAAGTAGTTGAAACGTCGTTTACAAAGTCCATTACTTTCTGATTCTCTGAAAGTACCTGCGTAAACTTAGCCACTAACGCAATGACCAAACCAATCCCAAGAGATTTGAAAGCAGTACCAACCGAACCAATAACAGATTTTAAACCTTTCATTGCTCGGCTTTGGTTGTCAACGCTTTTTTCAACTTTCTTTAGTGATTTTTCAGCATCTTTGCCCCCTTCTTTGTAAGAATCGCCCATTTGCTCGGCTTCCTTATTTAATTTTTGTTGTTGAATTTCTGCATCTAACAACTCATTAAATAAAGTTTTGATTTCTCCTACTGCCTGCTTTGCGTTAGCGACAATATTTATAACCCTTTCGATAGCCATATGCGCTTAATTTTTTCTTTGCACTCTTTCCAAGTGTCAACTTTTTCATATTTGCCTTTTGCGATTTCTACGCTTTCAGAAACTCCGTAAAGGTCATTTCTTAAAATAATATTTAAAACTTCTTCTATCATTATCTAGTAATTACGTTTAAATTACTCACTAAAATATTTGTAACAGCGGTATTGTTTTTAACAAACACTTCTATATAATCATTTGTTCCCAAAGAAACTAAAGTTTGTAATACAATATCTTCAGAAGTTCCCGTGCCACTTGTTGTTACATAAATTTCACTTTCATTTAATACAGTTCCGTTTTTAGCAATATAGCCCCCTATTTGGTTGTTGTTACCACTAGACAAAGACATTGTTACTTTTACCTCAAAAACCCTTGTAATGGCTCCTATGTATGTAGCTCTGTTATTTGTGTTTGTAAATCTTTGAGTTACCGAAGCGCTTGTTGTCGTGCCTAATATTTTAACAGGCGTGTTTGTTGCGGAAATTACTGTTGTGGTCGCGTTTCCATTCATGTAATATTGGCTAATTTCATTACTATTTGAAATTCCCGTATTATCTCTGAATCTTACTTTGTTGTCAATAAATAAAACCCCCGTTGTATAAGTACCCCCTCCCGAAAAATTCACATTATTTAAAATGTAACTTTCTATCGGAACACTTGCAGAAGTTGAAAAATTTATTCCTGTTTCACCAACACCAATAACGAATGCACTGTATATCGCTCTAAATCTTCTGCTTATTGTACACGCTGAATCAATAATAAAAGCAGTTTGACCGGATGCCGTGTTAAATAAGCATGAAGTTATAGCGATTGAACCCATTGATCCGGTATAAGTCAAATTACCACTTTCCAAAAATGCGCAATCCGTCCAAACGTGATTTGTGTAATCTTGAATTGTGCCGACTGTGGCGCAATTTAAAAAGTTAACACCGAACCAATCCAAAGCCGTTGTTGTTCCGTCTCCGTTTAAATTCAAAGCGACATTTGAGGTTATAGTAATATTCCTAATTGGCAAACTATAAACCGAAGTTATTAAAGCCGTTCCGATTAACCCCGTAGAATATAAAACAACATTTTCACTGCTAGAACCAAGTATAACAGTATTCTGTCCACACACTAATCGATCACCTGCCAAGTCCAAAGATTCAGTAAAGTAATATGCTGTATTATCCGCTAATGTGATAACGTCAGAAACTGGTGCGGGTAATTCATTTAGCGACCGGACAAACACAAATTTATTTTCTTGAATCAATCCGTATAATTCAGTAAAATTATCATTTATAATGTCACCACCATCTCTTAATCCAGTTCCTGTAGTGTCGCCCTCTGTTGCCCCTAAATATATTGTTTGTCTAGCCATTATCCCAAGTTATTGTGTTGTTATCAAATGTGATTGTGTTATTGTCAAATGTTATTAATATTGAACTTTGAACAATGGTAACTGTTACCACTTGTAAAGTATCGGTGTTTGTTATCGTTGCCGTAACTATTCTAGGCGATCCTGTTCCGTTTTCATCTATATCGAAATAAATACTACTTCCCGAACTTGTGTAGCTTATCCAGCTAGTGCCAAAACCTTCATCGTTAAATATTAAACTAAAATTATTAAGATTTGTTACAAATGTACTCTCAGTTTTAGCTGTGTAATCTGTGTTAATTGTTGACGGGCTTGCCGTAAATCCATTCACTTTATTATCGAAAGAATTTACCAACTCAAACTGCACTTTATTGGTCAGTAAATTATACGTATAACTGCTAATTCTAAAGTAACGGTTTCGTAATTTAATCACATCATTTAACTTCAATTTAATCATAATGCGGTAAGGTACCTCGAATAAATTGTATTTAAATGTCCTTCTTTTAATATTGAAAATGCTGGTAATATAATCGTCATGGTAATTACTGTAAAGCGTATTTTCGATCAACTCCTTTGTGTACTCGTTGAACTCTTTACCAAAAATAGTGCTATATTGCGGGTTCGTAAAGCCAAGCGTATGGCTTGGAATGTTTATACTACCGCTTAATTGTTCTTCAACGTTTGAAGCGTTTATAAAACTCACCGTTTTACTACCTACAGAATTGTTGACAACATAATGTAGATGGGGTTTAATGTTTACGGGATCCGTTTTGTCGTCGATAATTGCCCCGTACATTATGTTAGTTTCTGAATCGTCAAATAAATCTGGCAACCTCTCATAAACAACTTGTTCAAAAGGTAATTTTATTTCTAGTTTTGACCCGTCAAGTAAATCACCGTTTTCGTCTTCCAATACCGCCTCTTCATCACCATAGCCCTGACCAACATTTTCTTTGAATTTTTTATTTAGTATCGATGTAGGTTCTTCAAATTTGTACTGAATTACATTCAATAAATTTCCTCTTTCGACTGTATTTTCTGAAATATCAACGAACTTCGTAAGGTCGTAAAGTTTACCGCTCGCGTAATAATCATTTAAAGTATTGATGTAAATAGTATCGCTTTCATTTTCTTGCGTTACTACTAACTTAAACATTTGCAAAATACCTTTGATAAAGTCAATGATTTTAATTTTAGGGAGGTTTAAAGCAACGTCAAAAACATCAATAAGATTATTGAACGATGAAAAACTTTGACGATCAAATGTAGAGTAAATACCTCCTAACCCCAACGTTTTACGTCTTAACAAAACGCTTGCGGAAAACTGAATTGATGTATTGGCTTTGATGTAAAACTTTATAGAAAAGCTCCCGTTTGGAACTCGTACAAATGAATCGGTAATTGTTCCTGTTGCCGACTTTCTATAAATCTCTACTCCGTTATTTTCCGCAACTATATCGTAAGGGATAGAGCCAAAACCTAAAGCGGGCGTTATGCTTAATCTGTATTCGTAATATTGCGCATCACTTGAACTATTAACCCAGGTATCAGTTGAGTTTGACAACCCAAAGTCGCCACCATTACCGCTATCCCAATTAATCAATAAAGCGGTTTTAGCAATCTCTTTTTCTGAGCTGTCATTTACCCACATATAAAGGTTGGTAAAAGCGGTACTACCTAAAAAGTCCCGAGAAAACACAATATTGTATCTAGTCTCAATAGCTTCGAATATCGGTAGTAGTTTAATGCTAGGGCGCAAGTCTGACCATTGAACCCCGTTGATGCTTGCGCCTCCATTAAAAGCAATATTTGCAAGTGATTCGGTGTAAGTATTGTCCGTGCTGTCGCTGTTGTAATAATATTGCTTTTTCGCAAACAAGGGGTAAACGATATTACCACTAAATAAACTAGAAGTTAATCCAGTCTTTACATTGGTACTATTGAATTCATGGTTATAAGCCGACAAGTCTAAAAGCTCCAAATAATCCTCTTTTAGTTTGTCTTTTAGAGTTACTAGATTCCCGTAAAATATTATAGAGTAATGCACCGGATTTCCTTGCTTCATTTTTGCATTAAGCAAAGAAACACGCCCAAAACGATACACAGCCCCGTCAATTTCAATTCTAGCATCTACTTTCGTTCTTGCGTCAAAAGTATTATCTATTTCAAAATCGTAGTAATGCTTAAAAATTATATTGTTTTTCTGACTTGCAGGAACAGTAAAATTCTTTGTAAAATCAGTTGTATTTTTAGAAATATCGTTAATGTCCAAAACACTTGAATTTACCTCAATAGTTTCATCATCAAATAAATCTAATTGATCGTTATTTATGAAAATTTTAAACCTCATTTAAATATTATTTATAAGGTTGTACGCATATTCAAAGCTAATAGCATAATTTAATAGCTTGTCGTTATTTTGTGTTTTGTATTCAATAGATTTTGAAGCCACACGTAAAGGAATGTAAATCTCATTTTCATATCGCCAAACACGCTCAGACAATAGCAATTGTCTTATGCACTCGTTTTGTTCTTCATTTACAAATCCAGTATTTGCTGTGAACTTCTCATTCGCTTGGACGTTATAAGTTACAATTTGATGATTGCCAAATACCGGTTGCCCTCGGTCACTTTCGAACATTTCATTTTTAACATCAATATTTTCAACTCTCTTTTTAAAGAAAGTCATTGAGGACAATGCGCCCTCTTTGTTTTGGTAAAAAATATCGATCGGAGTGTGTTTACATTCGTCTTCGATTAAAAGCGTTATTGTATTCCCGTTGTACACTATTTCAATGTATTGATCTGTAATAGCTTCCGAAATATCCACGAATAAATACTTTACCAATTCCAAACTATTAGAACTCGAACCCTCATTTATTGAATAGTCTATTTCGTTAGACGGATAAGATTTTACTGTTATCATATAGCTTCTTCAATTAAAATTGGTAAGACAAATTTTCCTGACCGATTTACTTTATAATCAATAACAGGAGCCAATATTTTATTCGTTGGCGTTGTCGGGTTCTTTCCTTCTAAACCGTAGCCGTAACCACGTAAAAATAATTGCGTTGTCGTGTTTGTTGGTGTTATCAAATCATCTTCATCCGTAGTCTTATAAAGCGTTTCCCATTGCGCCCAGTATTGATTGTTCCCATTTACCAATTGCGTGCCGGTAAATGTTTGGGGCGTGAACTCTATAAAGTCAGAAATCCAATTCGCAATATTTATTTCAGTATCTCCCGATGAAGTTTCTACGTTGTTTATTGTAATTGAATATGTAGGCTCTGCGGGAACGCTTGTTTTTTCTCCCGCCCACACGTAAAAGTTCACAATAAAGTAATCACACACTAACCCAGATATTGGAGCTAGGAAAGGGATTGTTACGTAATATGGTGTTAATGCTTTAATCATTTTCTACTATAATTTAAAAAATCTTCTACTTCTAAGGCGTACGCTTCAATCAAATCATCGGGCAATTTCTTAAAAGCTAATTCAAAAGGTCGTGAATAGAAATTTGTTGTTTCCAAACCAGTATTCCAAATTGACCGTCTGATTATAAATGCTGTGCTTTGATAGCTGATAAACTGCCCTTTCTTATTTTTAAATTGGATTCGCTTTCGTGCTACCCAATTATTAATCCCATTCGTTAAGCCTCCCTTTTTACCCGAACCGCTCCCAAATCTAAACGGACTTTTAGGAGCTTTAGCCGATGATTTTACACCTTTTACCCCTTTATCAATAAAGTCCATATGTTCAGCTCCGTAAAAGTTAAACTCAAAAGAATTATTGCTTACACGTACATCGTATTTCAAAGAGTTGTACAGTTCTCCCGAATCCTTTTTCCCTTTTCTGGTTAGGTTCGCTCTTGATTGAGTAACCAAATACTTACCGAATTGGTCAAACTCTTTTTTTACTGACATAGATTCAAAGTTTTGTTTGGCATTTCAACTGTGAAAGACAATAGCCAGCCGTCCATTACTTTTGCTGTGCCAAATGAAATCGGATCAATGGAAGGGCTTTCACTCGCTTTGATCATTCTTTCTTCAAAGTCGCGATACATGATCGTCCAAATGCGATTTAAAGTGGCCAAAGTTTCGTTCATGTTATCGACCTCGTTATCATTCAACCAAAAATCATCAGTTCTAACTTCTTTATTGAAATCCCTCAAAGCTAAGCATGCCAACTCCACATCGAAAGAAACTGTTTGACCATTTGAAAACGCTCCCGAAGTTATTTCAATATTTAGTAAATTAGGGATAATCATTTTATCTACATCCGCCTCGTTTAAAACTCCCTTTGTAATATGATTTACAAAAGTATCGCTTTCCCCAAGTGACTTAATGTAGTATAGTAATTCGGTGTAGTGGTTCATTTTTTACTTTCCTTTTATATTTCTTGTTCTTACTTCCGCTTTCATTTTGTCCTTGTCAATTTTGTGTGCCAATGTTACGTGAAATTCGTGTATATTCATCTTTAAAAAATATTCCCACTTCCAGCGCTTACCCTTTGCTAAATCGTCTATACTTGCAATCCAATCCCATTTTTTAAAATATCCGATGGAGACGTCCCCTTCTCCAGTTCCGCCCTTGTATATTTCAGGGTATAATTCAACAAGTCGTTGCGCAAAGTCAAAAAAAAAGCTACACAACCGTTTACAATACTCATTGGGGTTAGCTTCATGACATCGCAATATTCCTCTGTTCCTTCGTAATCAGCTACTTTATACGTGTTGCCAAACCCCTTATCGATAATCGGTCTAAATAAAACCGCCATTAATCGATGTAAATCTTTCGGGTTATCTACATTCTTTGACCATTTGCAAGCGTTTGCATATTCTTGTTGGCTCATTTTATTTAATGTAACAAACCCAAACTCAATATCTCGTATAAAGAATCTATTTTTAAAGTCTGCTTCTTCTTTTAAAGCTTTGTCAATCTGATTTAAACAATATTCTAAATCAGTTCTTTGCATTTTCATTACTGTATTATCATCTAACCCAGTAAATATTGAAACCTTTCCAACTAAAAAAGCATCGTTTGGTAATTCTTTCCCAACCAATTCGTAAAATCTTTGGTATTGCTCCAACGTAATATCTTCTATTGATTCCGGTAAAGTTATTTTTACTTCCATACTTATAATAACGATTATAAAATTTATTTGTTTTATCTGATTTTAGGAGGCAATCTCTTTATACCAACCGTTTCCATTTCATGGTATCTTATCGCATCCATTGCATGGTTAAAGCTATCTATAGGCTTATTTAATGCCTCGTTTGTTTTTTTATCTTTAGCCCAAGTATATTTCTGTATCTCATTTAATACGTTTTTACTTTTAGCGGTTATCAAGTAGCTTTGTTCTTGCATTGCTTGGATGCCAAAATTAATACTATCGTTTCCTTTTGTTACTGGAATTGCATTAACTCCAAGTGTGTAAAGTTCATCGATTGATTTTGGCTCAGCACTATCACAATAGCAAGGTAATTTAGTGTTAATGTATTCGGATATTTGTTTATTGCTTAACCCTGTTGAATAACAAATTTCGTTCAATATCCTTTTATCATTCCATTTATAAACCTCCACAATTGCAGTCGGATCATTCGTATAACCAAAATCCAAACCATATCCAAGTAAGCGAGCCTCTTTAGGCAATTCTTTTATTTCTGACCAATTATCAAATATAACCCCGTCCAAAGAACCAACCATCCCGAGTCCGTAAACTTTCCATTTGTTAGCCCAATATTTACTTTTAATATTCGATTCCTTAAATAGCAATTCAAAAGGCAAATTAGGGTTATAAAATCCTTTTTCTTTATACATTAAAATTGCCTTTACTTCGCTTTCGGGTAAGTATTCGTTATCTTCAAAAGTAAGGGTTAGGAAGTTATTCCCATTTACAAAATCATCACCCCAAAAAAGTGAGTCGGGGTTGTAATCGATAATAGTCAGTTTAGCTCTTGATATAAATTGAATTGCGGTTTCAATATCCATTTTATCAGCCTCATTGATATAAAGAATATCTCTACGGAATCCTTTACCAACATCGGCAACATCAGCACCAAGGAAATCCAAATAACTACCGCTTTGATATTCGTGCTTACTCTCCGATCTATTAAATTCGCTTTCATCAGATAAAACTCCCCAATCCTTGCATATCTTTTTATAGTCTCTTACGACAGTTCTTTTCATCTTTGCAAGTTCAGAGCTTAAAACAGTAGCTTCTTTTTCGGAAATAATCAACGATTGAATTATTAATTCTAAAATAGAAATTGTTTTTGAGGCACCCTGACCACCTCTTATTACAAATACGTTTTCATTCGGATTAGAAGTTATTAAATCCAAGATCTTGAAATAAGCCTTTGAATATTTGTATTTATTTTCTGTTTCCAATATCAGGTAAATTCGGAATATTTAACCCTCCTTTTAGTTCGGTTTCTTTTTTGTCAACCAACCCGTTTATTCTAGCGGTTAAGTTCTGACTATAAATCATTGTCATACCACCAATTATCTGATCGTTTTTGATTTCTGCTAATATACGCGATGAGATGGGGATATAATCGGCAAATGATTTGTTGTTCTTATCGAAGTAATTTGTCAAGTCTGGGTATGTTATTTCGGTGTTGTCACATACGAAACATTCAAAACCTACCATTGTTAGAGGTTTTTCTCTTTCCCTATAAACTTGCTCTCCTTCTTTACCAACCCAATCTTTTACAATTACTGGATTGTTTTTAGTTTGCTTCTTATACTCAGTAAATAACCTCCAAAGTTCTTCAGGGGTTTGTATGTATTTATTCTTTCCCATAGTTTATTTATTCACCTCAAAGACTTCATCTAAAAACTCAATACACGCAATAACTTCTTTTCCTGAATTCGGACAGCTTCTACAAATTTTGTAGTTTGAAAATCCTTTTACGTGTTGGTAAATCTTTTCAATAAGGTTTAATTCATCGTTTTTCGCTACTCCAGTGTGTTGGAGTAGATCTATAGTTCTATTTTGGACAAATTCCTTATACTGCTTTTTCATTTCTTCTGTTGGGCAGTTTACAAGTTTGTTTCTGTAAGAGAACTTTTTATTTAGGTAATCTTTTCTTTCGTCACACCCGCAATCGACTCCTGTTACTTCTGACACGAAATCAACAACCGCTTTTATTCCGGTTGCTTCTGTAATCTTTTCTATTGTGTCGCCAAGTCCTTGCGATCTGTTTTTTTTATTTCTTCCCATACTTCTGTTTTTATTTTTTTATTTGAACGGAATATAAAACCGTAATCGATGTTAAACATTGCGCCTAATTCACGGAGGCTGTGATCGTTTGAAAGTTCTAATAATTCACGTTGCCACCATTCGGCTTTTTTATTAATTATGTCAATTATATTTTGCTGTTCGTCGTCTAGTTCCGTATTGTCTTCTGATTGTATTTTTATTTGCTCTAAGTTGTCTGAATATATTTCGTGTTTTTTCTTCTTGCATTTATCTAAAAAAATATTACGCATCGTGGTTACGACGTAGAAATCTTTTATTTCTTTGTTTACGTCCATTAGTTTTAAATACATTTCCTGCACTATGTCGTCGGCTAAGAATTTATCTTTGCAAATTACAAAAGCTGTTTTTCTCCAAATGGTATCTTTCTTCGCTAACTGTTCTAACATACTAATTCAAAAATATTTCGGTTTCTTGGAATCTGTAACGCTTCGTTGTGTAGTTGTAATTTGAAGAAGACTTAAACTTGAAATCTTCGTCACTGCAATCATCGTCGGTGTAGCATTTGAAATAACCTAAAATTGATATTCTCATAGCTCATTCTTTTTAAGTTAG
>JACCDU010314934.1_pt1 | contig 11668 bp, 12 predicted proteins | sample 7446081 | NCBI WGS metagenome assembly JACCDU01 (sample SAMN15323447, study PRJNA562643) | freshwater metagenome | isolation source: river surface water | place: USA:Blue River Watershed | collected 2017-08-17 | reverse complement strand
TGCAGCGGCAGAGTATCCGGCGGCTTCGAGTGAGCCAGAGAGACGTTCTGAGTCGTGCACGTTCATCTGGCAGCCCAGGGTACGAACCTCGTAGGTTCGGGGCGCAGAAGTGGCAGATGATGTCATGATGTTTCGATTTTACCCGAAACCGACTCTCGAATTTTCAGTGGAAGCGTACGGTTGTCGGCGACGATGTGGCATCGTCCAACAGCAACTGTCGTACAGTTCGGCTGATGTCGGAGGATCGATATCCGCGACGCATCAGGAACGACGTCAGTCGACGTTCCTGGGTGTCGCGGTCGAGTCCGCCGAGGCGCGAGAATCGTGCGCGAGCAACATCGACAATGCGCTCGCTTTCATCGTCTGGTTCGAGCCCTTCGAGCGCAAACTCGATGGATTCGTGCGAGAGTTTGCGTTTGACCAGTTCGGACCGGATCGCGTTGCGTCCAAGACCTTTGCGCTCGACACTGCGCCGTACGACGTCGACGGCAAGCTCGCTGTCATTCAAAAGCCCCGAGTTTTCGAGTCGAGCAATTTCATCGTCAATGGCGTGCTGGTCGAGTTCGCGTTTCTGCAAGAGCTCGCGCATTTCCTTCACGGACACGGCGCGACGTGTGAGTGCATGCAATGACACGTTCTGTGAGCGCCGTTCGGCCTTACGGACGGCTTTCAGTTCCGCAGGGCTGAGAGCAACCTCGGGCTCGTCCGTCACACGATTTTCCACGGCGCGGATTTGCGCAGTGAGATCCTCGAGCACGTCGGCGGTTTGCCGAATTGGGGCAGAATCGTCACGCACCCAGGGAAGGAAGGTGACAGGGGCCACCGCCTCCCCTGGGTTCGTGACATCGTTCATTGTTATTCCGCAGCGGCGTTCTTGGCAGCTTGCTTCGCTGCCAGTGATGCGGTTGTGGCGCCATCGGTGCCGGTTGCCTTCAATTCGGCTTCGGGTGCGTCGATGATGCCGAGCGCGGTGAGGATCTTGCGCTCGATTTCGTCGGCTGTTGCCGGGTTCTCGATGAGGTAACGGCGAGAGTTTTCTTTGCCCTGACCCAGCTGATCTCCGTCGTAGGTGTACCACGCGCCGGACTTGCGGACGATTCCGTGCTCGACTCCGAAGTCGAGAAGGCTGCCTTCGCGTGAAATGCCCACGCCGAACAGGATGTCGAATTCAGCCTGCTTGAAGGGCGGTGCCATCTTGTTCTTGACGACCTTGACGCGTGTGCGGTTGCCCACTGCGTCGGAACCTTCCTTCAGGGTCTCGATTCGACGGATGTCCAGTCGTACCGATGCATAGAACTTGAGGGCCTTACCTCCGGCGGTGGTTTCGGGGCTTCCGAAGAACACACCGATCTTTTCGCGCAGCTGGTTGATGAAAATCATGGTGGTACCGGTGGAGTTCAGACCACCCGTCAGCTTGCGCAGCGCCTGCGACATGAGTCGGGCTTGGAGGCCGACGTGTGCGTCACCCATTTCGCCTTCGATTTCGGCGCGGGGCACAAGAGCAGCAACCGAGTCGATGACGATGAGGTCGATCGAGCCGGAACGCACCAGCATGTCGGCAATTTCGAGGGCCTGCTCACCTGTATCGGGCTGCGAGACGAGAAGTTGGTCGATGTCGACGCCCAGCTTTTGTGCGTATTCCGGGTCGAGTGCGTGTTCGGCATCGATGAAGGCGGCAATACCGCCAGCGGCCTGAACATTCGCAATTGCGTGAAGGGTCAACGTCGTCTTACCCGACGATTCGGGGCCATAGATTTCGACGATTCGACCCTTGGGCAGTCCCCCAACACCAAGGGCAACATCGAGGGCAATGGATCCGGTGGGAATTACGGCGACCTTTGCGCGTTCTTCCGAGCCGAGACGCATGATTGCGCCCTTGCCGAACTGACGGTCAATCTGTGCGAGAGCGGTTTCGAGCGCTTTTTCGCGGGCTTCTGTGGGGTTTGCCACGGTGTTCTCCTTGGTAGTGGGTTGCTGCCTATCTGCTGTCGTTCCTCACCAGGCCGATAAAGCCAGGCCCGGCGTCTTCCGACAAGGCGTTCTGAGGATGTGTCCCACGGTAAATCAGAGCACCGACATCTCTGCCGTTAGCCTGTCCCACCGTGGATAACTCCACGCTCAGGTTTGTTGTGGACAGCGTATCGCGATTCGAACAGATGTTCGAATGCCGCGCCTCGGCGTGTCGCCACTATGCGAACGAATGTTCCGAAACGGCTACGACTTGCGGGGTTCGGGACGCCCCGCCCCATGAACGCGATGCTCGGGAACATCCATTGCGCCACACAACGCCCTCCACACCTCACGTGGGGGCACGCCGCGCGTCAACGCTTCGGCGCCCGGGCAATCGAACTCACTCAACACCACATCCCGCACCAAAGCGCGGCCATAGTCGGCACCGAATTCGGTTTCGACGGCGCGAGTAAATTCGCTGTGCTTCACCGTTAAAGGCGGAAATCGGCTGGGTCGAAGGAATCTGCGGTAAACGCACCGGGTTCCTCGGACAACACCAGTTCAAAATCGGGCATGTCCTCGAGTCCGACCATTCCACGCGCGATGTCAAAGTCGACCGGGATGCGTTCGGGGGCGCGCAGTGTCGGATCGATGGCGCCAGTTGCGGGCGAACGGACGCCACGCACTGCTTCAAGCCCAGCCACGCGGTTGCCCACCGCAAAAAGAACCTCGGACAATGACATGCCGTACGCGCGAGCAAGATTGTTGATGATCTCGCTGGACGGTTCCTTCAGTCCGCGCTCGAGTTCGGAAATGTAACCCTGAGACACTCGAGCGGTTTCGGATACAGCACTGAGAGTGAGACCCTGACGCTTGCGCGCATCGCGAAAAACGCCGCCCAGCTGTTCACGAATCAGAACCATGGTTCCCCTCTCGATTGGTACTTACTGTACCTCAGCATAAAAGCAGAGTGCTCCCCTATTTATTCCCGTGGCACAGAATTCGCTATGAGTTCCAGAGCGAGGTCGCACGCCGCGCGCCGAATATCGTCCCTGTCGCCCACAAAATGGGCGCCCTCGCAGCGTTCCCCCTGGGGCGTTGACACTGCGACGAAAACGGTGCCGACCGGTGCGCCGTCCTGCACGTCCGGACCGGCAACACCCGTGGTGGCGACCCCGATGCTGGCACCCAAAAGCTCACGCGCGCCACGCGCCATCTGTGTCGCCACCTCGGCATTCACCGCACCCTGCGAGGCTAACAGCGCCGAATCGACGCCAACAAGGCTCGACTTAACATCGGTCGCATACGCGACGATGGAGCCCCTCACCACCGCCGAGGCGCCCGCGGGCTCCACCAGAGCCGAAATCACGAGCCCGCCCGTCAACGATTCACACGTCGCCACGGTCATACCGGCAGCGAGCAACGACGCCTCTAACGCTGCGACCCGAGGCGCGTCCCACGTCATCGCGCGCGCCACGCCTTGATCACATAGTCGGCGCCCGATGCAACAGTCAGCACAACGGCTGCCGTCATCACCACAGCGTTGATGTCGTACGCCACGAACCCGACCACTTCAGAAAATGGCGCAATCGCCAGGGTGATTGCCACTGACTGTGTCACCGTCTTCAGTTTTCCCGCCCACGAAGCAGCGTGAATTTCCTTGCTGACGATCACCATGCGGTACACCGTGATACCCAGCTCGCGCACCAGAATGACGACGGTTACCCACCAGGGCAGTTCACCGTGAAACGACAGCGCAATGAGTGCGGCGGTGATGACCAACTTATCCGCAATCGGGTCGAGCAGGACCCCCAGCGGGGTTGACAGGTTACGACCGCGAGCCAGAGCGCCATCGATTGCGTCCGAGGCGATGATGGCGACAAAAACGACCGCCGCCAACCATCGACCGTTGGCCGACAGTTCGGACATCATCAGCAGAAAGAACACTGGCGACGCGGCAACGCGCGCAAATGTCACAAGGTTGGCCACATTCCAGTTCGAGACTGGCCCTTCACCGGTTCGCAGAATCCTGCCGGCCATTAGTACTCCCGGCCCGTGAGGCCCCAAGCGTCTTCGTCGGAGTCGCCGTCGACTTCGGGAACACCATCCGTGGCGCGAGCCATCGGATCGTTGTAACGCTCGTCCTCGGTCGTGTCGTAGGCCTGTGCAGTCAACCCCTCAAACGGTCCCGTGGGGGGCTCGATGGGGTCGAACCCGGGGTCGAAGTTGACGTGAGACGAGGCGGCGCGGGGCGCGGGCAACTGGTCATCGGATGACTCAGGGATCTCCGACCCGACCGTGTCGTATGGTTCGGCAAGTACAGCAGCGGCTTCAGCCGTGGGCAGGTCGGAACCATACGCCTCGTCGACATCAATGGCAGGTTCCACGAATGCTTCGGCGGCAGCCGCGACAGCAACAGGCGCAGCAGCGACAATCGGAGCCACAGCAGGAGCCGCCTCGGGAACATCTTCGCCTCGCAGTTTCGCCAGCACGGACGCCAACTGGTCCGCCGACACGAGGACTTCGCGCGCCTTGGACCCCTCGCTCGGGCCCACAATGTCACGCGATTCCATCAGGTCCATGAGTCGACCGGCCTTGGCAAAGCCGACGCGCAGCTTTCGTTGCAGCATCGAGGTCGAACCAAACTGTGTGCTGACGACCAACTCGACGGCCTGCAACAGCACCTCGAGGTCATCACCGATATCCGCGTCAACCTCTTTCTTGGTGGCCACGGCATCGACGTCGGCCCGGTATTCGGGATCGGCCTGGTTGCGGACGTGTCGAACAACGTGAGCGATTTCTTCCTCGGTGACCCATGCACCCTGCACGCGCACCGGCTTGCTGGCACCCATGGGGAGGAACAATCCGTCACCCTGACCGATGAGTTTTTCAGCACCGGGCTGGTCGAGAATAACGCGGGAGTCCGTCATGGACGACACTGCGAACGCGAGCCTGGACGGCACGTTGGCCTTGATGAGTCCGGTGACGACGTCGACCGAGGGGCGCTGTGTGGCCAGCACCAGGTGGATTCCCGAGGCGCGAGCCAGCTGGGTGATGCGAACAATCGAATCTTCGACGTCGCGTGGGGCGACCATCATGAGGTCGGCGAGCTCGTCAACGACGATCAGCAGGTACGGGTAGGGGCGCAGCACGCGCTGGCTGCCGGGCGGCGGCACCAGTTTGCCCGAGATGACGTCACGGTTGAAGTCATCCACGTGACGGTAGCCGAAGGCGTGCAGGTCGTCGTATCGCAAATCCATTTCTTTGACGACCCATTGCAACGCTTCGGCGGCTTTCTTGGGGTTTGTGATGATGGGTGTGATGAGGTGCGGAACGCCCTGATACGCCGACAGTTCGACGCGCTTCGGGTCTATGAGAACCATACGGACCTCGGATGGGGTTGCACGCATCAGCAGCGACGTGATCATCGAGTTCACGAACGACGACTTACCGGCACCGGTCGCACCGGCAACCAACAGGTGAGGCATCTTGGCGAGGTTGGCGACGACGAAGCCTCCCTCGACATCCTTGCCGACGCCCATGGTCATGGGATGCGTGGACTGCTTTGCCGTACTGGAACGGAGCACATCTCCGAGGGTGACGATATCGCGGTCGGTGTTGGGGATTTCGATTCCGATGGCGGACTTGCCGGGAATCGGTGTGAGGAAACTGACCTCGTTGGACGCCACGGCGTATTCGATGTTGCGGCTCAGCTGGGTGACGCGTTCGACCTTGACACCGGACGCCAGTTCGACCTCGTAGCGGGTGACCGACGGTCCGCGCATGAAGCCGGTGACCTTGGCGTCGACTCCGAACTGCTCGAGCACACTGGTGATCGCGGCGATGACCTTGTCGTTCACCGGGGACTTCGCCTTGGGCGGCGAACCAGCACCCAGCAGTGCGTCCTTGGGCAACGAATAAGGGCGGCCGGGGCGCGCCGCGGGGGCGTTCGCGGTGGCGGGCAACGCATCAACGACGGGGGCAGCGACGGGCACGGCGACGGCTGCAGCAATGATGGGTTCCACCACTGCGGTCGTCATGTCGGCGGCCACGGGTGTCACGGCTGCATTCGCCTCGTCGTGTGCACGGAACATGTCCTGCAGGATGTCGGTCGCGCTGGGTTCGGATTCGACGGCGGAGTCGAACGCCACATCCTTCTTTGGTCGTTTCCACCAGGGACCACGAATTTCTGCACCCAGGTCGCTGTGTGACGTGATTCCGGCCAGAGGCCCGGTCATCGTCGGGGCGGCGGAAGCGGCGTGGCGCTGAGGGAACAGGAACCCCCACAGTTCGATCACGCGGTTCGTAACCTGCGTCGGCGATGTCTTGGTGAGAATCAGGAACGAGAACAGACCGAGCGCAACAAAAAGCGGGACAGTAACCCAGGCGGTCACGAGGTTCGTCAGACCGTCTGCGGCCAACCAGCCGATGACCCCGCCGACGCGCGAGATCATCATGTCGGCATCCGAGGGCTGTGGCTTGCCGCCGGCGATGTGTGCAATGGCGGTGGCGGCGAGCACGAACACGCTCAAACCGATCGCAATTCGACGGTTATCGGCTTCGTTCAACGGGTGACGGAACAGCCAGGTGGCGAATCCGATAAAGATGACGGGGAAAACGAAACCGATGCTGCCCACGAACAAACCCAGAGTGTACGTGTCGAGGAATTTGGCCCATTCGGCTAACGGAATGAACCACTTCGTGACCGCACCCGTGACACCAAGGATCACGAGCAGGAAGGGGAATCCATCACGACGGTCTTCCTTGGCGACGGGCGTCGAGATGAACAGACGGAACACCGAACCGGTCGCGTGCGCGAGGGCAAGCCAGACTACGACGAGCGGGTTGGGGCCTTCGGGTCGAACCGCAGGGCGCCCAATTGGGCGCGTCGAATTTGCTGAACTTGATTTACCCGACTGCGGGCGCGGTGAACGTGCCATGACATCACGCTACCCGCGTGGGTGCGGGTATCGCCGATACGACACAGGCGGACTATGCCTCGATGACGACGGGAACAATCATGGGTCGGCGACGTTTCTTGGTCGACACCCAACGGCCCACCGTGCGGCGGATGACCTGCTGGAACTGACCTGCGTCACGCGTTCCCGCATTGGATGCTTCCTGCAGTGCCGACACGATTTGCGGGATGACTTCGTCAAAGACTGCGTCATCTTCTGCGAAACCGCGGGCCTGAATTTCGGGCCCTACGATGACGGCACCGGTGTTCGCGTCAATTGCAACGAAGATCGAGATGAATCCTTCTTCTGCGAGGATTCGGCGGTCCTTCAGATCGGCATCGGTGATTTCGCCGACACTGGATCCGTCAACATAGACAAAACCGAGGTCCAGTTGACCGGCCAACCACATGTCGCCGTGACGCATGTCGATAACGGTGCCGTTCTCACAGATGATGGTGTTCTCTGCGGGAACGCCAGTTTTGATGGCCAGCGCCGCGTTGGCGTGCAGGTGGCGTGGTTCACCGTGGATGGGGATCACATTTTGGGGTTTGACGATGTTGTAGCAGTACAACAGTTCGCCGGCCGCTGCGTGACCCGAGACGTGGACTTTGGCGTTGCCCTTGTGAATCACGTCGGCACCCAACGAAATAAGCCCGTTAATTACCCGGAATACCGCGTTCTCGTTTCCGGGAATCAGCGACGAGGCGAGGATTACGGTGTCACCGTGGCCGATCGAGATTTGGTGTTCCTGGTTTGCCATGCGCGACAGCACGGCCATGGGTTCGCCCTGCGAACCGGTCGACATGAAGACAACGCGGTGCGCGGGAAGTTCCATCGCGTCTTTGAGGTCAACGATGGTGCCGTCGGGAACGTTGAGGTATTCGAGCTCGCTGGCGATGCCCATGTTGCGCACCATCGAACGGCCGACGAAGGCGACGTGCCGCCCGTTGGCGACAGCGGCGTCGACGATCTGCTGCACGCGGTGGACGTGGCTGGCAAAGCTGGCCACGACGACACGGCCAGTGGCACGGTGCATTACCTGTTCAATGACAGGCCCAATCTCGGCTTCGGGTGTGGTGAATCCGGGAACGTCGGCGTTGGTCGAGTCGGTCATGAACACATCCACGCCCTCTTCGCCCAGTCGGGCAAAGGCGCGCAGATCGGTCAGGCGTCCATCTAACGGCAGCTGGTCCATCTTGAAGTCACCGGTAGCGAGCACTAGGCCCGCAGGGGTGCGAATGGCGACGGCGAGTGCGTCAGGAATCGAGTGGTTGACCGCCACGAATTCCAGGTCAAAGTCACCGAATCGGATGCGTTCGCCGTCGTCGACGACACGCAATACCGGCGAGATGCGGTGTTCTTTGGTCTTTGCCGCAACAAATGCCAGCGTGAGTTTCGAACCGATCAACGGGATATCGTTTCGCAGACGAAGCAGGTAGGGAACGGCGCCGATGTGGTCTTCGTGACCGTGGGTCAGCACGATACCGACAATGTCGTCGAGGCGGTCACGAATGGGTTCGAAGTCGGGAAGGATCAGGTCGACACCGGGCTGAGTTTCTTCGGGGAATAACACGCCACAGTCCACGATGAGCAACTTGCCGTCGTATTCATAGACGGTCATGTTGCGACCGATTTCGCCCAAACCTCCGAGCGGGATGATGCGCAGTGTGCCGTTTTCCAAACGGCCTGGCGCACTAATAAATCGAGGCATGAGCCTCCAATCGTCTAGCGGGTTGTGCCGGCAATCTTGGGCAATGCGCCACCCGCGGCGGCGTTGCGGTCCGGACGGAATTCAGAGAAGTCAACCCCGGCAACCCCGTGAACCAGCGCAACCGAGTCCTCGATGAGGGCGGCTTCGTGGTCTTCGGGGCCGACTAGCGGCAGACGTACACGGGGCGAGCCGATTCGGCCCAGTCCGTGCAGGATGTACTTGGTGGCGACGGTGCCCGGTACGTGGGTCATGGTCGCGCGTACGAGGGGTTCCAACAGTTTGTGCTGTTCGGTGGCGGCGTGCAGGTCGCCGCGGTTGACGGCGTCAACCATGATTCGGTACGGAGTGGGTGCAATATTTGCGGTCACACCGATGAGTCCGGAGCCGCCGATGGACAACAGGGGAAGCACGTTCGAGTCATCGCCGGCGAAGTACAGCAGGTCGGTCTGGTTCATGACTCGTGATGCCTCGGCGAGGTCACCCTTTGCATCCTTGACCGCCACAATGTTGGGGTGCTTCGAGGCGCGCAGGATGGTTTCGTACTTGATTTCAATTCCTGCTCGACCGGGGATGTCGTACATGATCACGGGCAGGTCGGTGGCGTCGGCGATCATGCGGAAGTGGGTCAGCACACCCGCCTGGGTGGGCTTGTTGTAGTACGGGGTGACGATCATGACACCGTCAGCACCCGCCTTTTCGCTCTTCTTGTACAGCTCAATCGCGTGTGCGGTTTCGTTGGATCCACCGCCGGTGATAATTTTGGCGCGGCCCGCCGAGACTTCCTTGCCCACCTCGACCAAACGAATTTTTTCGGGGTCGGTCAGGGTCGAGGTCTCGCCGGTGGTTCCGGTGACGACAATTCCGTCGGCACCGTGGGTGATGACGTCATCCATCAGTTTCTCGACTGCGGGCCAGTCCACTTCTCCGTCGGCCTGGAAGGGCGTGACGAGGGCGACCAGGACCTGGCCGAATGGGTTGCCGTTGTGATGAGTCATTGCCTGTCCTGCCTAACGGTTACGGTGCCACACGGCCGTTGGCGTTGAACGCTGCGGCGGTCATGGGCATGAGCTCTTCCCAGAAGGTTTCCATCTTTTCGGCGACCATTTCAATTTCGCGCTGCGGGAACGATGGGAAGTGGGTTCCTTCGCGCATGGTGCGCAGGCTGAGGAAGTTCATCAGCGAACGCGAGTTCATGGTCACATACATGGACGAATAGATGTTGACGGGCAGAACGCTGCGGGCCACTTCACGGGCAACTCCGGCGTCGAGCATGCGCTGGTATGACTCGTACGCAGCGGTCGACGAGGCGCGCACTTCTGCATCGACGAGTTCGTACTGTTCGGGTGTGCCGGGGATGAATTCGTAGTGACCGGTTTTTCCGATCTGTACGAGGTTGCGGTCCTGGTTCGGCACATAGAAAACAGGGCGGAGTTCCCGGTAGCGTCCGCTTTCTTCGTTGTACGAGGCCATGCGGTGTCGCATGAATTCGCGGAAGACAAAAATGGGGGCCTGCACATAGAAGGTCATCGAGTTGTGCTCGAACGGCGAACCGTGGCGGTCACGCATCAAATAGTTGATGAGGCCCTTATCGCGAGCGCCGGCTTCGTCGTTTGCGCCGTCGAGTGACTGTTCTCCCTGGGTGGAAACACGGGCGGCGAACAGAACGTCAGAGTCCTGAGCTGCGGCACGCACGAGTTCGACGGTGACATCGCTGCGGAAAATAGGTTCGCTCATGGGTGCAAGCCTATCGAACATCCCAGGTTGGGACTATTTGTTGTGTTGTGCGCGGCTGCTATCGCGTGACGATGGCATGCCCCGACGCGTGCGCATCTCCCTTGCTGTGTGGCCTTCGTAACAGTCCGCAATGTAACCGCATTGTTCACGGTTTTTACGTACCGTTGTCGTATGAACACCACGCTGACCGTACTTGCACTTGTCGCCGCTGCGACTGTGCTGGGTCTGTTGTGGAAGCGCACCCAGGGCCGCGTATCAAAGCCGGCCTCGTCGTCGGTTATTCCGCAGGGGTTTGTCACCCCGGGCGCCACCACTCTGTTGCAGTTCACCACCGAAATGTGCGGCCCTTGTGCAGCCTTGAAGCCCCAGTTGGCCAAATTGGCGCTGTATCGTTCCGATATTGCACACCGCGAGGTCGATGCGCTGGAACACCTCGATTTGGCGTCACGTTTGAACATTCGCTCGACGCCGACGACCCTTATTGTGACGGATTCCGGTGAGGTCGTGGGCCGCATCAATGGTGTCGCACCGGCACGTGTCTTCCTTGACGCCATCGATGGCGCTCACTCAACCGCAGCCTAGGAGGCCCGCATGAACGCACACACCCCCAGCGGAATTGACCCCCGCGGACCCCGCTTTGGCGCAACCATCACCTCGGTGTTGTTGCTGATCGTGGTGGCCACCGGGTTGGACTCGGCGGGAATCGTCGGCACCCTCGCCGAGCGGACCGGGCAGTTCCCGGTCCTGCTGCTCGTCGTTATCACGGTGTTGTTCGGATGGGGAGCCGTCGCCGGGGTGTCCCGTCACCCGTACGGGGTGGCCTTTAAGAAGTTCGTGCGCCCCCGCCTCTCGGCACCCGAGTTCCTTGAGAGCCCTGCTGGACCCACGTTCGCCCAGGCCGTTGGTTTTATCGTGGCCGCGACCGGTGTGATCCTGCACATTGCCGGCGTGCCTTTCGGACTGGTCGGCGCTGCATCGGCAGCATTCATTGCCGCTTTCCTCAATGCGTTCTTCGGGTACTGCCTCGGCTGCGAAATCTATTTGACATTCGCAAAGCGCGGAATCACGTTCGGTCTGGACAAGCGTTTCGGGGGAACAGTCACCCCAGAGTCCGACCCACAGATTTAGAACAGCGAATCACAGAGCGCAACACGTTCCTCCTGTCGGAGATCGTCCGCCACAATTCGCCGCCAACCTCCCCTATCGTGTAATCCAAGGGGAGGTTGTCACATGTCTACACCGAATCAAGGCCGCACCGCCGTCATTGCCGGTGCCACAGGTTTCATCGCCACAGCAGTTGCAACACAGTTACGCG
>JACCDU010271045.1_pt1 | contig 11668 bp, 8 predicted proteins | sample 7446081 | NCBI WGS metagenome assembly JACCDU01 (sample SAMN15323447, study PRJNA562643) | freshwater metagenome | isolation source: river surface water | place: USA:Blue River Watershed | collected 2017-08-17 | reverse complement strand
ATTGGGGCCATTGTGATTGCGAAAATATTTGCCAATTTAAGTCAATTGATCCCTTCTGCAGATGGCGGTCCGTATGCTTTTTCAAAAGCTGGTTTGGGAGACTTTGCGGGCTTTCTTGTTGGCTGGGGGTATCTTATTTCAGTTTGGACAACCAATGCGGCCATTGCCGTTTCATTGGTGAGTGCATTGAGTACCTTTTTTCCTATTCTTGCTCAAGATGGTAGTATTGCTTTAGCAACCGGATTAGCATGCCTTTGGTTACTCACTTGGGTAAACACATTAGGCGTTTTTGCGTCTGGACGAGTTCAGTTAATCACAACGATACTTAAAGTAGTACCACTTGCCTTGGTCGCAATCGGGGGACTATTATTTTTAGATGTGCAAAATTTATTGCCATTTAATATGAGCGGAACAAGCAGCTGGCAGGCGATTACAGCTACGACAACATTAACCTTCTTTGCATTTTTGGGTATAGAATGTGCTACCATCCCATCTAGTAGTGTCGAAGATCCAGGGCAAAATATTTCAAAAGCAACCATGCGTGGTGTATGGATTGCAGCTGCTATTTATGTATTCAGTACTGCAGCAATTATGGGGATGATTCCTGCAAGTCAATTAAAAATTTCAATTACGCCTTTTGCTGATGCTGCAGAAAAAATTTATGGACATGGCGCAAAATACTGGGTGAGTGCTGGAGCTGCTATTGCTGCATTTGGTGCGTTGAATGGCTTTATCTTGGTGCAAGGACAAATGCCTTATGCGATGGCAAAAGATAAATTGTTTCCTGCGTTTTTTGCTAAACAAAATCGAAAAGGTGTTCCAGTTAATGGGGTGATTGTATCTAGTATTATTATTACTATTTTAATGTTGATGAACAATTCAAAAAATTTGGCAAATCAATTTAAATTATTGATCCTGCTATCTACTTTTTTCACTTTGCTTCCTTATTTATTTACGACTGTATCTTATTTAATTGTTCGTGCGAAACAAGCAACTAAATATAGTAACGCCAAAACTGTTTCAGCAATAGCAGTAAGTTTATTGGCATTCTCATTTTCTATGTGGATGATTATTGGCTCGGGACAAGAAATTGTATATTGGGGGTTCATCATGTTAATGATGGGTGTGCCTTTTTATGTCTACATGGTCTATAAGAAATAAGACTGAATTTTTTCTTTTATCCAACCATTAGGCCTGCCGAGATAGATATTTTTTGCACCACTGAACAAGTAGGCAATCGTGCAAGCTAAAATGATATATAATGCATGTTGGACTCCGAATAGTTCTATACCCAATACCATCGCACTCAGCAAGCAATGTGTTGCCCCTGCAAAAACTGCTACAAGCCCGAGTCCTGCTAGAAGGCTGATAGGTAAAGGGATAAAAGCAATTAATATACTACCTAGCACAGCGCCAATAAAGAACAATGGCGTTACTTCGCCGCCTTTAAAACCCACACTAAGTGTTAAGCTAGTTAAAAGTAGCTTCAATAAAAAATCCCAGTTCCTTTGTGGATGTATAAATGCATCTTGAATGTTTGTAAGTCCCAAACCTGAAAGCTTTTCTTGATGGGTAAATAGAATGATTGCTGCAATTAAAATACCGCCTATAAAAGTACGCAATGGCGGATATTGAATAGAAGAGAAAATAGAAGTAAATAGTTGGGTTGAAATAAGATAGAGCAATGCGGTAATGCCAAAAATTAAACCAGCAAAACCAATCCACCCAAAGGTTTGAATTGAATAATCATTGAATGCAACAATATTGTAATTAGCGTGTTCTATACCCCAGCTTAAACAGGTCCAATGGGCAAGGTATGCAGTTAATATGGTTGGCAAAATAAAATACCATTTTGTTTTTCTAAAACTGAAAAATTCAAGTGCAAAAATACTCGCCGCTAATGGCGTGCCAAACACTGCTGCAAAACCAGCACTAACACCGATACAGGTTAATAATCTTTTAGCAGGTTTGTTTAAATTTATCCACCTATTGAATTGACTAGCGATACTTGCACCCATTTGCACTGCAGTGCCTTCTCTTCCTGCAGACCCGCCACCTAAATGCGTTAATATGGTGCCAATAAAAACTAGAGGGGCTAAAGCAATAGGAATTGGTTTTTTATCTTCAGTATCATTAAAAAAATCACGAATGATATATTCATTTCCATTATTGAGCGAGGGGTTTATTTTTAAATAAATAAAACTAACTATTAATCCTATCAATGGAAGGCTATAAATAAACCATACATTATTAAGCCTTATTTGTGTGACAAAGTCTAATAAGGTCAGAAATCCAGCTGAAGCTGTTCCAACTATGGATGCAGTTGCACAAATCAAGAGCCCCCATTTTATTATCTTTTGAATCTTCATACGGCTTTATAAACTCGTTCTTAGACCGAAAATACAACTTTAGTTACTTAATCTTTCTCTTACATATCTTACTGGTTAATAGAATGCCAATTTTGCACAAATTCATCCATTTTTTTGAGTTTATATTTATTTAGCTTTTATATTCGCATTGTATGAAAAAAAAGCTGATTGGTGTATTATTGATTCTTGTATTATCAACACAGATTTTCCCTGTGGATGGGCTACGCTTTTGGTCTCAAATCATGCAATCGAATGATGAAATCTCAACCAGTGTATTATTGACCATTGAGGAAGAGGAAGTGGAGCAAATTCAGTTCAAATTAAAAAATATTGATTCAAGTAAAGCTCATTTCTATGAGCGTGTTACAAATGTATCAACTGCACAGGCTGTTTACAAAATTATATCCCATATTGGAGAGGTTATTGATCGTAATGATCCTATTTTAATACCGCCTCCCAATCCTACAGTTTAAAAATCGTAAATTTATAGTACATACTTTATTACAGTGTAAATACATTGTTGAAATTTGTATGACTATATTAACATTGTATTTAAATAAACATTTAAAGTACTTTAGTCTTAAATGATTTAATAGGGTTACATCAATATAAAAAAAATGAATTTAAATAAACCAACACAAGGATTAAGTTTTAACTATTTAAAAGAGGATCTTCCAGCCGGGCTAGTGGTCTTTCTGGTTGCATTGCCTTTGTGCTTAGGTATTGCATTGGCATCTGGAGCGCCTTTGTTTTCTGGCATTATTGCTGGTATTGTGGGCGGCATTGTAGTGGCATTTGCAAGTGGGTCTGCATTGAGTGTCAGTGGTCCTGCAGCAGGGCTGACTGTGATCGTATTAAATGGGATAACTACTCTAGGATCTTATGATCAATTTTTAGTAGCGGTTGTAATTGCTGGAGTTTTGCAGATAATACTTGGGTATGTAAAAGCAGGTGTTATTGGATATTACTTCCCATCAAGTGTGATTAAGGGCATGCTAGCGGCTATTGGTATCATTCTTATTTTAAAACAAGCCCCTATTGCAATTGGTTATAATAAAGCTGCAGGTTTTTCTTATCATTTTGGCTCCATGATTATTGCGGGTGTTTCAATCGGTATCATTTTATTCTGGGACCTGCCGGTTTTAAAAAAATATACATTTTTTAAATTTGTACCAGGTGCGTTAATTGCAGTGATCACTGGCGTTACATTAAATGCCTTCTTCGCATCCTATTATCCAGCTTGGGCTTTAACATCGGATGCATTGGTAAAATTGCCTGTCGCAAAAAATAGCACAGAATTTATTGGTCAGTTTACCTTGCCCAATGTTGCGGCGTTAGGTAACTATCAAGTTTATGTCATCGCTGTAACCATTGCCATTATTGCAAGCTTAGAGTCTTTGTTGAGCACCGAGGCTGGTGATAAATTAGATCCACACAAAAGAGTTACGCCAACGAATAGAGAACTTAAAGCACAAGGATTGGGTAATTTAATTTCTGGTATGATAGGCGGATTGCCTATGACAGCTGTGATTGTAAGAACTTCTGCCAATGTAAATGCCGGCGCTAAAACAAAGCTTTCTGCGATATTTCATGGCTTGTTATTGCTTATAAGTGTGGTGGCATTTGCATCAGTTTTGAATCAAATTCCTTTGGCATGTCTTGCCGCTGTTTTACTAGTTGTGGGATATAAATTGGCCAAAGTTTCCTTATTCAAAGAAATGTACCAACTTGGATGGGAGCAGTTTGTTCCTTTTATAGTGACTGTTGTTGCTATTCAGTTTAGTGATTTATTAAAAGGAATAGCCTTAGGTATGCTGGTAGCGATATTTTATATCTTAAGAACAAATTACCGTCGCGATTATGAAATTCACCATGAGAAAAAATCTGAAGGTGGCGCAATCACCATTAAACTTTCTGAACATGTGACTTTTATCAATAAAGGTAGCATCGCAAAAAAATTAGCTGATATTGAAAATGGAACCAAAGTGACAATAGATGCAAGTCAATCACATTATATCGATCTAGATGTTGTAGAAATTATCTATGATTTTGAGGTTGCTTCTAAACTGAAAAATATAGAAGTAACATTAATCAATATGCCAGCAAGGATGGCTGTGTCTGGACATTAGACTTACTTATAATTAGTAAGTTTATTCTTGAAATTTAAATAAAAAACAAAATGGAAAAATCATATAAAAGGCTCATAGAAAATAATAAAACATGGGTGGCAGAACAATTACAACTTGATCCTGCTTTTTTTGAAAAATTGTCCAACGGTCAGTCACCCGAGTATTTATGGATAGGCTGTTCAGATAGCAGGGTGCCTGCTGAATCTATTACAGGAACAGATCCGGGTGAAATGTTTGTGCATCGTAATATTGCCAACATGGTGGTACATAGTGACATGAATATGTTGAGTGTATTGTCTTATGCAGTGGATGTGTTAAAAGTGAAGCATATCATAGTATGCGGTCATTATGGATGTGGCGGTGTAATGGCTGCTATGAAAAATCAACAGTTTGGTCTTATAGACAACTGGTTAAGACATATTAAGGATGTGTACAGATACTATCACGTTGAATTAGACGCCATTGAAGATGAAACATTGAGAGCAAGAAGGTTTGTGGAAGTGAATGTGCAGGAACAAGTATTTGATTTGGGCAAAACCTCCATCGTTCAAAATGCTTGGAAAAGAAATCAGCCTTTGCATATCCATGGATGGGTCTATGATATTCATGATGGATTGATCAATGACCTTGGTGTTAATTTTACTTGTCCAAAAGATTTACATAACGTCTATCATTTAGATTAATAAATTGTTATCAATTGTAAAGGCGCTCTATAAATAGAGCGCCTTTTTTGTGCCAGCATGAATGATAATATTATGTTCATGTTAAGGTAACAATTAGGTAATATGGGATTTTGATCTTTGCGATATAAATAATACATATCGTGAAAAGAATTCTACTATTTGTTCTTTGCTTAGTTACAATGGTCGCGGCCCAAGCACAAAAAGCAAAATTGACAGGTAAAGTTACAAATGCAAAAAACGAATTATTGGTTGGTGTTACAGTCACTTTAAAGTCTGATAAAAATGTAGTTTCAAAAACGGATATCGAGGGTAGATTCAGTTTTAATATCGATATCAATAAGGCATATAATTTAAATCTTTCTTATGTTGGATATAAAACCAAGTCTGTTGAAGTCACTCCAGCTAAAACTAATAATGAAGAGGTGGTGATTGATGTGTTATTAGAAGAGTCTGGAAAAAAATTGACAGATGTGGTGGTGAGTGCAAGTAGATCAACCAATAAGGGGTCTACTGATAATGCTTTAATTGCATTTCAAAAAAACACCAATACTGTGGCTTCGGTCATTTCAGCAGAGTCAATCAAAAGAAGCCCAGATAGAAATACCGCAGAAATTTTAAAAAGAACGCCTGGTGCATCTATTCAAGAGGGCAAATTTATCATAGTGAGGGGTTTGGCGGATCGTTATAACCAAGCCATGTTGAATGGTATATTATTAACCAGTACAGAGCCGGATAGAAAAACGTTTTCATTCGATTTATTCCCGTCTCAAATCATAGACAATATTATTATCAATAAAGCATTTGTTCCAGAATTGCCTGGCGAGTGGGCAGGAGGTTTGATTCAAGTGAATACAAAAGACATTCCTACTAAGAATTTCTTTAATATTCAAGTTGCAACGAGTGCAAATACACTAGTTACTGGAAAAGACTTCTTTAAAGATAAGGGTGGTAAAACCGATTGGTATGGCATAGATGATGGTTCAAGATCATTGCCATTTGGGTATACCACTAAGTCGAATTTTGATACTGCTAATATCGCATTCAAAACCGCCTTAGGTAAAACGATGCCTAATAACTGGACTCCAGTTCAAATGACTGCTAAGCCAAACGTAAGTATCCAAATGAATGGTGGTTTTTCTGGAACAATATGGGGCAAGAAAATTGGCGGTATTTTAGGCATTAACTATGCAAAAACATATCGCTTGCAAGAAAATTTAAATCGTCAGAATACAGCTAACGAAGGTGGATCTTTCTCTGTTTTGTACGACTATCAAGATGTTAAGTATATTCAAGATATCAATATGGGCGCGATTGCAGGATTGTCCATGTTTTTAAATCCGTTAAATAAAATTAGTTACAAGGCGATAGTGAATGTAAAGTCCAATAACGCTTATACCAATCGAGCTGGTGAAGATTTCACAAGAGGTGATTTAATTAAGAGTAATGAATTTGTATTTGGACAAAATGTTTTCTTTACCAATCAATTGAATGGCGAACATAGTTTAAGTAGCAAGTTGAAATTAAATTGGTTTGGCGCTTTTAATATTTTAGATAGTTATAGCCCAGATCAAAGAAGAATCATGTACACAAAAAATACCGGTTCCAACGATCCATATGTATTGAATATCTCAAATACTTTATCTCAACAATCTGGAAGTAGAATCTTCCAAGATTTAAGTGACTATATCTATACAGCAGGCGGAGATGTAACCTATAAAATTAAATCTCAAACTATTAAAGCTGGATATTTATTACAAATAAAAGATCGTTTATATGATGCGAAATTGTTTGCGAATTTCTTGCCTACTGATAACGCAGCATTAAGAGCACAAGGTCCTGAAATGGTATTTGCTCCTCAAAATTTTGGAAACGGTACAGATAATTTATTCGGTTTTGATGCCATTAAAGGAAGAAATTTCAGATACATGGCCAATACGATTTTAAATGCAGGTTTTTTACAATTTGATAATAAGGTTTCTGAAGCGGTTAGAGTGGTTTGGGGATTGCGTGTTGAAGATTATGATCAATTGATTGGTAGTGTTAAGAAATGGGATCCTCGTCATACCTATTCGAGGGTAACAGATTATTTGCCAGGCATTAACACAACTATAAAGATCAATCAAAAGAGCAATTTAAGATTAACAGCCTCTCAAACTGTCATTAGACCAGAACTTAGAGAACTTTCCGCATTGAATATTTATGATTTTGAATTAAATGCTTCTGTTCAGGGAAATCCCTTATTAAAGAGAACAAAAATTACCAACACAGATCTACGTTATGAATTCTATCCATCAACTGGCGAGTTTTTAACACTAGGTGCTTTTTATAAAGATTTTTCAAACCCAATTGAACAAATCTTTAACGAAGGCGCTGGTGGATCAAGTACGTTTACTTACCAAAACGCAAAAAAAGCTACGACATATGGGTTAGAATTAGAAATGCGTAAGAAGTTATCAAAACGTTTCACATTGCAAGCGAATGGTTCTTTGATTAAGAGCACATTGAAAGATTCTTCATTAAAACTTGATCGCTCTTTACAAGGCCAATCACCTTATTTAATTAATATGGGTTTATTGTATGATATCGCTGAAAAAGGTTTCAACGCTACGGTATTATTCAACCAAGTGGGTGAAAGAATTTACTTGGTGGGTGATGTACAAGGTGGAGCATCTACTCCAAATATTTACGAAGCACCTAGAGCCTTATTTGATTTTCAAATGAGCAAAAAGTTTGCTGACAATAAAGCAGAGATTAAATTCACTATTTCTGATATCTTAAATCAAAAGCAAACATTCTACCAAAACAATACAACTGATACTAAATACAATTCCTCAATAGATGCGGTTCGTTTCCAAAGACGTTTTGGAACCACATTCGGCATCTCATTAAATTATTCTTTATAATAATCATATCAACATCAAACATTTTTAAATACAAAACAATGAAACAATTATTTTATTTATCTCTAGCTTTTTTAGCCATTACTGGTTGTAGAAAGATTGAAATGGATGGCGAGAAAGAATTAGTTATCGTAACTAAAGAAGTAGCACCAGTTGGAGTGGTTAGTAATACCATCACTTTATCTGGTCGTATTACAAAAGACACTACTTTGTTTGCGAAAGATGTGAACTATTTATCAGGTATCGTTTATGTAGCAAGTGGTGCTACATTGACTATAGAAGCGGGCACAAAAGTTCAAGGCAAGTATTCTGGTTCTGATGTATCTGCATTGGTTATTGCAAGAGGTGCTAAAATTGTTGCAAAGGGCAGTTCAGATAAGCCAGTTATATTCACTTCTGCTTCTCCTAATCCGCAATCAGGAGACTGGGGTGGTATTGTAATTTGCGGTAAAGCACCTGTTAATACAACCTTCAACGGTACAGCCGGTTTATTGCAAGTAGAAGGTGGAATTGATAATGCAAATGGAGATGGATTAGCAGGCGGCACTGATGTAGCCGACAACTCTGGTATCTTATCATATGTTCGAATAGAATACGCTGGTTATGCATTCCAGCCTGATAAAGAAATTAATAGCTTAACAATTGCAGCTGTTGGCAATGGTACACAAATTGACCACATCCAAGTTGCTTTTGCTAAAGATGATGCTTTTGAATGGTTTGGAGGTACAGTGAACTGTAAGTATTTGATTGCATATAAAACACAAGATGATGATTTTGATACTGATAATGGATATAGTGGTTATGTTCAGTTTGGTATCTCATTAAGAGATTCTGCTGTAGCGGATATCTCAAAATCTGAAGCTTTTGAATCTGACAATAATTCTTCAGGTTCTACTGCAGCACCTTTTACATCTGCTGTATTTTCAAACATGACTGCAATCGGTCCTCGTGCAAGCTTATATGGCACAGGAAATAGTTTATACTTGGCAGGAGCTCATATAAGAAGAAATTCAAAAATATCTATCATGAATTCAGTGTTCATGGGATGGCCAAATGCATTGTTAATTGATGCTAGTACTGGTACTCCAGTTGATAGAAATATTGACGATAGCACGATTCGATTTAGATACAATATTCTTGCAGGAAATGGTGGATTAGTGAATGGCGTTCCAACAAATGTAAATGCAAAATACACAGCAAGCTCAAGTGCTGCAACAGGAAAGACAACTGCTTCAATAGAAGCTTGGATTGCTGATACATATTATGCAAACACAGCAACAGTTAATGCGGTTGATGCTAAGTTGATCCAACCATTTAACTACACAGCTTTTGATCCTACACCTTATGCAGGTTCAAACTCACCTGGATCTGCTTTGTTAACTTTTGGAATCGCTGGTAATTATAACTATGCAAGTAACGGTAACTTTACAGATTCTAAATTACAAGATGCCTTTGTGAAGAAAGTAACTTTCAGAGGTGCGATTGGTTTAGCTGGTGAAGATGCTACTTGGTGGAAAGGTTGGACAAAATGGAATTACTAATATTCAATTATAGGTTTTATGAATAAGTTCAATCCTGTTTTTTCAGTTCGCAAAGCTTTATTGAGTGATATCATGTTTTTTTATGAGTCAATCAATGCTATTGAAAAATTAACATTGGATATAAATGAATTTGACTCGATTTTTAAATCAAAATTGAAATTAAAAAACAATCAGTTATTGGTTTTGACCGATCAAGATGGATGTTCTGCCGGTTGTGGAATTACTGAGTATAGGACTGCATTAACCGAAAGCTTCCCATTTTGCGAAATACAGCTTTTTTATATACATCCAAAATATAGAAAGCATTATGCTGCTGAAGCATTTTATAAAGAAATTGAAGCATTGGCAACAGAAAAAAAATGTTTTAAAATAACAGTATCCACATTACTGAGTGCAACAATTAATCAGCGTTTTTATACTAAGCGAGGTTTTAAGTTATTTAAAAAAACCTACTTAAAAACTATGTTGCAAGAATTGCCATAATTTTTAAAAAAAATACCCTCGCACTGCGAGGGTATTTTTTTGCTTATTTTTTAATCTTCCCTTGAACTTCAATTATCCGTTGAATGCTTCAGATACACCCTTGTGTAAAATCTTTCCAGCTCTAATGTTCAATCCTTTTGCCAATGCTTGGTTTTCTGCGCAGGCGATTTCCCATCCTTTATTTGCGATTGCAATTGCATAAGGTAAAGTAGCCTGTGTTAAAGCTCTAGTACTTGTTTGAGGTACTGCGCCTGGCATATTGGCTACACAGTAGTGAGTAATATTATCGATGGTGAATACTGGATTTTCGTGTGTAGTTGGCTTACAAGTTTCAATACAACCACCTTGGTCTACTGCAACGTCTACAATCACAGATCCTGCTTCCATTAATTTTAAATCAGCTTGCTTAACCAAGTGTGGTGCTTTTGCACCATGTAATAATACTGCACCAATTAATAAATCAACAGTAGGTAATTTTTCTTTGATCGCTAATAAGGTAGAATATTGCGTCACTACGTTAGCAGGCATTACATCAGACAAATATCTTAATCTGGCTAAGTTGGTGTCCATGATGGTAACATTCGCGCCCAATCCAGCAGCCATTTTAGCAGCCTGTGTTCCTACAATTCCACCGCCAATTACCAACACTTCTGCTGGCTTCACGCCTGGAACACCACCTAATAATTTTCCTTTGCCACCGAAAGGCTTGCCTAAATAATAAGCACCCACATTTACAGCCATTCTTCCAGCCACTTCTGACATAGGAACCAACAATGGCAATGAGCCATCAGCTAATTCAACAGTTTCGTATGCGATACAAACCGCATGTGTTTTCATCATGGCTTCTGTTAATTCTTTAGAAGCTGCGAAGTGGAAGTAAGTAAATAATATTTGACCTGATTTAATCAATGGGTATTCTGCAGCTAAAGGCTCTTTCACTTTAACGATCATTTCTGCAATGGCATACACCTCTGCTGGCGTATTTAAAATTTGAGCACCCACTGCTTTATACGCTTCGTCAGAAAATCCTGATCCAGCACCTGCATTGGTTTCAATATATACAGTATGGCCTTGTCTAGACAATGCATCCACACCCTCAGGAGTTAAACCTACACGGTACTCTTGAATCTTAATTTCTTTAGGAACGCCAATAATCATAGTATTAGTTTTTATTTCTGTACAAATATCATTAATAAGGAAATATTCATAGTAAACTTCAAATAATCAGTAAAAAATATTGTACAATATTGCTTTTGTAATAAAATAATGTAATTTAGGTCTTAAATTATTGATCAAACAGAAATTATTTCTCCATGGCTTTAGATGCAATTGACCAATCCATTTTAAGAATCCTACAAAAAGACGCTTTAGCGAAACTAAAAGACATTAGTGCTGCCATTAATTTATCGCTCAGTCCAACCCATGATCGAGTTAAAAGATTAGAACAAGAAGGGTATATTTTACAATATGTGGCTTTGTTGGATCGAAAAAAAATTGACCTTGGTTTAGTGGTGCATTGTCAGGTTACCTTGGATAAGCAAACAAGAAGTCATTTTTCTGAAT
>JACCDU010491420.1_pt1 | contig 11673 bp, 9 predicted proteins | sample 7446081 | NCBI WGS metagenome assembly JACCDU01 (sample SAMN15323447, study PRJNA562643) | freshwater metagenome | isolation source: river surface water | place: USA:Blue River Watershed | collected 2017-08-17 | reverse complement strand
GACATCGCATTGTCTTCTGGTTCAGCTTGTACGTCTGCTTCTTTAGAGCCTAGCTATGTATTGAAAGCTTTAGGTTTAGGAGACGACTTAGCGCATAGTTCATTACGTTTTGGTTTAGGAAGATATACAACAGAAGAGCAAATCGATTTTACAATCAAAGCAGTTACTGATACTGTTTTGAAATTAAGAGAGATGAGCCCATTATGGGAAATGTTCAAAGAAGGAATCGATATTGATTCTATTCAATGGGCGCATCACTAACATTGTAGCAATCCTTTAACTAGGGTGCATTTTAAAAAATAAAAATTAAAATTTTCAATCATGGCATATTCAGATAAAGTAATCGATCATTATTCTAATCCTAAAAATGTAGGAACATTAGATAAAGCATCTAAAACAGTAGGTACTGGTTTAGTAGGTGCGCCAGAATGTGGAGACGTAATGCGTTTGCAAATTCAAGTTGATGATGCAACTGGTATCATCACAGATGCTAAATTTAAAACATTCGGATGTGGTTCTGCAATTGCATCTTCTTCTTTAGCTACTGAGTGGTTAAAAGGAAAGTCTGTTGACGAAGCTGTAAAAATCGACAACATGGATTTAGTAGAGGAATTAAATTTGCCTCCAGTAAAAATTCACTGTTCAGTATTAGCAGAAGACGCTATCAAGGCAGCGATCAATGACTATCGTGCAAAGAATGGTTTAGAGCAATTGGTATTCGAAGAGCGTATCCACTAATTCATTGAAATGAGCGAAGTAGCAGAAAATACCATTTATGTGAGCGAGAAAGCGAAGGCAAAAGTGAAACAACTTATGCTTGATGCTGGCGTTGCCGATGACCCTAGTTATTTCTTGAGAGTAGGTGTTGTGGGTGGCGGCTGTTCTGGACTTAGCTATAAACTAGACTTTGACAATGAAATCAAGCCAATGGACCAGGTATTTGAAGACAATGGCGTAAAGGTTGTTACTGATTTAAAAAGTTTCTTGTATTTAGTGAACACCGAATTGGAATTTTCCGACGGCTTAAATGGTAAAGGATTTTACTTTAACAATCCCAATGCCAGTAGAAGTTGTGGTTGTGGTGAAAGCTTTGCTGTGTAGTTTAGTAATTTTTTCAAAACGACTAGCTCCAATTAAAGAATATTTAAAAGCCCCCGAAACTCGGGGGCTTTTTTGTAGCTTTGAATTATGTGGGCAATATGTAAAAAAGAATGGGCGCATTATTTCGGTAGCTTGTCTGGTTACCTGATTATTAGTTTTTACTTACTTGTGAATGGGGTTTTGTTATTTGTCCTACCAAGTTTTAATGTATTAGACTTTGGCTATACTAGTTTACAAGTATATTTTGATTTTGCACCATGGGTATTGATTCTATTGATCCCAGCAATTACAATGCGAAGTTTTTCAGAGGAATTTAACCAAGGCACGTATGAAATTCTAAAAAGTTTACCCATTACTACAAGGTCCATCTTGATGGGAAAATATATTGGTGTATTGTCAATTACAATTCTAGCAATTACGCCTACAATTTTATATGCGCTTGTTTTAAACAGCCTGAGTGCTGTTGGTGGGATAGACTGGGGTGCTACAATTGGCTCTTATATTGGTTTGTTTGCATTGGCTGCGGTTTATGTTGCTGTTGGGGTATTTATGAGTAGTGTAACCAAACAAACCTTAGTTGCATTATTGGGTTCCGTTTTAATATGTATTTTTTTATACAAAGGATTTGATTGGGTTGCTTCCCTAAGTTTTTTTCAAAATGGGTATGAATATACCATTCGTCAATTGGGTCTTGCGGCACATTATCAAAACTTGAATAAAGGGGCTATTGCATTTCAAGATCTAATCTATTTTAAAACTATTATTCTACTATTTGGATTAGGATGTATTGAACAATTGTCGGGTAAGTTCAAATATAGCTGGTTATTAATTTTGATGTTATTGTTAAACTATCTAAGTTATCTATATCCTGTTCAAATTGATTTAACAAAGGATAAGCGTTATTCTATTAGCGATCAATCTAAGACTTTAATTAAAGAAGTAAATCAGCCTGTAAAAATTCATTTTTACTTAGGAGGAGAATTACCTGCGCATTATAAAAAACTAGAAATTGCAACGATTCAATTTTTAGAAAAATTAGCACAAATGAATCCGACCTGGATTAGTTGGGAGCAAACCATTCCAGGAGAAATGTATAAGGATACCGCCTTGTTGAATTTCTATGATAGCCTGCAAAAACAAGGGGTGCCAATAGATCGTTTTCAAAATTCAGAGACGATTACAGATAAAAAACTAGATCAGTTATTGGTGCCTGGACTTTTGATTGAAGTGGAGGGGCAAAAGCCAATAGCGGTTGATTTAAGAAGTAGTAAACAATATTTTAAACCCTATAATGTAATTAAGGACTTGCCTGAAATTGATCTTGAAGCAAGTTTTAATGCGGCTGAGGGGTTACTTGAATATAAAATTATACAAGCTGTTTACTTATTGAATCGAGCTGTTAAACCTAACATAGCCTACCTTGTTGGCAATGGAGAGCCTTTGGATTTTACCGTGAATGATTTAGGTGTCTCCATTAAGAATCAATATAATTTAGGTGTCTTTGATTTGCAGAAAGGATTTCCTGATCCAAGTAAAATCAATACTTTATTAATTGTAAAGCCAACAAAAAAATTCTCTGAATTAGATCAATTAAAAATTGATCAATTTATTATTGGAGGTGGTAATGTTATTTGGGCAATTGATCCATTGTTTGCAGAATATGATAGTTTAAGAAATACTGCCGGAGAATACTTAGCCTTTGATCGTGGATTGGGTCTAGAGACGCAGTTGTTTAAATATGGTGCAAGGATTAATTTAGATTTAGTACAAGATTTGAATTGTGCAAAATTGCCAATGGTAGTAGGTGTTAACGCAGGTGGCGATCCGATAATTCAAAGAGTACCATGGCCCTATTATCCATTTGCACAAGCAGGTTCAGAACATCCTATTGTACAAAATATGGACAGAATATTAACTGCATTTCCAGCAAGTATAGATACGGTGCGCGCAACAGGGATCCAAAAAACAATCTTATTGACGACAGACACCACTAGTAGAATTGTAAGTAGTCCAACAATGATTCAGATTAATAGTGGACAGCGTGAAGGGGAATTAATGAGTTTTAAACAACAAAGAATACCGGTTGCGGTATTGTTGGAAGGAAAATTTAAGTCTGCTTTTGCTGGAAGAATCACGAAATCTTTAGAGGATTCAGTTCAGAATGCAACTGGCAAAGCTTATAAGGGCTCTGGCGATTTAACTGCAAAACAAGTTGTCTTATCTGACGCCGATTTAATCACCAATTTTGTAGACCCACAAAAAGGGCCACTACCCATGGGCGTGATACCTTTTGAGGGGGTGCAATTTGGAAATCCAGTCTTTTTCCAAAATGTCATTGCATATTTAAATGAGCCAATTCGTTTATTGGAAGCAAGAAAAAAGCAATTAGTTTTAAGAAGATTGGATCCAGGTAAGGTTCAAGCAAATCGATTATGGATTCAACTTGTCTTATTGATTGGCCCTTTGCTTATTTTAGGATTTGGCTATTTTTCATGGAATTATTATCGACAATCACGATTTGCTCAATCTAAATCATAGCGTATCTTTACAGCATGACAACAGATCAAATTGTATATGCTGTATTTGGAGTAGTAGTTTTATCTGCTTTAATATTAGATTTAGGTTTTCTAAGTAAAAAAAATACGACCATCACAATTAGGCAGGCTTTGCAGCAAACCTTTATTTGGGTAATGCTGGCTTTAGGATTTTTTGCATTTATGTGGGTCGAAGAAGGACAAAAACTAGCATTTGAATACCTGAGCGGCTACCTTATGGAATGGAGTTTAAGTATAGATAATATTTTCGTTTTCATTTTAATTTTCGATTCCTTTAAGGTCAAAGAGCAACATGTTTCGCGCGCGCTTTTAATTGGCATATTAATTGCGATTGTTTTTAGAGTCGTTTTTATAACTGTAGGAGTAGCCCTGGTTTCTAAATTTGCTTGGATCTTATATTTATTTGGGGTATTCTTATTGTACACTGGATACAAAATGTTTAAAGCAAATGAAGATGAAGCATTTGATCCCCACGATTCAAAAATCTATCATTTCTTAAAAAAATTCTTACCAATTACAAACGAAGATGGGGATGGGAAATTCATGATGCGTATTAATGGCAAACCCATGTATACAAGTCTTTTTGTGGTGGTTGTATTACTTGCCGCAATTGATTTAGTATTTGCTTTAGATTCCATCCCTGCAGTAATGGGCATTTCGATGAATAGTATGGTTATTTATACTTCTAATATTTTTGCCATACTTGGATTACGTTCACTATTCTTTTTGTTAAGGGGTGCAGTCAACGAATTTGAACATTTACAACAAGGCATTGCCATTGTTTTAATATTTATTGGTGTTAAAATGTTAGGAGAGCATTATATCAACATGGTCATGGATAAAAATTCACAAGTCCTTTTATCCTTACTTGTTATTGTTTTTTCTATTACAGGGTCAATTTTATATTCTATATTTTCAAATCGTCAAAAGAATCTACCTAAGGATCTTAAGGATAATTCAATTTAATTTATGAATCTACAGATGAATGGGAAAAAAGTAGCTGCATTGATTATTGCCATCATTGCAATTGATCAAATTTTGAAATTTTATATCAAGCTAAATTACTTCTTGGGCGAAGAGCACCTTGTAATTGGATCTTGGTTTAGGCTGCATTTTGTAGAAAATGAAGGCATGGCTTGGGGATTAAAATTCGGCGGTGGTTTTGGCAAAATCGCATTGACTTTATTCAGGCTAATTGCTGTTATTTGGGGCACCTTCTTAATTAAAGGATTTATAAAAAAACAATACCACACTGGCTTTATCATCTGCTCGGCACTCATTTATGCAGGCGCTTTGGGTAATTTGATTGATAGTATGTTTTATGGCATTTTATTTGACGCTAGTATTCCATACACTTCTATGGTGGCTCAGTTTCTACCAGAAGGGGGAGGTTATGCAAGCTTTTTGCATGGCAAAGTGGTTGATATGTTCTATTTCCCAATCATCACAGATGCCCATTTCCCATCTTGGGTCCCAATTTGGGGAGGAGAATCCTTTGAATTTTTCCGTCCAGTCTTCAATTTTGCAGACATGGCAATCAGTTCGGGTGTTATCGCCTTATTTGTATTTCAAGGCAAGTTTTTCCCATCAGAGGAGCAAGGATAATTTCGTTTCCTTTTTTGCGCGCTTATTCGTACCTTCATGGCCTAAAAATCAGATAGGACAAGCGTTTTATGAGTAATCAATATCCAGAATTTAATGGCTTACATCTGCCTACAATTGAGGCAGAAATTTTAGCAGCTTGGAAAAAAGAACAAGCATTTGAGCAATCCGTTCAATTAAGAGAAGGCAAAACGCCTTTTGTATTTTACGAAGGACCACCAAGTGCCAATGGTATGCCGGGCATTCACCATGTTATTTCAAGAACGCTTAAGGACATGGTTTGTCGTTATAAAACCATGCAAGGATTTCAAGTAAAACGTAAAGGTGGCTGGGATACCCATGGCTTACCTGTGGAATTAGGCGTAGAAAAAGAATTAGGCATCACGAAAGAGGATATCGGCAAAACAATTACCGTTGAAGCCTATAACCAAAAATGTAGAGAAGCGGTATTACGTTATAAAAAAGAGTGGGACGATATTACAAATAAGATGGGCTATTGGGTAGATTTAAATAATCCCTATATCACATTTGAAAATAATTACATCGAAACATTATGGTGGATCTTAAGTACGCTATATAAAAAAGGGTACCTATATCAGAGTGTAAGTATTCAACCTTATTCACCAGCTGCAGGAACTGGTTTAAGTTCTCATGAATTAAATCAACCTGGCACTTATAAGGACGTGAAGGACACTTCTGTAGTAGCCATGTTTAAGGCTATAGAATCAAAAGAGAGTCAATTTATTTTTGATGCAGCAGCAACAAATTCATTGACAAAAGAGGTTTACTATATGGCTTGGACAACAACGCCATGGACATTGCCTTCGAATTTAGGTTTAACCGTTGGACCAAATATTGAATATGCTTTGATCGCTACTTACAATCCATATACGGCATTGCCAGTAAATGTCATTGTCGCAAAAGCATTGGTATCAAAGTATTTCAAGGAAGAGGGTTTGAGCTTAACTAGTTTTACAGAAGGCGATAAAATTTTACCTTGGAAAGAATTGGCGACATTTAAAGGAAGCCAATTGAATGGATTACGCTACGAACAGTTGATGCCATTTGAAGCAAACAATCCTGCTAATATAGAAGGTGATCCGTTTAAAATAATACTAGGAGATTTTGTAACAACTGAAGATGGTACTGGTATCGTCCATACTTCTCCAGCATTTGGTGCAGATGACTATAAGGTAGGTCAAAAGAACAACTTAGGCATCATCACATTAGTAGATAGAGAAGGAAAATTCATTGATGGTGTAGGAGAATTTGCTGGAAGATTTGTTAAGAACTATAAAGACGAAAAAGATTTTCAAGATGTGAACGTAGATATCTCTGTTAAATTAAAAAAGGAGAATCGTGCATTTAAAGTAGAAAAATACGAACATAATTACCCGCATTGTTGGAGAACTGACAAGCCAATTTTATACTATCCTTTGGACGCATGGTTTATTAAAACCACTGCAGTAAAAGATAGAATGGTCGAGTTAAACAAAACCATTAATTGGAAACCAAAGAGCACAGGCGAAGGACGTTTTGGAAACTGGTTGGAAAATATGGTGGACTGGAATTTATCAAGAAGTAGGTATTGGGGAACACCATTGCCAATTTGGAGAACAGCGGATGGAACTGAAGAAGTTTGTATCGGCTCTGTGGAAGAATTAACAGCCGGATTTTTAGCTGCTAAAGAGAAAGGATTTAATAAGGATTCAGTATTGCAAATTGTGGATGGTAAATTAGAGGTTGATTTACACAAGCCATTTGTGGATCAAATAGAGCTACTTAGTCCAACGGGACAACCGATGAAACGTGTATCTGACTTAGTGGATGTTTGGTTTGATTCAGGAGCTATGCCTTATGCGCAATGGCATTATCCATTTGAAAATAAGGATTTAGTTGAAAAAGGTTTGGCATTCCCTGCAGACTTTATTGCAGAAGGGGTGGATCAAACAAGAGGGTGGTTCTATACCTTGCATGCATTGGGTGTTTTGTTATTTGACAAAGTTGCTTATAAAGCTGTAGTAAGTAATGGACTCGTTTTAGATAAGAACGGGAACAAGATGAGTAAGCGTTTAGGCAATGTGGTGAATCCTTTTGAAACATTAGAAACTTATGGTGCTGATGCAACAAGATGGTATTTAGTAACAAACGCCTCTCCTTGGGATAATTTAAAATTCGATCTATCTGGCATACAAGAAGTGCAAAGAAAATTCTTTGGTACACTATATAATACGTATCAGTTTTTTGTTTTGTATGCGAATGTAGATGGATTCAAATTCGAACAAAATTACATTCCAGTAAAAGATCGCCCTGAGATTGATCGTTGGGTCATTTCTTCATTGAATAGTTTAGTACAAACTGTAACTGTTGCGATGGATGATTTTGAGCCAACTATTGCTGGACGTGCAATTGAGACATTCGTGGACGAGCATTTGAGCAATTGGTATGTACGTTTATGTAGAAGGAGATTCTGGAAAGGCAGTTATTCTGATGATAAAATTGCTGCTTACCAAACATTGTATGAATGTATTGAGACGATCGCAAGATTGATGGCGCCAATCGCTCCATTCTTCTGTGATCAATTGTTTAGAAATTTAAATGGATTGACTAAGCGTTTCGAAGCGACATCTATACATCATATAGATTTTCCAAAAGCAGATCCTAGTAAAATGGATGCAGCTTTAGAAACAAGAATGCAATTGGCACAAGATATTTGCTCTTTGGTTTTATCTATTCGTAAAAAAGTAAATATTAAAGTACGACAGCCATTACAAAAAATATTAATTCCTGTTTTGGATCCTGCTATGAAATTAGCCATTGAACAAATGGAAGAATTAATTCTAGCAGAAGTGAACGTGAAAGAAATTAATTATATCACCGAGACGGAAGGTGTAATTAGCAAAAAGTTAAAGCCAAACTTCAAATTATTGGGTGCCAAATTAGGTACAAAGATGAAACAAGCCTCAGCAGTGATTGCAGCTTTAAGTCAACAAGCAATTTCTGAACTTGAACGCAATGGCAGTCTTCAAATTGAGGTGGATGGAACATCTATCTCATTGTTAATCAATGAAGTAGACATAATTGCGGAAGATATCCCAGGTTGGAGTGTGGCAGTGAAAGGAAATTTAACGGTAGCTCTTGATATTAGCCTTTCAGAAGCCCTATTGAAGGAAGGAAATGCTCGAGAATTGGTAAATAGGGTCCAAAACATCCGAAAAGAGGCCAATTTTGAGCTAACTGATAAGATTTTACTCCAAATTGTGGATAACCCTAATTTGAAAGATTCCATTAATGAATTTTCAGAGTATATTTGCCGCGAAATATTGGCTACCCAAATTGATTGGGTATCTAGTCTTGAAGAAGGCGTTGATATTGAAATAAATGAACAAAAACTAAGAATCTTAGTTAGACAAAAAGGATAATTATGGCTACAAAGAAACCAGCACCTAAAAAAGCGGCTCCAGCAAAAAAGGCAGCGCCTGTTAAAAAAGCAGCGCCAGCAAAAAAAGTAGTTGCCCCTGCAAAGAAAGCAGCTCCTGCTAAGAAAGTTGCAGCGCCTGTAAAGAAAGCAGCTCCTGTTAAAGTTGTAGCTAAGGCAGCTCCTGCTAAAAAAGCGGCGCCTGCAAAAGTGGTTGCAGCTCCAGCTAAAAAAGCGGCTCCTGTAAAAGTGGTTGCGGCTCCTGCTAAAAAAGCCGCTCCTGCAAAAGCACCAGCAGCTCCAGCTAAGAAAGCGGCACCTGCAAAAGCGCCAGCAAAGCCAGTTGCAAAAGCACCAGTAAAACCAGTTGTGGCTCCAAAGCCAGTTGAGAAATATGTACCTCCTGCAAAACCAGTACCTGTAATCCCTACACCGCCAGTAAAACCTGTGCGTAAGGCTGCAGAACCAATCAAGGATATCAAAGTTCCAAAGATTAATGCAAAGAGCAGTGTGCCATATCAGCCAGGGTATGTACCAATGGAAAAAAGAAAGGAAGTTGAGAGATCAACAGAGACTTTAGTAAAATATTCTGATGCTGAATTAGCAGAATTTAGAGAATTGATTTCAAAGAAATTAGATGCTGCTAAGAAAGAATTGGTATACTTACAAGGACTGATTACGCGTAAAGACGAAATGGGTGGTGATAATGATGATGCAAGATATATGACAATGGAAGACGGTAGTGTGAGTATGGAGAGAGAGCAAATGGGTCAAATGGCTAGCCGTCAAATCACTTTCATCGATCATTTAGAGAAAGCTTTAATGCGTATCGAAAATAAAACTTATGGTATTTGTAGAGTAACTGGTCTTTTAATAGATAAAGCACGTCTACGTGCAGTGCCTCATGCAACATTGAGCTTAGAAGCAAAATTAGGTTATGTTAAAAATAGCAACGACCAATAATCTTTAGGATAAGCTAATACTTCTAATAGCGATATTAAAAAACCCGATCATTGATCGGGTTTTTTGTTGCATATACTTTTTTGAGGAAATGATTATTATTTGAATTATTTCACTTCTTGCATCTCAATCAACTTCTTATAGTAGCCGCCTTGTGCTAGAAGTGTGTCATGGTTGCCTCTTTCAACAATACACCCTTTTTGCAACACAATGATCTCGTCTGCGTGTCGGATGGTTGATAAGCGATGTGCAATGACAATAGAAGTTCTGTTTTGCATCATATTATTGATCGCATCTTGAACTAATCTTTCACTCTCTGTATCTAATGCTGATGTAGCTTCATCTAAAATTAAAATTGGTGGATTTTTTAACACTGCTCTTGCAATGGTTAAACGTTGGCGTTCGCCGCCACTAAGTTTACTACCACGATCTCCAATCATGGATTCGAATCCGCCTTCTTTTTTAATAATAAAATCATAAGCGTTTGCAATCTTAGCAGCAGCAATAATTTCTTCCATACTAGCTTCAGGTTTCCCTAATGCAATATTCGCTGCTATCGTATCATTAAACAAGATAGGCTCCTGTGTAACAATACTTATAAGTTGTCTTAAACTATGTAAACTATAGTCCTTGATATTTTTTCCATCGATCCATAAATTACCTGTAGTCACATCGTGAAATCTTGGTACTAAATCTGCAAGGGTACTCTTGCCCGCACCTGAAGAACCAACTAATGCAACCGTGGTTCCTTTTTTGATTGTTAAGTTAATGTCATTTAAAATGCTTGCATCTTGATAAGCAAATCCCACCTGATCAAATTGAATGGTATCATTAAATCCGTTTAACTGTAATGGACTCTTTGACTCTTCCACAGTGTTTGGCGCTTCTAAAATTTCATTCAATCTATCCAAGGTAGCAGTTCCTCTGTTTACGTTATAAACCGCCTGTGATAAGGCTTTTGCAGGATTGATGATTTGTGAAAACAAGGCTACATAAGTGATAAATGAACCTGGTGATAAGATGTCTCCACTTAATACAAGTCTACCGCCAAACCAAAGTACGCCACATAAAATGGATACCCCAAGAAATTCAGATACTGGTGATGCAAGGTCACGACGGTTTAGAATTCTATTTTTTAAATTAAAAATATCTTCTACCAATCCGTAAAATTGTCCTTTTACTTCTCCTTCTGCATTGAATGCTTTATTGATTCTAAGTCCAGTCAATGTCTCTTCCATTTGACTTAGTATCTCACCCCATTTTATTTGCGCGCTATTGGTATGTTTTTTCAAACTGCGGCCAATACGACCTACTATAAAACCTGCTAATGGCAATAGTACAAATACGAATAAAGTTAGTTTGGCACTAATTAGAAATAAGAAAATTAAAATACCAATGATGGTGAGTGGCTCTTTAATCAATCCTTCTAATGCACTAATGACAGAGCTCTCTAGCTCTGCAATATCATTAGAAGCTCTACTTAAAATGTCGCCTTTTCTTTTTTCTGTAAAATAGCCAACAGGCAATTGTAAAATTTTATCGTACAATAATTTGGAGTATTTCTTAGTGACCATATTTCTTATTGGCGCTAAAAAATAAAAAGCGAGGTAAAGAAATAGGTTCTTAAAAAAGATGGAAACAATGATGAAAAGACAAATCCAACCCAATGCATAAGCTTTCCCGTTGGTCTTGATAATGTCTTGTAAGAAATGATAAATCACATCTTTTATGTTCGATGTATCTGTAACAGAGACTGGTGCCAGGCTTGCAAAAGCACTATTTCCAAAGATGAGGTCTAGGAAGGGCGTTAACATACCTAGTGAAAACAAGCTAAAAAGGATAGATAACAAGATAAACAGACCATACCAGCCCATATAGGTCTTGTATTCCTTGATATAACTTACAATGCGAAAAAATTTCTTCATAATTAAAACTATTCCCTCAGAATAATCAGCAAAGTAACTAATTTTACAGCGAATCAACGACTTTGATTATTATGGAAGAGGGTAAAAGACAGAAACAAGTAGCTGGTGCGAT
>JACCDU010863574.1_pt1 | contig 11676 bp, 9 predicted proteins | sample 7446081 | NCBI WGS metagenome assembly JACCDU01 (sample SAMN15323447, study PRJNA562643) | freshwater metagenome | isolation source: river surface water | place: USA:Blue River Watershed | collected 2017-08-17 | reverse complement strand
AGTCTGTAGAGGCGCAACGCGGTGCAAGCCGAGCCCGAATTGATCTAGCAGCAGCTGTGTCTACGCTACGTCAAAACCTTGGCTTACTTCCAGAATGATACTGAGGAGCAATTAATGAAAGTTTTTTATAGCCTGACTTGCACACTTTTTTTAAGCTTTATTACCCCGCTGGCTTTTTCTGGTGAAGGTCATTCGCACGGAAACACACCAACCGCAGTACCGAGCATGAATATGCTGCGATTCTATGCAATATCCGAGGATTTCGAACTCGTTGGCGTGGTTAATCAAAAGCAACTTATCCTTTATTTGGATCACCACAAAGACGGTAGCCCGGTATTGAACGCAAAGCTCAATATTGAAATTGATGGCGTACAAGTTCCCGTCACTCGTATTGACGAGGGTGAGTTCGAAGTTCTACTAACGAAAGAACTACCCCAGGGCACAACAAATATCTTGGCAACCGTCATCGCCGGATCAGTCAGCGATCTGTTAACCGGAACAATTGATGTGCATGCGCCAGACGCCTTGGAATCGCAAGGAGCGAGCACGTACTGGAAACAATATGTTTTTTGGTTTGGAGCCTTGGCGGTAGGTTGTTTACTGCTCTTACTGATGATTCAACGGGTGCGACATTCACGTCATGATCGCAATGGAGATATCGCATGAAAATTCAATTCCCTAAGTTGTTGACAGTATTGTTTTTTTTGTTTTTCTCGACGATCGGATTGGCAGGAGAAGGCCACGACCACGGAGCGGCCCCTATCTCTGAAAATACTGGAGGTCCAAAGCGGCTTCCTAATGGGACTGTATTTGCCCCTAAGCCAACGCAAAGGCAAATCGGAGTCAGGACGATCCTAGTCACAAAGGATAATTTGTCACGGGCGGTAGAGCTAAATGCTACGGTTGTGATGAATCCTAATTTTGGTGGAAAAGCACAAACAATCGTTGCCGGACGCGTGACTCCCGGCCCGCAAGGATTCCCTCTACTAGGGCAGAAAGTGCAAAGAGGAGACATACTGGTTTATGTCGTTTCAGAGGCCACTCAAACAAATAAGTCTTTAGCAGAAACTCGTCTGCAACGACTTCGCCAGTTAACGGATACGGTACCGCGCAAGGTGATTGATGAAGCTGAGGCTGCGGTAGCAAATGAGGAAGTGCGATCACCAGTCACTGGCTTCATTGCTTCATCAAACGTCGTCTCTGGTCAGGTAGTGGATTCGCGAGAAACTTTATTTGAAATCGTTGATCCAGCGCGGCTGCTGATCGAAGCCCTTACATTTGATTTAAGTATTGCAAACGATATTGCTCACGCGTACATCAAAGTTGCTGATCAAAGTATTCCGCTTAACCTTATTGGTGTGGGCCGTGTGATGCGTGGGCAAGCAGTACCAATTGTTTTTAGCTTAAGCAGCATACCCTCAACAAGCTTGGCAATTGGGCAGCCTGTCAAAGTATTTGCACAAAATACCCAGACAGTTAAGGCGTATCGCTTGCCAGTGACTGCCTTGATGAAAAATCCGGCCAATCAAAATATTGTTTGGATTAAAAAGACGCCCGAACAATTTGAACCAAGAGCGGTCACGGTTGAACCATTGGATGGAGCGAACGTAGCAATTACTTCTGGGCTGAATGATGGCGAGCTTGTCGTTGTGCGAGCCGCCACACTCATCAATCAGATTCGATAAGGATGCCATAACATGTTTAAGTGGATACTTGTCTATAGTCTCTCAAATAGATTGCTCGTTCTTGTTGCGAGTCTCGTTCTTATGGTCTACGGTGCTTTCACTCTTTCGCGCACCCCGGTAGATGTATTTCCAGATCTCAATAAACCGACTGTGACCATCATGGCCGAGGCCGGAGGCATGGCTGCTGAAGAGGTTGAGCAGCTCATCACTTTTCCATTAGAGACCACCATGAATGGTCTTCCTGGAGTTGAAAGCATTCGCTCGGTCTCTAGTGCTGGCCTATCTTTCATTTACGTCACTTTTGACTGGAGCACTGAAATTTTTCGCGCAAGGCAAATGGTGACTGAGCGACTTTCTTCAATGGAACAGAGTTTGCCGTCAGGCGTAGTGCCAAGAATGGGGCCGATCAGTTCCATTATGGGAGAAATTATGCAGATCGCTATCCCAATTGACACTGCAAAAATATCTTCGATGCAGGTTCGTGAGTATGCGGATTGGGTACTTAGACCGAGATTGATGGCTATTTCTGGCGTAGCTCAGGTTATCCCGATCGGAGGCGAAGTCCGTCAATTTCAAGTCCAGCCCAACACAGTACGCATGTTTGAACTTGGAATTTCTCATGAGCAGCTAGAAAAGGCACTCAAGGGATTTTCATCCAATACCTCAGGAGGATTTCTTGAACTCAATGGTCGCGAGTACTTAATCCGTAACCTTGGTCGTACTTCTCGCCTTGAAGATCTTAGGACTCTTTCGTTACCCGGTCTAAATGGTCAGCTAATTTTATTGCAACAAATCGCAGAGGTTACTTTTTCTCCTGCTATCAAGCGAGGAGATGCCGGTTTCGAAGGCAAGCCAGCAGTTATTTTGGGCGTACAAAAACAACCGACAGCTGACACAATTAAAGTGACCCGTTTGATCGAAGCCGCTCTGGCAGACATGAAACAGTCATTACCTGCTGGCATGGACTCACCCAAGGTGACATTCCGTCAAGCTAGCTTTATTGAAGCGTCAATAAACACCTTACAAGGAAAGTTAATTGGAGCCTCGCTATTTGTTGCTGTTATTTTATTTTTCTTTTTAGGGACGTTACGTCCAACGGTGATTGCTCTGACAGCAATTCCTGTTTCGATTTTTGTCACGGGGCTCGTATTTAAATATTTTGGACTTTCAATTAATACGATGACCCTCGGAGGGCTAGCAATCGCGATTGGTGGATTGGTTGATGATGCTGTTGTGGATGTCGAAAACATCATGCGCCGACTGAAAGAAGATCGGGCAAAGCATCCGCAAAATCAACTAAACATTCTCGAGTTAGTTGTGCGTGCTTCGCTAGAAGTTCGATCAGCAATTTTATATGCAACCGTAATTATTGTTCTTGTGTTTTTGCCTTTGTTTGCACTCCCGGGTATGGAAGGACGTTTATTTGTCCCCCTTGGCATTGCATTTATTGTGTCCACGCTCGCATCGTTGGTGGTGTCAGTCACGGTTACGCCTGTACTTTCCTACTACTTACTGCCTAGTATGAAAAATTTGAATCATGGCGACACCAGATTGCTTGCTTGGTTGAAAAAGAAGTATTACTTTTGGTTGCAGGGTGTGCTCAATTATCCTAGGTCGGCAATTATTGTGGGTGCCGTAGCCGTATTGTCATCGATGGTTGCTTTACCCTTTTTTTCAAAGACATTTTTGCCGCCCTTTAATGAAGGCACTTTGCTGGTTGGTTTGCGTCTTAATCCAGGAGTGACTTTGGCAGAGAGCTCCTCTCTCGCTCGAAAGGCTGAAACGCTCGTTAAACAAGTTCCGGAGGTCATTCACGTAGGCCGTCGAAGCGGTCGCGCTGAACTGGACGAACACGCTGAAGGAGTGCATGTAAGCGAGTTGGATATTGGTTTGAAGCCGGCTGGCGAACTGACTCGTTCAATGGGAGAAATATCTGCAGATATTCGATCTAAGCTGATCAATTTGCCGGCAGCTATATCTGTGGGGCAGCCAATTTCTCATCGAATTGATCATATGCTTTCGGGAGTACGGTCTCAAATTGCAATCAAGATTTTTGGCGATGATCTGGATACTTTGCGGGGACAGGCCGATTTGTTGCGATCAAAGTTAAGTAGCATATCAGGCATGACAGATCTTGAAATTGAAAAACAAGTTTTGTCACCACAAATTAAGATCAGAATTGACTATGCCGCAGCAGCACAATACGGTTTGTCTACACCTCAGGTTTTAAGCACTCTTCAAAGCCTGATTGAAGGTGAGAAGTTGGCTCAAATCGTAGAGGGGAGTAGAAGCTTTGCTCTGGTTTTGCGACTTCCAGAGTCGTCTCGCTCTTTCGATGGACTTGGAAAAATTCTTATCGAAACACCAAATGGAAGAATCCCCCTAACTAAAATCGCGACGATTGAGGATGGTGACGGCCCCAATCAGATCAGTCGAGATGATGGAAAGCGACGAATTGTTCTTTCTGCTAACGCGCAAGGACGTGCTCTTTCAGACATTATTGAGGATGTTCGAAAGGTCGTCGCTGAATCCAAGCTCCCCGAAGGCTATTTCATAACGTTGGGTGGACAGTTTCAAGCACAGGAAGAGTCATCCCGCTTAGTTGGCTTGCTATCGCTTGTTTCATTAACCCTAATGTTTCTTGTTCTTTATAGCCGCTATCAATCCGTCACGTTATCAGTGCTAATCATGTCGAATATCCCACTCGCTCTTGTGGGTGCGGTCTTGGGTCTTTGGATTTCAGGGCAACCAATGTCAATCGCCGCTCTGATCGGCTTCATAACACTGGCCGGAATCTCTGTGCGTAACGGCATTTTAAAAGTAAGTCATTACATTAACCTAATGCGAGTTGAAGGAGAAAACTTTGATCATAAGATGATTTTGCGCGGGTCGATGGAACGTTTATCGCCTGTGTTGATGACTGCCCTGGTGACTGCCTTTGCGCTTGCCCCTCTACTTTTTGAAGCAGAGCGTCCGGGGACAGAAATATTGCATCCTGTTGCGGTAGTAATTTTCTCGGGATTAATTAGTTCTACTTTATTGGATACCTTTTTAACCCCCGTTATGTTTTGGATGTTTGGTCGTAAAGACTCTGAGCGTTTGATGTTAAGCAAAGATGTTGAAGCACTTTAATTTTTTTCAATAAAAGGAAAGCAAATGAAGCTTATACAATTATTTACTTTTTTGGTGATGAGTTTTTCAGGAATTGTTTATGCCGCTAGTGGGCATGATTTAAAACCTGTATATGGTGGTGCAGTAGCAGAAGTCAAAGATATCACCTTTGAGTTTGTTGCAACAGCAGATTCTTTGTTGCTGTATCTCAGCGATCACGGCAAACCCGTTGACATTTCACGTTCGACAGCCAAGGCGACTATCCTGCAAGGTGCTGAGAAGCAGGAGGTGGAGTTAAAAACGGCTGGGCTTAGGTTTGAGGCTACAGGCTCTTTCAAGATTGCGAATGCAAAGGTTGTAGTGACAGTGTCTCAACCGGGCAAAGCGCCCGTCAATGTTCGTTTTACTTTGAAGTAACTGATGATTAGCGCCTGCCGATACGTAACTGTGTAGGCAGGCATTTTAAGAAATTTAAATCTAAATCGTTTCTGTCAGTTGTTAACGCGTAGCAAACGCAAGCCGTTGCCAACCACCAACAAGCTTGCACCTGCATCAGCAAAGACTGCCATCCACATCGTCCCCATACCAAGTACGGTCAAAGTTAAAAATATGCTTTTTATGCCAAGGGCTAAAACAATATTTTGAACGAGTATCGAATGGGTGTTGCGTGATAAGCGCACAAAGCGTGGCAATTTTCGTAAGTCATCATCCATCAACGCAACGTCTGCCGTCTCAATGGCCGTGCCGGTGCCTGTTGCTCCCATTGCAAAACCGATGTCTGAAATGGCGAGTGCAGGGGCATCATTGATACCATCACCCACCATACCAACGGTAACTGCTTTACCGAGAAGACTTTCAATAGCCTTTAACTTGTCTTCTGGTAGCAGGTCGCCGTGCGCTTCATCAATCCCAACCTGATTAGCGATGGCTCGCGCCGTATGCACGTTGTCGCCGGTCAGCATGATGGTTTTGATACCGAGCGCATGTAGTTCCGTAATGGCTTGGTAGCTACTTTCTTTTACAGTGTCCGCTACAGCGAATACACCGTGCACGCTCTGCTCATCAGTCAGCATAATCACCGTTTTACCTTGAGCTTCCAATGTTGAGAGGCGTGCCTCCAGATCATCTGAGCAGCGTCCTTGTTCATGAATCAGGCGGTGATTACCCAGGTGATAAAGCTTTGCGTCGATTACTCCTTTACTGCCTCGGCCTGGTAGCGCTTCAAAATTTTCTACGTTTCGCAGTTCTATCCCCTCGAGCTTGGCTGCATTTGTCAACGCGATTGAGACAGGATGGTCTGATCGCACGGCCAAGCTGGCAGCGAGACTTCTGACGTCGCGTTCATTCCAACCGTTCAACGTAAAAAAGTCCGTTTGTGCTGGTTTGCCGTGGGTGATCGTGCCCGTTTTATCTAACGCCAGCCATTCCAGTTTACGGCCTTGCTCAAGGTATACGCCGCCTTTAACCAAGATTCCCATTCGTGCGGCCGCAGCGAGACCGCTGACGATGGTCACGGGCGTAGAGATAACCAGCGCACAGGGGCATGCAATCACCAACAAAACGAGGGCTTTGTAGATCCAGTTGAACCACTCACCATCCATCAACAAAGGTGGCAGGATGGCGATGGCCAGAGCAAAGGCAAACACCGTAGGCGTATAGATTCGGGCAAACTTGTCTACGAACCGTTGAGTGGGTGCCTTCGTACTTTGAGCTGCTTCCACTGCGTGGATAATGCGTGCCAAAGTGCTGTCGCCTGCGGCGGCCGTTACTTGGTACTCGAAAGAGCCGGATGTGTTGATGGTCCCGGCAAAAACCGGGTCGCCCGACTGCTTGTCTATCGGTAGGCTCTCCCCTGTGATGGGTGCTTGGTTCACTGACGAGTGTCCGCTAACGATCGTGCCATCCAAGGCGATGCGTTCTCCCGGTTTGATCCTTACCCGCTCATTCACGGAAACAGATTTTGCTGGTACCTCCTGCCAGACACCATTTTTCTGCAGGACGGTGGCAGTCTCCGGTGTGAGTTGCATCAGGTCACGAATCGCATTGCGCGCCCGGTCCAAAGACTTCGCTTCAATCAACTCGGCGATCGTAAATAAGACCATCACCATGGCGGCCTCAGGCCATTGCCCCAATACTAAGGCGCCTGTGACAGCAATACTCATCAAAGCGTTGATGTTCAGATTGCCGTTGCGGATGGCTATCCAGCCTTTCTTGTAAGTGCTGATACCGCACATCAAAACGGCAATCAATGCAAGCGCAGCTGCCACTACAACAGGAAACTCGAGCCAATGCACGAGTTCCGAACCGATGGCGGCAAGACAAGCCAAGGCTAGCGGCCACCATGGCTTGACTGGCTCCTGTTTGGGTTCTTCATGTTCACCGTCCACAATCTCTGGCGTGAAACCCAAGGACCTAACGGCTTCCAGAATTGACTTTGTCGCCTGCGGGGCATGGGTGACGGTAAGCACCCGTTGCATGAGGTTGAACTCCATCCTTGTGACGGCTGCCATGCCGTCTAGCTTCTTGCGTAATAGCGCCTCCTCCGTCGGACAGTCCATCTGCATAATCCGTATGAGTGTCTGGACACCCGAGCTGACGCTCTCATTTTTTTCGTGTACTGGTCGGCGTTGTGAGGCAATATTCATATTCGACGCACTGCAGCAGGCATCTGCGGCGTGTTCGTGATTGTGATTGCGATGCTTAGTCATGATGGACCTTTCATTTAAATTTGTCCTATCATGCAACCTGAAGTTACTATAGAGTCAAGAACTATTTGGAACATGCCATGAAAATCGGCGAATTAGCCCAGGTTGCTCAGACCACGGTGGAAACAGTACGCTACTACGAGAAGAAGGGTTTGCTACCTGAAGCCGTGCGTACTACTGGCAACTTTCGTGTTTATGGGCCAGCCCATCTGGAGCGCTTGCGTTTCATTCGAAACTGCCGGGCGCTCGACATGAGTCATGAGGAAATACACACCTTGTTGGACTTATCCGATCAACCTGCCAAAGGATGCGGTGCCATCAACACAGTCTTTGACCAGCACATAGCCCATGTAGATGAGCGCATCCGGGAACTTTTGCACCTGAAGGAACAACTGGCCGGATTACGCCAACGGTGCCAGACCGAACAAGCGGTGGATGATTGCGGCATTTTGCAGGGGCTAGCAGCCATGGAAACGTCACAAAAACCGGAACGTCATACCCACTTGGGTTGAAGCCCGTGAAGGAGGTCAGCGTGAAAAGCAAAGATCATTGGGAGCAGGTTTACTCAACCAAAGCTGCAGATAGCGTCAGTTGGTTTGAGCCGCATGCAGAAACGTCAATGCGACTGATTCGTGAAACCGGATTGAGTCGCGACGTAGCCATCATTGATGTCGGTGCAGGTGCATCCACCCTGGTAGATGATCTTTTAGACGATGGCTATCACCATATCACTTTGCTGGATTTATCTGCTGCGGCTCTGGCTGAAAGCGAATACCGTCTTGGCTCGCGCGGCAGCAGTATTCAATGGATGGTGGCTGACATAACCCTCGCGGTCTTTGAACCCCACAGCTTTGATATTTGGCATGACCGTGCCGTCTTTCACTTTTTAACGACTGACGAAGCTCGAGAAAAGTATGTCAAACAAGTACTCCGCGCTCTTAAGCCCGGAGGCCATGTCATCATGGCCACCTTCGGTGCCAATGGGCTGACCCAATGCAGTGGTTTACCCGTCATGCGCTATGCACCCGAAGCATTGCATGCCGAATTCGGAAATGAATTTGTATTGCTCAAGCACGAAGTGCAGCTCCACCACACACCCTTTGGCACCGACCAGCAATTTATTTACTGTATGTGTCGAAAGGCTTCTGCATGAGCGGCCTACACCGTGCTGCACTGCCAGCCTTGGGGGCGGCCATCTTGTTCGGAGCCAGCACGCCCTTTGCGAAACAACTTCTGGGGGAAGGGCAGAGCCCATCCCTTCCATTTTTGCTGGCGGGCTTACTTTACTTGGGCAGCGGCTTGGGCTTGGCGTTGATCCGGCTGATTCGTGATCGAGGCTGGAAGCCCTCAGGCATTGCACGCCAAGAGTGGCCTTGGTTGTTGGGTGCGATTACTTTCGGTGGGGTTTTGGGCCCGCTGCTGCTAATGGTAGGGCTCTCTCACACAACAGCTTCCACTGCTTCACTTTTTTTGAATCTGGAATCAGTACTGACAGCCGTTCTGGCTTGGCTGGTGTTTAGAGAAAGTACCGACCGCCGAATCGTTTTGGGTATGGCGTTGATTGTCTTGGGTGGAGCCGTCTTAGCATGGCCCAGTGGTGAAGCTGTTGTCTCTGGCATCGGGCCGCTTGCATTGGCCGGCGCTTGCCTTGCTTGGGCGATAGACAATAACTTAACGCGCAAAGTTTCAGCCTCTGATGCCTTGTTCATAGCAGGGAGCAAAGGCATGGTTGCAGGATGTGTCAATACGGGCCTCGGGTTTGCGCTCGGGGCAAGCTGGCCCGCTTTGCCGCTGCTCTCGTCGGCATTGCTAATCGGGTTCTTCGGCTACGGCTTGAGCTTGGTTTTATTTGTGCTGGCACTGCGCGAACTGGGAACCGCGCGAACCGGCGCTTATTTTTCAACGGCACCATTTGTAGGAGCTGCCATCGCTATTGCCGTGTTTGGTGAATCCACCAGCACGGCCTTTTGGATTGCTACTGGTTTGATGTCGGTTGGCGTTTGGTTGCATCTGACCGAGCGTCATGCGCATGAGCATACCCATGAGGAACTTTCTCATGGACACGGTCACCATCATGACGAGCACCACCAGCATCTCCACGATGTTGAATGGGATGGCGTTGAGCCTCACACACATGATCACCTGCATACAAAACTCAAACACAAGCATGCACATTTCCCAGACGTTCATCATCGGCATTCGCACAGCTAATTACTTTTATTGCCCAATTAAAGGGTATTAGCCTGCCAATGCCAGATAAAAAACCGCTCGATCAGTCCGCAAGTTACCCATCGATTTTTATAAGTTTAGTAAAAACCGCTCGCGGACTTCGACCCATATCCACAGCGCAGACTTTCAGATACTATCGCGGCGGCCAAAGTACTAAATCCTATTTATTGACATCGCTTACCGCAGCATGTTTGCCAGCACACTCTGTATATTGAATCACCAGCTTCAGATAGCTTTTCATCAAATCATCCCAGGACGGTGACGTAAGGCTATCGACCGCCGGGCAAGGACTCGCGAGATTGGCTGGTATTGGCGGTCGAGATGGCTGCGTTGGGCTCGCGCAGCCGGTTAGAATCAATAAGGACCGTTCGTGGAATTACGCGACTTCTCCACAAACCACACCGCACCACCAACTTCCGTTCACCAAAGTTCACAGCTTTCTCGCCAAAATGACCAACGATGAACCTCTGAACCCACACCTAAAAAGTCATGAGGTTTTGAGACAAACGGGGTTTGAGACCACTTTTAGGTGTTGCGGCCGCAGGTCGCAGTCAAGAGGTAGAAGCGCAAAGCCCCGCACTGTGCGGGGCTCGTGGCATATCGAATCTCTGCGTAGCAGGTTCGAAACTTAAGTTTTGGCGGACTGTATGGGATTCGAACACTCAGTCAAATCAATTCCACAGCCGCCCGCAACTGCGCAGGGCTACTGTAAAGATAAGTAGCTGTGGTGCTGATACTGCGATGCCCAGCCAGCGTTTTTAAAATATGAATAGACGTGCCTTTGTTGGCTAACGTGGTTAAAAACGACCTGCGACCACTATGACTGCTGGCACCCTCTACTCCCGCACCTTCATAAATCAACGCAAACGTCTGCGCCAAACTGTTGGCACTGAACCCTGATTTGATGCTTTTCTGACTGGCAAAAAATGGATAGCTTCGATCTATGCATCTGGCGGCTTCTGCATAAGCTTGTAATTCTTCACGAAGCTTCGAACTCACAAAAACGGTTCGAGCATGGCGCCCTTTTGTCATTGCTGGTAATAAACGAATTTCTTCTTTAACTTGTCCTGCATGATCGATAACGTCGCTCCAACGTAAACATGCAACCTCGCCGATGCGCAATCCAGCCAAATGAGTCAACAACATCATTGCGCGATTGCGTAACGCATAGCGATTTGAGTCGATATAGGCTAAAACCCTTTCTAATTCGTCTTTGCTGAGTGTCTTTGCTTGTGCCATGTCCCGCTCCTGTAATCCTGCATTTCCGTTAGTTCTATTATGTTTTCTTATATTTATATGGTCGACCGAAATCAGGCAGATTTTCATAAATTTGTGGCAAAAATCGTTAGATCTGCTTTTTCTGTGGATAACTTTTTCACAGAAAAAAACATCAATGATTTCAGCACTTAAAACCTGAAATCATTAGAAAGCACACTTTTCATATATTTCCTGCACGATTTCAGTGCCCTGCCCTTGTGATGCTAAATCAGCCCTACAAGCACTGATCACACCAGCCAGCTGTGTACGCATTCGGCGCCTGATATGCGTGCGTTATCCCGCGTTTTAACGTGTTTACGTTCGCTGCAATCAGGAAAAAAGCTGCGATCAATTGCAAATACCGCAAATCTATAGCCCTAATTCCCTCCTGCCTCTAAGAAATCATTCAATAACCCGCCATTTCGATGGGTTATTCACGATATCGGTCGACTGCGACACTTGATGAAACAACACTGTAGTCACAGACTTTAAGGACTGGACATGCAGAAATTTGATCAATCACAACTGGCGCATTTCACGGGCACCCAGCACTATTACCGAATTGGACCTAAACATCTGCTGACTGATGGCACACAATATCTCGCTGAAAAAGCCGTTTGCTACTGGATCATGGATGCAATCATGAGCCATCTGTGGGAAATCGGCACACAAGATTGGTTTGTGGTTGT
>JACCDU011073865.1_pt1 | contig 11681 bp, 20 predicted proteins | sample 7446081 | NCBI WGS metagenome assembly JACCDU01 (sample SAMN15323447, study PRJNA562643) | freshwater metagenome | isolation source: river surface water | place: USA:Blue River Watershed | collected 2017-08-17 | reverse complement strand
ACCGATGCGGTCTACGGTCAGATCATCCTCACCAACCTCACAGGCAACACCTGGACGTGTGATGGTGGCATCTTCCAAAGCGGCTACAACGTAGCCTGCTCAATCGCTGGCAGCAAAACGCTATCCGATACCCTCGATCGTGTTCGCCTCACGACCATCAACGGCACCGATACATTCGATGCCGGCACCGTCAACATCATCTATGAGGGTTGATCATGGAACGAATCGTCGTTGATCTGAGCACTGGTGAGCAGCGGATTGTTCCGTTGACGGAAGATGAGATCGCAGCGCTCAAGGCTTGCCCTCCACCGCAACCGCCTACACCACGCACTGCAGCTGAGCGGTTGAAACTGGCAGGTTTTGACCTTAACGAGTTGCGTGAGTTGCTGCTAGGTGGCGCCTGATGGCAGTTCGATCCAAGACCGGCACCGCCCGCATCGAGCACAAGGCCGGCCCACCCAAGACCACGTCACAAGGTCAAGGGCAGCATTCGCGTCCCCGTCGCCGTGGCCGCAAGAAGCTGGTCGGTCAGGGCCGCTAACCTGGGCCCATGGCAATCTCACCCGGCACATACAACATCACGCTCCAGCGTCGGGCAGACTACAGCGTCACGCTGCAATTCAAGGACGGCACCAATGCAGCTATCAACCTGACTGGCTGGACAGTAGCAGCGCAAGTATGGAATCAGGCCCGCACCACAAAACACGCTGACTTTACCGTCACCTACGCCAATCCCAGCATTGGCACCGTTGCTATCGCGTTGACTGCTACGCAAACCACTAACTTCCCCGCTGAAGCCCATTACGACGTACTGCTCACCAATCCCAGTGGCTTGAAAGAGTATTACTTAAAGGGTACTGTCTATGTCAACGAGGGCTACACCGCATGACTTCTGTAACTGTTACCGAAAATCCAAGCGGCACCACAGTCGTTACGGTGACAACGGAAGGGCCGCAAGGGCCACCGGGCAGCAGCGGCGGCGGCGGTGGTGGGACAGCCTATACGTTCACGCAATCCACACCATCGACCACATGGACGATCAACCACAACCTGGGATTCCGCCCCAGCGTTGAGCTGCTGGATGCCGGCAGCCAAGAGATCGACGGTCAGATCGCGCACCCAAGCGTCAATCAGACCGTCGTTACACTGAATCCAGCAACTGCGGGTGTTGCCCGCCTCACCTAAGAGCTGATCCATGGCCCGCAAGTTTTTCACTGACCTCGACCTGCAATCGGTCTCGAAGGTCATCAACCTGCCATCACCTGTCAACAACGGTGATGCGGCCAGCAAGGCTTATGTCGATTCCGCAATCGAAGGTCTGGCCTGGAAGGACAGCTGCCGTGTTGGCACGCAATCCAACCTGAACTTGTCAAGCCCTGGCGCCACGATCGACGGCATCACGATGGCGTCACAGGATCGTGTGCTGGTGCGCAACCAGACCACGACCAGCCAAAACGGCATCTACATCTGGAACGGCGCTGCAACGCCGATGACTCGGGCGCTGGATGCCAGCACCTTCGCCGAGCTTGAACAGGCGGTTCTGACTGTCGAGGAGGGAACTGATGCCGGCGTGACGTTCCGGCAAACGCAGGTCAACGGCACGATTGACAGCAGCAACGTCATCTGGGCGGCGTTCGGCACGTCTGCTCCGGCAGCCAGCGAAACAACTGCCGGCATCGCCGAGATTGCCACACAGGCAGAAGTTGATGCCGGGACAGACGATGCCCGCATCGTCACCCCTGCAAAGCTGGCCAGCTGGTCTGGGCGCCTGCGGAAGTTTGCCGCAAACATTGGCGACGGCAGCGCCACCAGCTACACGATCACGCACAGCCTGAACACCCGTGATGTGGTGGTGCGTGTGTTCCCAAACTCCGGGAACTACGACGACGTGGAGGTGGATGTCTACCGTCCGAGCACGACGACATGCCAGCTGGTGTTCGCCACTGCGCCTGCCGCTAATGCGTACCGCGTGGTGGTGATGGGCTGATGGCCAGGCGTTTCCTTGGTGGTATTGATCTGCTCAACCAGTTGGTGACTGCGATCGGCGCTCAGATGAGCACCGGCAAGCTTCTGGGTCGCTCCACTGCTGGCAGCGGTGCCATCGAGGAGATCAGCATTGGCTCCGGCCTGTCGCTGAGCGCCGGCACGCTGAGCGCCACTGGCGGCGGCGGCGGCGGCCTGACGAAGTTCACGGAAGCCGAGAGCACCTCGTCACCGAACGCCACGGTCTACGTGGACAGCCTGACGGCTGCTGGAACCAGCACCGATGCAGATGTAGCGCTGGTGGCAAAGGGCCAGGGCGCAACATTGGCACAGGTGCCCACATCGACAACAGCTGGCGGAAACAAGAGGGGTCTGTATGCGGTTGATTGGCAAAGAGTTCGAGCTGCTGCGGCGCAGGTTGCATCTGGTCAGTATTCTGTTCTGACTGGAGGATCGTCTAACACTGCCAGCGGGCTGAACGCTTTTGTTGGCGGCGGAGACACCTGCGCTGCGTCGGCTTCTTACGCCGCTGTAGTTGGCGGCCAGTCCAACACTGCGTCGGGTCAATACACGACTGTTGGCGGAGGCATCGGTAACTCTGTTTCGTCATACGCCTCATCCATCTTCAGCGGCACAAGTAATTTCATTAGCACGTCTAGTTACAGCATCATCGGCGGCGGCAATGGCAATAGGGTACTCAACGCTACAAACATTAGCTTTATCGGCGGAGGTGAATCAAACACAATCAACAGCGGTTCTCATGCAGTAGTTTGCGGGGGCAGTTCTAACACCACGGCGGGTCAATACGGATTCATTGGAGGTGGACAGTCCAATAGTGCAAGCGTTATAGCCGCCGTCGTTGTTGGTGGCTCAGCAAACACGGCAAGCGGGCAGTACAGCGCTATTCTTGGAGGCTCAAACGGTACGACAAGAGGCGTTGTCGGTTATCACGCATTTCCTGCGTGCAACGCTCCAATTTCATCAGCGCAGGGATGCACCCAGGCTGGCCTGCTTCTGCTGGCTCGTCAAACAACAAACAACAGCCCCACTGTTCTTGCAAGTAATGCAAACAATGCTGGTCTTACCAATACTTTATACATTGAGACCAATTCCGCCTACGCATTTACAGGCGAGGTGATTGCAGGCGTTGCTGGTGCAGGTAGCACCGCCCGCTGGGTGATTTCAGGTGCGATTAAAAAGGAGTTCAGCGCTGCCACTACCGCATTGGTCGGCACACCCACCGTCACGATGACTCACAACGATGCCGGTGCAGCAGGCTGGACTGTGGCCGTCACTGCTGACACCACCAGGGGCTGTCTTGCCGTCACAGTCACAGGCGCAGCCGCTACCACCATCAGGTGGGTGTGCAAGATCGAAACTACTGAAGTGACCTTCTAATGGCCTTGCTTGTCAGCCTTGCCGAAACAAACATCGGCATCCCCCTTGACAATACCTATGCCCGCCTCACCTTGCTGCGCGGCGACAAGGAGGGCTTGCTGCTGCAGATCAGCCACTACGCCACCGCCGAAGCGCGTGCTACAAACGCGCAGCCTGTGCTCGATCGCGTTGTCATGGCGCCCAGCACAGAACTGCAGCCTGGCACTACGCCGCTGGCTATTGGCTATGTCTGGCTCAAGCAGCAGCCTGACTACGCTGATGCGCAGGACGCTTAGGCTGCGTCGCTAAATTGGCTAGGTAGTCACGGCAGCACGCCATGATCGAAAGCCTGATCGTTGGCGTGGCCCTGCTCGCCGTGGGTGGAGTCGTTGGTAGAGCCACCAAATGGATTGACAAGCGCGGTAGCGAAGACGATACCGCAAAAACCGCAATTATCAAGCTAACAACAAGCGTAGATCACATCGCCAACGAACTGACTGCAATTAGAACAGACATGAGGGAGGACCGTCGTGAGCTTTTCGGTCGCCTTGGAACGGCAGAACAGCGCATCGCTAAGCTAGAGGCGACTTCATCGCTTCACCATGGATCTTAGTAGTAAACTGACCGAAATCGCTGCTCTTGCTATTGCTGTTCACGGCCTAGCAGTGGTCATCGTCAACATGACTCCAACCCCAAAAGATAACAAGCAATTGAGCGATCTGGCGCGACTTGTTGTTCGCGGCTATCGAGTGATCGAGTTAGCCGCTGGTCTTGTTAGCAAAAAGGCTAAGCAATAAAAACATTTAAACGATTTTAATAAAACGCAATTAAGCAATGAGTAATTCGGCTCCGATCACACTTGAGCAGCTGTTTAAATACTGCAAGGGCTTGCCATATCAGCTTGCCGCAATTGCAGAACTGGAGCAGGATATTCACGAGAATGGATACGAAGTGGCAATGCGTCGCGATCGACCATGGTTCAAGACGTGGAGCCAGTCTGGCAAGCAAATTGATCTTGGCCCAGCCCTTGATCTAATCAAAAAGTTTGAAGGCTGTCGATTGGAGTCTTATCCAGACCCCGCAAGCGGCGGCGATCCTTGGACGATTGGCTACGGAACCACCAGATACCAGGACGGTCGCCAGGTTCGCAAAGGCGACAAAATCAATCCAATCGAGGCAGACATGCTGCTTCGTCTTGAGGTTGATCGAATCACGGAAAAACTTGCAGGCTCTGTGCCGTTTTGGCGAGAAATGAGTTCCAGCCAGCAATCTGCACTTGTAAGTTTTGCTTACAACTTGGGAAGCGGCTTCTATGGCGCCTCCGGGTTTGAGACGATCAGCGCCAAGCTCAGGGAGAGGGCCTGGGTCGAAGTACCCGCTGCCATGTTGCTCTACCGCAACCCCGGAACCAACGTAGAGGCAGGCCTGAGGCGCCGGAGAGAGGCCGAGGGGCAGTTGTGGGCCATGGGGACGACGAGGCCGCCAGAGCCGGTTGCACAGCCCGCCAGGCTCACCCCAGGCAGCCCGTTCACTGCAAGGCTTTCGGCTCACATTCGACTCGGGGAGTTTGCCCTTGATCAGGAGACACGGCGCTTTTCTCATCAGTATCAGCTGGACACGGCGGCTGAGCTGGCAGCCTTTCTGGAGCGAGCGCGGACAGCGTTTGGCAACAAAGCAATCGTGATCACCAGTGGCTACAGGCCGCCAGCCGTAAATCGAGCAGTTGGCGGAGCGAGCAGCTCCGAGCATCTTTATGACGCTCCTGGCGTTGGAGCCGTTGATTTTTACATTGACGGCATTGACATTAGGAAAGTTCAGGACTGGTGTGACAAAAACTGGCCTTATTCTGTAGGATACGGTGCGCCCAAGGGTTTCGTGCATCTCGGAATCCGTCAGGGCAAACCAAAAGTACGCTGGGACTATTGATGCTCGTTCCTGATCACGAAATTCGCAGGTTGTGCCAGCAGCACAGCCTTGTTGTTCCATACATCGAGGAACACCTCAACCCGACCAGCATTGATGTCACCATTGGCGGCTTGATTATGGTCGAGGTCGCGCATTCGGTTAATTTGCTGCCACTTGACATCAGCCATCATACGGAGGAACATCCTTACTGGGTTGAGCCTGGTGAGTTTTTTCTTGCTGCAACGCAAGAAACCTTCAATTTGCCCGACTACATTGCTGCACAGTTCGTACTCAAGTCATCTCGCGGTCGCGAAGGCTGGGATCACGCAGAAGCAGGCTTCGGAGACCCAGGCTGGCACAAATCTAAGCTAACCATGGAACTGAAGAACATTAGACGCTATCACTCCTTGCCAATTTGGCCTGGATTGCGCATGGGGCAAATGAAATTCATTCTTGTCAGCGGCACTGTTGAAAAATCCTATGCGGTGACCGGGCGATACAACAACGACGAAACGGTGATGGCGTCAAAAGGATGAAATTCTTAAATGCTTAGCTTTCTTTTAACAGCAAGAAGCATTGAACATTTTTTTATACCCGCCTTCTCCATCTCCTGAAGCCTTTCGATTGAAATTCCCATTTCCTTGCTTAGTCTTTTCCATGGAGTAGGCGGTGTTTGATTCCTGCGAATAATAACTGTTTTTGTTTTTTCATCAAGATAGTTGTTGATCGCAAGAATCATCTCACTCATATTGATCTCTTCCTCAACTTCTTCAAGAGTGTTGAGATTTTTTTCGTCTGGAATAACATCAAGTATGTTAAGCCCTCCATCGCCATCGCCGACACGTTTATCAAGACTGAAATTAACTTTTGGAGCAGCCAAGACAAGCTTAATCTCTTCAAGTTCAATTCCAGACGCATTTGCAATCTGTTCAAGACTTGGCTCTATCCCTGTTTCCCTCGATAGCTCTTCAATCGTTTTTTTAATTTTTGCAATTGCTTCATGAACATTGATTGAAAGGCGAATCGTCAGATCACCGAACTGAATAGCACGTTGAATTGATTGCCTTATCCACCAATACGCATAGGTGCTCATTGCATATCCTCGCGTAGGATCAAATTTTTCCACCGCCCTAATCAGCCCAAGGTTTCCCTCTTGCACAAGATCCATTAGATCAAGGGTCTTGCAATGTCTTGCATACTTCTTTGCTATATTTACCACAAGTCTAAGATTGCAATTTACAAATTTATCTTTTGCTTTCTTGCCCAGCCTTTCCGTCATTCGGTCTTCGGCGGTATAAGTATTTGGGTCTTTTGACTTTATCGCTATCCATGCCTGAATCTGAGCGCCAAGAAGTATTTCCTGCGACTTGGTAAGCAGTGGGTATTTCCCAATTGCGTTCAAGTAGGCTGTTGTTGAATCATTGGCCATTGTCCTTTAGGGTTCCAGCAGAGACTTGCATTGAGTGCAGCTTCCACCTGGCCTGCCACTCCTGGTCATGATCCCACATCATGCCGATTCCGTAAACACGCCACTTCCATCCATTCTCCTCGCATGGACTTTCAAGCCAGGGCTGGTTAGGCTTGTTCATGGTCTGCCATTGACGAGCATGTCCGATTTAAGCTACCGCCCCGAGGACGACTTCCAGGAAGCACTTAATTCACAAAGACTGAAAGAGTTATTTGCAAAAAAAGACTACCGAGGCCTGCTTGAAATGGCACTTCTCTTGAATCGCCAGGCATCCCAAAACAACAGTCGAGCCTATTTTGCAATCATGGAGGCATCAAAAAACATGAGCAATGAATTCTCCTTGGACAGATATATGGATGCCGCAAGGGAAATTTTGATGGGGGATACTGGGATCGAACCAGCCTAGTTCCGATTATGAGTCGGACGCTTTCACCAGATAGCTAATCCCCCCAGGTGGGGACAGGGGGAGTTGAACCCCCACGACTTTGCAGCCTACGGATTTTAAGTCCGTTGCGTCTACCGATTCCGCCACGCCCCCATGGTGTTTGTTTAATTGCCAAATTGACGCAATGAGTGAGTCTTCACCCACCTCGCAACCTGTGAGCACCGCCAGCCATAGCAGGCAGAGGCACGCACAATGGCCCTCAGGTTCACCTCCAGGGGGGCGTCTTTGTCCCAGCAGGCCCTGACGATCGCATCGGCTTCGCCGTCTTCCATGGCTTCTCAGGCCTGCCCCTCTTCGCCCTCTGTGATCAGGCTAGTGAGGTTGGGCGGGGAGTAAAAGAGCCCCTTCATCACCTTGCCTGCCTCGCTTCTCACCGGAGAGCCGTTGACCAGCTTGGTCATGTTGCTGTCAAACACCATTTGCATTGCGCTATCAAGATTCCATCCCATGTTTGCAGCCGCCTGAAAACAAACAAAAACAAGATCCGCGAGTTCCTTTAGAAGGTGCTCTTTTGTTGCCTGATCATTTTCATCAAATTCAACAAAAGCCTCGATGACTTCTTTGTACTCTTCGGTGATTAGCGCAATTTGAAGGTTAAACTGAGGACTGCCCTTTGAGCTGTCGCTTTTAACCTGAAAGGCCTCGCGCCACGCAAGCGCTTGATCGTAAAGTTTGCTCATTTGTGGAAAAGAAAAGCCCCGCCGGAGCGGGGCAATTGATGAATCAGGGATCAATCAAAAATCCGTTTCGTCCTCTTCCTCCGTGCCGGCGTCATCAATGGCACCTTCAAACGGAGTGAGTGTGATCTTGCCATTTTCGGCGGTCACCTGGACACGACTGCCGGCCTTGAAGCCAGCGACGCCGCTGTGGCGCGAGCCAACAACACAGGTTCCAAGCTTGCCAACCTTGATGACAGGGGCGCGATTCGGGCGGCTGGAGTAAGAGCGGCGAGTGTCGGGAATTTCAATTCCGGCAGACGCTTCAGCCAGGCGCTTGAAAAACTCGTTCTGGTGAATACGGGTTTGGGTTTCGCCGGTTTCGGGATCGGTGATGTCGGTGTAGTAACCGGCGCCATACGCAAGGTCCGCACCAGTAGCGCCTTGGTTGGCCTGGGTGTAGTCGAGGAGGGCTTGGCCGATCTTTTTCTCGCCAACAGTCTTGATCTTCGCGGGTTTCGCGGCGTTCTCTTCTGCTGCGGTTTCGACGGTAGCGGCTTCGGTGGTCATTTCGGAATCAGGTTGGGTGGGGTCGAGGACGGTTTCGGCGTCCTGCTTTTTGCGTGCCATAAAGGCTTGGTGGCTGACTTGTGAAAGTTAGCACGCCATGCGGAACCTTGCAAGCCTTCAGGTCTCATTCCAGTGATCAAGGACCGCGAAGACAGCTTTTTCTTCAGAAAGCCGCGAAATCCTGATGAAAACGCCAGGTCCGTCCACCGGATCGCAAAAAAGCTTTACGGAGGAGGTAGCGATGACCATGCCGTCATCCTCGTAGCAAATTTTTGTCAAGGCGTCACCACATGCTCTTAAGAGCTTGTCGGCATCCCCTTTGTGCGCGTGAAAAGTTGGAGCCGATGGCTTGAGCTGCCCCTTGCTGTTGAAGTGATACTTAGGGCGTGGCATGTAAAATACTGCCGTAAGGACAAAAAGACCTGACTGCTTCCAGTCGGGCGGGCGTAGCAGGGTGGCCACACGCCCGATCAGGTCTCGCCATGGATGAAGGCCGGCAGCCTGCTCAACCATGGTTACGGCAACGCGCTGACGACCTGTCTTGTCGGTGTAGGCGCGACCGAAGGCCCGTTTCGAGCCCTGTGTTTTTGGGTTGCCGGAGACAAAGAAGCAGTAGGACTGATCAGCGCAATTTTCAAGCGTCTGCATCGCACTGGTCGCCATTGTCAACAGCCTCTTGCTTGTAAATCTCAATCAGTCTAGCAATCAAAGTTCTTCTTTCAAATCTGTCAAGTCGAAGGCTCAGGTCTTCCGCGAGTCGTCTAACTTGGTCAGCGGTTGGGTTGATGTAAAGGCTGATTGGCCTAAGCTTTTTCTTTCTTTCCCAGATACCAATATCTTGAGCGCAGTCAAAAATATCCTTGTACTTCTTATCTGCGCCTACCTGCTCAAGCAAGTGTGGATATTGATTGTAAACCTTATCAAGCAAATAGAGCCTTCTGTATTTATCGCGATTTGTATTTTTATACTTTTTCTTTAGGTAGTATTTTATCCTAAGATACTCAAAAAACTCTTGAGGAAAGTCAAATCCTTCGTGCTGCTCAGCAAGCCACCTCGCAAACCTTACCGCGCATTGTTGCTGTGTTTTGTCTTTTACTGCTGCTTTTGCTGAATTTGCAAGAAAAGTTGCAAGCGTTATTCTTTTTATTCCAAGGCCATAGCTGACATTAAACAAAAAGTCTTTTGCGCCGCTGAGCTTGATTTCTTTGTTGGTAAAAGTTCTATAACCTAAATAAACTTTTTCATCTATTATTTTGCACATTGTCACAAAGAAAACCTCAGAGGCCTCTCCGTTGATCACGGTTCCGAGGTGCAGTCTTGCGTCAGCAACAAGGCGAGCACCGTAGAAAAGATCGCTTTTGTCGCCAAGCATTTTAATTTTCGATAAGTGAAGCAACCACTTGCTCTAGGTTATCCAAGCATGAATTGTTCAAGATTGTTTCGTCAAACTCCATATTATCCAAAAGTCCTTCTGATTCGTGCGTTTCGTTACAAGACACGGAATCCCTCTCCACGCGCCAAATCCTTCCGCCAAGTTTTCTTATCATTAGCGCTTCATTTGGATGCCGGAGGTCATCAATAACGCACCGCTCATGTTTCCGTATTCTTACTTGTGCAATTTTAACCCAAAAATCATCTGCAATCATATTCCTTCCCCAGTCAGTTCCAAGTTTTTGCTGAATGTATCTTGAGGTTACGCCAAGCTCGGGAATCATCTCTTCCTTATCTGTGTGAGTAAGTCTGTACGCCTCGCCTTCGCTATGGCCAAGTAACGTGAGCAAGTAGGCATTGGTATATTTTATTGGTGCCGCAAATGAAATTACCTTGAAGCCATATTTTTTGTCAAGGATACTAGCAATAGTGCTTTTGCCAGATCGAGGGGCAGAAGCGTAAATAGCAATAATCTGTCTCATTGTCCACCATCTACGACCAATTTAACTTGAAAAGGAAGATCGGCAATGCCCAAAACAGGAAAACCCAAAAGACGGGAGACTGAACCAAGCGCAGGGTCAGGGGTGGCTACCGGCCTTGACAAGAAATAGTTATCAGTGCGGTTAAATTGTAAATTAAGTTCAATCAGTGCATCAGTTCCAATAAGCCAGCCTCTTGGCGTTGCTCCAAGTTTTGTGCAAAACTCAAGTTCCTGAATCGCCGAGTCAAGTGGGTTGAAGCTCATTTTTTAGATTGATAGTTTACACAAGAAAGCCCCCTTTCGGAGGCCCTCAAGTCCTGGTCTTACAACTCGATTCGCCTTGGCAAGGCCCAGAGGCCACATGCGGGGGCTGGCGCCACCTTGCTCTCAGACGAGACCCAGTTCCTTCTGCGCCGTTTCCTTGATCTACCGCATGGGCCGAGCAGTAGAGGCGTTGGCGCTGGGAGGCGAATCATCATGGCAGAATCAAGTTACCATGGTTTGCCAGGGTGATCAGAACGGAACGTCGTCCTCGTCGGGCTCCTGAGGCTGGTTTCGGGCCGGGGCTGAGGTCGATCGACGCTGACTGGGCATTTGCTCTTCAGACTGTCGCTCTGGAAGAGTGAAATCAGTTGCATCCATGTAGATTGCAACGTATTCCGTGCCGTCCTTTTTGGTTTTGTTAGCAATGGTCTTAACAGAACCAACAATAGTAACGAGGCGACCATCCTCCATAAACCTTGTCACGGTCTCAATTTTTTTACCATAAAAAGTGGCGTTGACAAAATGAGACTGCTTGCCGTTCGTGGTTTTTGCGCGAATACTGACGACGGCGCGACGACCGTAATCAGTCTCTTCTGCCTTGACCTCGCCAGTCACATAACCGTTGGCAACAAGCGTAAGCATTGAGTTTCAGGCCTAATGGCCCGATGAAGTGTGTGTTGTTTTGTGGGCAAGGGGGTTCATCCCTGCGGTTGCCGCAAAAACACAATGACTGCGTTTGGCTGCGACAGGTTCATTCTAGGCAGCATTTGGCGTCTTGTCAAGGCAAAACCAGCGCTTTCGCCCAATGAGTTAAGGTTCATCAAATGTGTTTCCAGACATGGCGATTAACAATACTTGAAACATAAGACGGCCTCATTCCAAACTGCGCAGCAATGTCTTTCTGCATCATGCCAGACGCAGCAAGTCTTCGCACCTCGATGATGTTGTCTGCGGTGAACACTGCGCCGGCATTGCGTTCACCACGGGCAGCAGGGCCAGGCTTTGGTGTACCTGGTGCCGGGCCAGGCTTTGGGTTGACGTACCGCTCAACGGTATGGGTTGTGCCGCCGCAATCGTGGCAACGAAACCACCGATGGCGTT
>JACCDU010636638.1_pt1 | contig 11683 bp, 9 predicted proteins | sample 7446081 | NCBI WGS metagenome assembly JACCDU01 (sample SAMN15323447, study PRJNA562643) | freshwater metagenome | isolation source: river surface water | place: USA:Blue River Watershed | collected 2017-08-17 | reverse complement strand
GTCGCGTTCTTTCAGATATGGCGACAAATGATCCTGCAACATTCAAGACTCTTGTTGATGTAGCTCGCAAGAGCCTTGCAGCACTCTAAGTTCCAATAATGATTGAGAGCCTTAACTCGCCACATATTGCGCGAGTTAAGGCTCTTATTGGTTCCAGGGGAGTCAAAGAGAGAAAAAATGCGGGTCAATTTGTTGCAGAAGGTTTGCAATGTGCTCGCGAGGCCTTTGTCGCTAAGAGTGGCCCACAAGTAGAAACAGTTTACTTAACAGCCAATGGTCGTTCTAAGGCTGAAGAGATCGCAGATCTATCGCAATTCAATACCGTTGATGTCAGCGATGAAGTGATGAAGCAAATGTCAGAGACCATTACTCCCCAGGGAATAATCGCTATCTGCACAATTCCTGTCACACAATTAGATTCCATCACACTTGATGGATCGCGCACATTCATTTATCTCTCCGAGGTTCAGGATCCCGGAAATGCTGGGACTATCCTTCGCTCTGCCGATGCCTTTGGTATGGATGCGGTGATTACTTCACCAGGTAGCGTTGATATGTACTCACCCAAAGTTGTACGAAGCACCGCTGGATCGCTGTGGCATATTCCAGTATTTCAATCGATCGCAGTTGAAGAGCTGATCAACAAAGGGGTTCACGGATTCTCACTGGGAGCAACTGGTAGCAAAAGGTTGAAGGATTACACATCAAAAGGTGACACCGTTGCGATCTTTGGAAATGAATCAAGGGGACTTTCAACGAGCAACAATCTCAATGGCATCGAGACAGTAAATATCCCTATGCCGGGCAATGCGGAAAGCCTGAATTTGTCCGCTGCGGCCTCGATAGTTATGTATCACCTATCAAATATGCCGCGTTAATAAAGCGGTTCCCGATAGAGTTCTCCCTATGCGCGTTGAGGAGATTTCAACTTGGGTTGAAGATGCCCGAAAGGCTTTCGCCTCCGCCACAGATTTAGATTCACTGAAATCCGCACGTCTTGCCCATGCAGGTGACAAATCTCCAATCGCTTTGGCATCTCGTGCCCTGGGATCCTTATCACCTGAAGATAAAGCCTCCTTTGGAAAAGTTATTGGTGAGGCCAAAGCGGCAATCGCTCAGGCCCTTGCTGATGCAACCTCCCTTCTAGAAGCAGAACGAGACCGCAAGGTTTTGCTTGAAGAGGTTGTCGATATCACCTTGCCGGTCAATCGCTCTCATCGAGGTGGGTTGCATCCGATTTCAATCATTAAAAATGAGGTCTCTGACTTCTTCATTGAACAAGGCTTTGCAGTAGAAGAAGGACCTGAACTTGAATCGGGTTGGTTGAACTTTGATGCGCTCAATATTCCCGCCGATCACCCAGCACGCACCATGCAAGATACATTTTTCATCGAACCGGTTGAATCTGGAATGGTGTTACGTACCCACACCTCACCAGTTCAAATTCGTACGATGCTTACACAGCAACCACCGATTTATGTGGTGTGCCCAGGACGCACCTTCCGCGCAGATGAGCTGGATGCAACGCACAGCCCTGTGTTCCACCAAGTCGAAGGCCTTGTCATCGATAAGGGAATCACTATGGCTCACCTCAAGGGCACCCTTGATAACTTCGCCCGTCACATGTTTGGTCCAGATGTAACTACACGTCTTCGTCCATCCTTTTTCCCATTTACTGAGCCAAGCGCCGAAGTAGATATTTTCTTTAACAATCGCTGGATCGAATGGGGCGGTTGTGGAATGGTGAATCCCAAGGTTCTAACTACCTGCGGAATCGATACAGATGTGTATAGCGGCTTTGCCTTCGGCATGGGTCTCGAGCGAACTCTCATGGTTCGCCACGGAATTACCGATATGCATGACATTGTCGAAGGTGATCTGCGTTTCACACGTCAGTTTGGAGTTGGCCTGTAATGCGCGCTCCTTTATCGTGGATCAAAGAGTTTGTAGATATCCCAGCATCAGTTACAGCTGAACAAATCTCTGACGGGCTTATTCGTGTTGGTTTTGAGGTCGAAGAGATCATTAAGCAGGGCGCTGATTTAACAGGTCCACTTAAGTTTGCCAAGGTGCTTTCTATAGAAGAGATAACTGAGTTCAAAAAGCCAATTCGCTATGTCGGCCTTGATTGTGGCGAGGGTGTAACACGTTATGTAATTTGCGGGGCGACTAACTTTGCAGTGGGGGATTTAGTAGTAGCAGCTCTTCCTGGAGCGGTTCTTCCTGGTGATTTCAAAATAGGTGCACGAGAAACTTACGGCAAGACTTCAAATGGAATGATTTGTTCAGCACGTGAGCTTGGAATTAGCGATGACCACGCTGGCATTATGGTTTTTACCGAAGGTGAAGTCACGATCGGCGCAGATGCGATCGAAGCACTACAGATAAATGATGTTATTTTCGATGTAGCGGTTAATCCTGATCGAGGATATGCGTTGAGCATTCGCGGAATCGCACGTGAAGTTGCCGGGTCTCTGAACTTGAAGTTCACAGATCCAGTTGACGCATTGCGTACCCTGAAATTTCAGGACACGGATAAGGGTGTGACCGCAAAAATTGCCGACAAGTCAACGGCTTCGGTGTTCTACCTCCGCACTCTTTCAAACTTTGATCCTAAGGCGACAACACCAATATGGATGCGTCGTCGCATCGAGAAAATGGGAATGCGTTCTATTTCCTTGGTTGTCGATGTCACCAACTATGTAATGCTGGAACTCGGACAACCATTGCACGCTTTTGATAAATCAAAGATCAAGGGTGGTTTAACCATTAAGCGCGCGGGTTCTGTTCAAAAGTTCAAAACTCTCGATGGGGTAGAGCGCACCTTGGATCCCGATGATTTGATGGTCTGTGATGATGAGCAACCATTAGCTCTCGCTGGCACGATGGGTGGACTCTTTTCAGAGATAACTGAGACAACTACAGACATTGCGCTCGAAGCGGTTCGTTTCGATCCAACATGCGTTGCTAAGAACTCACGCCGACACAAGCTTTCATCCGAAGCATCTCGTCGATTAGAGCGCAGCGTTGATCCATCACTGGCAGAGTTTGCCTCAGCCCGTTTTGTTCAACTGCTAACGGCGCATAGCTCGGCACAACATGTCGCAACAGTTGTAGATGGCGCACCTATTTTCGCCCCAACCGTCACTATTGATCCAGCGTATATCTCCAAGATTCTGGGCTTTGAAGTTCCAGCCGCAAAGACAGCTGAAGTACTTCGTGTCATTGGGTGCGATGTTGATGAGAAGAGCTTCACCATCGATCCTCCTTCATGGCGCTCAGATCTATTAACTCCAGCTGATTTCACTGAAGAAGTTGCTCGCATGATCGGTTACGACAAGATCCCTTCAGTCCTTCCTCCACGTCCATTACATGCGACTTTGACACCAACTCAGAAGCGTCGTCGCGCCGTTGCAACAATGCTGGCAAGCCGAGGATTGGCAGAGGTCCAAACCTTCCCATTTACTAATCAAGCAACCATTGACTCAATGGGTTTTGTTGGTGAGCGAGCTTCAACATACAAGGTTGCAAACCCAATGTCTGAAGAGTTTCCATTGATGCGGGTACATCTAGTTCCTGGATTGATTGAGGTCGCACAGCGAAATATCAGCCGGGGTGCAAAGGATTTTGCAATCTTTGAAATGGGCTCGATCTTCCGTAGTTCACAGAAGTTAGTAGCGGCGGTTTCACCAGATCTTTCAAAGCGTCCGGATCAAAAGATCATCGATGAAATCTTTGCATCTGTTCCAACCCAGGGGTATCACGTAGCTGGTTTGCTTGTTGGAAAGACTGAGAATGAAAATTGGCAGGGCAAGGCCCGTGCCTATAATTGGCAGGATGCGATCGCCTTCGCTCAAGATATTTTGCAGCTATGTAACCTCAATTGGAGCGTTGCTCGTTCTGATCTAGCCCCATGGCATCCTGGACGTTGCGCTGAATTGATCGTCAACGGTAAGGCTGTCGCACACGCCGGTGAACTTCACCCGCGAATAGTCGCCGCTTATGGATTACCAGAGCGCGCCGTTGCATTTGCCGTTGCATTAAGCGCACTTCCTGAGTCATCACTAGTTCGCCCAACAACAGTCGGAACAATGCCAGCGGCGGTGCAAGATGTTGCATTGATTGTTGACTCAACTGTGAGCGCCGCAGATCTGCAGGCGGCTTTGCGTGAAGGTGCCGGCGAACTGCTTGAATCCATTACTCTGTTTGATCGTTACGACAAGATCGGCGATGGAAAGATCTCCCTGGCCTTCACCTTGGTCTTCCGTGCCTCTGATCGCACACTTACAGGCGAAGAGGTCTCAGCTATGCGTGAAGCAGCGACCGCACAGGCTGCGGCAAAGTTTGGGGCCGTTGTCCGCACTGCATAATCATGCATAAGATTGCATAATTATAGATAATCCCTTACGCTGGGGCCATGAAAACAGCGGTCATTGGTGCAAGCGGCTATGCCGGCGGAGAGTTATTAAGGCTGCTAGCGACTCATCCCGTCTTTGAGGTAACTGTTGTTAGCGCACACTCAAATGCAGGGGAGCAGGTCACATCTGTTCATCCCCAGCTTCAAAGTTACGCAGGCCGCGAGTTCGTAACCGCAGACTCAATTGATTTCACAGCAATCGAGCTGGTATTTCTCGCTCTGCCACATGGTGAATCAGCTGCAATGATTACAAAGCTGCCTTCACATCTAAAGATCGTAGATCTTGGCGCAGATTACAGATTAGAAGATCCTGCTCAATGGGAGAAATATTACGGTGGCAAGCACGCTGGAGCTTGGGTGTATGGGTTACCTGAACTCGCCTCAGCTCAACGTGAGGCGATAAAGAGTCAGAACAAGGTAGCAAACCCAGGTTGTTATGCAACATCAATTTCCTTGGGAATAGCGCCGGCCATGTCAGTTATCGATAGCTCAGACATTGTTGTAGTTGCAGCATCAGGCACAACTGGTGCTGGCAGAAGTGCCAAGATCAATTTGATTGGTAGCGAGGTAATGAGCTCACTGAGCTCCTATAAATTTGGTGGAGTGCACCAGCACACACCAGAGATTGAGCAGGCACTATCGGCGGTTGCACAAAAGGAAGCAAAGATTTCATTCACACCGATCTTGGCTCCGATGCCGCGCGGAATTCTGGCAACGATAACCGCAAAGCTCACAACTGCTATCACCACTGAGCAAGCACACCAACTCTATTCAGAGCACTACGCCAATGATTTTTTCATCGATCTCTTACCTCTAGGGCAGATGCCTAAGACAAGTGCTGTAACTGGAAGCAACAAGGTGCAAATTCAAGTGGCTGTTGACCAACATAGTAATCGACTGGTTGTCTCCGTTGCGATCGATAACTTAGGCAAGGGTGCTGCTGGCCAAGCGATACAAAATGCGAATCTCATGTGTGGGCTTTCCGAAATTAGTGGCTTAGCACTTGATGGTATTGGTGCATGAAACTTCCTCAAGGGTTTAGATCTGCATCAGTTGCTGCTGGCTTAAAGAGCACTGGGGCACTTGATTTAACAATCATCGAAAATCAGGGCCCGAACTTCACCGCGGCCGCCGTTTTTACAACAAATAAAGTTGTTGCAGCTCCTGTCATTTGGTCTCGCCAAGTTGCAAAGGGTGGAGTTGTTCGAGCGGTTGTTCTCAATAGCGGGGGAGCAAATGCTTGCACCGGCCCACAAGGGTTTGCAGATACTCATAAAACGGCAGAGCATGTTGGGCAAACTCTCAATATTTCATCGGGTGAGGTAATTGTTTGTTCAACCGGTTTGATCGGTGAACTATTACCAATGCCAAAGATCATCGCAGGAATTGAATCAATTGTGCCAGCGCTCAGCAACGATGGTCTGCAGACAAGCGCACAAGCGATCATGACAACTGACTCTGTTCCCAAGATCGCGACAGCTACTTTTAAAGGAGCTGAATTTGCAGGGATCGCAAAAGGCGCTGGAATGTTGGCCCCTGCATTAGCAACCATGTTGTCTGTCGTTATGACTGATGCGGTTGTGTCTGAGAATGTGCAAAAGATCTTTCAACGCGCGACAGATCGTACCTACAACCGCATCGATTCAGATGGGTGTACATCTACCAATGACACGGTTCTGTTCATGTCATCAGGGGCTAGTGGCGTAAAGATCGCAGACCAAGATCTTGAAGATATGTTGATGCAGGTATGTGGATCACTTGCGGCACAATTAATCGCAGATGCAGAAGGTTCTACAAAGACAGTTGCGATCAAGGTGCTTAACGCTGCTTCAGAAAAGGATGCGGTAGAAGTTGGACGTGCCTGTGCTCGGAACAATCTGCTAAAAGCAGCCATCTTTGGAGGGGACCCAAACTGGGGCAGAGTTCTTGCAGCTGTGGGCACCGCTGATGCGCACATGGATCCGCTGGCTATAGATGTGAAACTCAATGGAGTTCAAGTATGTTCAAATAGCGCGCCAGATGCAGATAAGACAACGGTCAATTTTGATGCTCGTCTGGTTGAGCTCGAGATTGACCTGAAGGTTGGAACTTCGACGGCCACCATCATGACCAATGACCTGACGCATGATTATGTTCATGAGAACTCGGCGTACTCAACATGATCGTTGTTAAGTTTGGCGGTCACGCCATGAAGGATGAAAATGGAAACTTCGCTAAGGCGATCTCGGCAGCTCTTGCAACGGGTGAAAAGGTTGTTGTTGTGCATGGCGGAGGACCACAGATCGATGCTGCGCTCAAAGCCAAGCAGATCACCAGTAATTGGATCGGGGGCTTCAGAGTAACTACTCAAGAAATCTTTGATGTAGTGGAAGAGGTTTTAGTTGAACAAGTGGGTCAAGAAGTTGCTGCGACCTTAAGTAGGTCAGGAATTAAGGCAAAGGCTATTTCGGCTCGTGCACTACCTACAGTTATTGCAAGGCGCCGCACAACATTGATTGATGGAACCCCGGCAGATCTTGGTTTTGTTGGGGAGGTTCAATCTGTCAATCCTGCACAACTGTTAGAGCTCATCGAACAAGGTTATGTTCCAGTTGTTGCCCCAGTTTCCTCGGATGAAGATTTGAAAACAGGTCTAAATGTAAATGCGGATTTTGCAGCCGCTTCCATTGCGGCAGCCCTTGAAGCATCTCAATTAATTGTGATGACCGATGTAGCTGGTATTTATCGTAACTGGCCTGATGCTACGACATTGATTGACGCTATTTCAGCGAGCGATTTGGAAAGTATCAAAGCCGGCTTTGCCGAAGGCATGGCACCGAAGGTACAGGCCGCTCTTGATGCGCTGTCATACGGAGCACAAGCCGTACGAATCATTGATGGTACAGATCCCGATAGCTTTGCATCAGCGCTAGCTGGTAAAGGCGGAACCTTGGTGGTTGCATGACAAACAAGAACATGATCAACCGTTGGAAGAGTTCGGTTCAAAACAATTATGGAACGCCCTCTATCGCTTTGGTTAAGGGCAAAGGGTTAGTCGTAACCGACGCCGATGGGAAACAGTACTTAGATTTCCTCGGTGGAATTGCAACGAGCATCTTGGGCCACGCCCATCCTGCAATTGTTAAAGCGGTAACCAAGCAGGTTTCGACTCTTAGCCATGTCAGTAATTTCTATGCGCATCCACATGCTATTGAACTAGCGGAAAAACTCGCAGCTATGACAGGTGACAAGAAAGCTAAAGTGTTTTTCTGCCAGTCAGGTGCGGAAGCAAATGAAGCGGCGCTAAAACTTTCTCGCAGAACCGGCAAAGTACGAGTTGTCGCTGCACAAGGTGCCTTTCATGGTCGCACTATGGGTGCGTTGTCTTTAACTGGCCAACCAGCAAAACGTGAGCCTTTCTTGCCTCTGGTTAAAGGCGTAAAACATGTTCCCTTTGGCGACATAGAAGCGATGCGCAAAGCGGTTACGAAGAAAACCGCGATGGTCATTATTGAACCGATCATGGGTGAAGCGGGTGTAATTGTTCCTCCCGCAGATTATCTGCGTGAACTTCGTGCGTTATGTGATGCAAAGGGCGCACTACTTGTTATTGATGCGGTTCAAACCGGAATGGGTCGCACAGGAGATTGGTTTGGATATGAATACTCGGGTATCACGCCAGATGTCATCACTCTGGCTAAAGGTTTAGGGGGAGGCTTGCCCCTGGGTGCAATGATCGCTTTAGGAAAAGCTGCTGATCTATTTCAACCTGGAGATCACGGATCAACCTTTGGTGGCAATCCCGTAACTACAGCGGCAGGTTTAGCTGCTATTAAATTCATCGAAGCTCAAAAGATTTTGAAGAAGGTAGAAACGCAAGGCCTCTACCTCATTCAGGAGTTAGCGTTAATCCCAGGAGTGGCCGAGGTGCGAGGAGCAGGTCTGTTACTGGGGATAGAACTCGAATCCCGTAAAGCTGCTGAAGTTGCTTTGGCATTACAGAATGAAGGAGTGCTCGTGAACGCTGCAAATCCAACAACCATTCGATTGGCGCCAGCGTTAATTGTCACCGATGCACAAATAAAAAAATTCGCAGCAATTTTCAGGAAGGTGATGATTGATGGCAAGTAGCGCACAATCAGTATCGGCTCGTAGAGCAAAGGCTATTTCATTAATCCAAGCGGGATTAGTGCATTCTCAATCAGATTTAGTGAGATTGCTCAAGAAAGCTGGCTATAAAGTAACGCAGGCAACTGCTAGCCGCGATCTTGAAGAGATTGGTGCGGTACGTGCTCGCAATAAAGATGGCGAAAGCACATATCAAATTCGCGAAAGCTCCGATGATGCGATTGTTCGAAGCACACCGCTACCTTCAAAGTTGATTTTGTCAGTTGATCACAGTGCAAACTTGGCTGTTATTCATACTCCGCCAGGGGCGGCTCAGTTTCTAGCCAGTTCGCTGGATCATGCTGGCCTCACCGGCGTTATCGGAACCATCGCAGGGGACGACACGATTATCTTGGTGTCGAAGAAAGCCACTGGTGGAGCACATTTAGCGAAAGAATTGCTTGCTTACGCACAAGGTGATGGGAAGAGGAAGTAATGGCTCTATGGGGCGGACGTTTTGCACAAGGACCTGAGGATTCGGTCTTTGCCCTGTCCAGAAGCATCCACTTTGATTGGCGTTTGGCTCCATATGACATTCGTTCATCGATGGCACACCTAGCAGTTCTTAAAAAGAACTCTCTGATATCTGCAAAGGATTCAGATGCGATTATGGCTGCGCTCAAGGAGTTAGCAACGCAGGTATCACAGGGCTCATTTGCTCCCATCGAGAGTGATGAGGATGTACATAGCGCTCTTGAGCGAGGATTAACTGAAAAACTAGGCCCAATCGGTGGAGCTCTACGCGCAGGCCGATCCCGTAATGATCAAGTGACGACCGATCTGCGATTGTTCTCAATCGATCATATGTTGGAGATTGCAACACTTGTTACGCACTTGCAAAGTGCAATCCTTGAAAAAGCAGCTGAGTATGTAAATGATCCAGCACCAGGATTTACCCACATTCAGCATGCACAGCCGGTTTCATTTGGTCATGAGTTAGCAAAACATGCACATGCCTTTGCTCGAGATCTTGATCGAATCAAGGATTGGTTGGCTCGCACATCTGTGAGCTCTTTGGGTGCAGGAGCACTTGCTGGCTCTTCGCTCCCACTAGATCCAGCCTTTACTGCACAAAATCTTGGCTTTGATTCAACATTTGCCAACAGTATTGATGCTGTCAGCGATCGTGATTATGTAGCAGAGGCTCTCTTCATCTTTGCAATGATTGGAAACCATTTATCTCGCATCGGCGAGGAATGGACCTTGTGGTCATCTCAGGAGTTTGCTTGGGCAAAGGTGGCTGATGCCTACTCAACTGGTTCATCGATTATGCCTCAGAAAAAGAATCCAGATATGGCAGAACTTGCTCGTGGAAAATCAGGACGTCTTGTTGGAAATCTCATGAGTGTTTTAACAATGCTCAAGGGACTTCCTTTTGCTTACAACCGCGATCTGCAAGAGGATAAAGAGCCGCTCTTTGACAGTATCGACACATTGCTCTTGGTGTTGCCTGCAGTTACCGGAATGGTGGCAACAACTGATTTTGATCGCGACAAGATGGCTTTGGCTGCGCCTACGGGGTATTCACTTGCAACTGAAATTGCAGATTACCTTGCTAAGAAAAATGTGCCATTTGCTCAAGCCCATGAAGCTGCCGGCAAGTGCGTTGCACTGTGTGAATCCTCCGATCGCCAATTACATCAATTAACCGATGCAGAGTTAGTTGCTGTACATCCTCAACTTGATGGGGGAGTACGTGAAGTGCTCACCGTTCATGGGGCCTTGAGCTCTCGTACAACATCTGGCGGAACCGCACCTTCCTTAGTTGCCCAGCAGATTAAGGATGCTTTAACAGCAAACATCTCGACGCAAAAGGAAATTGCCAGCAAGCAGAAGGCATTTTCAGAGATGATGAGCGCATGAACCTGATCGAAGATCTTCGCTGGCGTGGATTATTGGCTCAATCAACTGATGAGGCCTCACTCCTGGAATCACTCAAAAAACCAACGACTTTGTACTGTGGCTTTGATCCAACCGCGCCTTCCTTGCATGCCGGAAACCTCGTCGTACTTCTAGTTTTGCGTCGCTTTCAATTAGCTGGGCACAATCCCATTGCACTCGTAGGAGGCGCGACAGGTCTTGTCGGCGACCCAAGTGGAAAGAATGAAGAGCGCACACTTAACAGCACTGAGATTGTTGAAGGTTGGGTCAACCGCATCCGCAAGCAGGTTTCCTCTTTTCTTGATTTTGATGCACCAAAGAATCCAGCTCTAGTGGTCAATAACTTGGATTGGACCTCACCACTGAGTGCCATTGAATTCCTTCGCGATATCGGCAAGCACTTCAGTGTGAATCAGATGTTGTCTAAGGATTCTGTTTCGGCTCGCCTTGAAGGTGGCGGAATTTCATACACTGAATTTTCTTACCAAGTTTTGCAATCGTACGATTTCCTAGAGCTATACCGTCGCAATAACTGCACCTTGCAGGTTGGTGGATCTGATCAGTGGGGAAATATTGTTGCAGGACTTGATCTCATTCGACGTGTTGAGCAGGGAAGTGGTCACGCTTTAACTGTTCCACTATTGATGAAGGCTGATGGAACTAAGTTCGGAAAAACCGCTGGCGGATCAGTGTGGCTAGATCCCGAGATGACATCGCCTTACGCCTTCTTCCAGTTCTGGTTGAACTCAGATGATAAAGATGTCATCAATTTCTTAAAGGTTTTCTCCTTCAAATCCCATGAAGAGATCCTGGAACTTGAAAAATCACACAATGAAAATCCTGGTTTACGTGAAGCACACCGTGCGTTAGCTCGCGAATTAACATCACTTGTTCACTCCGAAGAAACAACGCAACGAGTAGAAGCTGCTGCGCGTGCATTATTTGGACAAGGTGAACTTTCTGAGTTAGATGAAGTAACACTTGCATCAGCCTTAGCTGAACTTCCACGAACAACTATCTCTGCACAGGAAGAGATTCCAACTTGGGTAGATCTCCTAGCAGCAACTGGCGTCGTAGACTCCAAATCCGCGGCGCGACGCATCGTTAAAGAAGGTGGCGCATATCTCAATAATGAGAAGATTTCGGGTGAGGATTTCAGACCCTCAAAAACCGACTTTTTATGCGGAAAATATGCGGTTTTGCGAAAAGGTAAGCGAGATCTCGCTGCCGTCGAATTAG
>JACCDU011066307.1_pt1 | contig 11685 bp, 10 predicted proteins | sample 7446081 | NCBI WGS metagenome assembly JACCDU01 (sample SAMN15323447, study PRJNA562643) | freshwater metagenome | isolation source: river surface water | place: USA:Blue River Watershed | collected 2017-08-17 | reverse complement strand
TGCTGATGTCGCTGTGCAAGGGCACGCCCGAGCAGAAGCAGATGGCGCAGGAAGCATTGAACCGCTGGTGGTGGCCGATGCTGATGATGTTTGGCCCGCCGGATGACGCATCGATCAACAGCGCGCAATCGATGCAATGGAAAATCAAGCTGTTCTCGAATGACGAGCTGCGCCAGCGCATGGTCGACCAGACCGTGCCGCAGGCGGAATACCTGGGCCTGACCATCCCCGACCCGGACCTGAAGTGGAACGAAGAGCGTGGCCACTACGACTTCGGCGCCATCGAGTGGTCCGAGTTCTACAACGTCCTCAAGGGCAATGGACCGTGCAATCGCGAACGCATGGAAGCGCGCCGCAAAGCCTGGGACGACGGTGCCTGGTTCCGCGATGGCTTGAATGCGCACGCCGACAAGCAGGCACAGCGCGCCGCGCGCAAGGCAGCCTGAGCGGCGGCCACCTGATCCCTCTTTAGGAGAAGCCGTATGAGCAAGGAATGGCCGCTGTGGGAGGTGTTCATCCGCAGCCAGCACGGCCTCGCGCACAAGCATGTGGGCAGCCTGCACGCACCGGATGCGGAGATGGCGATCAACAATGCGCGCGACGTCTACACGCGCCGTAATGAAGGGGTGTCGATCTGGGTCGTGCCTGCGGCATCGATTACGGCCAGCAGCCCGAGCGATCGGGGCGAATTGTTCGAGCCAGCCAACAACAAGGTCTATCGTCACCCGACCTTCTTCGCGATTCCGCCCGAGGTCGGCAACCTGTGAACGCATCCGCAAAACTCGACTGGCTGTTGCGCTGTGGCGACGACACGCTGGTGCTGTCGCAGCGCCTGACCGAATGGTGCGGCAAGGGGCCGGCGCTGGAGGAAGACATGGCGCTGGCCAATGTCGCGCTCGACCTGATGGGGCAGGCCCGGCTGTGGCTGTCGTACGCAGCCGAAGTTGATGGCCAGGGCGGCGATGAAGACAGCCTTGCTTTCCTGCGCGATGTGACCGCCTTCCATAACCTGCTATTGGTCGAGCAGCCCAATGGCGACTATGCGGACACGCTGATGCGCCAGTTCTTCTTCGATGGCTGGCACTACCACCGGCTGCAGTCGCTGCTGGCCTCGTCCGACCCGCGGGTGGCCGAGATTGCTGCCAAGTCGATCAAGGAAGTCGCCTATCACCTGCGCCGCAGCGGCGACCTCGTGATACGCCTTGGCGACGGCAGCGATGAGAGCCATCGCCGCATGCAGGCGGCGGCCGACAAGCTGTGGGCATATACCGGCGAAGCCTTCGTCGATGACGACATCGATCGCGAGGCCGCCGCTGCGGGCATCGCGCCGCTGCCGTCCAGCCTGCGCGACCACTGGCTGGCTGACGTGAAGCACGTGTTTGCCGAAGCCACGCTGAATTTGCCGCCGGTCGATGCCTGGATGCAGTCGGGCGGCAAGCAGGGCCGGCATACCGAGCATCTCGGCTACCTGCTGGCGGAGATGCAATTCCTGCAGCGCGCATATCCGGGCGCGCAGTGGTGAGGCCTTGGTCCTCATTCACCCACCTTCATGCCCATGCCCGTCATGAAGCCCGCCGATGAACAACTGTGGACCTGGGTGGCCGAGGTCAGCGACCCGGAGATACCGGTGCTGTCGATCACGGACCTGGGCATCGTGCGCGCCATCGACTGGCATGACGGCGCATGCGAAGTGACGATCACGCCAACCTATTCCGGCTGCCCGGCGATGCATGTCATCGAGGACAACATCAAGGCCGCATTGCAGCAGCATGGCGTGAGCGCGACCGTGCGTACCGTGCTGTCGCCCGCCTGGACCACGGACTGGATCACGGCCAACGGCCGCAGCAAGCTGCAGGCCTATGGCATTGCGCCGCCGGCGGCCATGGCACCGGACGCTGCGCAGCGGGGCACACAGGCGGGCACGCAGTCGGGCACGCAGTCGGGCGCACAGCCGGGCACAAGGTCGGTCAATGTGTCGGCGCTGTTTGCGCGCCGCGATGAAAGCATCGCTTGCCCGCAATGCGGTTCGTTCAATACGCGGTTAGTCAGCCAGTTCGGCTCTACCGCGTGCAAGGCGCTTTACCGCTGTGCGGACTGCCTTGAACCTTTCGATTACTTCAAGCCGCACTGACGCGGCCGCCCTCCCCCAGAGCGATGAATCATTTCCATTCCCTTACCGTGGCCAAGGTCACGCGCGACACGCGCGACGCTGTGCTGGTCAGCTTTGACGTGCCGGATGAACTGGCAGCGGCCTATCACTACCAGCCGGGCCAGCACCTGACACTACGGACGACCATCGCCGGGCAAGACCTGCGCCGTTCGTATTCGATCTGCTCGTCAGTACAGGATGGCCAGCTGCGCGTCGGCATCAAGAAAGTGGCTGGCGGCCTGTTCTCTACTTGGGCGAATGAACACCTGAAGGCCGGCATGCAACTCGACGTGATGCCGCCGATGGGTTCCTTCCATGTGCCGCTGGCGCCGGAGCACAGCCGACACTATCTCGGTTTTGCGGCCGGCAGCGGCATCACACCGCTGTTCTCCATCATCAAGACCACGCTCGAGACCGAACCCGGCAGCCGCTTCACACTCGTCTATGGCAATCGCGCCTCGTCGACCGTGATGCTGCGCGATGAACTGTCCGACCTGAAGGATCGCTACCTCGATCGCTTGTCGGTGGTGCACGTGATGAGCCGCGAGAAACAGGACCTGGACTTGTTCAACGGCCGCATCGACCGCGCCAAGTGCGAAGCGCTGTGCCGCCAGTGGGTGCCGGTGGCCAACATCGACTATGCCTTCATCTGCGGGCCGGAATCGATGATGCATGAAGTGACCGCCGCCTTGCAGGCTCTGGGACTGGGCAAGGAACAGATCAAGGCCGAGCTGTTCGCCGCTGGTGGTTCGCAACGCAGCGATGCGCGCCGCCATAGCGCGGCTGGCGCAGCGAGTGCCGGCGAATGCGAGGTGACGCTGGTGATTGATGGCAGCCATCAGTCGTTCACGATGAAGCGCGACAGCGAATCGGTGCTCGACGCCGGCCTCGCGCACGGCATTGACATCCGCTACGCATGCAAGGGCGGCATCTGCGCGACTTGCCGCTGCAAGGTGATCGACGGCAAGGTCGACATGGATGCCAATTACGCGCTGGAAGATTACGAGATCGCCAGCGGTTTCGTTCTCAGCTGTCAGGCTTTCCCCGCCAGCGACAGGCTGGTGCTCGATTTTGACCAGGATGGCTGACATGGACCAGCGTTCAAACGACAAGCGTAGTCCTGCGGCTTCGCCTGCGGAAGTGCGGGAGGCGCAGGAGGCGCAGCAATTGGCACAACAAGTGGCACAACAAGTGGCACAGGCCTCTGCCAATCACATGTATGCCAATGATTCAGCCACGCAGGCACTGGGCATTGTGCTGCTGGAGGTGCGGCCTGGTTATGCGCGCATGCAGATGACGGTGCGCGACGACATGCTCAACGGGCACCGCACCTGCCATGGCGGCTATATCTTCACGCTGGCGGACTCAGCCTTTGCGTTCGCATGCAACAGCTACAACCAGGTGACGGTGGCCGCAGGCTGCGCGATTGAATTCCTGGCGCCGGCGTTTGCAGGCGAGGTGCTGGTGGCCGAAGCCGTCGAGCAGTCGCGTGGCAGCAAGACGGGTGTCTATGATGTGACCGTCACCAACCCGTCCGGGCGCAAGGTTGCGCTCATGCGCGGCAAATCGCATGTCTGGAAAGGCAGCGTGATTCCGGAGTGAGGTCCACCTGCGGCAAAGATCGCAAGCGTCAAGGATCGCAAGCATTAAAGATCGTAATTCAGCGGCATAGACCGCCAACGATGGCATAGACCGTCGAACACGAGACAGCAGCCCCTAAACGATGGCCGCATCAGGAGGAGACAAGCAATGACCGAGACCCGCAAGAGGTCAGGCGCACTCGACGCCATCGAGACCGCCAGCCGTGATGAGCTGCAAGCGCTGCAACTGGAGCGCCTGCGCTGGTCGCTGCGCCATGCGTATGACAATGTGCCGCACTACCGGGCCGCTTTCGATGCGAAGGGCGTGCATCCGGACCACCTGAAGTCGCTGGCCGATTTGTCAAAATTCCCGTTCACGACCAAGGAAGACTTGCGGCAGAACTATCCGTTCGGCATGTTCGCCGTGCCGCGCGAACAGGTGGTGCGCGTGCACGCATCATCGGGCACGACCGGCAAGCCGACCGTGGTCGGCTATACCCGGCGCGACATCGATACCTGGGCCGGACTGGTCGCGCGTTCCATCCATGCTTCCGGTGGCCGTGCGGGCGATATCGTGCATATCGCCTACGGCTATGGCCTGTTCACCGGCGGGCTGGGCGCGCACTATGGTGCTGAACGGCTGGGCTGCACCGTCATACCGATGTCGGGCGGGCAAACGGAAAAACAGGTGCAATTGATCCGCGACTTCGCGCCCGACATCATCATGGTCACGCCGTCGTACATGCTCAACATCATCGAGGAATTCGAGCGGCAGGGCCTGGATCCGGCGGCCAGTTCGCTGAAGATCGGCATCTTCGGCGCCGAGCCGTGGACCGATGCGATGCGCGCCGAGATCGAGGCGCGTGCCGGGCTGGATGCGGTCGATATCTATGGCCTGTCCGAAGTGATGGGGCCGGGCGTCGCCAATGAATGCATCGAGAGCAAGGATGGCCCGGTAATTTGGGAAGACCATTTCTATCCCGAGATCATCGATCCCGTCACTGGCGAGGTGCTGCCGGATGGCGAGCTGGGCGAGCTGGTGTTCACGTCGCTGTCGAAGGAAGCGATGCCGGTCGTCCGCTATCGCACCCGCGACCTGACGTGCCTGCTGCCGCCGACCTCGCGTGCCATGCGCCGCATGGGCAAGATCACCGGCCGCTCGGATGACATGCTGATCATCCGCGGCGTCAATGTATTCCCGTCGCAGATCGAGGAATTGCTGTTGCAGCAGGGCGCGCTGGCGCCGCATTACCAGCTTGTGCTGACCCGGGAGATACACCTCGATCAGTTGGAAGTGCTGGTTGAGTCGCGCGAAGATGTGCGCCATGGTGACGGCGTGCGTGCCGGTGCGGCGCTGGAGCAGCTGATCAAATCCTATATCGGTATCAGCTGCACGGTGAACGTGCTGCCGCCGCGTGGCGTCGAGCGTACCCAGGTCGGCAAGGCCCGGCGCATCGTTGACAAGCGTGTGTCTGCCTGAACTGTCTGCCTGAGCTGTCGTCCTGAGCTGTCGTCCTGAGCGGCCGCGCATGCGGCGGCCGGCAGGACAAGACAGGACGCGACTCGACGCGACGCGACTCGACTCGACTCGACTCGACTCGACTCGACTCGATAGAGCGCGACCGGACACGACAGGACAAGGCGATCGCTGGCAGGGATGGTGTAGGGCAGGGGAGCATGGATTCGAACCACGCCGGTCGGCTTGGACACCGGCCTATCCCCACTGGATCTACCCCTGTGCTGTGATTGTCGTCGGACGGCACACGCGTGACTTGCGCCGCCGCAGTCGCGCTGCCTTCCGGTTTGGTGGCGCTCAATCCTGCGCCGCGCGCCTGAGCCGACAATCCTTGCTCGTCCCGAACCGGAGAGTGATGGTGCACTTGCCCGACGCACCGCTGTCGCATGCGCTGGAGGCCTTCGTGCCGGTGGGCGAGGTGCGGCCGGACGAGATGAGGCTGGACGAGGTGACGTCGGCGCTCTCGTGCGAGATCCACGAACATGCGGTGCCGTCTTTCGTGGTCGAGGCGCTGGATCGCCTGTACGGCAGCATGTTCGCGTCCTGGCGTCACGTGCAGCTGTGCGAAGCCGATAGTCCGGTGCCGCATTCCTGGGTCGCCTGGCGTCATGGCGAAGTGGCAGCGGCGCTGCTGTTTCGTATCGAGCCGGCGCGCGTACTGGTGCTGACCGAGATGATGGCGATCGATGCCAGCCTGGTCGATGCGTTTTGCCGCAGCATCTATGGCCGCTACCCGCAGGCCGGGGTGATCGTGCTCAATGCCGTCGACGTGATCGCGTGGGAACAGCGCCGGTCCGGGCGCTGGCCATCGCAGTCCTATGCGTTCTCCGAAGATTATGTGATCGAGTTGCCCGACAGCGTCGATGCCTATCATGCGATGCTGGGTAAGTCGACCCGCAAGACGATCAGGGGTTATGGCAACCGCGTCGCCCGCGAACTGCCCGGCCTGCAGTGGGAGTGCCGCGATGCGCGATCGATGAGCCAGCAGGAACAGCGTGCGCTGGTGCGTACGCTGCAGCGTTACAAGCGCGACAGCATGCAGGAACGCGGCAAGCAGGCGGCGATCGATCGTCGTGATACGGCGCGCCTGCTGGTACTGGCGCGCGAGTGCGGCTTGTTCGGCATTGCGCGCGTCAACGGGCGCGTGGTGGCCGGCTCGCTAGCGTGTCGCTTCGGCGATCATTATGTGATGTTGTTGTCGGCCGCCGACCCGGCGCTGGCGCGCTTGCGGCTGGGCTTCCTGGCCTGCTACTGGGCTGTCTGCGATTGCATCTCGCATCAGGCGCGGGCCTGTCACCTGCTGTGGGGGCGCTATGACTACAAGGCCCAGCTGCTGGGGCAGTTGCGGGTACTGCGCCGCGTGCAACTGTACCGTTCGCGGCTGACGATGCTCGGCCTGCCGGCGTCGGTGATGCGGATGGTGTGGCAGGCCATGCTGCATCGGGGGCGTCAGTCGGTACTCAAATATTCCCGAGAAGTAATAAAAATCATCAATAAATTTCTCCAGAGGAATGAATAAGAGGGTTGAGGAAAATATTTTCTTCAAATCCATTTCCCTAGAGGAATTTTCGACTTCTCAATGGCGGACCGTCATGTATCCTTTCAGCAAGCATTCTTTTGGTACAAGAATTGTTAGCTTGAAACACCTCGTGTGTGCCGAACATGACAGCATTAATCCGATCATCGAAACTGCATCCGGGCCCGGCGCTCGCGTGGCTGGCCGTCGTGCTGGCCTGCCTGCTGCCAGCCTTCGCGCAGTCGCAACCGAAAACGCAAACGCAAGCGCAAGCGCAAACCCAGGCACCGTCCAAGGCGCCGGTATGGATCGGTGTTGATGCCGAGTTCGGCGTGCTTCGCAGTTCATCGGCTCAAGCCATCGAGATGGGTGCCGAAGCCGCGATCGAAGAGATTAATGCGGCGGGCGGCGTGCTCGGCGGCCGGCCGTTGAAACTGGTCACGCGTGACAATCGCTCCGTGCCGGCGCGCGGCGTCGAAAACCTGAAAGAACTCGCCGCCATTCCCGATCTGGTGGCCGTGCTTGGCGGGCGCTTCAGCCCCGTCATCATTGAGCAGCTGCCGCTGATCCGTGAATACAAACTGCCGTTCGTTGCCGTCTGGTCGTCCGCCGATCAGATCACGCGCAATGGCATGCAGCCCAACTTCGTGTTCCGCGTATCGCTACACGACAGTCTCGCGATGCCTTTCATGCTCGACCATGCGGCCAAACGCGGCTTGCGGCGCGTGGGCCTGTTGCTCAGTAATACGGCCTGGGGACGCAGCAATCTTGCAGCGGCCAATGCGCACCTGCGAACCGGGGCCGGCAAGAGCATGAGCATCGTGCGCAGCAGCTGGTTCAGCTGGGCCGACACCACACTGGTCAGCAAATACCTTGGCATGGTCGATGCAGGCGCACAGGCCATCATCGTGGTCGCCAATGACGAAGCAGCCTTGCTGGTGCGGGAAGTCGCTGCCTTGCCCAAATCCAAACGCGTACCCTTGATCCTGCACTGGGGCGTGAGCGGCGGCGAATTTGTCGAAAAGTCCGGCGCTGCGCTGCACGAGGTGGACGTATCGGTGCTGCAGACTTTCAGCCCGCAGCGAGCCGACCCGGCAATGCGCGCGCGCTTCCTGAAGGCGGCCAGCGCGCAGGGCGTGCACCGCTTCGAAGATATCCGCGCAGCCGTTGGCGCTGCGCATGCCTACGATGCCGTGCACTTGCTGGCCAGGGCCACTAGCGCGGCTGGCAGTACCGACCGCAGCAAAGTGCGCGCCGCTCTCGAGCGTCTGCCCGCCTGGCGCGGGCTGGTAAAGAACTACGCGCCCGCCTTCACGACCGCCAACCATGAAGCCTTCGCGCGCAGCGACTTGCTGATGATGCGCTTTGGCGCCGACGGATTGATGGTGCCCAGATGACGGCCTGGCTGGACAGGATGCGCGACACGCTGGCCCGTGCCAGCCTTGCTAAAAAATTCGCGCTCGGCAGTGCTGCGCTGGCGACAGCCGTGCTGCTGATGACAGCGCTGGCCTCGGTCTGGCTGGCGGCGCAACAGGGCAGGGCGGCCGAGCGCGTCCTTGTGCAGCGCGAGGCCGAGCATAGTGCCCAGCTGGTGGCTACGACGATGCGCGGCATCATGTTGCGCATGGCCGAACTGGCCGACAGCAGCGTGCTGGCCGCGGCACTGACCGATACCACCGGGCGCGACACCTACCTGCATCCCTACCTGACCAGTATCCATCATGTGAATGCGATACCGGTTGCCATCCTGTTTTCCGATTTCGCCGGCAATGACATCGCCAGTAACGACTACGCCAGCTTCAGCGATCAGGATCGCGAGTGGGTCAGGCGCCAGCTGGCCGCCGGCACCGAGGATGCGGTGCTGCAGGCGGGACCGGATGGTCCGGCACTGGTCGCGATCCGGCTCATCACCTTGCCCAGCACCGGGCGGCCCGAGGGTGCACTGGTCTATCGTTTCGGCTTGGCATCGATGCTGTACTCCAAGACCGCCAGCCTGGTATGGAACCCGGGCGCGGGCCTGGCCAGTCCGGCGGCAGGCGATGTGGCGGCGCGTATCGAACTGCCGCCGCCTTTCGAGAAGCTGGGCCTGAAAGTCAGCGTCCGCGATGCAGGCGAGCCGCAACTGAGGCTGGATACGGCACAAGTCGCGCTGATCGCGTCGCTGGTGCTCCTGATCGCGCTGGCGACCCTGCTGCTGGGGGAAAGGCTGGCCCTGTCGCTGACGGGGGAGTTGCGCCGGCTCGAACAATTCTCGCGCGACGTGGTGGGGCAGGGCTTCGGCCATGCGCGCGCCGAAATCAGCGGCAGCGATGAAGTATCTAGCCTGGCCGGCTCCATCAACCACATGCTCGACAGCCTCAATGAACAGCATGAACAGCTGCGGCAGGAAAACGAGCGGCGCAACCGTCTGCTGGGCCGTTACCGGATGCTGATCGAAAGTACCAATGCCGTCTCCTGGGAAGCCAGCCTGCCTGACGGCGAGTACACCTTCGTGTCGCCACAGGTCGAGCGCCTGTTCGGCCATCCGGTGTCGGCTTGGCACGAGCCGGGCTTCTGGGCATCGTGCGTGCATCCGGAGGACCTGGCTGGCGCGCAGCACGCACGCGACGAAGCGATTGGCGGCGGCGTCGAATACAGCTACGAATACCGTTTCAGGAACAGCGCCGGCGACTACCTGTGGGTCGAGGAAATTGGCACCGCGGCGCGCGAACACGAGCCAGGCCGCGAACCGGGCCGCGAGCTCGGCACGATGCGCGGCATTTTGCTCGACATCAGCCAGCGCAAGGAAGCCGAGTCCGAGATCCAGCACCTTGCGTTCTACGACCCGCTGACCGGCCTGCCGAATCGCCGCCTGTGGCTGGATCGCTTGCACAAGCTGGTCGACGCCAGCCCGCACAGTGTCGAACACGGGGCGGTAGTCTTCATCGACCTCGATAATTTCAAGACCCTCAATGACACGCACGGCCACGACATGGGGGACTTGCTGCTGAAAGAGGCAGCGAGCCGGCTGCAGTCGGCGGTCCGCAAGAATGACCTGGTGGCGCGCCTTGGCGGCGACGAATTTGTTGTGCTGCTCAAGGGCGGGCGCGAGCCACCCGAGGCTTTCCGACGCAACGCAGAGATGGTCGCCGAGAAGATCCGTGCGGCGATGGACAAGCCGTATGCGCTACGCGGCAATGAACACCACAGCACGGCCAGCATCGGCATCTACGTGTTCGATACCGCGGTGGATAGTGTCAGCGAGATGCTCAAGCGCGCCGACCTGGCGATGTACCAGTCGAAGGCGGCGGGCCGCAACGCAATCTGCTTCTTCGCGCCAGAGATGCAGGATACGCTGTCGCGTCGCGCGGTGCTGGAAGCCAGCTTGCGCACGGCGCTGCGGCGCCAGCAATTCCTGTTGCACTACCAGCCGCAAGTCAATGACGAGGGCCGCCTGCTCGGGTTCGAAGCCTTGCTGCGCTGGCAGCATCCGGAACTCGGCCTGCTGCCGCCGGGAGAATTCATCCAGCTGGCCGAGGAAACCGGGCTGATCGTGCCGATCGGCATGTGGGCGGTCGACACGGCTTGCCGGCAGCTGGCCGCATGGGCCGGCGATGATGCACACGAGGACCTGACGCTGTCGGTCAATGTCAGTGTGCGCCAGTTCAGGCATGAACAGTTTGTCGACCATGTGCTCGAGATCGTGCGCCGTCATCGTATCAATCCACGCCGGCTGACGCTGGAGCTGACGGAGAGCCTGCTGGTCGACGATGTCGATCAGGTGATCCTGAAGATGAAGACACTGAAGACGGCTGGCATCAGTTTTTCGCTTGATGACTTCGGTACCGGCTTTTCTTCGCTGTCTTATTTGCGACGCTTGCCCTTCGACGAAATCAAGATCGACCATTCCTTCTTCCGCAATCTGCTGACCATCGAGACCGATGCGGCGATCGTGCGCACCATCGTCGTGCTGGCGCAAAGCCTGAAGCTGCGCCTGATCGCCGAAGGTGTCGAAGACGAACGCCAGCGCGATTTCCTGGCCTCGCATGGCTGTCATGCCTACCAGGGCTACTTGTTCGGCACGCCGATGGACCAGGCGGACATGCTGCGCTACGTGCAAGATCGCTCTCCGCTGCCACCAGCGCTCACGACCGAAATGCCGGCTTAAGCGGTGGCCAGGCGGCATCCGCGGCCGCATTCACCCCTGCGAAACACAAAAAAAACGCCCCGGCCTTGGCCGGGGCGCATCGCTTCTGCTGAATGCTTCGTCAGCCGCCGATTGCCGTGGTGGCCAGCGGCGGCTGGTTGGTGCCGACCCCGGTCAGCGTGGTGATCGGTGTCGTGGTGGTGGTGGTCGGCGTCGTGGCGCCGGTGCCGCCGCTGCCAAGGTCCAGCGTGCCCAGCGTGCCGGCGGTGCCCGCGGTGCCGGTGGTACCCGTCGTTCCGCCTGCGCCGCCGGTGCCGCCGGTTCCACTGGTGCCACTGGTGCCGGTGGTTGTGCCTGTTGTTGTTCCTCCGGTCCCGGTACCTGTGCCAGTGGTCGTGCCCGTGTCCGTGGTCGCACCTGTACCGGTGGTTGTACCCGTGCCCGTGGTGGTACCGGTCGTTGTGCCGGTGTCAGTCGGGGTGCCAGTGGTGCCGGTCGTTCCCGTGGTCGTGCCGGTGGTACCGGTAGTGGTGCCGGTGGTGCCGGTGGTACCCGTGGTCGTGCCCGTACCCATGTCAGTTCCTGTGGTGCCGGTTGTGGTCCCCGTCGTTGGCGTTGTGGTGGTTGTCGTGCCTGTCGGCGGCGTGCCAGTGCCGGTCGTCGTGTCCGTCGTCGTACCGGTACCTGTGGTGGTGCCGGTGGTCGGGGCAGTGGTTGTGCCGGTAGTCGGCGTTCCTCCCGTCGTCGGTGTGCCCGTGCCGGTCGTCGTACCGGTACCTGTCGTGGTACCGGTAGTAG
>JACCDU010312023.1_pt1 | contig 11690 bp, 10 predicted proteins | sample 7446081 | NCBI WGS metagenome assembly JACCDU01 (sample SAMN15323447, study PRJNA562643) | freshwater metagenome | isolation source: river surface water | place: USA:Blue River Watershed | collected 2017-08-17 | reverse complement strand
GTAACGGTAGGTCTGGCTGCTGTCAAAGTAGGCAATGAGGGCCGGAATCGTGTCCGTGATCAACCGCATCTGGCTTTCGCTGCGGCGTAGAGCCTCTGTTCGTCGTACGACCCGTTGTTCAAGTTCGGAATTCTGTTCTTTGATCAGGTTTTCGTAGCGGCGTTGTTCGGTAATGTCTGTATAGAGTGTGATAAAGCCGCGGTGAGGCAATGGTTCGCCGTGGATGCGCAAAATGCGGCCATCGGGTCTGGTGCGTTCGAAATTGTGCGGTTGTGTATTGCGCGCGGCATCGACTCTAGCCTTGATCTGTACTTCGGCATCACCTTCGCCATACTCACCCCGCTCGGCGTTGTAGCGGATAAATGATTCGAAATCTGCCCCGACAAAGGCCAAGCTGGCTGGGAAATCTAATAGACGTAGGAATGGTTCGTTCCAAGCAACCATTTTGAGTTCGGAATCAAAGACCGTGATGCCTTGATCTAAAAGATGTAGGCCAGCTTCTATCTGATCTAAACGGCTGTTTTGGTCCATGATGAGACGATAAGGCTTGAAATGGCTTGTGCAGTGCGCAGAGGCACAGACTTTAACAAGTTCTAGTGTAGCTGCAATAAAAGCGCCACCGTTGAAAACATTCGTTACATTTCTGTAAGCCTGCGGTTACAAAACTTTGTCATTCTGTGGTCATAGCCGCAAAGACGGAAAAAACTAATAAATACAGAGACATTCCAGAAACATAAAGGAGATAGGCCGTGGGATCCATATACGATCAGGGGCTGGATAAGAATCCGGCAAACTATGTATCGCTGTCGCCGCTGAGTTTTTTGCGCCGCTCGGCCATGGTTTACCCGAAACGCATTTCGATTATTCAGGATAATAAGCAATATACGTGGGCAGAAACCTACGAACGTGTGAAACGTTTTGCATCGGCGTTAACCCGGCTGGGTATTGGCAAAAACGATACAGTGGCCTGCATGCTGCCTAATATTGCCGCCATGTACGAAGCGCATTTCGCGGTGCCCATGGCTGGCGCGGTAGTTAACACCTTGAATACCCGTCTGGATGCCGAAGCGATTGCCTTTCAGCTGCAGCATGGTGAGGCCAAGGTGCTGTTGACGGATCCTGAATTTGCGAAAGTGATTAAAGGTGCGCTGGATCTGTTGCCTGGCAAGAAGCCGATTGTCATTGACGTGATGGATGCTGAATACGAGAGCCAGGAACGTGTCGGTACGCTGGATTACGATCAGCTGCTGGCTGACGGCGATGCAAAATACAACTGGAGCCTGCCTGAAGATGAGTGGGATCCGATTGCACTTAACTACACTTCGGGTACCACCGGTAATCCTAAAGGCGTGGTTTACCATCATCGCGGCGCCTATCTGAATGCCGTTTCGAATGTGGTGTCGTGGGGCATGCCACCGCATGCGGTTTACCTGTGGACACTTCCCATGTTCCACTGCAACGGCTGGTGCTTCCCGTGGACCATGGCAGTTAATGCCGGCGTAAGCGTCTGTTTGCGCAAAGTCGACCCGGCCAAAATCTTTGAACTCATCAAAGAACACCACATTACGCATATGTGCGGTGCACCGATTGTGTACGGCATGCTGATTAATGCACCGGAATCTTGTCGTGCAGGGCTAAATCACAAGATTAATGGCCTAATCGCTGGCGCTGCGCCACCGGCCGCCATTATTGAAGGCTGCGAGAAGATGGGGTTCGATATCACCCACGTCTATGGCCTCACCGAAACCTACGGGCCAGCCTCTGTTTGCGCCAAACAGCCAGAATGGGATGTGCTGTCGCTGGAGTTTCGTGCGGCCCGTAACGGTCGACAGGGGGTGAATTATCACCTGCAGGAAGCCGTGACCGTTCTGGATCCGGAAACGATGTTGCCCGTGCCCTGGGATGGTGAGACCGTGGGTGAAATCATGTTCCGTGGCAACGTGGTGATGAAGGGCTACCTCAAGAATACTGAAGCTACGGCCGAAGCGTTTGCGGGAGGGTGGTTCCATACCGGCGATCTGGCCGTCGTGCACAGCGACGGATACGTCAAGATCAAAGACCGTTCCAAAGATGTGATTATTTCTGGTGGCGAGAATATCTCTTCGCTGGAAGTGGAAGAAGTGCTATTCCGTCATCCGGCTGTGAATATAGCTGCAGTCGTTGCTAAGCCAGACGACAAATGGGGTGAAGTGCCTTGTGCGTATGTCGAACTTCGTCCGGGTGCAACCGCTACCGAAGAAGAAGTCATTGAATTCTGCCGCGAACATCTGGCACGCTTTAAAGTGCCTAAGAAGGTGATCTTCATCGAAATCCCGAAGACCTCCACTGGTAAAGTTCAAAAATTCCGGTTGCGCGAGCTGGCCAAGTCCGCGTCTGCCATTGAATAACCCCAAGTGCTCCAGGAGTTGCTATGAAAGTACTGGTACCGGTCAAACGCGTTATCGATTACAACGTTAAGGTACGTGTGAAAGCCGATGAGACGGATGTCGATCTGGCTAACGTGAAGATGTCGATGAATCCGTTTGATGAAATCGCTGTTGAAGAAGCGGTACGTCTCAAAGAAAAAGGGATTGTGACAGAAGTGGTTGCCGTGTCGTGTGGACCGGCCGCATGCCAGGACACGTTGCGCTCGGCTATGGCGATGGGCGCTGATCGGGGCATTCTGGTTGAAAGCAACGATGAGCTACAGCCACTGGCTGTGGCCAAGCTGCTCAAAGCGGTTTGTGAGAAGGAAAACCCATCGTTGGTGATCTGCGGCAAACAGGCCATTGACGATGATTCAAATCAGACGGGACAGATGCTGGCCGCACTGATGGATTGGCCGCAGGCCACCTTTGCGTCAAAAGTCGAACTGGCTGGTGACAAAGTGACCGTGACGCGCGAAATTGATGGCGGCCTGGAAACATTGGCCATGTCGTTGCCAGCCGTTGTGACAACCGACTTGCGCTTGAACGAACCGCGTTATGCCACATTGCCGAACATCATGAAGGCGAAGAAAAAGCCGCTGGATACCATGGCCGCAGATAGTCTGGGTGTGGATACGCAGCCGCGTTTAAAGACCATTAAGGTCAGCGAGCCACCGAAGCGTGCCGGTGGCGTTAAGGTGGCCGATGTGGCCGATCTACTCAACAAGCTTCGTAACGAAGCCAAAGTGATTTAAGGAGAGATCATGGCTGTTCTGGTCCTTGCTGAACACGATAATAAGTCGCTGAAAGCGGCGTCCCTTAATACCATTGCGGCCGCGACTAAGTTGTCGGCCGATGTGGATGTGCTCGTCGCCGGCGAAGGCTGTGCGGAGATCGCCGCCAAGGTTGCCGCCCTGCAGGGTGTGAAACGCGTTTTGGTGGTCGACAACGCGGCCTACGGCGATCAGGCTGCTGAGCCGTTGGCGAAACTCGTGGTTGCGGTGGCTGCTAACTATAGCCATCTTCTTGCGCCCTCAAGCAGTTATGGCAAAAACACGATGCCACGCGTCGCCGCGTTACTCGATGTGGCACAAATTTCCGACATTGTGGGTGTCGTGAGCGAAGATACCTTTGTTCGCCCCATCTATGCGGGCAATGCACTGGCTACGGTCGTATCGTCGGATGCCAAGAAGGTCATTACCGTTCGTTCGACGGCTTTTGACCCGGTGGCTGAAGGTGGCAGCGCTGCCGTTGAAAACGCGGCTGTGGCTGACAGCGGTAAAAAATCGGATCTGGTGGGCCGGGAGCTGACTAAGTCGGAACGTCCTGAACTTGGCGCAGCGAAGGTAGTCGTATCCGGTGGCCGTGGTTTGGGCAGTGGTGAAAACTTTAAATCGATCATGGAACCGCTGGCCGACAAACTGGGTGCCGCCATTGGTGCTTCACGTGCGGCAGTTGATGCCGGCTTTGTCTCCAATGATTGCCAGGTCGGTCAAACGGGCAAGATTGTTGCGCCACAACTCTACATTGCTGTGGGTATGTCCGGTGCAATCCAGCATCTGGCCGGCATGAAAGATTCGAAGATCATTGTGGCCATCAATAAAGATCCGGATGCGCCGATCTTCCTGGTAGCCGATTACGGTTTGGTGGCCGACCTCTTTGAGGCCGTGCCGCAATTAACATCGTCACTGTAAACGACAACAACTGCATCATTCTTTTCAGGTATTACGGAGTTTTACGATGAGTACTTATATTGCCCCCGTCCGCGACATGCAGTTTGTACTGAATGAACTGGCAGGTCTTGAGGCTGTAACCCTGTTGCCCGGTTATGAAGAAAGCTCGCCGGACCTGGTGGAAGCCATCATGGATGAGGCAGGCAAGTTCGCTTCGGAAGTGATTGATCCGATCAACCCGGTAGGCGACCGCCAGGGTTGTACCTGGAGAGATGGTGAAGTGACAGCCGCCGATGGCTACAAAGACGCCTACAAGCTTTTCGTAGAAACGGGCTGGAATGCCATGCCATGTTCAACCGAGTTCGGCGGCCAGGGGCTGCCGACGCTGGTTTCGACCGCCGTACAGGAAATGTGGAAGTCAGCCAGCATCTCTTTTGCGCTGTGTCCGATGCTGACGACAGGTGCCATTGAAGCGATTGCGCATCATGGCTCGGATGAACTCAAGAACACCTATCTGCCGAAAATGGTGGAAGGCGTCTGGACTGGTACGATGAACCTGACCGAACCGCAGGCCGGTTCGGATCTGAGTGCCGTGCGTTCCAAAGCCGTGCCGCAGGATGATGGTACTTATCGTATTACCGGCACCAAAATCTTCATCACCTGGGGTGAGCACGATATGGCGGAGAACATCATCCACCTCGTGCTGGCACGCTTGCCGGATGCGCCTCCGGGGGTGAAGGGTATTTCCCTGTTCGTGGCGCCGAAGTATCTGGTGAATGCCGATGGCAGCCTCGGTGCACGCAACGACCTGGTCTGTGCCTCGATCGAACACAAGATGGGTATTCACGGTAGCGCGACGGCCGTCATGTCGTTCGGTGAAAATGATGGCGCGATCGGTTATCTGGTCGGCGAAGCCAATAAAGGCCTCGGCTACATGTTCACGATGATGAACCATGCCCGTCTGAACGTTGGCTTGGAAGGCGTTGGCGTTTCGGAGCGTGCCTATCAGCATGCGCTGGCATACGCCCGTGAACGTATTCAGGGCGCGCCGATTGGTGACAAGTCCGGTGTGGCCAAGCCGATCATCCATCACCCGGATGTGCGTCGCATGCTCATGGATATGAAGTCGCGTACCGAAGCTATGCGCGCGCTGGCCTACTGGGTTGCCGCTCAGATGGATCATGCGCACAACAATCCGGATGCCGCCAAGGCTAAGGAAGCGCAGGCGATGGTCGATTTCCTCACGCCGGTCGTGAAGGGCTGGTGTACCGAGAGCAGCGTCGAGATTACCTCGACCGGTATCCAGGTGCATGGCGGCATGGGTTTCATCGAAGAAACCGGTGCCTGCCAATATATGCGCGACTCGCGTATCACCCCGATTTACGAGGGCACGACAGCGATTCAGGCCAACGACCTGGTGGGCCGTAAGCTGGCGAAGGACAAGGATGAAGCCGGGAAGACCGGTGTCGGCGCCGCCGCATTGGTTGCCAAGATCCAGGCGACGGTTGCCGAACTGAACCAAGATGCCAAGCTTGGCGATCTCGGCCAACAACTTGGTGCCGCACTGGCACAGTTCGACGAGGCGACGCAATGGCTGCTCGCCAACTACGATAGCAATCCGCAAGCCGCACTGGCGGGCGCGGTACCGTATTTGTTCCTGACTGGCGTGGTCACTGGTGGCTGGTTGATGGCGCGTGCCGCACAGATTGCGCAACAACATCTGGATAGTGGCAGTGCCGACGACTTCTACAAGGCCAAGTTGGCGACCGCACGTTATTTTGCCGCGCATCAGCTGCCGAAGGCCACCGCTTATGCGGCTGAGGTCACAGAAGGCAGCGCCTCGGTGCTGTCGCTTGAAGAATCCCTGTTCTAAGGAATCGCTCTATGCGTACTGATCGCGAATCGATGGAGTATGACGTCGTTATCGTCGGCGCCGGTCCGTCCGGCCTGACGGCGGCGATTCGTCTGAAGCAGCGTGTCGCCGAAAGCGGTCGCGACATCAGTGTTTGCCTGATCGAGAAGGGTTCGGAAGTCGGTGCTCATATCCTGTCGGGCGCCGTGATTGAACCGCGTGTCCTCAATGAACTGTTGCCGGAATGGCGTGACATGGGTGCGCCGCTGCTGACCGAAGCGAAGGACGATGAGTTCCTGCTGCTCTCAGAAACAGGGGCGCGCAAACTACCCACGCCGCCCCAGATGCATAACGAAGGCAATTACATTGTCAGCCTCGGCAAGGTTTGCCGCTGGCTCGGCGAACAGGCCGAAGCTTTGGGCGTCGAAATCTATCCGGGCTTTGCCGCCGCCGAGGTCCTCTATAACGACGACGGCGCCGTTAAAGGTGTGGCGACGGGTGACATGGGCATCGGCAAGGACGGTGAGCAGACCGGTAACTACCAGCCCGGCATGGAATTGCATGCCAAACAGACGATCTTCGCCGAAGGCTGCCGTGGTTCCCTGACCAAGGAGCTGTTCAAGAGGTTCAACCTGCGTGACGGTGTTGATCCGCAAACCTACGGGATTGGTATCAAAGAGCTGTGGGAAGTGCCCCCCGAGCAGCACAAACCGGGCCTGATTATCCATACGGCGGGTTGGCCGTTGCCGTCGGACACCTATGGTGGATCGTTCCTTTACCATCTGGAAGACAACATGGTGGCCGTCGGTTTTGTGGTCGGTCTCGATTACAAGAACCCCTGGTTGTCGCCGTATGAAGAATTCCAGCGTTATAAGACGCACCCTACGATCCGCAAGCACCTGGAAGGTGGCCGTCGCATCTCGTATGGCGCCCGCGCGCTCTCCGAAGGCGGATTCCAGTCGCTGCCCAAACTGACGTTCCCGGGTGGTTTACTGGTGGGCGATACAGCCGGTTTCCTGAATGTGCCCAAGATCAAGGGTACGCACATGGCCATGCAGTCGGCCATGGTGGCGGCCGATGCCGTGTTTGATCTGCTCGGCGTTGACGCAAACTCGGAAAACCCGCAGAACGAAGCGATGACTTATCCCGAAGCGCTTAAGAAAACCTGGCTGTGGGACGAGCTTCACAGTGTTCGAAACATTCGGCCCGCTTTCAAATGGGGGCTGTGGGGTGGTCTCGCTTACGGTGCCATCGACACCTATCTGTTCCGTGGCAAAGCGCCATGGACCATGCGTCATCATGCAGACCACGATCAGCTACAGCCGAAGACGCAAGCCAAACCGATCAATTATCCGAAGCCGGATGGCGTATTGACCTTCGACCGCTTGTCCTCGGTGTTCTTGTCGAGCACCAACCATGAGGAAAACCAGCGTTGCCATCTGCAGTTGCAGAATGCGGAGGTGGCGATGCGCGTTAATTTTGCGCGCTATGGTTCACCAGAAACGCGTTATTGCCCGGCCGGTGTATATGAAATCGTCGGCGAAGAAGCGGGAACGCCGAAACTGCAGATTAACGCGCAGAACTGTCTGCATTGCAAAACCTGCGACATCAAGGATCCGACCCAGAACATTAACTGGACGGTGCCCGAAGGTGGCGGTGGCCCGAATTATTCAACCATGTAATACGGAAATAAGCGAAAGATTATGAGCACAGAACTCGGTTTTACGATTGATCAGATGGAAGTTGGCATGACGCGTAGTTATGCCAAAACGATCACCGAAACAGACATCATCATGTTTGCCGCCGCCTCGGGCGATATCAATCCTGTCCACTTGAATCAGGAATATGCCGAAAAGACCATGTTCGGTGGGCGTATTGCTCACGGCATCCTATCGGCTGGCCTGGTGTCTGCCTGTATTGCCAACAAGCTACCGGGTGCAGGAACAATTTATCTCGGACAGACCTTGAAGTTCAAGGCGCCGGTTCGCCCCGGCGACACCGTTACTGCGATCGTTACTGTGAAGTCACTTGATCCGGAAAAAAACCGTGTCGTGCTAGATACGGTGTGTCAGGTCGCCGGCAAAACAGTTCTAGAAGGCGAAGCCACCGTTTTAGCACCAAAACAGTAAGACAAGTAGTTACAAAACCAAAGGAGAGAGAAGTGTCAGATAAAGCTCTGTACGAAAAGATTCGCAAGAATCCAAAATTCGCACAGCTCTGTCAGGAGCGGGGTCGTTTTTCCCTGATTCTGTCATTGATTGTGCTGGTTCCCTATTACACCTTCATGATGACGGTGGCCTTTAATCCGGCGTTTTTCGCTGAACATTTCGGTGACAGTGCGATCCTCACGATCGGCTGGCCAATCGGTGCCGTTATCATTATCGGGTCCTGGCTGCTGACGGGTGTTTACATCCGTCGTGCTAACGGTGCCTTTGAAGATCTGAATGAAGAGATTATCGCGGAGGCCCGCAAATGAGTCTGGCAAAACACCTTAAATCAATCGGCTTTGCTGCACTCGCATTGTTGCCATCACTTGTTCTGGCTGCAGCCGCGAGTGACGGCCCTGTCGAGAAGCAACCGGTGAATGTGTCGGCGATCGCCATGTTTGTCGTCTTTGTGCTGCTGACACTGGGCATTACCTACTGGGCTGCTTCGCGCACCAAGTCGACCGCTGATTTCTATACAGCGGGCGGCGGTATCAGTGGCTTCCAGAATGGCTTGGCTATTGCTGGTGACTATATGTCAGCTGCAACTCTGCTGGGTTTGTCTAGCCTGATTTACGCGCGTGGATTTGATGGTTTTATCTATACCATCAGCTTCTTTGTGGGCTGGCCGATCATTCTGTTTATTCTGGCAGAGCGTTTGCGTAACCTCGGCAAGTTCACTTTTGCTGATATCGCCTCGTTCCGTTTGGATCAGACCAAGATCCGTACTTTTGCAGCCTTTGGTTCGTTGACGGTCGTGTTCTTCTATCTGATCGTTCAGATGGTCGGTGCGGGTCAGCTGATTCAACTGCTATTCGGTCTGGAATATAACTTTGCCGTTGTTCTGGTGGGCGTGCTGATGATTGTCTATGTGACCTTCGGTGGCATGGTTGCTACGACCTGGGTACAGATCATCAAAGCCTGTTTGCTGCTCTTTGGCGGCACCGTACTGATGCTGCTGACGTTCAATTACTTTGGCTTTTCGTTTGACAACCTGTTTGCCAAGGCGGTTGAGTCGAGCAAGCTGGGCACCAAGCTGATGGAGCCAGGTAAGCTGCTGGCCGATCCTGTTTCGGCGGTATCACTGTCGCTGGGTCTGCTGTTTGGTACTGCTGCCCTACCGCACATCCTGATGCGCTTCTTCACTGTACCGAATGCCAAAGAAGCACGTAAGTCGGTGTTTGTCGCAACAGGCTTTATTGGGTTCTTCTTCCTCGTTGTGGTTGTGCTGGGTATTGGCGCTATCACGATCGTGGGTACCGATCCCCAGTTCTTTGAAAATGGCGTTGTCGGTGGCAAGCTAATCGGCGGTAGCAACATGCCGGTCATGCATCTAGCCAAAGCGGTTGGCGGTGACGTGTTCCTGGGCTTCTTGTCGGCCGTTGCTTTTGCAACGATTCTGGCGGTGGTCTCAGGCCTGGCACTGGCTGGTGCATCGGCGATTTCGCATGATATTTACGCCCGTGTGATCAAGAAGGGTACGGCAACCGGCGAGCAGGAAATGCGCGTTGGCAAGTACGCTTCGGTGTTCATTGGCTTCGTTGCAGTTGTCCTGGGTATCCTGTTCAAGGATCAGAACGTTGCCTTCCTGGTGGCCTTGGCCTTCGGTGTCGCAGCTTCGGTGAACTTCCCGGTACTGATTCTGTCGATGTACTGGAAGGGGCTGACGACTCGCGGTGCACTGATCGGCGGTATCGTTGGTCTGATCACCGCAGTGGGTCTGGTGATTCTGTCGCCAGCAGTCTGGGTGAAGGTGATTGGCAATGCTACGCCGATATTCCCATATGACCACCCTGCGTTGTTCTCGATGACGGCTGCATTCCTGGCGACTTGGTTCTTCTCTGTCACCGATAAGAGTGCACGTGCCAAAGCCGAGATTGCTGCATTTGATGATCAGTATGTCCGTGCTCAAACCGGTATCGGTGCGGCCCAGGCCAGCGATCACTAAGATTTAACCGTGTAGTACCTCCTTGTAGTAATTTAAGGGGCCGTAAGGCCCCTTTTTCTTCCTGTGTCTTCTCATGAAACTTATTGAAACTAGTCAGCTTGGACAGATCGGCATCCTGACGCTGAAAAACACCGAACGTCTTAATGTCATGGGTAATGCGCTTGTCAATCAATTGATTGACGGCCTGAGTGCGTTTGCAGCGAATGGCATGCGCGCGGTGATCCTGAACACGCTGCCTGGGGTTAAAGTTTGGTCTGCCGGTTACGATGTGAATGAATTACCGCCGCATGGCCAGGACCCATTGGAGTGCCACGAACCTTTGCGCCGTGCGGTAAAGGCCATGCAGACCTGTCCGCTGCCGATTATCGTCGCAGTAGAGGGCAGTGTCTGGGGTGGCGCTAATGAACTCGTGATGTCTGGTGATATCGTTGTGGCCGCATCAGGCACCACCTTTGCACTCACGCCAAGTCGATTGGGTGTGCCCTACAACCCTTCCGGCATCATGACCTTTATGAATGCGATGCCGTTGCATGTGCTCAAGGAAATGTTTTACCGAGCCATGCCGGTCAAGGCTGAGCGTTTAGAGGCCTATGGCGTGATTAACCATGTGGTGGCTTCTGAGTCATTGGGAGACTTTGTGATTCAGATTGCGGGTGAAATTGCACTGACTTCGCCACTCTCGAATCGGGTGTTCAAGGAGCAGGTGACGTCGATTAATAGCGCCATTCCATTGACGTCCAATGAATTCGAGCAGATTGAAGCGAGTCGTCGTATCGTTTATAACAGCGAGGATTATTTAGAAGGCGTCACGGCGATCAAAGAGAAAAGGTCACCTATCTTTCAGGGGAAATAACTATGAGAAACCGTCATTTAAGTCTGAAGTCACTTGATGAACTGGTTGTTGGTGAAATCTTCGAGACGCCGGGGTACACCCTGTCTCAGGGAGACATCGTCCAGTTTGCCTTTAATTTTGATCCGCAACCGTTCCACATTGACGAGGTGGCCGCTCAACAATCCATTTTTGGCGGCATTATTGCGAGCGGATTTCATTCTATTGCCATTTGCTTCCGCCTGTTTATTCAATGTGGCATCTTCACGGAGTCCAGCCTTGGCGGCACCGGCCTGGATGAAGTGCGCTGGTTTGCACCGGTGCGTGCCGGCGACACGCTCAGGGCAGAGGTCGAGGTCATTAAACTTGTACCATCAACCTCTAAGCAGGATCGTGGCGTTGCTGTTTTGCAATATCGTGGATACAACCAGCGCAAAGAATTGGTAGTCAGCTTCTACGGTAATCATTATCTGTTGCGATAAACGCGACACCGTGCAGATAGTCAGAGACTAGGCTCGGATTTTCGTTTAAGACAAAGGGCTAACTCGTGCCAGCCTGAAGGATGGGCGACGATGGTTGGTTTTTGATCCGGCCACTGCCAGTGCTGGCTGTTAAATAGCGCATGCATGGCGTTAATGTCGCAATGGAACGGCGGGCCCTGCTTTAGCCCCTCGCGCGCACCGGGTCGCTCGACTTGCATGAACAAGATAAACAGGGAACCGCCCGGCCGTATCCAGCGGGCCAGTTGTTCGGCATAGGTCACCCAGTAATCAGGGTCG
>JACCDU010093622.1_pt1 | contig 11691 bp, 9 predicted proteins | sample 7446081 | NCBI WGS metagenome assembly JACCDU01 (sample SAMN15323447, study PRJNA562643) | freshwater metagenome | isolation source: river surface water | place: USA:Blue River Watershed | collected 2017-08-17 | reverse complement strand
CAGATGATTACTCGACTTGAAGAAAAGGTTGGCGCCCGCTTATTTGACCGAGATACTCGAAACGTCTCTTTGACGGCCGAGGGAGAAATCTTTTCAAAAGGCGCCCATCGAATTGCTAACGAAATTACCAATTCAATTGCTGAGTTACGGGATCGGGCCTCTTGTGCCGTTGGAAGAGTGGCTATCGCAGCCCCACCTTCTTTATCTGCCTCCTGGTTGCCCAAAGAAATGGCGGAATTTAAATGCGAACATCCAGGCATCAGCTTTCAATTGCATGATGTCGTTTCAGATCGATGCATCGAGATGGTTGCTAATGGTGAGGTCGACTTTGGTTTAAATGCTCGATCATCCCACGCAAAAGAGTTTGATTCTGTTCTCCTGGCGCAAGAAGGTATGTTTTTAATTTGTCGAACCAATCACTACCTTGCTAAACGAAAATCGCTAAAGCTTAAGGATCTATCTGGCTGCGTGATGGTTAATACAGTTAGATCTGGAAGTGTTTGGCAGCAATTGCAAGAGTTACTCAAATCAATTGATATTCAAGACAGTGGAATTGAGGTATCTCAATTTGGCACTTTGGCAGGCCTGGTTGCCAATGATTTTGGGGTTAGTGTGGTGCCGCAGTTTGCGATTCAGTTATGCAAGTTACCGGACTTAGTGGCGATTCCTATTGAGGATCAAAAAGCGGTAAGGCCTATTTATATGTTAAAAAGAAAAGGTCGCAGCTTATCTCCTGCAGCTCAATCCATGTGGTCAAAATTAATCAAAAATGCGAGCGACTTAACTATTTAGCTAGTTTTATAAGAATACACATCCCACCAAAGAGCATGGGTTGCTTTCCTAGCTACTTGCCCAGACTGTAACCAGCTAGCACAAACTTCAATTGACACAAAAGACTAGCTTTTTCTGGCTCGATTCTAACGTTCAACAAGCCTAAAGCACGCTATCCTGAACAGCTGGAAATGGCCAAGAGCAGCCAAGCACAACTTCTTAGAGCGCTACTGCATAAGCCAACAAAACCTCTTTAGCCCCTTGGTCGCGAGTTCGCATCTCGCCCGACCCACCATATAAAATAAGGCTTTGCGGGCAGCGCTCCACAAACCCGAGACACACCTCAATTATTAATCCGCTGGTCTTTGCTACAAACCCATATAGATACTGGGTCTCATGTCCGCCAATCAATCGCACACTTTGAGATTTTGAGCTGAGAAAAAGTTCGGTTCTGAAACTGGGATCTAAGTTAGAGACGAAGGATTTAAGCTTGAATTACACTCAACTTTGTGGATATATCTTCACTACCTACTTAGAGTTAAATGTACAAATCTCTCTAAGCTATCAAACAACTTATCTGAAGCCTCTTCAGCAGCATTTGAATCCCCTTCAGCGATAGCCAGGGCTAAATTAGCATGCAATTTACCAGATTCAGCATCGTCTTGGCTTTGATGATAAACAAACCAAAATCTTCGCGACAAGGAATCCAATGAGTCTAAAGCCCTAGAGGCAAATTCATTTCTAATACAAATTGAAAAATGGTCGTGAAATGCCTTGTCAGCTTGCAAAAGGGCATGGCCATCCTTGGCTTTAACTGCATCAATTAATTGCTTTGCAATAGCACTCATCTGCTTACTCTCTTCTTCTTTCCTACGTCTTGCAGCGGATCCAGCAGCAAATCGAGAAACAACTCTTCTAAATTCCAACAGCTTTAACTGATCAGCAATATTAATTTCAGTTACAACAATTCCCCTGCGTGGAAGGATGTTTACAAGCCCCTCTCTGGCTAAACGTTGCAAAGCCTCCCCAATAGGAGTTCTACTAACCTTTAGCATTTCACCCAATTCAGACTCGGAAAGCATCTGACCAGGTTCAAGCTGCAAGGTCACGATCATCTCTTCAAGATCCGCGTATACCTTATCTGCCAGACTGACGTTTTCCGCTTTTAATAAGGGTGATCGCTTGGTGCTATTAATCTCTTTTACCTTAGTTTTTTTTAATTTCACGACAATATTCAGTTTTAAAAAGTTGCGGGGCAAATCACCCCGCTATTTTCGCCTGAATTTGCTGCTTTTATAATCTTATATCCCTATTTTTGGTTTCTGGTAAAAATAGCCCTCCAAAAACTACTGTTACTGCAGCAATTATCACAGGGTACCAAAGGCCATAGTAAATATCCCCCTCTAACGCCACAAGAGCAAAAGCTGTTGTTGGCATCAAGCCGCCGAACCACCCTGTACCAATGTGGTATGGCAAAGAAAGTGAAGAGTAGCGAATTTTTGTTGGGAATAATTCAACCAAGGCCGCTGCAGTTGGGCCATATGCCATCGTTACATAAATCACTAATAAAAACACCAATAAAAAAACCATGGTTTTATTGATTTCATCGGGATTAGCTTTTTGGGGATAGCCAGCCTCCGAGATGGTTGAACTTAATTCTTTAGCAAAAGAGTTCAGTTTCAGCGCAGCCTCTTCTTTAGAAAGCCCCGTAGAATCAAATGAATTAATCACTTTATTCCCAACTTTTACGCTAGCAATTGTTCCTGGTGGCGCATTTTCTACACGATAGTTAACTGACGCTGCAACTAATTTAGCTTTTGCTATATCGCATGATGATGTAAATTTCTTTGTACCTGTAGGGTTGAATTGAAATTGGCAATCCCCGGGGTCGGCCACAACAACTACAGGAGAATTTTGCAATGCCATCTCTAAAGCTGGGTTTGCGTAGTGCGTAAGCCCTTTAAATATTGGGAAATAAGTCAATACAGCCAACGCCATTCCGGATAGAATAATCTTTTTTCTACCGATTCGATCTGATAAAGCTCCAAAAATTAAAAAGAATGGAGTAGCCAGTAAAAGCGCTCCTGCCACAATTAAGTTTGCAATAAAACTATCGACTTTGAGAGTTTGCGTTAGAAAAAGTAATACATAAAACTGTCCTGCATACCAAACACAGCCCAAGCCAGCAGTGATGCCAAATAATGCGATTAGGACAATTTTCAAATTATTCCAACGCAGAAATGATTCTGTTAACGGTGCTTTAGACTCAGTGCCTTCCTCTTTCATCTTTGCGAATACTGGAGATTCACTCATGGATAACCGTATCCATACTGAAATACCTAACAAAATGATGGAAACTAAAAACGGGATTCGCCAACCCCAATCCGCGAATGCCCCTTCACCCAAAAACAATCTTGTCGACAAGATCACCAGTAGCGAGAGAAATAGACCCAATGTTGCTGTGGTCTGTATCCAAGCAGTAAATTTTCCACGCTGCCCATCTGGCGCATGTTCAGCAACATAAACCGCTGCGCCACCATACTCGCCACCAAGGGCAAGCCCCTGCAATAGACGAAGTGAAATTAAGATAATGGGGGCCGTAATCCCAATGGTTTCGTAGGCAGGTAACAATCCCACGCCAAATGTTGATAGCCCCATAATAAGAATCGTCATCAGGAACGTATATTTGCGACCAATCATATCCCCTAAACGCCCAAACACTAGTGCCCCGAATGGTCGAACTATGAAGCCCGCCGCAAATGCTAGTAAAGCAAATATCAGCCCAGTAGTTGGATCCGCCTTAGCAAAAAACTGCTTTGCTATTACGGCAGCTAAAGATCCATATAGAAAGAAGTCATACCACTCAAACACCGTCCCCAAGGATGAAGCAATCAGTATTTTTCGCTCATCTTGGGTAATTGGTCTTTTAGCGTCTTTTATTTCACTTATATTTGCAGTAGTCATTTAATACTCCAAAGTTGACTTAATTAGGAAAGGATCTCGGGAATTTGCGCGATTGAACTTAACTCAACATCAGGTAGCAAGCCCAATTCATCAGGTAGCGCCGAATTGCGGTTAATCCAAATCACTTGAAATCCAAATGCTTTAGCGCCAGCTACGTCAAAATAGTTTGAAGTTACAAAGCCAATCTCGTGTCTTTGAAGACCAAACTTATCAGTTGCCAATTGATAGGTTCGTGGATGTGGCTTATAGACCTTAACTTCATCTACGCTTAACAACGCATCAAATTGAGATTCGATACCAGCATTAGTCACCAAATTTTTTAATAGTGATGGAGTTCCTACAGATAGGATTGATTTTTTAATTCCGGATAACTGTGGCAATGTTTCTCTTGCATCACTAAAGGGTGATAGTTTTTCATAGGCATCCATTAAAGCTTTTCTCTCTGTAGCGCCACCAGGTAGCTGCAAGTACTTCATTGAGTATGTCAGCCCAGCTTCAGTATTTTGGTTATGAGGTATGTACCTTCCCATAATCGTTCTTAGATACATATATTCAATTTGCTTTGCTCTCCATAGTTGACTTAATTCTTTTCCTTTCCCAGGAAACATTTTTTCAGCCAAATCAACTACTGAATGCACATCAAATACGGTGCCATAAGCATCAAATGCAAGCGCTTTAATTCCATGCAATTTTTTCATCTACTACCCTTCTGAAGTTCTACTAGAATTTCAGAAGGATACTAGTTGAATTTCTAATTAACAAGATTAATTTTGCTAGTAAATACCCTTAGCATTGAAATGATTGTTAATTTAGATGGTCGAATTACATAAATAATGCTGAGATGTTCGAAATCCGGTCCATGGATTCAAACTTTGCACCAAAAAGCAATCGCACACTCAATCGCACAGTCATTTTTTGACCTTTTAGGCCATTGATTTATATAGAGTTTTATAGAGCCACGACTTCTTTTAATCCGTTGGTCGCGAGTTCGAATCTCGCCCGACCCACCAGTAATACAAAGGGATCACAGCAATGTGGTCCTTTTTCTTTTTGCCAAATGGAATGTATTCGTGACTGTTGGTCGCAATGCCAAGCTGTTGAGCGTTTATTGGGTGGGGATATTTGACTCTGCCGGGCCAGTGAGGCAGTAAGCTCCTCTTAAAAGGACGCCTAGGGTGATTTGTCAGGTTACCTTACAAAAATAAGCTTAAAACACAAAACCCCCACCATATCTGATGAGGGTTATTGTATGTGGCTATTCAAATGTCAATAGAACCAACGCATAGGTACAGTCACCAGGGATGGGAACAAAACCATTAGCAAAAGGATGGCCAACTCCGCTATCAAGAAAGGCATTACCCCTTTCATTAAATCCGACATAGAAGTTTTTGTTACGCCAGCTACAACATTTAAAACAGTACCTACAGGTGGTGTAATTAATCCAATACTGTTATTGATAATAAACAGTACACCAAAGTAAATTGGATCGATACCCGCCTGCTTTACAACTGGAACCAAAACCGGAGTCAGTATCAGAATTGTCGGGATCATATCCATTGCCGTGCCCACAATCACAACCAAAACCATGATTGCAAACATCAACAATATTTGATTACTCATAAATGGTTCAAGCAAACCAACAACTTTAGAAGGTAAATCAGCAACGGTAATTAACCAGGCAGAGACCATTGCTGCGGCAACCAAGAACATCACAATCGCTGTCGTTTGAGCTGCCCTAGAAAACAACTCTAATAACTCACTAAGCTTTAGCTCGCGGTAAATAACAGTGGCTACAAATATGGCGTATACCGCAGCAACTACAGAAGCCTCTGTTGGCGTAAAAACTCCAAGCTTTAAGCCAAAAATAATGATCAATGGGAGCATCAAAGCCCAAAATCCATCAATCAAAGATCTTGCCACTTCATTAAATGGAATCTTCGGTGGAGGCTGAATATTCTCTTTGCGAATAAGCCACCACCAAGTTAGCCATAATGAAAGGCCAACCAGCAATCCAGGGAAAATTCCGGCTAAGAATAACTTTGTAATAGATAAGTTTGCTGCCACGCCAAAAATGACAAATCCAATACTAGGGGGAATGATCGGCCCTATAACCCCAGCTGCAGCAACCAATCCAGCTGATTGCTTTTGATCATGGCCAGCACTAACCATCATGGGCACCAGCAATGCCGATAGTGCTGCGGCATCAGCAACTGCAGACCCTGAAAGGGCCGACAAAATACATGCAGCAACAATAGTCACGTAACCTAAACCACCCTTAATATGGCCAACCACTCCCAAGGCAACAGCAACAATTCTTTTAGATAAGCCGCCAGCATTCATTACTTCACCTGCAAGCATGAAAAATGGGACCGCCATCAAAGGAAAACTATCAGCTCCAGCGATAACGTTCTGGGCAATAATTTGCGCATCAAAAATATCCAAATGCATCATTAAAGCGATGCCACACCCTAACAAGGCAAAGGCGATGGGCATACCCAACGCCATCAGTGCTAATAGCGAACCAATGAAAATGAAAATAGTCATATTAGATCCCCTTTCGACTTAAATTAGGAGACTTAACATGCTCAAGATCTTTCAAAATCTCATCTAGATCCGCATCATCCTCTGACTCTTTAATGGCAATAAGCTCCACATCACTAATGCGACCGCTAAACGCCTTATACAAGTGATATGAAAGAATCGGTAAAGCAGCCAACGAGAAGAAAATAGCAGCAGAATAGTACCAAGCAAGAGAAACCCCTGAAACAGGGGTGACGTTATCGAAATTAATCATCAACAGCGCAAAGCTGCCATATAGAAATACTCCAACAATTCCCAGCATCAGAATGTGACTGAGGATGTAGCACACCAATTTTCCTGTTCGCGATAGTTTTGAGACCAATGAATCAACACCAAGATGCGAGAGATCCCTCAGGCCGCCAATAGCTCCAACAAATATTAGCCAAACAAAAGCCCAGCGAGACATTTCTTCTGAGAATGCAATGCCAGAATTAAAGCCGTAACGCAAAACAACGTTACCAAAGACCAAAACAACCATTACCGCTAAACATATGGCCGTAAATAGCCTCATTATTCGAAAAAAGGAATTTATTAAAGATGAAATCATGAACATATAGCCAAAATAGAAGAAGCTCTCAGCGATTGACCGCTGAGAGCAGTACTTGATATGCCTAAAGTTTACTTATTTTTTAGAGCGCTGTGCTTCGACGGCTTTTACCAATTCTGCTGGCAAAGGATCAACTGCATTCATATCTTGCAAATACTTATCAGTAACAGGTTTTACTTTGTCTCTCATGCGAGAACGCTCTTGTGGAGAAACATCAGTAAAAATTACGCCCTGTTTCTTCACCAAATCAATCGCCTTTGCATCCATGCCACGAGACACTTTGCGCTGCTCAATTGTTGTCTCGTTAGCCGCCTCCTGAATCAATTTTTTCTCAGCTGGAGTAAATTGATCCCAAGCCTTACTGCTGATTAAAACAATAAGAGGTTGATATACGTGACGAGTTGAGGAGAGGTATTTTTGAACCTCATAAAACTTATTTGCCTCAAATGCAGCAATTGGATTGTCTTGCCCGTCAACCGCTTTAGTTTCCATTGCACTGTACAACTCAGTAAACGCTAGCGGAACTGGGTTAGCCCCCAAAGCACTAAATGAATCTACAAATAAAGGCTCTTGCAAGACTCGAAGTTTAAGGCCTTGTATATCTTCTACCTTTGCAATAGAGCGCTTGCTGTTTGAAATATTTCTGAAGCCATGATCCCAATAGGTCAATCCCACTACACCCTTTGGAGTTTTCTCTAAAAACTTTTTGCCAACCGGGCCATCCAAAACAGTATCGGCTTCTTTAAAATCGTTGAACAAGAAGTGAATAGAAAATGCGCCATACACTTTCGCCTGGCCAACCATAAGACTAGGTGGCATTGTTGTCATATCAACGGTTCCACCTTGTAATGAAGTTAAAACATTCAAATCGCCGCCCAATGATCCATCTGGATATCCTTTAACGATGATTTTGTTGCCGCTTTTTTTAGCCACTAATTCAGCGAACTTCTCCACTCCAAAACCCATATGACTACCCTTAGGTTGTACATATGCGAACTTCAAAGTACGTTCTTTAATTTCTGCGTTTTGCGCAAATGCTTGACCCATCATCAAGCTTGAGATGGAAATTGCAATTGCGAGTGATTTTTTAAGATTAAATAGCTTCATAAATTTCTCCACAGTTTTTGCTTATTACGCAAACATATCAGGTTGTTTTGCGATTAATTGATTCCAAATAGTTTGGAAATGCAACCAACCAATATATTCACTGCCAACGTGTTCGCGGCTATAGCGAGCTACCTCTGGGCTCAATAAGGTTGGCTCAACACCGGTGGCCATAACTGCCATTTGCTGCTTGCAACATCTTTCAAGCGCAATAAACCAGAAGGCTGCTGCATCGATACTGTGACGGCTCACCGTTAGCAATCCATGATTCTTGTGAATAATGCCTTTTACCTTTGGAATAGAGCCTGCTACGTTGTACCCCGCCTGATCCTCCACAGCCACTTGACCCGCCTGTTCACTTAATACAATGTGGTCCTCGTAAAACGCTGCGGCATCTTGGGAGATAGGCTCTAATTTTTTACCCAAGGCAGCAAATGCAGTACCGTAAACCGTATGTGCATGACACATAGCAACGATGTCTTGATGCTTTTCATGAACAGCTGCATGCAAAACAAATCCCGCACGATTTAGGGCGTGCTTACCCTCTAATACATTTCCCTGGTGGTCAGCCAAGAGTAAATTAGACACTTTGACTTGATCAAAGTGAACGGCCATTGGATTTGTCCAATATAGATGTGGATGCTCTGGATCGCGAACAGTTAGATGGCCTGCAAATCCATAATCAAACCCCTCCAATGCAAATGCACGACATGCAGCGACTAGCCTCTCTTTAAGATGCTGTCGCTGCTCAGCAAAGTTCTTAAATTTAGGTGCATAAGGAAAAATCAAACTTGCATCTTCTGGTTGATAGATTGACTCTCTACTTCCCAGATCCATTTTGCGTTCATTTTTATCGATAGTCTCAGCCACTTGTCCCCTCCAGTTATTTGTGATCGATTTGATTTAGATCAAATTGAACGCCATATTGAAGCGACATAGTTATTTTGACAATCAAGAGTTGTGCATGTTTACATGAATGTAATTCATATATAATCACCAAACATGAGAAAAATACCAAATTTTGTGCTTTTAAGGGCGTTTGAGTCTGCAGCTCGACTTGAAAGCTTTACCCTGGCAGCAAATGAACTGCATCTCACCCAGTCAGCAATCAGTCATCAAATTAAAGAGTTGGAGGAATATTTTTCTAAACCGCTATTTATCAGGCGCAATCGTAAAGTTGAACTCAACAGTGAAGGTAAAAGACTGTTAGAAAGTCTTTCTAGAGTGTTTGACGTTATTGAGGCAGCATGTAGCGAAGTAACATTAGCACCTAATGCTCAAGTCTTAGCGGTACATTGCGCACCCAGCTTTGCAGCAAAATGGTTAAGTCCTAGACTGGCGAAATTTATCAATACCAACCCAACTATCTCGATAAGACTAACGTCTGGACCAGAACCAATTGACTTAATACGCAATCGAGAAATTGATATCGCTATTTCATACCAAGCTACCTTAGGAAGTGCAGGTGTAATCCACATACCACTTGGTCGCGAAGATATTTTGCCCATGTGCTCACCTAAAATTCTAAATGCGAAGAATTCTGCAAGGTTACAAATTTCTCAACTGACATTAATTGACTCCTCCATCAATCAAATGACATGGAATAAATGGTTTGAAATTAATAAGCTAGTACAAAGTGCTCAACCTAGACTTTCGTTTGATAGGGCCGCCTTATCGATTTCAGCAGCTGTAGATGGCCTTGGGGTGGTGCTTGAGAGCAGTCGCTTAGCTGAACGCGAAATATCAAAGGGTGAACTGGTTGAAATTGGAGTCAATCAATTTAAAAGAATTAAGGAAGAAACACACTTTCTCTCCTATCGGAGTGGTGAAAAATCAAATAAAAAAATTAAATTATTTGAGGAGTGGCTGTTGAATGAGATCCGATCCAACTCTAAAGCTGCTTAATCAAGGGCGCTGGGTTTAATCTAGCTCTCTAGCATTTTAACCATCGCATAAACAGATAAATTACATGGCGTCTCTATTCCATAACGCTTACCAAGCTCAACGATATATCCGTTCAAATAGTTTATTTCCGTCCTTCTTCCCTTAGCTAGATCTTGCGCTGTAGAGGATATCTGAGTAGTCATGGTCTTGGCAATTGACTCATTAACTTCTCTTGCCTCACGCTCGCTAATATGCACACCTTCCATAAACGCGACCATCAGAAATTCTTTGGTAATCTTATCTATTAAGGCCTTAACTTCTTGAACTGCGACCATATCACCATAAGATACATGTCCAATAGCTGAAATTCCGTTATAAGAGCAATTGACCAAAAACTTAAGCCACATCTGCTTTTTGATATCTTGAGTAATAGAGCAAGGAATCCTGGCTTCAGTAAATAATTGACTAATCGCAGCGAGGATCTTTGAATCTTGATCTGTCATGGTATCAATAGAGCCGAGCACGAGTTCACCCCTTCCGTGATGCTTCACAGTTCGATGTCCGATCATGCCAGTGGCAACATATACAACTACTGGATACACGGCATTAGCAATAAAAGTTCTTGCAATTGGTACATTAGCAACGCCATTTTGCAAACTTAACATTACAGAATGGGATGGCAAAATTGAATCAATCGAACGAATAACGGGCTCCGTGTCTGGCGACTTAACACTTAACAATACCAAGTCAGCATCAGCCAACAATGAGATATCACTACTCGCTTTTAAATGCACCACATCATGAAAGGTCTGGCAATCAAGCTCAAGACCAAATTCATTAATCGCCTGAGCCCTATCGGGGCGAGCGATAAGCGTGACATCAAGACCCGCACGAGCCAAAATACCCCCAAAGAAGCACCCTACGGCACCTGCACCCAATACATAGATTTTTTTAAATGGTTTCATCTCAAGCTTGTGTTCAATACTTCATTTGAGCACAAACAATAAATGCTAAGCGCCTAATAGATTAGGAACCCCCAGAGAAAAGCAGCCTCAAGAGCGGCCTAAAGGCCTTAAAAACTCGTATATCAATAATAATCTATTTTTTAGATAATAAAGTTCAAAATTATTCATTGGACTGATAACAAATATCAGCTCAGAATCACTCCATCGCCATTAACAAACGAAAGGAGCGAGAAATGAAGAACCATTACAACTTATCTGAGAGCTTGTACTTTCTCAATCATGAGTTTGAAAAAGACTTGGCAACATTCTTTAGTAATGCCATCAATGGAGGCAAGCCATGATCATCAATGCCTTGAGAAAAACAGAACCTACTCGCTTGATTATCGGCGCCGCCATTGATATTGCTGGAATCGCCATTGGCGCCACCCAATACTTACACAGTCACCATATTTTTTAATTGAAGGGGTAATACCATGAACAAACTCGAAAAAGTAATGTACACAGCTCATACTCACACCACTGGCGGCAGAGATGGCAAAGCCGTTAGTGATGATGGCCTACTCAATGTCGACCTAGCCCTGCCAAAAGCAATGGGCGGCACTGGTACAGCAACCAATCCTGAACAACTCTTTGCCGCTGGATATTCAGCTTGCTTTATGGGGGCACTCAAGCATGTTGCTGGACTAAAAAAGGTTAAGGTGCCTGATGATGCTTCTATCGATGCTAGTGTTGATATTGGTCCAATCCCACAAGGATTTGGTATCGCTGTCAAATTGGCCATAGCCTTACCCGGCTTAGAAAAGTCAGTTGCTCAGGATTTAGTGGATACAGCTCATCAGGTTTGTCCTTATTCCAATGCAACAAGGGGCAATATTG
>JACCDU011348453.1_pt1 | contig 11701 bp, 9 predicted proteins | sample 7446081 | NCBI WGS metagenome assembly JACCDU01 (sample SAMN15323447, study PRJNA562643) | freshwater metagenome | isolation source: river surface water | place: USA:Blue River Watershed | collected 2017-08-17 | reverse complement strand
GTCATCATGATCATGCGGGCGACCCAGAAGAAGATGATGTCGTAGCCGGTGACCAGCACGCTGCTGGGCAGGTACAGGTCGTAGTCGGTTGTGCCGCTGGCGAGGGCGCTGGAACCGGCCTTGCTCCCACTCGCTTCGCTCGCAATGTCGCTGCGTCCAGTCCCGGCACTCTCGCCAGCTACTGGCCAACCCACAGTACTAAAAGGCACGAGGGCAGAGGAGTACCAGGTGTCGAGCACGTCTTCGTCGCGCTTGAGGGTTTTGCCCGGCGAGACCTTGTCGGCTTGTGCCTGCGCTTCGGCCTCGTTGCGGGCGACGTACACATTGCCGTCTTCGTCGTACCAGGCCGGGATCTGGTGGCCCCACCACAGCTGGCGCGAGATGCACCAGTCCTGGATGTTGTTCATCCACTGGTTGTAGGTGTTGACCCAGTTCTCGGGCACGAAGCTGACCTGGCCCGATTGCACAGCGTCGATGGCTTTTTGCGCGATGCTCTTGCCGGTGGTGTCGCCTTTCCCCACCTGGTTCATGGCGACAAACCACTGGTCGGTCAGCATGGGCTCGATCACCTGGCCAGTGCGCGCGCAGCGCGGCACCATGAGCTTGTGCTTTTTGACTTCGACCAGTTGGCCGGCGGCTTCGAGGTCGGCGACCACGGCCTTGCGGGCCACGAAGCGGTCCAGGCCGCGGTATTTCTCGGGCGCGTTGTCGTTGACGGTGGCGTCCAGGTTGAGCACGCAGATCATCTCCAGCTGGTGGCGCTGGCCGACCTGGTAGTCGTTGGTGTCGTGCGCGGGCGTGACCTTCACCACGCCGGTGCCGAAGTCCTTGTCCACGTACTCGTCGGCGATCACGGGGATGGTGCGGCCGCACAGCGGCAAGTTCACTTGCTGGCCAATGAGGTGTTTGTAGCGCTCGTCTTCAGGATGCACCATCACGGCCACGTCGCCGAGCAGGGTCTCAGGCCGGGTGGTCGCCACGGTGAGCGAGCCCGAACCATCGGCCAGGTCGTAGCGGATGTGCCACATCGAGCCGTCTTCTTCCTCACTCTCGACTTCGAGGTCGGACACCGCGCTCATCAGCACCGGGTCCCAGTTGACCAGGCGCTTGCCACGGTAGATCAGGCCCTGCTCGTAGAGCTTCACAAAGGTCTCGGTCACCACTTTGGAGAGCTTGTCGTCCATGGTGAAGTACTCGCGGCTCCAGTCCACGCTGTCGCCCATGCGGCGCATCTGCTGCGTGATGGTGTTGCCCGATTGCTCTTTCCACTCCCAGACCTTGGCGACGAAGTTCTTGCGCGCTTCAAACGGCGTGGGGCCCATGTCGTGGCGGCTGATGCCCTGGCCTTGCAGCTGGCGCTCGACCACGATCTGCGTGGCGATGCCCGCGTGGTCGGTGCCGGGAATCCAGGCGGTGTTGAAGCCCCTCATGCGGTGGTAGCGCGTGAGGCTGTCCATGATGGTCTGGTTGAAGGCGTGGCCCATGTGCAGCGTGCCCGTCACGTTAGGCGGCGGCAGCTGGATGGCAAACGCCGGGGCGCCGTCTTTGGCGGCCTGCGTGCCACGGAAGCCGGCCACGCCGTAGCCGCGTTTTTCCCACTCCGGGCCCCAATGGGCTTCGAGGGCGGCGGGTTCAAAAGACTTGGACAGGCTCTCCAGGCCGGGCTGGGCGGGGGTGGTGCTCATGGTGGGGTCTTGCAATCAGGGCGCGGCGCCGTGTGCGCCGCCAGCGGCCCGGGCGGGCCAAAACCCTTGATTTTACCGGGCCGCCCACCCCCAGGGCGGGCCCGGCGAGGCTCAATCCATGCGGATGTTGGCGGCCTTGATCGCCTTGGCCCAGTCGGCCGTTTCGCGCTCGAGTACGCGGGTGGTCTCGGTCGGAGACAGGTAACGCACCTCGATGCCCGCGGCGTCGGCGCGTGATCGGGTTTCGGGCAGCTCAAGCGCGCGCTTGAGGTCGGTGCTCAGCTTGTTGACCACGTCGCGCGGCGTGCCCGCAGGCGCATACAGCGCGACCCAGGACTCGAGCTCGAAGTTCGACAGGCCGGCTTCGGCCACGGTGGGCACCTGCGGCATGCCCGGGTGGCGGCTCTTGCCCGTGACCGCCAGCGCCTTGAGCTTGCCGGCCTGCACATGCTGCATGACCGAGGGCGGCGTGGTGATGAAGACCTGCACCTGGCCCGCGAGCACGTCGGCAATGGCCTGGCCCGAGCCTTTGTAGGGCACGTGCGTCATCTGCGCGCCGGTCTGCATCTTGAAGATTTCGGTGCCGATGTGCGAGACCGAGCCATTGCCCTGCGAGGCGTAGTTGAGCTTGTCGGGGTTGGCCTTGGCGTAGGCGATCAGCTCGCGCAGGTTGTTCGCGGGCACCGAGGGGTGGACCGCGACCACATTGGTCGCGATCGTCACGAGGCCCACGGGCGTGAGGTCCTTGAGCTCCCAGGGCAGCTTGTCCATGAGGATGGGGTTGGCGATGTGGTAACCCGAGTAGGACACCAGCAGGGTGTGGCCGTCCTTGGGCGCGCGCGCGACCGTCTGGTAGGCCAGGTTGCCGCTCGCGCCGGGCTTGTTCTCGATCACGACCGACTGGCCGATCACCTTGGCCAGGCTGTCGCCCGCAAGGCGGGCCGAGGTGTCGACCAGGCCACCCGGCGGGTTGGGCACCACCAGGCTGATGGGGCGCGAGGGGAAGGCCTGGGCCCACAGCGCCAGGGGGGCAGACAGCGCAAGGCTTGCGAGGACATGGCGGGCCAGACGGCGGGAAATGTTCATGGTGTGTCTCCGTGGGTTTTGAATCAGGGTTCGGTGCTCAGCGCATGCCGATGCGGGCGTCGGGCCCGAAGACGCCGTTGGCCTGCCGCGGCAGGCAGCGCCAGTACTGCGCCGAGGCCTGGACCTGGCCCTGCAGTTCGGCGGCCGCATGCCAGCCCCAGCGGGGGTTGTAGAGGAAGGCGCGCGCGAGCGCCACGAGGTCGGCGTCGCCGCGCTGCAGCACGGCCTCGGCCTGGGCCGGCTCGGTGATCAGGCCGACGGCCAGCGTGGGCAGGCCGGTCCGTTCCTTGACGGCGCGCGCCAGGTGCACCTGGTATTCGGGGCCGATGGGGATCTGCTGCTGCGGCGAGAGGCCGCCCGAGGACATGTGCACGAACTGCGCGCCCGCGGCCTTGAGCCGGGCGCTGAGCTCGGCGCTTTCCTCGATCGTCCAGCCGCCTTCGACCCAGTCGGTGCCCGACAGGCGGATGCCCAGCGTGCCGTCGAAGACAGCGCGCACCGCGTCGAACACTTCGGTCACGAAGCGGATGCGGTTCTCGAAAGCGCCGCCATAGGCATCCTGGCGCTGGTTGGACAGCGGCGAGAGGAACTGGTGCAGCAGGTAGCCGTGCGCGCCGTGCAGCTCGATGGCGTCGATGCCGAGCGCCTGCGCGCGGCGGGCGGCGGCGACGAAGTCGGCTTTGATCTGCGCCAGGCCTTCCAGGCTCAGCTCGGCGGGCGCGGGCTCGTGCGGCAGGTGCGGCAGGGCGCTGGGTGCCACGGGCGTCCAGCCGCCATCCTGCGGCGCGATCAGCATGCCACCGCGCCAGGGCGCTTCGCTCGAAGCCTTGCGACCCGCATGGCCCAGCTGGATGCACACGGGCACCTGCGGCGCCTGCTGGCGTGCGCGCGACAGTTTGTCGCGCAAGGCGGCTTCGGTCGCGTCGTCCCACAGACCCAGGCAGCCGGGGCTGATGCGGCCTTCGGCAGAGACGGCCGTGGCTTCGATCGTGAGCAGGCCCGCGCCGCTGTTGAGCAGGCTGGTCCAGTGCGTGAGGTGCCAGTCATTGGCCCGGCCGTCGACGGCCGAGTACTGGCACATCGGCGCGATCACGATGCGGTTGGGCAGGGTCAGGGGGCCGCGCGGGGCCTCGAAGGTGAAGGGGGTGAACAGCAGGCTCATGCGCGGCATGCTAATCAAGATCGAAAGCCCCTGCGTCCGACTTTGCCCCCTGCGGGACAGGCGCGCTCAAACCGAATGCCAAAGCATCCATTCGGGCGGGCAGGGCGCTTCGATGGCGAGCTGCAGCTGCGTCACCGGGTGGCGCAGCTGCAGGCGCTCGGCGTGCAGCCACAGGCGCTGCAGGCCCAGGTGCGCGGCCACCGCGCGGTTGAGCGGCCCCTTGCCGTGCGTGGCGTCGCCCAGGATCGGGTGGGCGATGTGTTTCATGTGCCGGCGCAGCTGGTGGCGCCGGCCGGTCAGCGGCTGCAGTTCGACCTCGGCCCAGCGCAGGCTCGGGAAGGCGCCTTGCGGGATGGGCAGCGCGCCCCGGCGCAGGGTGCGCAGCCGGGTTTGCGCGGGCTGGATCTCGAGGCGCTCGTGGCGCATGTCGTCGGGCATGCGCTTCAAGGCGTGGTCGATGCACTGCGCGTCCTCGGGCCAGCCGCGCACGATGGCGCGGTAGTGCTTGGCCAGGCCCTCGCCCGTTTCGAAGCGCTGGCCCATCTGGCGCGCGGTCTCGGCGTCCAGCGCGAAGGCGAGCACGCCGCTCGTGCCCTTGTCGAGCCGGTGCAGCGGCCACACCCGGCGGCCGATCTGCTCGCGCAGGGCCTGCAGCACGAAGCGCGTTTCCCCTTTGTCCAGTGGGGTGCGGTGCACCAGCCAGCCGGCAGGCTTGTGGACGACGGCGAGATAATCGTCGATGTAAAGGATATCGAGCATGCTGTTCCTATTGTCCCCCGCCAAATCCCTGGACTACGACACCCCCGCCGGCGATGTGCCGCACACCCTGCCGCACTTCAGCGCGCAGGCGGCCGAACTGATCGAGGTGCTGCGCCCGCACTCGCCGCAGCAGATCGCCGAGCTCATGGACCTGTCGGACACGCTGGCCGCGCTCAACGTGGCGCGTTACGCCGCCTGGCGCCCCAGGTTCACAGCCAAGAATTCCAAGCAGGCGGTGCTGGCCTTCAATGGCGATGTCTACGAAGGCCTGGACGCCAAGACGCTGAGCCCCAAGCAACTGGAGTGGGCGCAGGAACATGTCTGCATCCTGAGCGGCCTGTACGGCGTGCTGCGCCCGCTCGACTGGATGCAGCCCTACCGCCTGGAGATGGGCACGGGCCTGAAGAACCCCAAGGGCGCCAACCTCTACAAATTCTGGGGCGCGCAGATCGCCGAGTACCTCAACCAACGCCTGGCCAAAGACAAGGCGCCCGTGGTCATCAACCTGGCCTCGCAGGAGTACTTCAAGTCGGTCGACCGCAAGACCTTGCAGGCGCGCGTGGTCGAGTGCGTGTTCGAAGATTTCAAGGGCGGCCGATACAAGGTCATCAGCTTCAACGCCAAGCGCGCGCGGGGTCTGATGGCGCGCTGGGCCATTGCGCACAAGGCGAACAAGCCCGAGGACCTGCTGGCTTTCGACAGCGAGGGCTATGCGTTTGACAAGGCGGCCTCCGAGCCGGACCGCCTGGTGTTCCGCCGCAAAGTCGAGGCTTGAGATGGCCAACACCCCCGAACAATCGCAGCTGGGCAAGGCCAGCGCCTACGCCGACCAGTACGACGCCAGCCTGCTGTTCCCGATCCCGCGCGCGCCCAAACGCGAGGAGATCGGCGTCAGCGGCCGCCCCGTGTTCTTCGGCGCCGACCTCTGGACCGCCTTCGAGCTGTCCTGGCTCAATCCCAAGGGCAAGCCGCAGGTCGCGATCGCGCACATCACCATCCCGGCCGAGAGCACGCACATCGTCGAGAGCAAGTCCTTCAAGCTCTACCTCAACAGCTTCAACAACACGCGCTTTGAAACGCACGACGAGGTCAAGGCCCGCATCCGCAGTGACATCAGCGCGGCCATCTGGCAAGGCGGCCCGGTGCAGGCGAGCGCGGGCGTCAAGCTGCTGCTGCCCGAGCAGTTCGACGCCGAGCCGGTGCACGAGCTCAGCGGCCTGAACCTGGACCGCCTGGACATCGAGTGCACGCGCTACGAGCCCGCGCCGGACCTCTTGAGCGCCAACACGGCCGAAGCCCCGGTCACCGAAACCCTGGTCAGCCACCTGCTCAAGAGCAATTGCCTGGTCACCGGCCAGCCCGACTGGGGCAGCGTGCAGATCGCCTACAGCGGCCCCCAGATCGAGCAGGCCGGTTTGCTGCAGTACCTGGTGAGCTTTCGCAACCACAATGAATTCCACGAGCAGTGCGTCGAGCGCATCTTCATGGACCTGTGGACGCGCTGCCAACCGACGCAGCTCACGGTGTACGCGCGCTACACGCGCCGAGGCGGCCTGGACATCAACCCCTGGCGCACCAGCGCGCCGGCGGCGCTGCCGCCGAACGTGCGCACAGCGCGGCAATAAGACTTCAACGCCTCTCAGCCGAACTCGCGAAAGCCCTTGAGCGGCGCGAGCGGCGCAAATTCCGGCGCGCGCTTGTCTTTCATCGCGCCGATCGCTTCGCGCACGTTGTCGTTGCTCCAGATCGCCCCCTGGATCCAGCCCATCTGGCGCAGGCCGTCTTCGACGCTGTGGTCGCGCGCGTAGTGCAGCACCTGCTTGGTGCCCCAGATGGCCACAGGCGGTTTGGCGGCGATCTCTTGCGCGGCTTTCAGCGCCTCCGCCACGCAGGCCTCGTGCGTGGGCAACACGGCGTTGACCAGGCCGTGCGCGAGCGCGCGCTCGGCGCTCAATCGCCGGCCCGTGTAGGCGAGCTCCTTGAGGAGCGCCATGGGCAAGAGCTTGGGCAGGCGCTGCAGCGTGCCCATGTCGGCCACCATGCCGATGTTGATTTCCTGCACGCAGAAGAACGCATCGGTCGTGCAGTAGCGCAGGCAGCCGGCCGTGACCATGTCGACCGCGCCGCCGATGCAGCCGCCCTGGATCGCGAAGATCACCGGCATGCGCAGCTGCTCGATCAGCGTGAAGGTGTGCTGCATGTCGGTCAGCAGGTCATAAATGGCAGCACGGCCTTCGGCGCTGGCGTCGTCCATGGCAATGGCGCCGCCAAAGGTCTGCAGGTCCATGCCCGCGCTGAAATGTTTGCCGGTGCTCGAGATCACGAGCGCACGCGTTTTGCCCTCTTTGTGCAGCTGGGTCAGGATCTCGTGCAGTTCGCGCCAGAACGTGGGCCCCATGGTGTTCATGGCCTCGGGGCGACTGAGCACCAGGTGGGCGACGTGGCCCTCAGTCGTCAGGGAAAAGCAGCTCGGTTTGTCCATGGTTCGTCTCCTGCGGTTCACTGTAGGGGCTGGCCGGTGGCGGCGCTGTCCCGGCCTTGACGAGCGAGCCCACGCGCACACCCAAGAGGCGGATGCGGCGCGTGAGGTCGACGCGCTTGAGGCACTGGCCCGCGAGCTGGCGGATGCGTTGGGCATTGGCGGTGTAGCCGTCGATGCTCTGGTCGCGCGTGACGCTTTGGAAATTGTCGTAGCGGATCTTGATGCCGATGGTGCGGCCCTCGTAGCCCTTGCGCTGCAGATCGGCCGCGACCTGTTCGCACAGCCGCGTGAACACGGCGCCGAGCTCGGCGCGGTCGCGCACCGCGTGCAGGTCGCGCTCGAACGTCGTTTCGCGGCTCATGCTCACGGGCTCGCTCTCGGTCACCACGGGCCGCTCGTCACGACCCCAGGCGGCATCAAACAGCCAGGCGCCGTAGCTGTTGCCGAAGTGCTGCATCAGCCACGCTGGGTCGCGCGCCGCGAGCTGGCCAATCGTCTCGATGCCCTGGGCCTTGAGCTTCTCGTCGGCCTTGGGCCCGATGCCGTTGATCTTGCGGCAGGGCAGGGGCCAGATCAGCGTTTGCAGATCGGCCTCGTGCACGATGGAGATGCCATTGGGCTTGTGGAACTCGCTGGCCATCTTGGCGATCAGCTTGTTGGGCGCGACGCCGATCGAGCAGGTCAGGCCCGTGGCCTCGAAGATGCTTTTCTGGATCAGCCGCGCCAGCACGCGCCCGCCTTCGCGCTGGCCGCCGGGCACCTCGGTGAAGTCGATGTACACCTCGTCCACGCCACGGTCTTCCATGAGCGGCGCGATCTCGGTGATGACGGCCTTGAAGCTGCGCGAGAAATGCCGGTAGCGCTCGAAGTCCACGGGCAGGAGGATCGCGTCGGGGCAGAGCTTGGCCGCTTTCATCAGCCCCATGGCCGAGCCGATGCCGAACTGCCGAGCCGCGTAGGTGGCGGTCGTGATGACGCCACGGCCGGTGTAGCCGTTCAGCCGTGGGAAGAAGTCGAGCGGGATGTGGGCCAGGCGCTCGCCAAAGTTCTCGGCCGTCCATTCGGCCTCGGGGTAGGCGGCCTGCAGCTTGCCCAGCAGATCGTCCTCGCGCCGCCGGCCGCCGCCGATGACCACCGGCAGGCCCTTGAGCTGCGGGTAGCGCATGAGCTCGCAGGACGCGTAAAAAGCGTCCATGTCGAGGTGGGCGATGCGGCGGGTTGGGCTGCTCATCGGGCGTTCGTGGGGGAGTTCCCGGCAGGGGTGGGGGCCGGGTTCCTCATGATGCGAGCATAAATCGTCACCCGGCCCCCACCCCCGCCGGGAACATGGACGCTGCGAGCAGCATAAAAGCACCGGGACGCAGCTGGGTGAGAGGGGCGTGCGGCGGGCGACGATTTGTGACGCGAAGCGGCTTATGAGGAGCCCGCCGCACGCCCCTCTCGCCCAGCGGCAAAGAGCCGTGTGCCGCCCCAATCAAGCCGTCGGGTAGGTCCCCGGCAACAAAATCGATTTGTCCACCGTGTCGATCTGGGTGTGGCCGCAAAACGCCATCGAAATGTCGAGTTCCTTGTGGATGATCTGCAGGCATTTGGTGACGCCCGCTTCGCCCATCGCGCCCAGGCCGTAGAGGAAAGGCCGGCCGATGTAGACGCCCTTGGCGCCCAGGGCGCGGGCGCGCAGCACGTCCTGACCCGAACGCACGCCGCCGTCCATGTGCACCTCGATCTGGCTGCCCACCGCGTCCACGACGGCCGGCAGCGCCTCGATGCTCGACTGCGCGCCATCGAGCTGGCGCCCGCCGTGGTTGGAGACGATCAGCGCGTCGGCGCCCGACTGCGCCGCCAGCTTGGCGTCCTCCACATCCTGGATGCCCTTGAGGATCAGCTTGCCGCCCCAGCGGTTTTTGATCCACTCCACATCACCCCAGTTGAGCGCCGGGTCGAACTGCTTGGCCGTCCACTCGCTGAGCGAACCCATGTCGCCCACACCGCTCACATGGCCCACGATGTTGCCGAACTGGCGGCGCGGCGTGCCCAGCATGCCCAGCGCCCAGCGCGGCTTGGTGGCGATGTTGATCATGTTCTTGATCGTCAGCTTGGGCGGTGCCGACAGGCCGTTGCGCAGGTCCTTGTGACGCTGGCCCAGGATCTGCAGGTCCAGCGTGAGCACCAGGGCGCCGCAGTTGGCGGCCTTGGCGCGGTCGATCAGGCGCTCGATGAAAGCGCGGTCCTTCATCACATAGAGCTGAAACCAGAAGCCTTCGCCCGCGTGCTTCGCGACATCCTCGATCGAGCAGATGCTCATGGTCGAGAGCGTGAAGGGGATGCCGAATTTCTTGGCGGCGCGCGCGGCCAGGATCTCGCCATCGGCATGCTGCATGCCGGTCAGGCCCGTGGGCGCGATCGCCACCGGCATCGCGACCGGCTGGCCGATCATCGTCGTCGCGGTGCTGCGGTTTTCCATGTTCACGGCCACGCGCTGGCGGAACTTGATCTTGTGGAAATCGCTCTCGTTGGCGCGGTAGGTGCTCTCGGTCCAGGCGCCGCTGTCGGCGTAGTCGTAGAACATGCGCGGCACGCGTTTTTCGGCCAGGCGGCGCAGGTCTTCGATGTTGGTGATCACGGTCATGGCGGGCTCCGAGTGGGGGAATGGCCCAAATGGTAGCGAGCCGCCGCCGGCCGCGCTTTGAAACGCTGTCGCCTCGGTTTGAAATTTATTGCGCGCCGGGCCAGCGCAGCCGTGCTTCGTCCTGGCCCAGAGGCTCGAGCCAGCCCATTTGGCGCTCGAGCAGCTCGGGCGTGGCCTCCGACGGGTCCTGCCCCGCCGCCCGGCGTGCGGCGATGCGCTGGCGCAGCAGCTCTGGCGGCGCCTCGGGCGCGAGGATGGCGAAGGGGCAGGCGCATTCCCGCGCCAGCGCCGCAAAGGCCTCGCGCTCGTGGCGGCGCAAAAAGGCCGCGTCCACCAGCACCGTCCAGCCGGCCTGCAGCAGGCTGCGCGTGCGCTCGCGCAGGCTGGCGTAGGTTTGGGCGCTGGCCTGCGGGCCGTAAAACTGCGCGCGCTGCGCCGGATCGCTGGCCTGCAGCGCGGCCAGGCCGTGCAGGCGCTTGCGCTCGACATCCGAACGCAGGCGCAGCGCGCGGCTGCCGTCATGGGCCGCGAGCCAGCGCGCGGCCTCGAAGCTCTTGCCGCTGCCCGACAGGCCATGCGTGATGATGAGCTGCGGCGCACTCGCGTGCGCGAGCCGCTGCGCCAGCCGCAGGTACTCGCCCACCTCGGCCTGCAGGGCCGCGCCCTCGTGCTCGGCGCCGGCGGGCAGCTGGGCGCGGCGGATGGCGGTCACCTTGGCCCGCACCAGGGCCAGGTCGACCGCGAAAAACGGCAGCACCTGCGGCGCGTCCACGTCGCCGCTCGCGTCCAGCCATGCGCTGAGCAGGGTGTGGGCCAGGCCGGGCTGACCCATGCGCTGCAGATCCATCCAGGTGAAGGCCAGGTCGCTGGCCACATCGACCCAGCGCAAGGCTTCGTTGAATTCGATCGCGTCAAAAGGCAGCACCTCGCCGTCCAGCAGCACCAGATTGGCCAGGTGCAGGTCGCCATGGCCCTCGCGCACACGCCCACGCGCGCGCCGCTCGGCCAGCGCCGCCGACACCGCGGGCCACCGGGCCGCGGTCCAGCGGGCGATGTCCTGCCGCAGCGCGCGGTCTTGGGGCTCGGTGAGCAGGGTGTGCAGCGCCTGCAGGTTGTCCTGCACCACGGCCCAGACGGTTTCGGGCTGGCCCCAGGGCGCTTCGGCCGGGGCCACGGCCGCTTGCGCCTGCAGCGCGGCCAGGCGCCGACCCAGTTGCACCAGCTGCGCGGGCTGCAGCGCGCCGCGCGCGCACAGGTGGTCGAGCCGGCCGGCCTCGTCGAAGCGGCGCATCTGCACCGCGAACTCGATGGCCTGCGCCTCATCGACGCCCGGCTGGCCCCAGCGTGGCGCCTCGGGCGTGCCGACGATGGGCAGCACCGTGCGGTAGATGGGCGCCTGCGGCGGCGTGGGCGCGTAGCGCGCGTTCACGCGCAGCTCGGCTTCGCAGGCCGCGCGGCGCAGCGCCAGCGTGCCGTAGTCCATGAAGCTCAGGCGCACCGGCTTTTTGATCTTGTAGGCGGCCTCGCCCGCCAGCAGCACCCAGGCGCCATGGGTTTGCAGCAGCGCGACCTGCTTGACGCCGCCGGGGTACAGGCGGGGCTCGAGCAGCGCGCGGATCAGTGGGGGCAGTTCGGACGCCATGCCGGCACTCTACGCCAGCGCGGCTGTCGACTGCGCATCAGCCGCCCCGCGCCCGGCGCGCTATCGTCGGGCCTTGCGAAAAATTCTGGAGACCCCGCGATGAATTTGGCCCACCTGCTGCAACGCCAGGCCCTGCAAGCGCCCCAGCGCCCCGCGCTGTTCGAGGGCGCGCAGCTGCGCGCCACGCACGGGCAATGGGCCGAGCGCGCGGCGCGCCTGGGCGCGGCCCTGCGCGCGCGCGGCCTGCAGCCGGGCG
>JACCDU010038471.1_pt1 | contig 11704 bp, 10 predicted proteins | sample 7446081 | NCBI WGS metagenome assembly JACCDU01 (sample SAMN15323447, study PRJNA562643) | freshwater metagenome | isolation source: river surface water | place: USA:Blue River Watershed | collected 2017-08-17 | reverse complement strand
GGCAAGGCACCCGCCTCGTCCAAGTCCGCCTCGCCCAAGGCTCCCAAGGCCGGTAAAGCAGCTTCAAACAAAAAGCCAGTCGCAGCCAAATACCGCCACCCTGATTCTGGCGCCACCTGGACCGGTCGCGGCAAGGCGCCCTTATGGGTTGTCGAAGCCGAGAAAAACGGCCAGGCTCGTCAGCAATTTCTGATTTAAATCTTTTCATTCAAAACATTTGATTTGTGTTTTAAATCACACCTTCAATGTTTCGCTATTTAATTAATGCTTTGCTATTTAATTAAATATTAAATGCACCAGACCGCTTTGCAAATCCGCAAAGATTCACCAGTCTGGTGCATTTTTATTGATTTCGTTGATTAAATATTATTTAACCGAAGAAAATCATTAATCGATTTTGGCACCTGAGTCTTTTACTGCCTGCCCCCATTGCGCCATATCTTTATCCACAACGGCCTGAAAATCATCCAACGAAGTCACCATGGGTGAAGCGCCCTTACTGGCGAATTGCGCAATCACAGCCGGATCTGCAAGGACTTTGTTGATTTCAGCGTGAATCTGCTGACGCAAGGCCACTGGCGTGGCAGTCGGTGCAAAGAAGGCAAACCAGGAATCGATCGCCAAGCTTGGCAAACCCGCCTCGGCAAAGGTCGGCACGTCAGGTAAAGCCGCGGAGCGTTTGGTGGCCGATACAGCGATGGCGCGAACCTGTCCGGCTTTAATCTGCCCCATCACCGAGGGCGCACTGGCAAAAGTACCCTGTACTTCACCGCTCATGACATCGGTCAGCGAACCCGCCACCCCTTTGTAAGGAACGTGCGTCGTTTTGATTCCAGCCTCTTTGTCCATCATGTTATCCAGCAAATGGGCCACAGAGCCATTTCCTGAGGACGCAATATTGACCTTGCCAGGATTCGCCTTGGCATAAGCAACAAACTCTGGAACGGTTTTAATCGGCAAGCTGGGGGTAATCACCATGACAAAAGGTAAAGTCGCCATGGCACCAAGTGGCCGCAAGTCTTTTGCCGTATCAAAAGGCATATTTTTATATAGCGAAGGATTAATCGAGTGGGTACCCGAATAACTCATCAGCCAGGTTGTACCGTCTGGTGTGGATTTTGCGACCAGATCGCTGCCGATATTCCCCCCCGCTCCTGGACGGTTTTCAACAACAATACTATTTCCCCAGCGCTTGGATAGCTCAAGTGCCATGATGCGAGCCAAGGCATCTGAAGCCCCGCCTGCAGTCTGGGGAACGATGATTTTGATGGGTTTTCCGGCCAATTCGGCTGGCATTTGCGCCTGAGTCGACGTAGCCAGGACAAAAGTCACCAGCAGCATCGCAATACTGGATAAACGCTTGGATAAGGTCATGTTGAATATCTCATTAAAAAGATGTCCGGATAATTTTTTATCCGGATATAAATAAATTCAAAACAAAACGGAAATAAACAAACAGGCGACAGGTATCACCTGTCGCCTGAGGCGAAACTCAGCTGATCAGGGGGTAGCGATCAGCGAGGCTTGTCACCCTTGAGCGTCACGCGATGTAGCAAACGCTTGTGGCCATGATAATCATTGATAGGATTATGCAATACGCAGCGGTTGTCCCACAGCGCGATTGAGCCAACAGCCCACCGGAAACGGCAGGTAAATTCCGGCCGAACTTGATGAGCATAAATATAATTGAGTAACGGTTCGCTTTCTTCTTCAGTCCAGCCGACAAAGCGCGTGGTGTGCCCTGGATTCACATACAGGGCTTTACGACCAGTTTCAGGATGCGTGCGCACAACCGGATGCTCAGCGGACAATTCCGTACGCGCCTTATCCGTCGCGGAGTCTTCAATCCGGTCTTCACGCGTCTTGGTCACCGCGGCCTTGGCAGACGAATTCACCGCTTTCATCCCGTCCAGCATCTCTTTGAGCCCGGGAGAAAGCGCGTCGTAAGCCGCATAATTGCTTGAAAACATCGTATCGCCGCCGTAAGGAGGCAATTCGCGCGCAATCAGCATCGTGGCGGTGGGCGGCGTTTCCAGATAAGTCGTATCCGTATGCCAGACGCCCCCAAAATTGGTTTTCTCGTGGGGCAACTTCAAAACAGGAATAATCAGAGGGAAATCAGGCAGACCTTTGACAAAGGGGTACTCGATGACTTCGCCAAAGCGCTTGGCAAACTCAAGGTACGGACCACACTCCAGAGGCTGGTCACGAAAAAAAATCACGCCATGCTGTAGCCAGACTTTGCGAATCTGAGCGATCACATCGTCGCTGACGGGTTCAAGCAGGTTCACGCCATGAATTTCTGCGCCGATCGAGCCTGAAAGGGGTCTGACATCTAGTTTTGTGCTCATTTTGTTTGCCGCGTATGAATATTTTTATCTCGAAATGAACGCTTAATGACTTTGCTGCGTTTTTTTGTTTTGCTGAGTGGACATCATAGGACAAAATCGCTCTCCTATGGAAGTCGGACACCTCAGAAGGCTGACTGCCTTGACGCAGGACAAACTACAATCAAATAGACTTGAATTGGACACAAACCATGCGTACTGAAATCGGCAAGACCATCCACCGCCAGGACTACCTACCCTATCCCTTCCGTATCCCCTCGGTCAGACTGACCTTTGAACTGGATGCGGATCAGACTTGGGTGAGCAGCACCTTTCAGGTGCAGCGCAGAACCGATGATCTGGGTGACGCGGCAGCTCGCGCCGACCTCGTCTTGGATGGCGAGGACCTGGCCTTGGTCTCGATTCATGTCAATGGCGTTGAACAAACCGAGAAAAACTACCTCATCACTGAAACCAGCTTGACCTTGCTCAATTTGCCCGATCAAGCTGAAATCACGATCGTCAGTACCTGCCGCCCCATTAAAAACACCAGCCTGTCGGGCCTGTACGTCTCGGGGCAAAGCTTGTTTACACAATGCGAAGCGCAAGGCTTTCGTCGCATCTGCTGGTTTGCGGACCGACCCGATGTCATGTCCGAATACTGGGTGACACTGCGCGGCGATCGCACACTCTATCCCAATATGCTGTCCAACGGCAATCTGATCAGTCAGCTTGACCTGTCGGACGGCCTGCACGAATCCCAATGGCATGACCCTTTTGTCAAACCCTGCTACCTGTTCGCATTGGTGGCGGGCAGCTTTGCCTGCCGCGAACACACGACCAAGACTGCCAGCGGCCGACAAGTGCTGCTTCAGGTTTACAGCGATCCCGGAACGGTCAATCAAACCGCCTGGGCCATGGAGTCGCTCGAACGCTCCTTACGCTGGGATGAGTTGCGCTTTGGGCTCGAGCTGGATCTGGATCGCTTCATGATCGTCGCAGCGCGCGACTTCAACATGGGCGCGATGGAAAACAAAGGACTGAATGTCTTTAATGCGGCCTATGTGCTGGCCGACCCCAACACCGCGACCGATGCCAACTACGAGGCCATTGAAGCTGTGATCGGTCATGAATATTTTCATAACTGGACAGGCAACCGCGTGACTTGCCGCGACTGGTTCCAACTCAGTCTGAAAGAAGGCCTAACGGTTTTCCGCGATCAGGAATTTACCGCCGACATGATGGCGCATGGACTAGCCGCAAAAGAGGCGGCCAGCGCGCGCGCGGTCAAACGTATCGATGATGTCGTCGCATTGCGCAGCGCCCAGTTCCCCGAAGACAGCGGCCCGATGGCCCACCCGATTCGACCTGAAAGCTATCAGGAAATCGGCAACTTCTACACCGCGACCGTTTATGAAAAAGGCGCAGAAGTCATCCGCATGATGCACACGCTCCTGGGCAAAAAGGGATTTCGTGCCGGCATGGACGAATACTTCAGACGCCACGATGGTCAAGCGGTGACTTGCGATGATTTTGTCAGTGCGATGCAATGGGCTTACGAGCGCGAACATCCAGGCAATCCCGCGATCAATCTTGAGGTATTCAAGCGCTGGTACAGCCAGGCAGGAACGCCTCGCATCAAAGTCGAACTCACCTACTCCGCCCAAACGAAGCAATGCCAACTCACACTCACTCAGCATTGCGCACCCGTTGGCGTTGAAAAACAAACCGGACTCAACAAGCAACCTTTCCATATCCCCGTGCTGGTGGGTTTTCTCGATGACTCCGGCAAAAGCATGCCCTTGCAGCATCGCGGACAAACTGTGACCAGTGTCTTGCTTGAATTACTTGAAGAAACACAAACCTGGACCTTCGAGCACATCGACAGCCTCCCAACGCCTTCGCTGCTGAGGGACTTCTCTGCTCCTGTCATCATTGACTACGCTTATACCGACGAGCAGCTGGCACGCCTTTCTGCGCATGATGTCAACGCTTTTGCGCGCTGGGAAGCGGGTCAGGAACTCGCCGCCAGACAAATCATGCGCATGGCCACCGCCTGGCGCACGACGGGTCAATGCGGCAGCCTCGATCCATTAGCGATTCAGGCGTGGAAAGCGATCTTGCTGGATGCGTCACTTGATCCGGCCTACCGTGCGCGCGCCCTCACCCTGCCCTCTGAAAAAATCTTGGCCGAACGCTCAGCACCGATGGATCCTTTAGCGATCTCTCAGGCACGCAAAGCGATGCGTCAGCAGCTGGGACAAGCTTGCGCGGCAGAACTATTGACTACCTATGAAGTCAATGCAACGCCCGGCACCTATTCGCCCGCGGCAGGACCTTCAGGTAAACGGGCCCTAAAGAATCTGGCGCTCGCTTATCTGCTTGAAGCCGCTGCGCCGACTGCGCTGGACTTGACCCTCAAGCAGTTCAACCATGCGACCAACATGACCGATCGCCTGGCCGCTCTGATTGGTTTGGCGCAACAAGCCCATTCCGAAGCCGCCAGCGAAGCCGTGGTGCGATTCTACGAGGACTGGCAGCACGAACCACTCGTGATCGACAAGTGGTTCGCCGCTCAGGCAACGTCAGCCTTAACGACCGTTGAGTGCGTCCAGGGACTGATGATGCACCCGGCCTTTACCCTGCGCAACCCAAACCGTGCCCGCGCACTGATTTTCCAGTTCTGCCTGCAAAATCCTGCTGGATTTCATGCTGAGGACGGAAGCGGTTATGCCTTCTGGGCCGATCAGGTCCTGGCTCTCGATGCGATCAACCCGGAAATCGCTGCCAGACTGGCACGCGCGATGGATCAGTGGTCTCGCGTGATTCCATCCGCTAGCAAACTCATGCAGGCACAGTTGCAACGAGTCGCGGCGCACCCGACACTCTCGCGCAATACGCTTGAAATTGTGTCCAAGGCACTCTCGCTTTAAACTCTCGACAACTCATTCCAACAAAAAATCGACATGAAACGTAAATCCCTCACGCAATATCTGGTTGAGCAACAACGCTCGGCCCACGCCCTCAGCGCAGAAGTGCGACTGTTAATTGAAATCGTCTCTCGCGCTTGTAAAAGCATTAGCCATGCCGTGAGCAAAGGCGCGCTGGGCGGTGTGCTTGGCAGCCTTGAATCAGAAAACGTGCAGGGTGAAGTCCAGAAAAAACTGGACGTCATGTCCAACGAAGTTTTGCTCGAAGCGAACGAATGGGGTGGCCACCTTGCCGCGATGGCTTCGGAAGAGATGGAAACCATCCATCTGATTCCAAACCGCTATCCAAAGGGTGAATTCCTGCTCTTGTTCGATCCCCTGGACGGCTCGTCAAACATCGACGTCAACGTCTCGATCGGCACGATTTTCTCGGTACTGCGTGCTCCTGCTTCGGCTTCTGGTCGCGACGTCACGGAAGAGGACTTCCTGCAGGCTGGCACCACCCAGGTTGCCGCGGGCTATGCGATTTACGGCCCGCAGACCATGCTGGTTCTGACGATCGGCAACGGTGTGGTGGGCTTTACGCTGGATCGCGAGATGGGCTCATGGATCCTGACCAGCGAAAACATTCAGATCCCGGCCGACACCAAAGAATTTGCCATCAACATGTCGAACATGCGTCACTGGGCTCCACCCGTCAAGCGCTATATCGATGAATGTCTGACTGGCAAAACAGGTCCGCGTGAAAAGGATTTCAATATGCGTTGGATCGCCTCCATGGTGGCCGATGTGCATCGCCTGATTACCCGTGGCGGTATCTTCATGTACCCCTGGGATTCACGCGAGCCGAACAAACCCGGCAAGCTACGTCTAATGTATGAAGCCAATCCGATGAGCATGCTGGTCGAGCAAGCTGGTGGCGCCGCCACCGATGGCAATCAGCGTATCCTGGACATTCAGCCAACCTCCTTGCATCAACGCGTGGGCGTCGTGATGGGTTCAAAGAATGAGGTTGATCGCGTCACACGTTATCACCACGAAGCCAAGTAATGTGTTGCGACCCGCTTTGGTAGCGGGCTTGCACGCCTGACAGGTCTGGCATCAAAGACCAATTATCGGCAGTCAGGCTTTGACAGTGAGAGTAAAAAAAAGGTATTGCAGAACACTGCAATACCTTTTTTTCTGACAACTCAAATCAAGCTAGCAATTAATCCAGCGTGAAAATCGTCGCACCCGTTGTCTTGCGAGCAGCCAGCGCAGCTTGCGCGTCAGCGGCCTGTGCCAGCGGATAGCGCTGATCGATACGGACTTTGATTTTCTTTTTCAAGACCAGATCAAACAACTCATCGGCTGCAGCTTGCATTTTTTCTGCTGTGTTGACATGCGTGCCCAGCGTAGGACGTGTCACATACAACGAACCTTTGGTGGCCAAAATACCCAGATTGACACCATCCACCGGACCTGAGGCGTTGCCGTAACTCACCATCAGACCGCGAGGCTGCAAGCAATCAAGCGACGCCAGCCAAGTATCTTTGCCCACGCCGTCGTAAACCACGGGGACTTTTTTACCCTTGGTCAGTTCCATCACGCGGTCGACAACGTTTTCTTTTGAATAATCAATCACTTGCCATGCGCCATTGGCTTTCGCAATCGCAGCCTTTTCAGGACTCGATACCGTACCGATCAGTTTGACGCCAAGTGCTTTGGCCCACTGGCAAGCGATCAGGCCCACACCACCGGCGGCGGCGTGAAACAGAATCGTTTCGCCACCTTGCAGACGATAGGTCTGGCGGAACAAATATTGAACGGTCAGGCCCTTGAGCATGATCGCGGCTGCTTCTTCAAAACTGATGCCTTTAGGCAGATGAACCACTTGCGCAGCAGGCACATTACGCGCTTGAGCGTAACCGCCCAGAGGACTTTGACCGTAGGCGACGCGATCACCCACTTTAAAGCGCTTTTTAGCAAGTTTGCCAACCGCCGTCACCACGCCAGCGCCCTCAGCGCCCAAACCGTGGGGCAAAGGCTGCTTGTACAGGCCTTCACGGAAGTAAATATCAATAAAGTTCAGACCCGCAGCGTGCTGCTGAATCGTGACTTCATTGTCCGCTGGAGCCGGGACCTCGACTTCTACCAGCTTCAGGACTTCAGGACCGCCATTTTGTTCAATGCGAATGGCTTTAACGAGATTGCTCATGAGTGCTCCTGGCAAATATTGGACTAGCGAAAAAACAGGTTGGTAAGTTGCAAACCGGTTGGGCGAGTTTATCTCTTGTACAAGGTAAAATGATGGATTATTCAGACAAAATTGCAGGGAATTATGGCTGGACACAGTAAATGGGCCAATATTCAGCACCGTAAAGGTCGCCAGGATGCCAAACGCGGAAAACTCTGGACCAAGATTATTCGCGAAATCACCGTTGCAGCACGCGCCGGAGGAGCCGATCCGGACGCCAACCCACGTCTTCGACTTGCCTGGGACAAGGCCAATGCGGCCAACATGCCCAAGGACAACGTTCAACGCGCGATCACCAAAGGTGTCGGCGGCGCCGACGGCTCCAACTTCGACGAGATTCGCTACGAAGGTTACGGCTTGGGCGGCGCGGCGGTAATCGTCGATTGCATGACCGATAACCGTACCCGTACCGTTGCCGATGTCCGTCACGCTTTTTCCAAAAACGGCGGCAATCTTGGTCAGGAAGGCTCGGTCGCTTTCATGTTTACGCATTGCGGCCAGTTTGTGTTCGCACCAGGCACCTCAGAAGATCTCGTCATGGAAGTCGCGCTCGACGCAGGTGCCGATGACGTGACGACGGACGAAGAAGGTGTGATCGAGGTTGTTTGTCCAACCGCGCTGTTTGCAACCGTGCGTGATGCCTTGACGGCCAAGGGACTGACACCCGAAATGGCAGACATCGTCATGAAACCAAACAACGAAATCGAGCTTGCGGGCGATGACGCCATCAAAATGCAAAAGTTGCTCGATGCGCTCGAAGCACTCGATGATGTGCAAGAGGTCTATACCAACGCAGTGATGGACGAGCAAGGCTAAAAATGAAACTGTTAGTGATTGGCTCTGGTGGCCGCGAACACGCACTGGCTTGGCGCTTGCTGCAATCTTCCCGTGTCAGCCATATTTATGTGGCACCCGGCAATGGCGGCACGGCTCTGATGCAAGGTGCCTCCAATCTTGCGCTGACCGATCCTGTCGCACTGGCTGAATTTGCTGCCAGTAATGACATCGGCTTTACCGTTGTCGGACCGGAAGCACCCTTGGCTCAAGGTGTGGTTGATGAATTTCGCGCCAAAAACCTGAAGATCTTCGGTCCCACCCGTGCGGCTGCTCAGCTTGAAAGCTCGAAAGACTTCGCCAAGGCTTTCATGGTGCGTCACCAGATCCCCACGGCGAAATATCAGACCTTCACCGATCCGATGGCCGCCCACGTCTATATCGACGCCGAAGGTGCGCCCATTGTGATCAAGGCCGATGGTCTTGCTGCTGGCAAAGGCGTTGTGGTAGCCATGACAGCTGCCGAAGCGCACGAGGCCGTCGATGCCATGCTAGGCGATGGGTCAATGGGCACAGCCGGCGCACGCGTTGTCATCGAAGAATGCCTGCTTGGCGAAGAAGCCAGCTTCATCATCCTGTGTGATGGCAAACATATTCTGCCTCTGGCGACCAGTCAGGATCATAAGCGCCTGAAAGACGCCGACCAAGGTCCCAACACCGGCGGCATGGGTGCTTACTCCCCTGCTCCGGTCGTCAGCGATGTCATCCACGCCCGCGTGATGCGCGAAGTCATCGAGCCCACGATTCAGGGGATGCAAGCCGATGGCATTCCTTTTACCGGCTTTCTTTATGCCGGCTTGATGATTGGCGATGGCGAGGACGCCACCCGTCCGATCAAAGTGCTTGAATTCAATTGCCGCATGGGTGACCCTGAAACCCAGCCGATCATGATGCGCGTTCGTAGTGACATGGTCGATGTGTTTGAGCACGCCGTTGCCGGTACGCTCGATCAGGCAAAAATCGATTGGGATCCACGCACGGCGCTCGGCGTCGTGATGGCTAGCGCAAACTATCCTTCGACTCCACGGCTGGGTGATGAAATCACAGGCATCCCGGAAGCCACATCCGACTGCGTCGTGTTTCATGCCGGTACTGAACTCAAAGAAGGCGTCCTGCGCACTTCAGGTGGTCGCGTCTTGTGCGTCACCGCTCTCGATGATTCGGTTCGTGCCACTCAACAACGCGCCTACGCAGCCGTCAACGCGATCAAATTCGATGGTGCGCAGTTCCGCACCGATATCGGTTGGCGCGCGCTAGAACCCCGTTAAGCGAGTCAGGATACGTGAACACAAAGCAAACCGTCTCGGCTGGCACACCTGTTGTCGATATCCCGTCGGTACACACCTATCTGCTGTCCTTGCAACAGCGCATCGTCGGCGCCCTTGAACAAGTCGAAGGTGCCTCATTTCGTACCGACGAATGGAAGCGCGACGAAGGTGGCGGCGGCATTTCGCGCCTGATCGAGGGTGGTCAGGTGTTTGAACGCGCGGGCGTGCTGTTTAGTCATGTGACGGGTAAAACCTTGCCGCCTTCTGCGACCGCACACCGTCCGGAAGTTGCTGGTCGCCCCTGGGAGGCGATGGGTGTTTCGATGGTGCTGCATCCCCGTAACCCTTACATTCCAACGACGCACATGAACGTGCGGATGTTCGTGGCGAAGGCGCAAGCGGGGACGGATCAGAAAGATATCTTCTGGTTTGGCGGCGGCATGGATCTGACACCCTACTACGTCTTTGAAGAAGATGCGCGTCACTTCCATCAGGTCAACAAAGAAGCCCTCGATGCGCACCGTCCAGATGCCTATCCGGCTTACAAAAAATGGTGCGACGAGTATTTCTATCTCAAACACCGCAACGAAACCCGTGGTGTCGGCGGCGTCTTTTTTGATGATTTGTCGAGTCCGGACTTTGAGGGCGCTTTTGCCTTGACCCGCTCGGTGGGCGATGCGTTCATCAACGCCTATCTGCCAATCGTCAACAAACGACTGAACACGCCTTACGGCGAGCGCGAACGTGACTTTCAGGCCTATCGTCGCGGCCGTTACGTTGAATTCAATCTAGTATTTGATCGAGGCACACTCTTTGGCTTGCAGTCGGGCGGACGCACGGAATCGATTCTGTTGTCGATGCCCCCAGTCGCCGCCTGGCGCTACAACTGGCAGGCCGAAGCCGGCACGCCGGAGGCCGCTTTGCAGCAATACCTCAAGCCAAGGGCCTGGGTCTGATGCGGATCGGACTTCTAGGTGGTAGCTTTGATCCTGTGCATATCGCGCACCTGGCGCTCGCACGCACCGCCCTTGAAGTTCTGTCCCTTGATCAAGTTCAACTGATTCCTGCAGGACAGCCATGGCAAAGACCTCCTTTAGGTGCATTACCTGCCCATCGGCTTGCGATGCTCAAGCTCGCTGTTGATCAAGAAGAAAAACTGGTGGTCAATCCGGTTGAAATCAATCGAAGCGGCCCCACCTATACAATAGACACAATTCAAGGTTTACCAGCCGGAAATGAATATTTCTGGATACTTGGGGCGGATCAGCTGGAAAACTTTTGTACCTGGCGGCAATGGTCTGATATCGCAGAAAGCGTCCAGTTCGTTGTTGCGCAACGGCCCGGCTCTGAGGCAATTGCTCCTGCGGAGCTGACTGCCTGGATGCAAGCGCATGGAAAGCCGTTGATTCACCTGCCCTTTGAACCACTCAATGTCTCAGCAAACGAAATCCGGAAACGGATTGCGAAAGACGAACCCATCAGCGAGTTCATTCCCGAACTTGTTGCAAACTATATCTCTGCTCACGGTCTTTATCGTCAGCACAAGACTGACAGGACATAAAAATGGACATTACAAAACTACAACGCGCAGTTGTTGACGCGCTCGAAGACGTGAAAGCTCAGGATATTCAGGTGTTTAACACCACTCATCTGACCAGCCTGTTTGATCGCGTCATCATCTGCTCTGCGACTTCAAACCGTCAAACGCGCTCACTGGCCAACAGCGTTTGCGAAAAAGTAAAAAGCATTGGTGGCGACATCATTGCAACAGAAGGCGAAGACACCGGCGAATGGGTTCTGGTCGATGCGAGCGATATCGTGATTCACATCATGCAGCCAGCGATTCGTGCCTATTACCGCTTGGAAGAAGTCTGGGGCGGCAAGCCAGTTCGACTCAAGCTTTTGCCTGAATCGACACGCCCTGCTCTTGCACCAACCGACACTAAATTCGATCCGATGGCGACCCGCGAAGAAGCGACGGGACGTCGTGAAGAAAGTCGCACGACACGTCCAGCGCGCTCGCCACGCTCGACCCGTTAAAGTACCTTTGCACAAGTAAAGACAGACTGGGAATCTTGGCATGAAGCTGCTCATCATTGCTGTTGGGGC
>JACCDU010371005.1_pt1 | contig 11709 bp, 8 predicted proteins | sample 7446081 | NCBI WGS metagenome assembly JACCDU01 (sample SAMN15323447, study PRJNA562643) | freshwater metagenome | isolation source: river surface water | place: USA:Blue River Watershed | collected 2017-08-17 | reverse complement strand
TTTTGGCAGACATGCCTCCTTGTCTCGGAGGTGGGGATCACGGGATAAACGTAACATAGAGCCGTCTAGCAATAGGCGACCAGGGTCGACCACTGAACTTTGTGTTATAGCTAACTGCCCCTTGGAGGTTCGATCCCTCCCCCTACAGCAACAAAAAAGCCGCTCCATTTTGGAAGCGGCTTTTTTAATAATCTCAATTTTTGAAAAAAATAATAATATATAGATCTAATACAAGCGTAACTTGTAAAATAGTTGGTTAATTTATTCTTTAATATTCAAGTTAAATTGCTCATTAATACTATTTTTTTTCAAAAGGGAAATATCATATATAAGCGAATCAATATCGCTAGTTAAATTATCTTTTATTTCAATCTTAACATTTGTACCACTGTCTAAATTAATTAAAAGATAAAATTTTTCTGTAAAATAATAGATCATATATGATATTGCTGCAGAAACACTAAAAAAATAAATAGCATAGATATCTTTTACAGTCCACCAAAAAATAAAACCAACAATTATGAACATAATTGAGGAATAAAATAGCCATTTTTTCCTAACATGTTTTTTTTCTATTAAACTAATATGTTCTAAAAAAATAATAGTCTCATTTGAATAGTTATCGTTAGATTCTAAAACCTGTAAGCGAAAATTCGTTAAAGTAATTCCCAGTAAATTATATGATGTTGATAATGGGATTTCATTTGGTAAAAATTTCATAATAATCAGATGAATTTTAAAAATATTAGAACGTTATATTTTAATAAACAATTTAAAATTAAATAATACACTAAATTTAATCTACTTAAGATTTAATCATTCTTCGTATTGAATTACACTTTCCCTTTAAACCCAAGTTTTGCAGCTGTGATTGGTAAATCTCGCACTCTTTTACCAGTTGCATTGTACACTGCATTGGCAACAGCAGCAGCAAAACCAATCAATGCAATCTCCCCTATTCCTTTTGCTCCAATTGAATTCATATTCACATCTGGCTTGTCTACAAACCAAACATCGGTTGGGGGTATTTGAGAATGCAAAGGCACATGGTAAGCACCAAAACTCGCATTGATAATTTGACCCGATGCATGATCCATTTCTAATTGCTCTGTCAATGCCATTCCAATTCCACCCACCACTCCACCAATCATTTGGCTTCTAGCAGTTTTAGGACTAATAATTTTACCGGCATCTCCAGTCGTCACTACTTGTAAAATTTTAATCGTACCATCTTTTGGGTTCACAGCCAATTTAACAAAATGCGAAGAGAAAGAGTTACTAGTAAACTTTAATTGCTCTGCCGTTTTACCAGAAGAAGCGATCGTTAAATCAATTTGTTTCTCTGGAATAAGTGGTAATAAATCAATCACTGCTAATTTAATTATTGGATCAGCAACAACAGAAATCATTTCATTCTTAACCTCCAATGCCTCAGATTTAAAAGCACTAAATGCAGGCGCATATTTAATAGCAAGGTCTTTTAAGTTTTGTTTCAAAGTTGAACAAGCTAAATCAACTGCAGAACCTACAGTAGAGGTCGTACCTGATCCGCCCTGAGAAGGCCCAGGAGGTAAATCAGAATCGCCCAATTTGAATTTAATTTTTTCGATAGGCATTTGCATTGCAGCTGCTGCAATCAAAGTCATAGAAGTAGTTGTGCCTGGTCCCATATCACTCACAGCACATTCTAAAGTAAGTTTACCTTCTTTATTTAATAAGGCACGAACAGAAGCACTTCCCTTACCTGCACCAAATACACCATTGGCCATACCATAACCAATAAGCCATCCATTTTCTTTTAATGTGCCTGGCGTAGTTGGACGATTCTTCCATCCAATTTTTTGTTGACCATACGCGTAACAATCTTTTAAATTAATATCAGAGAACGGTAATTTATTTTCAGGATTCACTGTTGTAAAATTTTTCAACCTTAATTCAACAGGATCCATTTTTAATTTATAAGAAAGCTCATCAATCGCAGACTCTAAACCATAAGAGCCAGTTGCTTCTCCTGGACCGCGCATCCAAACCGGCGTGCTCATATCCAGTGGCAGCATGCTATATTTAGTATCTACATTTTCAGATGCATATAAGAATTTAGAAACATTCACAATGCCTTCTCTAAAATCTTCGTAGCGAGATGTGGCACTAATTGCCTCATGCGAGATACCGATAAAACGTCCAGTCGCATCTGCACCAATACCAATTTTCTGCCAGGATTGTGGACGATAACCAACAAGGTTAAACATTTGTGGTCGTGTTAAAACTAATTTCACCGGTCGATTCAATTTCTTAGAAGCAATTAAAGCAGCAGGTACATTCGCCCAACTTCTTAAACCACTTCCAAAACCACCACCCACATTTTCTGCAATCACCCTTACGTTTTTATCCTGCAATCCAAACGTACGTGCAATAGTTGATTGCGTACTTTTAGGGCCTTGTGTTTTATCGTACAAAGTCACTTTGTCTTCCCCTTCCCAAAATGCAATTGTTGCATGCATTTCCATTGGAAGATGCACTTCGGCAGGTATTGCATATTCTGCCTCAACAAATACAGGCGCGGATTTAAATGCATTTTCATTGCCTCTTTTATAGTTTACGGTACCTTTTAATTTCGCAGGATCTTTTCGCGCAAGGTCAAAATTTGTTTCAAACTTATCTACCTCGTATTCAGGACGTACTAAACGAATAGCCGCATTCGCATTTTCTAAACTATCTGCCACAATCAATGCAACAGGTTGTCCAAAAAAGCGTACTTGGTTATCGTGTAATACTTTATGACCCCTCCATTCAAAAACATTCTTAGGACGTTCTGCCGCATTGGTTATATAACCAGGAACAGCAGGACAATTCGCATAATAAATAACATCCAACACACCTGGAGCTGCTAAAGCTTTAGCTGTGTCTATGTTTTTAATGGTTCCTTTGGCAATGCTACTTGTCACGAATACCGCATAAGCCATATTCGGAAGATTATATTCTGCAGTATATTTTGCTTTACCAGTTACTTTATCGGCACCATCCACTCGCTCATCTGCAAAGTCTATTTTGAATAAATTAGTAGCGCTATTGATTAGGTTCGTATTGTTCATAAGAAAAATTAAAAGGATTAAATTTTTGCACCAGATTTAGCCACTTCTTCAATGGCATCTACAATATTTTGATAAGCACCACATCTACAAATATTCGTATCCATATAGGCTTGAATACTTGCTCTTGTTTTTGCATTCCCTTCTCTAACACAAGCCACAGCAGACATGATTTGACCAGAGGTACAATAGCCACACTGGAAAGCGTCATACTTTAAGAATGCAGCCTGCATTGGATGTAATTGATCTCCTTTTGCAAGACCTTCAATTGTTGTAATCTGATTATTCTGATGATTTAATGCCAATTGAGTACAAGATTTTAAACGCTTACCATTCACATGAATAGTACATGCACCACATTGTCCCATCTCGCATCCTTTCTTGGTACCTGTATAACCAATATGTTCTCTTAATAAATTAAGCATGGTTGTTCTAGCATCAATTTCAAGTGCAACAGGTTTGCCATTTAAAATAAACTGTAATTTCTCTTTTGCAATTGGCGTAGGCACAATCGCATCTGCGGCAAATGTTTTGACTAAAATGGAAGGGGTAAGATAAAGTGCAGCCAATGAGACTGATTTTTTTAAGAAGCCCCTTCTTGCATCATCAAAATGACATGGATTCATATACATCGATTTGATGTAATTTACCAAAAAAGGAGGGCGCGTCAAAAAAAAGATGGACAGGCGGCCTGGGTTATGAATTACAATTTATCGGCTAATTTTCCTGGCTTTGCATAAGCATAGCGGTCAATGAGTTCAGTATTGTAATAGGCGTCCAATCCATTACTACAAATTGAACCAGCTTGGTCTAAGTGTAAGAATCCGTCAGCACTAGTTTGTAAAGATGGATCTATCATTACTTGTTCCAATTGACCAATCACTAAAAAAGTATCATTTAACTGGATCGGAATAATTTCCTTTAAAGAAAGGAGGTATTTGATATGGCTTTCTTTCACAAAGGGTACAGTAACGCCGTCAATATATGCTTCGGTTAAACCAACTTCTGTGAACTCATTCACTTCGTCCGGATATTTAGCACTTGTTTGATGTGCTTTATCTAAGAAGGAGGCATGGATATGATTGACCGTGTAAAAACCATTTGCTTTGATATTGGCTAAAGTATGCGGAGCGGCAGCAACGGGGCGGTTGATATAGCCAATTAATGCAGGGTCAGAACCAATATGCACCATGCTGCTAAACATGCCTAAATTAGGCACCCCTTCTGCATTGATGGTACCAATTAAACTAGCCGATTTAAAACCAGTTAAGCTATTGATAAAATTAGCTCTATAAAATCTTTCCCAGGATTGCCATTCGGCAGGAGTAAACTGTTGCATAAGCAAATAACAAGTGAAAGAATAAAAAGTTTGCTAGCTATTTAAAAGAATAAACTTTCATTGAAGTGGGCGAAAGCGTCGATTTTGAATTCATTTTCCAATTCGTAAAAGGATGCGTAGGAAAAAACAAAGCCGTCATCACTGTACGTCCGCTATCTGCAAATAATTCAATAGATGTTTTATCCAACAAAATTGATAAGTCCATATTCATAGATGCCGAAAGCCTAGGTGCAATAGCTACAGCTGCAAAACCGGCATTAAAATTTGAAACACCCGCTTTCGTTCTATCAATATAAAATTGTTTTTTATCCGCCTGATAACCAACCACTAATTTTTCATTGAAGGCATTTGAAAAGGTAATATCAAAATCTGTTGCCTTGACATCCTTAAGTTCAATTCTATTAGGTACAACACTTTCTTTAGTTGTGATTTGAGCAAATGCATTCTTCAATTCCTCTACAGGACGAGATACTAATAAATAATCAGTCGCGTTGTTGTTTGAATTTGCAGTTGGATTTTTTTCAACCAAGCTCAATACCCTTGGAACCGTCATGGCACTTCTCCATTTATCAGTAGGCACATTGTTAGCATAATTCCAATTGCTCATCCAGCCAATTAAAATGTTTCTATCCCCCACATTTGAAAAAGTCACACCAGCATAATTATCGGGCCCATAATCCATCCACTTAATTTCAGTTGAAAACGGCTTGAATGCATGTCCATCAAAGTCACCAACTATATACTGTGTAGCAGAGCCGCCATTTGGCCCACCAGGATTCATACTGACTAATAAAACCCAAATCGTTTTACCATTTACATTAAAACGTAATAAATCTGGGCACTCCCAAACACCTCCGTGTGCAAATAAATTTTTACCAATTTCAGACTCCTTACTCCATTGTATCAAATTAGGAGAACTATAAAATTCAACATGATCGGCCACTGCCAAACTCATGATCCATTTTTGAGTAGGCGCATGCCAGCTTACTTTAGGATCTCTGAAGTCTTTGATGCCTGGCGTTTTAAGCACAGGATTACCAGCGTATTTAGTCCAAGTCTTTCCTTCATCTAAACTATATGCAATGGATTGATTTTGAAAGTCTGTTCTACCCGCTTTTTCACCCGGCATATAATGCTGTGTAAAAATGGCTATTAATGGATTGATGCCATTGCGTCCTAAACCACTTGTATTGTTTTTATCCAACACAGCAGAGCCAGAAAAAATCATTCCAATAGAATCAGGATATAAAGCAATGGGCTGATGATTCCATGTAGCCAAGTCCTTACTTGTTGCATGTCCCCAATGCATTGGGCCCCACACAGTTGAATCTGGATAATGCTGGTAAAATAAATGGTATTGTCCATTTAAATAAATCATACCATTAGGATCATTCATCCACCCTTTTTGTGGCGTAAAATGAAAATTAGGTCTGTATAAAGTCTCGTTGTCTATCGTTTGAGCATTTAAGCCAAAAAAGAATAAAGAGAAAGTAGCTAATACTATGAGTCTATAAAGGCGCATGGAGTAATATTTTAAAATAAAAGCACCCTTAATTTAATTTTTCAAATAAAGTTTTTGCGTCTTCCTCTTTTTTAAGATTCAATTTTAAACTTTCGTTTATTTGATCAAGTTGCGCTGCTTTCTCAGGTAAAATCTTTTTTAAATTTTTTAAAGTCAGCGAACTACCTACTAATAACATTTTTTTGTCTGCAATTGAATATACGCAATACATATGATCGGTCGTATACTCTTTTATTGGAGCACTACCATATACAGTCGTTTCTTTGACACTTTTTTTTGTATATTTTAATAAATGATGAGAGGCGTTTTCCCCAATCACTTCATAAAATGTAGTAGGGCTATTATTTTCAATAGCAGGATAGCCACTTGCAAAATTCTTAACAAGTTTATTGTTGTCTTTATCTACTCCATTTAACTGAAAATATTTTACGGGCTGATTCACTAAATACATGCCTTTATTTTTAATAAAGTATAATTTATGATCTGCTAAGGAGTAATTTAAATTTGAATCAATCGCTTCTATCCCATTTGTCATCATCAATTTTCCCATGCCAAATTCTGCAAAAACATAAGGACTGCCTTGAATCCCATTTTCACCAGCTGGTATAAAACGTCCGTTCACATCTCTAAATTGAATAGTCGGCACTGCATTGCCAGGTATCGTTTGCGCAAGTGCATACCCCATTATAAAAGTAAAGGCAAATAAAAAGAAAGACTTAGTCATAAAGAATAGTTTAAGATAATACCTACAAGATAAAAAAAAGGGCGCACTCAATGTAATTGAGGCGCCCTTTTTAACTAAACTATAAAAATTAGTTGGTGTAACCTGGGTTTTGTTGGATCAAAGGATTCGCTTGAATTTCCGAGTTTGGAATAGGCAAGATGAATCTAAAGTTACCAGCAGGTAATGTCAAGGCAGAACCTTGCGCATCCACAGCTAAACGAGTGATTGGTAAGTTTCTTCTCTTTGCATCAAAGAAACGGTGTCCTTCGTATGGTAATTCTTTGAAACGCTCAGTCATAACTGCATCAATAATATCACCTTTAGTAGCAAAGCTAGCATTGGTATAGTTATTGATTCTAGCAGCTCTTAAAGCATTTAAATCAGCAGCTGCACCAGTTAAATCACCAGTTTCAGCTCTTGCTTCTGCACGGATCAAATACATTTCACCAGTTCTGAACACTTTAGCATCTGCTAAAAGTTCACCTGGTGTACCGTATGCAGTACCAGAATACTTATTAATTAAAATTGCACTTCCGCTTCTAGAAGAACTAGCTTTTAAGATTGGCTCTTCAAAGAAGTAAGCAGCATAACGGATATCATTTACTTGATCATAAGCATCTAATAAACGCTGAGTTGGTTTCCAAGTAATGGTACCAATGTTTGCAGCATTTGCAGATGTACCTCTGTACAATCCACCAATTCTACCACCAGCAGTTGTTGTTCTGCTCAACTTAAATGAGATCTCACTGTTGTCAGTATCTTTCCAAACTTTTGCAAAGTTCGTCTTAGATGCTAAAGGGAAAGCAGTGATGTATTCTGTAGCAAAAGTATTTGCACTTGCATAATCTTTAGTATACAAAGCAGCTCTAGCTTGTAAACCAGTTACAGCATGCTTAGAAGCTCTAAAAATATCTGAGTTAGTTGCAGGCACTAAAGATTTAGCAGCAGCTAAGTCAGCGTTTAATTTTGCAAAGTATGGAGTTACATTAATTCTTGCTTGTGGCGTCAAAGATGGTGTTTCCATATAAGCCAAAGCTAAACCAGTTCCATCAGCAGTGTTGCTGTAAAAACGATACAATTCAAAGTGACAGAAAGCTCTTAAGAATAAAGCTTCACCTTTCACTCTGTTTTTTGTAGCTTCTTGTGCAGCAGTAGTTGCTTTTACATTAGGTAAAGCTTCTAATACTCTATTAACTCTGTCAATAATTCTGTAGTACAAAGGAAACGCTGTATAGCTATCTCTTAAAGAGATATCTGTAGAAGCGAATTGCCATTCGTGCACTGTAGCAGCATTGTAGAATTCAGCAACTCTTACTTCGTCAGCAAAAACACTGTTCAACAAGATGCCCATTTCAACGTTCATAGCTGAGTAAGCACCAATGATGCCAGACTCTACGTTGTCAACAGTCTTCAAAGCGACGTCTCCGCCGATGAAGTCAGTCTCTTTAACATCTATCACCTTAGAACATGATGCAAAAAGGGATAACATTAAAAAAGAACCTATAACCAATTTATTATTTCTCATTTTATTCATTTTTTAGTTGATTAGAAATTAATGTCTAAACCTAATGTAAACATGCTAGGGTTAGGATATTCATTCAAACTAATATTGTTATTATCTTCTGGATCCAAACCTCTCCATGGACTCCAAATTGCCAAGTTTTGACCTTGTGCATAGATTCTACCGCCATTAATCATTGGCTTGCCGTTAGGACCTTTGATAGCTGGTAATTGATACGCAACTACTAAGTTTCTGAAACGTAAGAACTTCGCATCTTCTAAGTCAGAAGAAGTAAATCCTCTGTCATAAAGTGATCTTTGGAATTTTGCTATATCACCAGGAGCTTGCCATTGGTTGTCAATTAATTCTCTAGAAGCTCTAACGATACCATGGTATCCAGGAGTACCTCTTGTAATCCAGTTTCTTGTGTTGTTACTTCTAATCACATCAAACTGATAAGAGAATAAACCGCTTACAGAGAATGCTTTGTAACGGAATTCGAAATCCATACCACCTTGGTGCTTTGGTAAGTAGTTACCAAACTTCGCAAACTGACCTGCTTTCGCGATGTCTGTTGTAACAGAACCATCTGGCGCTTCATAAGTTGGACGACCTGTTGCTGGGTCAGCACCTAAGTAATTGTAAGTATAGTGAGAACCATAAGGTAAACCTTCTCTGATAACGAATGTACCTAAGAAGAATTCATTTACAGATCCTAAGTCAACAATTTTGTTTACGTTGTAAGAATGGTTCACACCTAAAGTAACACTAAAGTCACGTGTCTTAACCACATCTACTTTAGCGTTTAATTCTAAACCTTTGTTAGACATCTTACCAGCATTGATATACAAGCTAGAGAATCCAGTTGTACCAGACAATGGTTGGTTTACGAATAAGTCTAAAGTTTGTTCATCATAAGCATCTAAATTAAAACGAGCACGTCCGTTCCAAACACTGAAGTCAATACCAATGTTTGATTTTTGAATACGCTCAATTTTTAAGTTAGGGTTACCTGGGCTATTAGGAATTAAACCTGTAATTGTAGAACCTGCATAAGATGCAGTTCCAAATGTAGGTACTTGAGGACCTTGGTAGTTTGTGATTGATTGTAAACCCGCTCCATAAGATGAAGTAGAGATAGAACCAATATTTGGAACGATACCAAAAGATAATCTCACTTTTAATTCAGAGAAAATATTTTGCTTGCTCATGAACTTTTCGTTCAAAGTATTCCAAGTAAAACCAGCAGACCAAGAAGTTACTTCTCTGTTCTCTTCGTTTACGATTCTTGAAGTACCATCACGACGAATATTCGCATTCAAAGTATACTTATTGTCATAAGAATATTTTGCAGTTGCAAAATAAGAACGGATACCAAATCCTGATTTTGCACTAGATGCATTCTGAGGATAAGTAGATGCACCATTTGTTGGCAATGGACCAGCACCTTGACCAGTTTCAGTCAAACGCTTGTCTAAATTAAACAAAGTGAAACCTAAACCTCTTTGGTAACCTCTCACAACTTCAAAGTTAGCAGATGCTTCTACTTCAGACTTGCCAAACTTCTCGCTGTAGACAGCAGAAGAAGTATTGATGAATTCAGAAGTTACTGTGTTAGATTCTTGTGCAACACCCGCTTGGAATGATTGTAAAGAACCAACATAAGAATCAGCATTGATATAACGATTAGAGTAGTTGCTTGAAGCATTCACACCTAAGTTATTTCTAACTGTCAAAGTAGGGAATAATTTATAAGCCAATAAGCCGTTACCAATCAATTTAATTTGATCGTAATTACGCTTTGTGTTTTGTAAACCTTCTAACAAGTTTGCTACTTGTCTGTAAGCCATAGAAGTGCTTGCACCCCAATTTAAAGTACCATTTGGGTTGTAAGGATTCTCATAAGTCTTAGCTCTATAAGTCATTTGGAATGGACTTCTTGGGCTATTACCTAAGTAATCACCTTCTGCTAATTGAGACTTAGAATAACCAACACTACTATTAAATTGAGCAGTGAATTTATCTGTAGAATGATCTAAGTTAAAACGAATTGTATAACGCTTTAATGAAGATCCTAAGTCAATACCTTGTTGATCAAAATAAGCACCAGATAAGAAGAACTTCGTTCTGTCAGATCCACCGCTTAATGTTAATTCATGAGATTGAGAAACACCTTCTCTATAAAAGATATCGGTATAGTCAATATCAATATTTCTTAAACTATCTAAAGATTTTTGCTTTGTTGCTGCAGTCATACCTGAAGGTATAGCCGGGTTGTTTGGAGACCAAACCCATCCTGGTGTGTTTGGGATTTTCTCTCTTTCCTCATAAGCTAACATTTCTCTTGTGCTCATCAAGTTCATTCTAGAGAAGTTAGGTTTTTGAGTCATACCGTATTGAGACTTGTAAGTCACTGTATTTTTACCTGCCTTACCTCTTTTAGAAGTAATAACAATTACACCCGTACCACCTCTAGCACCATAAACAGCAGCAGCTGTCGCATCTTTCAATACAGTGATAGATTCAAAATCGTCAGGGTTGATTGTTTGCATATCAAATGCAGGAATAGGCACACCATCTAATACATATAGAGGTTGTGCACCAGCACCTTGAATTGATTTGATACCACGGATAGTTACAGAAGCACTAGAACCTGGTTGACCAGATCCAGAGTTAACTAACATACCTGGAACACGACCTTGGAATGCTTGGTCGAATGAACCTACTGGTACATCGTTTACTGTTTTACCGCTAATTGTTGTAACGGCACCCGCGAATTTTGATTTGTTCTCACGCGCGTAACCTGTAATAACAACTTCTTCCAATTGCGCTTCAACAGATACCATCTCAACGTTGATGGTTGTTGCGCTACCAATTGTTCTTGAAACTTTATCATAACCAACTATACTATAGTTGATAGATTTTTGGTCAGTAACACTGATTTGATAATTACCATTTGCATCAGATAAAGCATTCACTTTACCAGCATTCACTGTTACTCCTGCTAATGCTTGTTTAGTTTTTTGATCAACTATTTTACCAGAGACTTTCTTTGATCCCTGAGCCAATACTTGAAGTGCAAAACAAAAAACAAGAGAAGACAATAAAACAACTTTTCTCATGTGATTGATTTTTAAATTTTGACTACGAATATAAGCTAAATATTAACAAATTGTTATAAAATAGGCGCTTTTTGAGGCTCTAAGCATTCAAATAATAAGTATTTTATATATGTATAATATTTATTACTAATTATTAGTAAATAATTAAACATTTAGAGGCAATTAGCCCAAGGTTTAGTTAAAGCCATTGTTACCTCAATATTAAATTTGGCATATAAATGACAAAAGTCACCGAAAAATAGCCATTTCAAACTACCTTTGCGGCTGAAAATTAACAAGTTTTTGGCTAAATCAACCTTTAGCCTCCCCCTTGTTGAATTTCAAGCAAAGAATTAAGAAATCAAATCCAAACAAATGAAAAAAACAATCTTGTTTTTGGCAAGCTGTATGATGACCATCTTCAGTTTCGCTC
>JACCDU010663283.1_pt1 | contig 11712 bp, 12 predicted proteins | sample 7446081 | NCBI WGS metagenome assembly JACCDU01 (sample SAMN15323447, study PRJNA562643) | freshwater metagenome | isolation source: river surface water | place: USA:Blue River Watershed | collected 2017-08-17 | reverse complement strand
GTTATATTTAGAAGCAGCAAGTTCACAACCCTAGGCAGTAGCTGGCGATTCGTTACAAATTAATTGTTACATGATTAATCGCCGGGGAGGTTCCGCTTCAGTTGAGTCAATTAGTTTATTAAATGAACCAGAATATTCATTTTCGGGCGAGCAAAAATTATTCAAAAACAAAGGGGTGTCAGTCAGCACAAAAATTAAGGTGCCTTCAACAAAAGCATTTTCTCAACCCTACTGGTTGCAAAAGCCTCTGTTAAAAGGTGCGTATGATGTAAGCGATAACGCTCTTATCGGTAATCCAGAGAACAGTCCGGCTTTTTCAGTTCTCGTCGATTTAAAGTGGGAAAAAGAAGCGATCAGCTACGAGACTATTAGCTATGAGATTCCAGTCAATCATAAATTTACAGATCCGGTAAAAGGGGAGCTGCAGTGGCCATTGATTGTGATGCCACCTGTTATGTTACATCCCAGCGATCCATTGCGACTGCAACTCAGTTCAGGGCAAAACAAAGAAGACAAGGTTGAATTAACTGCCTTATCAAATCGTGAAAATTTATCTATTGGATTTGCGACCTCTTTATTGAAAAAAGAGATGGCATCAGTTGGTTCGATGAAGAAAGAACAGCGTATGCAGTTGAACTATCACTTGACTTCTTTTCAGGGGGTAGACACCATTCGATTTACTGCTACGGATAGTAAAGGAACAACGCCTTTGGTCGATCGTTCAGAAATCCATTACGATCATATTCCACCCCTTTATTATTTTAAGCCAGCACAGGTTGTGGTTCAACCTATTGAAGTTAAAACTGCAGGTAAAAAAATTGGATATATACCCGGAGCTGGTGATAAAATTCCAGAGGCCTTACAGCGAATGGGTTATACTGTCACCTTGTTGGATGAGCCTACACTGGCAAAACAATCTCTTCAACAATTTGATGCAATTATCTCAGGCGTTCGTGCGCACAACACGCAAGAATGGTTAAATGGATATTATGATAAATTGATGAAGTATGTAGAGCAAGGTGGAAATTATATAGTGCAGTATAATACAAGCAATCAAATTGGTCCAGTAAAAGCGAGTATTGGCCCATTTCCTTTTGTAATTACGCGTAACCGAATCACTGATGAAAAAGCTGTTGTACGTTTTTTGAATCCGACGCATCCGGTATTTACTTTCCCTAACCAATTGAATGACCATGATTTTGATGGATGGATACAAGAACGTAGTATTTATCATGGAGTGGATACCGCTCGTAAATATGAAGCGTTGATCGAAATGGCCGATCCGGGTGAAAAAGCTGATACAGGGGCACTGTTAGTTGCTAAAGTGGGTAAGGGTTGGTTTACCTATACGGGGCTTGCATTATTTCGACAGCTTCCTGGAGGAGTTCCTGGGGCCTATCGGTTATTAGCTAATTTATTAGCGCTGGGAAAATCTACTAAAAACTAAATCATGGGAAAATCACAACAGCGATCTGATTGGGCTATGGGTGTCGCCATTGTACTTGGTCTCGTGATTGGAATCGCTATTAAAAGAGTTAGAATTGGCATTATACTAGGACTTCTATTAGGTGGGTTAATTGTATGGACAGGGTGGATCCGGCATAAAAGAAGAAGCCAAGAATAATTTAAACTACTTTCTTTCAATGAGTGTATTAGATTGGCTGGTATTGTGCACAACGCTTTGTGTGATCATTGTATATGGCTTATACAAGAGTAGATCTACAAAAGATTTAGACGGTTATTTTCGCTCCAATAGAAGTATGCAGTGGGGGTTGATTCTCCTTAGCATCATGGGTACGCAGGCTAGTGCGATTACCTTTTTATCAGCACCTGGCCAGGCCTATACAGATGGAATGCGGTTTGTGCAATATTATTTTGGTTTGCCATTTGCCATGATTGTCATTGCACTTTTTTTTGTGCCGGTGTATCATCGCTTGCAAGTATACACGGCCTATGAATATTTAGAAAACCGCTTTGATGGCAAAACGCGCGCGTTAACTTCTTTACTTTTTTTATTACAACGGGGTCTTTCCACGGGCATTAGTGTGTTTGCGCCTTCCATTATTTTATCTTCTATTCTTGGATGGGGACTTACCGCTACCAGTATTTTGATGGGAGGACTTTTGATTATTTACACCCTTTCAGGAGGAGCAAGGGCAGTTGCCTATACGCAACAACTCCAATGGGTAATTATTTTTTTAGGGTTGGGGTTAGCAGGATGGATGGTGGTTAAATTATTACCCGTAGGCATCGGATTTGCAGATGCCTTATTCATTGGCGAAAAGATGGGTAAGATGAATGTTATTTCTTCCGGGTTCAAAAAGGGTTCATTTGATTGGAGTGATCAGTATAATATTTGGAGCGGTTTGATTGGTGGATTTTTTTTAGCGCTTTCTTACTTTGGCACGGACCAAAGCCAGGTGGGACGCTATCTAACTGCACAATCAATTAAGCAAAGCCAAATCGGATTACTCATGAACGGGCTTATAAAAGTTCCGCTGCAGTTTTTAATCTTATTGGTAGGAGTTTTGGTCTTTTCATTTTATCAGTTTAATAAAGCCCCCCTTTTTTTTAATACAGTACCTGTAGAAAAACTTCGTTCAAATACAGTATATGCTGACTCATTGCGCTCGGTAGAATTCGCTTTTGACCAGGTTGCTGCAAAAAAGCAAAACGTACTTGCTCTTTATGCGAATGAAAAGCGTGAGAATGTATCTGGTAATAAACACCAGGGTTTAGTTGATTCTTTACGACAATTGCATCAGCAAAGTGATAGTTTGCGACGAAAAGTTAAATCATGGATTGATCAAACTGGTCCAATTGGATCTAGTAACGATACCAATTATATTTTTCTACGGTTTGTAATGGACCACCTTCCGCATGGATTAGTGGGTTTATTGATAGCCATTATTTTTTTAGCTTCCTGGGGTAGTATTGCAGCTGCAATTAATTCGTTGGCGGCTTGTACGCTTGTGGATTTTCACAAGCGATATGCTACCGCTCCATTATCAGAACAAGCGGCTTTTAAGTGGTCAAGAGGGTATACTCTGTTGTGGGGACTCTTTTGTATTGTGGTGGCCTTATTCACGTACAATATCGGTAACAGCCTTATTGAGGCAGTTAATATTTTAGGATCGCTCTTTTATGGAGTGGTACTCGGTATTTTTTTGGTCGCCCTGTTTTTCCCAACTATTAAAAGCGGAAGTATTGTTTTTTGGTCTGCATTGATAGCAGAGCTATTTGTGATTCTGATTTTCTATTGGAGTAAGACTGGGTTTTTCAAACTTGCATTTTTATGGTTGAATCCAATAGGGGCGGGTCTTGTTGTGATACTGAGTTTATTCGCGCATTTATTTAGCAAAAGAAGGTTCGAGAGATAATAAAAAAGCCACCTTTTTGGAGGTGGCTTTTTTTAAAATTTGGTAGTCTCTTATTTAAGATCAGCTAATAGCTTCTCATTTAATTTAACATAGTCCATATTTTTTGCAGCCAGTGCTAATTCTTTTGACTTTTCAGCTGCTGCTTTTGCCTCTGCTTTCTTGCCCAACTTGGCTAGACAGTTAGCCAATTGATGGTGAATCCAATAGGCTGTTGGAGAGGAAGCGGCTGCTTTTTCAAACCATGCCAATGCCTGGTTCAGGTCTTTGCCATTTTCCATGTAATACATCGCTGCATTGAAATAAGGTGCTTTATCTCCTTGCATCGCTGTAGCAATTTGTTTCATAATGCGAGTGTCTACATCGGTTTCAACTGTGAAGCTAACCTTTGTTTTATCCCAATATAAACCGATCTCACATTGATTGGGTTTAATATTGTCAATAACGATTGCAAAGTTTTCCGTTTTGTTCTTAAGATCAACGGCTGCTGCATTTACACGAACGATGTCCATCTCTTGCTTGTAAGCAGCGGGACTCGTCACATCAGTTTGTTTACTGATAATGATTGTCCAGTTGTTTTTATCAGGAATGCTCAGCAAGCCATATTTACCAGGAGCAATTTTTACGCCTCCAATACTCACTTCATCACTAAATGTTAGTGTAGTTGCACTATTGGCACCAGTTCTCCACACATTACCAAAGGGTACAAGATCACCAAACACTTTTCTTCCTTTTACAGCGGGACGCGAGTACGAAACTTCAATGCTTCCTAATCCAAAATCCTGTTTGATTGTTTGTAGGGGGCTAGGAGCGGGGGTTTTTAATTGAGCCTGCCCAGCAGAAAATATCATTAATGAAAGGGCAAGAAATACAAGTTTTTTCATGAGAATGAATTTTTAGAAATACAAAATTAGTGATTGCCTGTCAAAGCCAACTATTCAGTTTTAACGAACCCAGGGTGGAACTGTTGCAAGGTTTTTCGAAGAAATTCACGATCCAGGTGCGTGTAAATTTCTGTAGTTGTAATACTGGCATGGCCCAACATCTCTTGCACTGCTCGTAGGTCTGCGCCACCCTCAATTAGATGGGTCGCAAATGAATGCCTAAAAGTATGCGGAGAAACTGTTTTGTTAATTCCTGCACTTTTAGCCAGATCGCGGATAATATAAAAAACCATCACTCGTGAAAGAGGTCCTCCTCTTTTATTTAAAAAAACAAAATCCTCATTGCCTCTCTGGGGTTGAATCTGTGTGCGTGTGGTCTGTTTGTAAAGTTGGATATACTTGATTGCGCTGTCTCCTATGGGAACGAGCCTTTCTTTATCTCCTTTTCCTCTTACTCTAACAAATCCAAGATCCAAGTATAGTTTCGATAGTTGCAATTGAACGAGTTCACTTACGCGAAGACCGCAACTATATAATGTTTCCAACATAGCTTTGTTTCGAGTGCCTTCTGGCTTACTCAAATCGATTTGAGCAATCAATTTTTCAATTTCTTCAAAGCTGAGTGTATCCGGTAAAATTCTTTTTCGTTTAGGGGCCTCTAATAAGGTGGTGGGGTCAGTTTGACTGATTTGTTCAAGAATACAATAGCGATAAAATGATTTAATGCCAGATAAAATACGTGCTTGCGAACCAGCCGAGAAGCCCAGCTCATGGATCCATTTTAAAAATACACGGAGATCAGCTGCCTCAACTGCAGCAGGTGCTTTTGGTTCCTTACTGATGGTAAGAAATCGAACCAGTAATTCAACGTCTCTTATATAGGCCTGTACAGAGTTATCGGAAAGAGACTTTTCCAGTTGTAGCCAAGCTTTGAATCCCTTGATAGAAGGCTCCCACATGTGTATTATTCCAGAATAATTTTCTTTTCCTTTTCAACCCAGTCATTTCCAATTTTGATTCGTACCCAAATGCGGTCTCTGGTAACGTTAACGCTATCAATGTGATCATGTAATGCGTCGTAGTCAATATCTAATTTTTGACCAAAAGTCATCATTGCTTTTTTACCCTCTATGGCGTCTTCGACAAAAATATTTCCTCGATCGGTGTTTACAATCAGCCCCTCCGCAATTGAAAATTTCGGATCCATGGGGTTGATGCCACTACTTTTCAAACTAAATGGCGTTTCTTTGTCATAAGGCAATTTAATCTGAAAGCCTCTTCCGGTAAGACAATCATTAAATAATATCCAGGCATATTTATTCTCATTAAACTGGGCCCGTACAAAATCTTTATTGATTTTGATGGAGGCACCAATAAGGTAAGAGAATCCAATTTTTCGATTTGTTCCAAGTCCCTCATAACTCCATATCAGTGTGTCAGGAAGACAATTTGCAATGGATATTTTAACCGTAGGTTTACTTTGATGCGTTCCGGTAAAGCTAATCGTATCGTTAGTGCAGCTTGTATCACAAAAAGTGGGAGGAGGGGATGAGAACCAGTTACAAGAGGAGAGAAAGATAAAGGGCAGGCTCAAGGTGAGCAGCAAGAGGATTCGCTTCATGGCGATTGTTTTGTCAAATTTAAATGCTTTGATTGATTATCTTCGCTAGCCATGAAAAACAAGAAATCATTTTCTCTTCGTTCATTTATTTCAAAAAGAAATAAAGCCCGCAGACGGATGCGTATTTTTTTGACTAAGCTCGAAAAGCAAAAGCCGTCTGGCATCGATAAAAAAATTGGTAAGTGGGAAAAAGAAGTATGGAAAGAAGTTGACTGTCTCTCCTGTGCTAATTGTTGTAAGACGATGACTCCTACGTATACAGTGAGGGATTTAAAGCGTATTTCGAAGCATTTCGGAATGACGGTTACCGAGTTCAAGAAAAAATGGCTACACAGGGAGCGCGGTGGTGACAGGGATTGGATGAATAAGAGCACCCCTTGTCAGTTTTTGAATAAAAAAGATAACAAGTGTTCTATCTATGCTATCCGACCTGCTGATTGTGCAGGCTTCCCGCACCTTGCAAAGGATTTTCAGGATTTTGTTCATATCCACCACCAAAACGTGGATAGTTGTCCTGCTACTTTTGCTTTGGTTGAAAAAATGATGGCTGATTTTCAAAAGTAGACATCCGAAAATAGCTCCACGATAGGTTCTTCTTCGGGAACTAAGGTTACCGCAACAACATCATACTGCACCCATTTGTATTTTTTGTGGAGCGCCAGAAATGATTGAGAGGCCCGTTGAAAATGAATGAATTTTTTATAATTCACACTTAATTCTGGGCCTCCGCAACGCGTAGTTGTTCTCGTTTTTACCTCAATAAAATGAATGAATTCATTGTGAAGTGCAATAAGATCAATTTCAAGTTTCCCAAATCGCCAATTTCTATAAATGACAATATATCCTTGTTGAGAGAGCCAGTTGGCGGCGAGCATTTCTCCTTTTTTTCCAGTTTCAATATGAGATGTCATCCATTATCTTTACGATAAGTATAATAGATTCGCTGTATGAGTTCAATATATTTAGTTAAAGGAGTGGTGAAGCATTATGATTGGGGTGGCCATCATTTTTTACCAGCCCTATTGAATGTTGAGGATACGCAGCAGCCCTTTGCTGAGTATTGGATGGGAACGCATCCTCAGGGGGTTTCTCAGCTGGAAAATGAAGATGGTTCCAGTTTTTCCTTAAAAGACAAGTTGAATAACCTAACCTTTTTACTGAAAGTATTGGATGTAAAGGATATGTTGTCCATACAGGTTCATCCCACTAAGGCTGCTGCTAAAATTGAGTATGAGCGAGAGAATAGAGAAGGAATTGATTTATCTGCTCCTACTCGCAATTATAAAGACGATAATCATAAGCCCGAGCTGATGGTAGCTTTAAGTTCGTTCTGGTTACTCCATGGGTTTAAAGTAGAGCAACAGTTGAAAGAGACCTTGGAAACGGTTAGCGAGTTTGCTAGCCTACTTCCGGTTTGGGAAAAAGGAGGAAATGAGGCGCTTTACAAGCATGTTATGAATTTGTCACAACAAGAGACAGATCAACTTTTGCTGCCTTTGCTCGATAGACTATCCAACCAGTATCAAAAAGGAGCGTTGCCTAAAAGCTCACCTGATTTTTGGGCCGCTAGAGCAGGGGAGATGTATTGCAAAAATGGACATGCCGACAGGGGAATTTTTTCTATCTATTTTTTTAACCTCGTTCACGTTAATCCTGGCGAGGCTGTGTTTCAGGACGCCGGCATTCCTCATGCTTATTTGGAGGGACAGAATGTTGAAATTATGGCCAACTCTGACAACGTATTAAGAGGCGGCCTTACATCCAAACATGTTGATGTTTCTGAGTTGATGAAACACACACGTTGTGAGGGAATCGTCCCCCAACTATTACTACCCCAAAAAAAGGACGAACCTGTCAAATGGTTTGAAACGCCTGTATCTGATTTTCGTTTGGGGGTATTACAACTGGAAGGGGGCTTAAAAAAGGAATTGAAGCTGGGACAGCCGTGCTTTGTATTAAGTTTAGGTGGTACTGTGGAGTTAACCAGTGGAAAAATACAAGTGACACTTAAACAAGGCCAGATTGCTGCATTTTGGGATGGGGCAATGCCATTAACTGTATCATCTATATCAAACACAGTAGTTTATATTGCTACCAGTGGTATCCACACTAGTTAATAACTAACTGCAAGAGTTTCTTCAATTCAATTAAATTTGCTACACATCACCCGAAACATTTTCTCATGAACAACCTTTTCAAGTCGGTACTTTTCGCAACTCTTCTAGTAATCGTTACTACAGCTTGTAAATACTTTTTTGGACCTGAAATTGCGCTATCCGGTTTTTCACCAGTGATTGCTATTGCTTTGTTCTCGGGTTTTGTAATACGTCAAAAAGAATGGTTGTTTTTCTTTTCGCTTACATCTTTATTTGTCAGTGACCTGGCCATTGAATTGTTATACCAAAATGGCTTATTTGATTACGCAGGCGTATACAGTGGGCAATGGAAAAATTATGCTCTATTGCTCTCTATCACTTTTATAGGGTATTTGTTTCAAGGTCGCACGGTGAAAGGAATTTTTGCTGGGGCTTTCTCAGGTGCTACTCTTTTCTTCTTGCTCTCTAATGGAATGGTTTGGTTGTATTCTTCTGAGGCGATTTATAGTAAAGACTTGGCTGGATTAACTACCTGTTACATTGCGGGATTGCCCTTCTATAAAAATTCAGTGTTGTCTACACTTGTTTTTTTACCAGGCGTTCTTTTCCTCTATAATTATCTATCGCTGCGTAAAAAGGCAATCGTACTAGCCTAATCGTACAGGTAAAACTTTACGCTTCCTTTTCTTGCTCGTAAACCTGATCGGAAATTTTTGATCCATTGATAGCGGCATTGGTTGCTAACTCATCACATTTGTTGTTGTAAGGATTGTCTGCATGTCCTTTGATCCATTTAAATGTTACGTGATGTAACTGGAGTAATGAATGTAGCTCTCTCCAGAGATCTGGATTCTTTTTACCGCCTTTGAAATTTGTTGCAATCCATTTTTTTAGCCAGCCCTCTTTGATTGCTTTTACAACATATTGGCTATCGGAGAAAACAGTAACATGTAGTCCATTTTTTTTCAGGGCTTTGAGTCCTTCAATAACCGCCATTAGTTCCATTCGATTATTGGTAGTGAAATGAAAACCCTGAGTTAATTCTCGTTCAAGTGTACCGTATTTTAAAATGACTCCATAGCCTCCCGGACCAGGGTTTCCTCTGGATGAACCGTCAGTATAGATTACAACATGTTCGCTAGTCATATTTATACTTGAAAGACACCGGTTTGAAAGGGGGGGATTGTAGGATTCTCATTGGCAGCGGCAATACCTTGGGCAAGAATTTCTCTGGTATTTACGGGGTCAATGATGTCATCAATCCATAGCCTGGCTGCCGCATAGAGTGGATTCATCTGTTCCTCGTATTTTTTTTGAATCCTTGCCAGTAATTCTTTTTCAGTAGCAGGATCCACTTCCTTGCCCTTTGCTTTTTGTGCAGCTACTTCAATTTGTAGAAGTGTTTTAGCAGCTGATTCTCCTCCCATCACTGCAATTTTTGCCGTGGGCCAGGCAACAATTAGGCGAGGATCGTATGCTTTTCCGCATAGTGCATAATTGCCTGCACCAAATGAATTTCCGGTAATCACAGTAAACTTTGGAACCACTGAATTAGCCACAGCATTGACCAATTTTGCACCGTCCTTTATAATGCCGGATTGTTCACTTCGGCTTCCTACCATGAATCCAGTTACATCTTGAAAAAATACAAGCGGTATTTTCTTTTGATTGCAATTCAAGATAAAACGGGCTGCTTTATCGGCGCCATCGTTGTAGATAACACCACCCATTTGCATTTCACCTCTACCGCTTTTTACAATCTTTCGCTGGTTGGCAACTATTCCTACTGCCCATCCTTCAATGCGTGCATACCCACACACCATGGTCTTTCCATAGTCTTGTTTGTAGGGTTGAAAACTATCCTTGTCTACAATGCACGATAAAAGCTCGTAGGTGTCATAGGGTTTCCCATCTCGTGGAAAGAGGCCATAAATGGAAGCAGGATCCTTAGCGGGTGCTTGTGCTTTAATGCGATTAAAGCCCGCCTTTGGTTTGTCGGCAAAAAGTCCAACCAGTTTTCGAATATGATCTAAGCATTCCTCTTCAGTTTTGAAAGTAGCATCTGCGGTACCGCTAACATTTGCATGCATTTGAGCACCTCCCAAACTTTCATTATCTACATCTTCACCAATCGCCGCTTTAACTAAATAGGAACCTGCTAAAAACACGGAGCCATTTCCCTCCACCATTAACGTTTCGTCGCTCATAATCGGTAGATAAGCGCCACCAGCTACACAGGCTCCCATTACTGCAGCGATCTGAGGAATTCCCATTGCACTTATTTTGGCATTATTCCTAAAGATTCTACCAAAGTGTTCTTTATCGGGAAATATTTCGTCTTGAAGGGGGAGAAATACGCCTGCACTATCCACCAGATAAATAATTGGCAGGTGATTCTCCATGGCGATTTCCTGTAACCGAAGATTCTTTTTACCCGTGATAGGAAACCAGGCTCCTGCCTTGACCGTTTGATCATTGGCTACTACCACACATTGCTTGCCACTGATGTAGCCAATGCCCGCAACGGTTCCCCCTGCGGCGCATCCGCCAAATTCGGGGTAGAGACCATATCCGACAAACTTGCCAATTTCAACAAAGGGAGCATTTTTGTCTAGTAGATAGTCGAGTCGCTCCCGTGCTGTCTTTTTATTTTTTTCGTGTTGTTTGTCTATTGACTTCTTACCTCCACCTAACTCAATTTGTTCGGCAGTTTGTCTTAGCTGACTAACTAAATTGCGTAGATGGTCTTCGTTTTTGTTGAATTCAATATCCACGTTCAATACTTTAGTTTGGTTTGACAGCGCTGGGTTCGTATTTCGTTTCTATATCCCGAAGTACTGTAAATAGTCTTTCATTGATTGGCGCCTCTGTTCTTTCAAATCCACCATAATAGGCAGGGATCGAAGTTTGAATATACTTGTAGTAGTTATCCTGCTGCTGTAGATCTGTTAGAATTGCTTTTTTCACCTTAGTAGCCAATTCAGTCATTCCTGCTTTGTAGGCTGCTTCTAAATAAATCAATGCTGTTTGGTTATGACTATTATACCTACTTACCATGGCATAGGGGAGCGAAGCTGGTGTGATTGAATTTTCAATTTTCTCCATCACTTTTTTAGCTTCTTCTTTTCGTCCTGCATCAGCTAAATTTCCAGCTGTTTCTGCATACACCGAGCGAATGTTGAGTAAGTGTCTTCGATTTTCTTCATCAAAATAAATTCCTTTTTTCTCTGCACCACCAAATCTGAATTTCTCCATTAGATTTTTGTACATCACATCGAGATTGTTGTCTCGAAGCGTTGTTCCACCTAATCCATTAGCACGCATAGATTGGTCAGCTACCCAGTTCATTTGGGAGAAACGTGGTAGCACAGGGACTAAGCGGTAGGAGAGACCTTCTTTCCGTAAATATGGACCAAATCCTAATTCACCCATTGGAGAAGTGAAATAGATCGGACGTTTCCATTGATTAGCTGCAATAATGTTCAAAATGATCAAATCATTTTTTAGCAATGCTCTTTTAGGAAGCTCTATGCCTAATGCAGGTAAAATACTATCCCCGGCAACTGCAGTACCATTTTGTAAAACAACAGAGCGGTCAACAGGAACAGTTACACGACTAACGGGCATTATGTTCAACGGCTCTCCCCTAGAATTATCCATTCTTGCAGGATCGTCACTGCCAACATAACTGTTCATGACGTCATAAAGATCATAATAGGCTTCTTGATCAATTC
>JACCDU010557855.1_pt1 | contig 11717 bp, 10 predicted proteins | sample 7446081 | NCBI WGS metagenome assembly JACCDU01 (sample SAMN15323447, study PRJNA562643) | freshwater metagenome | isolation source: river surface water | place: USA:Blue River Watershed | collected 2017-08-17 | reverse complement strand
GCAAGAACATTAAAAAACAGCGTGGTGCAACGATGGTCGAATATGCGCTGATCATTGTAGCGGTTGCTCTGGTGGCTTATGGTGGAGCTAAATTATTAGGTAATAGTGTTAGCGCTAAATTCTCGGCGATTGCAGTAAGCGTCGGGTCCTGATGCCTGTTAACCGATCCCTGCTGAGCCTCGCAATTGCAGGCGGGGTCGGTGTTCTAACAGTTGTTGCTGCAGCACTCTGGCTCCGGGCGCATAACGCATCCGAGTTGGTGCCGGTCGTTGTGGCTGCGCGTGAAATTGAGGCCGGCGTCAGTCTTCAGAAAGATTATCTGCGGCTGACTGACTGGCCTAAAAGCAGTGTGCCGCATGGTGTGGCACATACCGTTGAAGCGCTGGATGGCCGGATTAGCCGTACGGCCATTGCGCCAAATGAGTTGGTGCTTGAACGTAATCTGATGGTCAAAGGGTCGGCCGGTAGTCTGGCTGCCGTGATTACGCCCGGTATGCGGGCGATTACGATCCCGGTCAATGAAGTCGCGGGCGTGGCGGGTTTTGCCCTACCCGGTAACTATGTGGATGTGATGCTCAGCACCCGTGACGATACGGGGCAGGCGATTTCCAAGATTGTGCTTGAGCGCGTATTGGTCTTGGCGGTCGATCAGGACCGTTCCATTAAAGATGAAAGCCGTGGTCGCGTCAGTAAAGCCGTGACCGTGGAAGTAACCCCACAGCAAGCCGAACGGATAGATGTGGCGCGCGCAGTGGGAGGTTTAACGCTGGTATTGCGTAGCCAGGAAGATGATCAGCAGCCGGTACGCGGCAGCGGTGCCCGTAAAGGCGATTTTACGTTGAGCACGCCGTCAACCCAGAGTGGTTTGCCCAGCGTGGAAGTGATTCGCGGTACGACCCGTCGTATTGAAACGGGGATTGCCCAATGAGCGGGTTGAAGCGTGTGTTTGCCGCCATCGCCTTGTGTGGCATTTTGGGCTTGGCTCAGGCGCAGTCGGTGACACCGGCTAAAACGCCAGGGCCGACCTCTCAGACCTGGAATTCGGTCGCTTCAGCCAAACCGGTATCCCTGACCCTGATTACCGGGAAATCACGACTCTACCGTTTCAAGGAACCTGCGGTCCGCCTTTCGGTGGGCGACCCCGCTGTGGCAGATGTCATGCTGGTCAACAGTCAGGAAATTTATCTTCTGGGTAAGAAAACCGGTTCGACCAATGTGCTGGTCTGGCATGCCGATAACAAGATGACGGCGCTGGAAGTGGTGGTCGGTATTGATACGGTGGCCTTACAGTCGATTCTGTCGCAGCTGATGCCCAGGGAAAAGAATCTCAAGGTGATTGCCACAGGAGAGACGTTGACGCTGACCGGACAGCTCTCGGATGCGGTCAAGGTTCAGCAGGCCGTCCAGGTGGCTGAAGAGTTCAGCGGCAAGAAGGTGCTGAACATGCTGACCACCGACCATTTACCGCAAGTGCTGATTGAGGTGAAAGTCGCTGAGGTCAAGAAAGATCTAGCCGAAGCCTTGGGGCTGAATGTCAGCTCGAACAACTTTTCCTTTGCGCCGATGGGGGGGGCTGCTGTCGGTGCCACCACCGGGCCGGCTGGGGCCACGGTGGCAGGCCTGTTCAACTGGAACAATACCAATGCCTGGCTACAGGCTCAGGTGGCTAATGGCGCGGCAACCATCCTCGCTGAGCCGAATATCATGGCCATCAGCGGCCAGGAGGGTCGTTTCCTGGCGGGCGGCAAGGTCTATCTGCCGGTGCCGCAGTCCAATGCGGTGGGTGGTAGCTCGGTGATTACCCTGCAGGAAGAGCCTTATGGTGTCGGCATCCGTTTTATGCCAACCGTGCTGGAAGGTGGTCGCATTAATCTGCGGGTGAGCCCGGAGGTCTCGGAAGTGAGTACCCAAGGTATCCCGGTGACTGCCGGTGGTAGTACTTCGGTGTTGCCGACGATTGTGACTCGTCAGGCCTCGACGACTGTGCAGCTTTATGACGGTCAGAGCCTGGCCATCGGCGGTTTGATCAAGAATAATCTCGTCGAGACGATCAGTGCATTTCCGGGCTTGGCGAATCTGCCGATTATTGGCGCCCTGTTCCGCAGCAGTTCCTATTCCACGGGCCGTACCGAACTGCTGATCATCGTGACACCCCGCATTGTTGAACCCTCGAACCATCGACCGGAAATGCCAACGGATAAATTTCAGCGGCCAACAGAAGCTCAGTTTTTCCTGGGCGGGCAGCTTGAAGGCAGCAAAACCCCGGCGCCAGTCAACGGAGGAGGTGCTCAATGAAGTTGCTTGCTTTCGCTCCGATGATCTTGTTGTTGGCCGGCTGCCAGAGCTATTGGGATGCGGAACCTGGTTTCGGCTCCAGCGTGAATGGTGCTATCAGAGCTCAGGCAGTGAATCCGGATCCCCCGACGGGCAAACCCTATGCCAAGGCTCACATGGATGGTGTTTCGGCCAAGGCCACCGTGGATAACTACCAAAAGAGCTTTATAGCACCGGCGCGTAGCGGGCAGGGCGCGGCTAGTGGCAGTCTGGTGAATATCAATACGGGTTCAGGCACGGGTAGCGGTGCCGTAGGCGGTACGCCCTAAGCGTTTCGTGAGATACTCGGCGCTATGAAAATTGCGGTTATCGCCAGCACGCCGGAACGCTTGCACGAACTACAGACGCTGCTCGAAAAGTCACCCGGGCAGGATCAGTTTATATTTCTGCAGCGGCATGGTGGCGATATTCGTCTGGACCGGCTGGATGTTTTTACAACCAATGTCCTGATTCTCGATTCTGATACAGTGAATCAGGACGATTTACGCCTGATTTCGGCGACAACCCGCGAACATGCTAACCCGGCAGTCATTTATCTTTGTGGTGAGTTTACCGGGCCGCAGCTGCTGGAAGTCATGCGTGCCGGCGTGAGTGAGGTGGTGAGTCTGCCGCTCAAGCCTTCTGAACTGACGGAAGCCGTAGAGCGTATCCGTTCACGACACTATATATCCTCCGCCTATCGTCCACGCGGTAAGGTGATTTCGTTTATGTCCTGTAAGGGCGGGGCGGGAGCGACCTTTCTGGCGACGAATCTGGGTTATACGTTGGCGGTTGAGTGCAACCAAAAGGTGCTCTACATTGATCTGCACATGCAGTACGGGGATGCATCCTTCTATCTGACGGATACGGTGACGCATACGACGTTGGCCGATATTGTGAAGCAGAGTGGCCTCGATTCTGCTGTGGTTGCCACGGCAGCCATGCAGATTTCTGATAACTATTATCTGCTGCAGGCACCGGATAGCCCGGAGAAAGCAACCGGCATTCAGCCACAGCATATTGATAATCTGTTGACAGTGGCGATACAGAGCTATGATTTTGTGATTGTGGATTTGCCGCATTCACTAGATGCATTAACCATGAAGGTGCTGGACCGCTCGGAGCGTATCTGCCCAGTAATGCAGCCCATGGTGCCCTATGTACGCGCCATGGCCAGTCAGCTGCGTATGTTTAGCCTGCTAGGCTATGAATCATCGAAGGTGAGTGTGGTATTGAACCGAACGGATCGAAATGTCACGCTGAGTATGGGGCGCATGGAAGATGTGATCCAGAAGAAGATCGACCGTGTGATCCCCAACGATTTCGTCAATGCCGCCGAAGCGGTGAATATGGGTATTCCCCTCGCCAAGATGGCGCCAACCAGCCCCGTGTGTGCCAGCCTGCGCGAAATGGCCAAGGATCTGTGCGGTGTGGTAGCGACACCGGTCAAGCAAGGGTTGATGAATCGCCTGTTTGGTTAAGGAGAGACTATGTCGTTACGAGACACACTGCAGGAGAGTACGGCTAGTCTGAACGATTTACAGAATTCTGCCGTGCAGTCGCTGGGGCAGGATCAGCAGACCATCCGTCTACGTGAACAGCTTCATGCGAAGCTGCTGGAGCGTCTGGATCTGAATGCGATTGAAAGCATGGCGGCTGTGCAGTTGCGCGCACATCTCAAGAACTGTATCGAACAGATCGTTACCGAAGAAAAGCTGCTGATTAACGAAACAGACTTGTCACGACTCATTGGTGATATTCAGAACGAGGTTATCGGTCTTGGCCCACTAGAGCCATTGCTGGCGGATCCATCGGTGTCCGATATTCTGGTGAACAGCTATTCAACCGTTTATGTCGAACGTAAGGGGCGCCTTGAGAAAGCACCGGTACATTTCGATAACGATGCCCATCTTCTGAAAATTATCGAGAAAATCGTTTCGCGAGTTGGTCGGCGCATTGATGAATCGAGCCCGATGGTCGATGCCCGCTTGCAGGATGGTTCTCGCGTCAATGCGATTATTCCGCCGCTGGCACTCGATGGTCCGGCGCTGTCGATTCGACGCTTCTCCGAAGTGCCATTAACAATGGCGAACCTGATTGAATATGGTAGCTTGACGGACGAAATGGCGCTGATCATTGCGGCTTTAGTCAAAGCCAAAACCAATATTCTGGTGTCGGGCGGTACGGGCAGCGGCAAAACGACCCTGCTCAATATCATGTCGGGATTTATTCCGGACACTGAGCGCATTATTACCATTGAAGATGCGGCCGAGCTCCGCCTGCAGCAGCCGCATGTGGTGCGCCTGGAAACGCGGGCCCCTAATCTGGAAGGCAAGGGCGAGATCAATCAGCGTGAGCTGCTAAAAAACACCTTGCGTATGCGACCAGACCGCATTGTGGTGGGTGAAGTCCGCGGTGCCGAAGTACTCGATATGTTGCAGGCCATGAACACGGGTCACGAGGGTTCACTGACCACCGTACACGCCAATACGGCACGCGACTCACTGACCCGTCTGGAAAACATGATCGGCCTGGCAGGCTTGAAAGTTGAACAACGGGCATTGCGCCAGCAGATCGTGTCGGCGATTTCGGTCATTATCCAATCTGCTCGTTTGAGTGATGGTAAGCGGAAAATCACTAGTATCCAGGAAGTGACCGGCATGGAAGGCGAGATGATCACCCTGCAGGAGATTTTCTGTTTTGAGCAGACGGGTGTTGCACCGGATGGCACCGTACTGGGCCGTTTCCGGGCTACCGGGATTCGTCCGCGATTTGCTGATCGCCTGGCGGCGCGGGGTGCACCTCTGGCAGATTATCTGTTTGACCCGGACCGGGTGCGCGAGCGTTAGGATGGATTGGATTCCCATCGTACTTGTTATTGTCGGTGGTGGGTCTGTGGCCGGTATTGTCTGGTCGCTCTATAGCTTTTGGCAAGAGCGATACAGCGAACGCAGTCAACGTGTAGAAAAGCGCCTGGAGACTCTGACCGAGTTTGCCAAGCGTGATAAACCATCAACGCTACAGGAACGTCAGTTAAGCCAGTGGCCCTGGCTGAATGATCAGTTGATGCAATGGCCTCGTGCCGAGAGCCTGGATCATCAGCTGATCCGTTCGGGTTTGAAATACACCGTATCAGACTTGTTGCTGGCTATGCTGGGTTGTGGTTTGCTCATGATGCTAGTGATCTCCTGGGTCAACGCCGGCTTCCTCTGGGTCCTCCTGGCAACCGGGTTAGGCCTCGCTCTGCCTCCGATGGTCTTGAATATGGTTATTGCGCGCCGACAGGCATTGATGGAGTCGCAGTTGCCGGATGTTCTGGATTTTATTGCGCGTGCCATGCAGGCAGGTCATGCCTTCAATGGCGCGTTGCAGATGGCTGCTAGCGAAGCGCCACAGCCAATAGCGACGGAATTCCAACGCACCTTTAACGAGGTCAATATTGGCATGCCGATCCAGCAAGCGATGACGGGCTTGGCAGAACGGATTGATTGTAGCGACATGCGTTACTTTGCCGTTTCAGTGGTCATCAATCGGGAAATCGGTGGAGATCTGTCAGGTCTGCTCAAGGGCGTGGCATCGCTGATTCGCGAACGACTCAAGTTGCGCCTGACGATTCGTTCGTTAACTGCCGAAGCACGTGCATCGGCCTGGGTGCTTGGTTTGCTGCCTTTTGTGCTGGGCGGTTTACTTTTCATGATGAATCCGGATTATCTGGATCCGCTGCTATTCGACCCGTCCGGCCGCAAGATGCTGGTCTATGGTCTATTGCTGATGGTCTTCGGTATCCTCTGGATGAAACAGCTGTCTAAGGTGCGCGCATGAGCAGCGGCCAGATTTTATTGCTATTGCTGGCTTTCGTGGTGGGTATGGCCGGCTCATTTTTTCTGATCAATCATCTGCTTAACGCGCGCCTTGAAGGGCGGCTCGAAGCTATACGTAACCAGATGGTCGATGAGGAGAAACCGCTCGCCAGTCGTCTGGAACTCTGGGCCAGAGAGTGGCTGAGCCGGCTTGTTAAGTTTTCGATGGATGAGGAGAAGTGGGAAGATTCCAAACTGCGTATCCGCTTCCTCAATGCCGGTTACCACGGTGATCTCATCATCATTGCCTATTTTGGCGGCAAAACGCTGCTGACACTGGTCTTGCCATCGCTGTATTTACTATGGACCTGGGTGATGGGAGCTGACATGGCAGGCCATGAGCGAGGCTTTGTAGCGCTTGGCGTTGCCATATTTGGTTATTATCTGCCCGACTTATTATTGAATGCTCGTATCCGCCGGCGTCAGCGGGAGCTTTTTGAAAGCTTTCCCGATGCGCTGGATCTGATACGGGTTTGTGTGAGTGCCGGCCTGGGGTTGGATGCGGCGATTGCACGGGTGGGGCAGGAACTTAGGATCAAGAGCCAGGCGCTGGCTGAAGAGTTCCGTTTGCTCAGTCTTGAGCTGCGGGCGGGGGCATCGCGTGCCCAGGCGTTACGTAATCTCTCCAAACGTACCGGTGTCGATGACATTAATGCCTTGGTCGCTATGCTGATTCAGGCCGAGCGTTTTGGTACTAATGTCAGTGACTCCTTGCGAGTGCATGCTGATGCACTCCGAACCAAGCGTCAGCTGCGAGCACAGGAACAAGCCGCCAAGATCCCGGTCAAACTGACGATCCCCATGGCGCTTTGCATATTGCCGGCGTTGTTTATCGTGGCGGTAGGGCCGGCAGCAATCAATATTCTGCGTACCCTTTCAGGGATGTAATTTACATGCAGCTTCAGACTTCGTTATCACAAATTATCTGTGCTCTGTCAGATGCACTGGATCTCGTCGGTGTCGACGATCTGGCACACGGTAAGCGCGTTGGCGTCATGGCCGCAGCCTGTGGTCGCGCGCTGGGCTGGGATGCTGCGGAATGCGAATTCCTGATTGATCTGGGGCTATTGCACGACATTGGCGTTTCTTCGACCCAGACGCATCAGCATCTGTTGCTGGAGTTCGATTGGGAGAATTCGCAGGATCATGCGATTCGCGGATATACCCTATTGCGCGACTTTGCGCCGCTGGCGCGGCTGGCTTTGCCGATTCGCTACCATCATACGCGCTGGGATCAGCTGCAACCGCAGATCGGCAAAACGCTTGAGGCACAGCAGGCGCTGGAAGCCAATCTTATTTTTCTGGTGGATCGGGTCGATACCTTCGCTGCGCCTTACTACGCTAACGGGACGCTGTTCGAGCATGTCAATGAAATTCGTCAACGGATCAGCGATGTCGGTGGCAGCTATTTTTCACCAGTGTTGGTCAAGGCATTCCTGAAGGCTTCAGAGACAGAGGCCTACTGGCTGGATTTGGAACCACGTGCCATCCAGCAGCATCTGGCTACGCACGTTTTAGCAACTGGTGACCATCCGCTGAGTGACTCGGAGCTGCTGCATTTGGCGAAAATCTTTGCGCAGATCGTTGATGCCAAGAGCCGTTTTACGCGTGAGCATTCCGAAGGCGTGACCCGGCTGGCGATTCATATTGCCCAGCAACTGGGTTTGTCGGCACCGGCCCTGGCTCGGCTGGAAATTGCCGGTCTATTGCACGATCTGGGCAAACTGCGTGTGCCGGACGAGATTCTCGATAAGCCGGGGCCGTTGGATCTGCACGAGCGGCATGTGATGAATGCACATAGCTTTGAGACTTACCAGATCCTGTCAGGTATTCCAGGCTTTGAAGAGATTGCCCGGGTCGCGGCATACCATCACGAGGTGCCTGATGGCTCCGGTTATCCTTTCCATCTGGATGGCGATGCGTTATCCCTGGAAGCACGGATTCTGCGTGTGGCCGATATTTTCCAGGCGCTGGCACAAGATCGTCCTTATCGCCAGGGTCTTAAATACAGCGAGATTGATACCTATCTGCGTCAGCTGATGGAAGCTGGGCAACTGGATAGCGCCATTTATGGAGTGCTCGCGGCTGACCCGGATGCAGCAATGAAAGCAGCACTCATGGCTTAGTGGGGTGGCAACATCGCCCCGGATCTGGGCCAAAAATGTATATTCTTTGATCTGCATCAAATCACATGCGGTCATACCCATGGCGACTCAGGAGAAAATAACCGGTTGACCATGAATCCGTCCCTTGTGAAGAATCCGTCTCGATTTTGCCAACTGGCCCTGACAGTCGTCTGTATGCTGCCCGCGATCTGCGCCGCTGCCGATATCCGGCTGGGTGTGCTGGCCTGGCAGGGGGAGTCTGCCTCTGCCGCCCAGTGGACCCCGTTTGTGAATGCGCTTCAGCAGAAGCTGCCTCAACATACCGTGGAACCGCGGTACTATGACTTACAGGGTATGGCGCGGGCGATTCAGGCAGGTGAGGTGGATTTTGTCATTACCAACCCTGGGCACTATGTGGCGCTCGAATATGACCTGGGCATCAGCCGGATCGCTACCCAAGTACCGGAAAGCTCCCACGATGCCACGCATACGGTCGGTTCGGCAGTGATCGTGCGGTCGGATCGGACCGATCTGCAAGCGCTCGCTGATCTCCGCAAAAAGTATCTGGCCGCCGTATCGCCGGATGCTTTTGGGGGTTATCAGGTGATCTGGTCAGAACTCAAAGCCCTGGGGATGGATCCGGAAGTGGGTGATGTCAAACCCGTATTTACCGGCTTTCCCATGATGCATGTGATCGATCAGGTGAGAAACGGCCAGGCGGATGCCGGGGTGATTCGCAACTGTCTGCTGGAACAGCAGATCAGTGCCGGCTTGGTCAAACCGGGTGAGTTCCGGGTACTCTCACCGCATCAAAGCGATTTGCCTTGCGCCACGTCCTCCCGTAACTACCCCGGATGGGCTTTTGCCGCTACCGCTGATACACCCGGCCAGCTTTCCCGCTCGGTACTGATTGCACTGTTATCGTTGCCGCCCGGCAACACAGGCCAGCAATGGGGGGTACCGGCAGATTACCACCCGGTGCACGATATGCTCCGTGAGCTGAAAATCCCGCCGTATGACTTTTTACGGCAGCACAGCTTCGAATCCTATGCCCGTGAATACTGGCCTGTGGCGGCTGGCCTTTCGGCGGTGCTGCTGTTCTGGTTGCTGTATACGGTGCGAGTGGAGGTCATGGTGCAGCGACGGACGCGCGAGCTATCGGCGGCACTATTACAGCGTGATGAACTTGAAGAAAGCGTTAATACTCAACGCCAGCAGATGGAACATCTGTCGCGACTCTCCATTCTCGGTGAGTTGTCCGGCACACTGGCCCATGAACTGAATCAGCCGCTTGCCACCATGGCCAACTATGCCCGTAGCCTGACCCGACGGCTGGCACGGGGTAATCTGTCCGCTGAGGCAACCGCCCAGGCGGCTGACGAAATTGCCAATGAATCGGAGCGCGCTGCCGGCATCCTCAATGGCATCCGGGCCTTTGCCCGTAAGCGGATTCGTAGCCGCGAGCATTGTGCGGTGGTGGCGTTGGTCAATGAGGCCGTGCACCTGTTTCGGGGTATGGCGGCCAAAGCACCGGAGGTGTGGATTGAAGACCGATTACCGCAAGACAGTCGTTGGGTCGATGCTGATCCCCTGCAGATCCAGCAGGTGTTGCTCAATCTACTGAAAAACGCGATGGATGCGCAGAAATCGGCCGGGACTGCGGACCCCCTGGAAATAACCCTGGTCTCCGGCGGGAGCGGTTGGGTCCATGTGGCTGTACGTGATCATGGCAGCGGTTTGAGTGATGATCAGCTAGAACGCTTATTCGAACCTTTTTTTACCACCAAGGAGGATGGCATGGGTCTCGGCCTGTCCATCTGTAAAACCATTATTGAAGCGCATGGCGGCGCATTGAAGGCGCAGATACCGGAAGAGGGCCTCGGCCTGCAGATGATCTTTACCCTGCCGCTCAGCCGGGAAGCGCCAGGGCAGATGGCCCGGCCGATATCAGACAAGGATGATGTGTGATGACCACCCCTGTGATTCATGTCGTCGATGACGAAGCGCCGTTCCGGCGCTCACTGGTGTTTCTGCTGGAGTCGGCGGGTTGGACGGCCATCGGCCATGAATCGGCTGAAGCCTTCCTGGAAGCCGCACCGGCATTTCCGGCCGCAGGCGGTTGCCTGGTACTGGATATCCGCATGCCCCGGATCAGTGGTCTGGAGTTGCAACGTCGTTTGAACGTGTTGGGTAGTGCGTTCCCAGTCATCTTCATGACGGGCCATGGCGAGGTTGAGCTGGCTGTGCAGGCCATGAAGGAAGGCGCCATCGATTTTCTGCAGAAGCCCTTCAAGGATCAGCAGTTTCTCGATACGGTGGAGCGTGCGGTGAGCATCAGTGTGGCGAGGCAGACGGCCAATCAGCGCTGCCAGGAAGCGCGCCAGATTCTGGCCAAGCTTTCGCCGCGTGAAACCGAAGTGGCCCGCCACCTGGCGCAGGGATTATCGAACAAGGAAATTGGTCGAGAACTGAGTATCAGCGACAATACCGTGCATGTGCACCGACAGCATCTGATGGAAAAAACCGGGGTCAGTAGTGCGGCCGAGTTGGCACGCCTGATTCTGCGTGCCGACCCGGCCGGACTGGATTGATACGCTTTTAGTTTGTCGTAGCAGGAGCCTGTTGTTTTTCAGCTTCATGCTTTTTGGCGGCAGCGCGGGCAGCGGCGACGGCGCGCTGCTTGTCAGCCAGCGGCGGGAACGGGCCATACTTGTGCTGGTCGGCCGGTGCACCATCCACGTACGGTGGGAATGCGGCATCAATCGGCTTGTTCCAGCGGGCCGGAAAATCCTGATCCAGATTGGCCTTATGTGGGCGAGGCTTGGAGAGAATGTAGGCGGCGACGTCAAACGCCTGTTCATCGGTCAGCGTCGGGCTCTTGTGGTTGGTGCCCATGGGCATGTTGTGCTTGATAAAGCGCATGGCCATAATCAAACGATTCATACCGGCGCCATCGTTAAACGAATCCGGTCCCCACACGGGCGGGAAAATATAGCCTTGGGCATCACCCTTGACCCCCACACGCTTGCCGAGGCCGTTTTCACCGTGGCAGCTGGCACACTGCTCGTTATAAATTTTCTCACCCGCAGCCAGGTCGGCACGGCGGTTGGGCGGCTTCGACGGGAAAGTCGCCGAGCCTTCCACCTTGGCGCCTACCGGAATACCGGTCGACAGGAAGTGGATGTACGTCACATAAGCCTTCATTTCGCGGGAGTCCAGCGGTAACGGCTTGCCGGCCATACTGCGTTGCATACAGCCGTTGACACGTTCTTCCACGGTGCTCAGATCATCTTCACGACCGCGATACTGCGGGAAGGTGGCCGTGACGCCCACCCAGGGCATAGCGTACGGCTTGCTGGCATTTTCTTCATGGCAGGAAGTGCAGGCCAGGTTGTTGCCGGCGTAACGCATCTTCTTGTTTTTGACTTCCGGACCGATG
>JACCDU010364343.1_pt1 | contig 11717 bp, 8 predicted proteins | sample 7446081 | NCBI WGS metagenome assembly JACCDU01 (sample SAMN15323447, study PRJNA562643) | freshwater metagenome | isolation source: river surface water | place: USA:Blue River Watershed | collected 2017-08-17 | reverse complement strand
GATCTGGCCAAAGGCGAAGCCGCTTTTGCGATGTGCGCAGCCTGCCACGCCGCTGACGGCAATTCGACCACGCCGGTCAATCCCAAACTGTCTCAACAGCACCCCGAATACCTGATCAAGCAATTGAGCGAATTCAAATCGGGCAAGCGTGCCAACGCTGTCATGAGTGGCATGGCTGCAGGCCTGAGCGATGACGACATGCGCAACATCAGCTACTGGCTCGCTTCCAAGCAGGCCAAGCCCGGTTTTGCCAAAGACAAAGACACCGTGGCTTTGGGCGAGCGCATCTACCGTGGTGGCATTCCAGACCGCCAGATTGCTGCTTGTGCCAGCTGCCACTCGCCCAACGGCGCAGGCATGCCTGCCCAATACCCCCGTGTGTCGGGTCAGCATGCTGACTACACAGCAGCCCAGCTCGTTCAGCTCCGTGATGGCGTTCGCAAGAACAGCGTTCAGATGAGCCAAGTGGCCGCCAAGATGAAAGACCGCGAAATCAAGGCCGTCGCCGACTACATCGCCGGTCTGCGTTGAACGCATGAATCCTGCGCCTTGGGGCTGGCCCCTGGGGTGGTGTGGTTTTTAGCGCCATCGTTTTGCTGAGTCACAATCGGGCAACCGGTGGTGAACTCCAACAGTCAAGGCCGGTTTTCCGGCCTTGGTCGTTTCTGGCTTGTGGCCAGCCTTGTTGATTTATTGGCTGCGCTTTGCGCACAGCCCACTTTGCACCATGACGACTGAAGCTTCCAGCACCGCATCTGAAAACGGCTCTTCCCGCAGGCAGTCCGTGCTGGAATTGCTCGCTTCGATGCGGTTTGCGATTGCCTTGCTGACCATCATCTGCATTGCATCGGTCATTGGCACGGTGCTCAAGCAAAACGAACCGGCCAGCAATTACGTCAACCAATTTGGCCCTTTTTGGGCCGAGGTGTTTGCCAGCTTGAAGCTGCACTCGGTGTACAGCGCCTGGTGGTTCTTGTTGATTCTGGCTTTTCTGGTGGTCAGTACCAGCCTGTGCATTGCCCGCAACACCCCGAAAATTCTGGCGGATCTGAAGTCCTACAAGGAAAACATCCGCGAGCAAAGCCTCAAGGCTTTTCACCACAAGGCCGAAGGCACACTGACCGAAACGCCCGAGGTCGCTGCGCATCGCTTGGGCCAGTTGCTGGCTACTGGCGGCTGGAAGGTGAAATTGCAATCGCGTGACAGCGCACAAGGCAAGGGCTGGATGATTGCCGCCAAAGCGGGTGCTGCCAACAAACTGGGCTACATCGCTGCCCACTCGGCCATCGTGCTGGTGTGTGTGGGGGGCTTGCTCGACGGCGACTTGATGGTGCGTGCCCAGATGTGGTTTGGCGGCAAAGCCGTCTACAACGGTGGTGGCTTGATCGCGGATGTGCCTGAGCAGCACCGCTTGTCCGAGCGCAATCCGGCCTTTCGGGGCAACCTGATGGTGGCAGAGAACACCGCTTCAAGTACCGCCATCTTGAGTCAGTCCGATGGCATTTTGCTGCAAGAGTTACCTTTTTCCGTGGAACTCAAGAAGTTCATTGTCGAGTATTACTCGACGGGCATGCCCAAGCTGTTTGCCAGCGACATCGTGATCCACGACAAGGCCACTGGTGCCAAGCAGGACGCTCGGGTGGAGGTCAACCACCCCGCCAGCTACAAAGGCATTGAGATTTACCAGTCCAGCTTTGACGATGGCGGCTCGACCGTGAAATTGCAGGCAGTGCCCATGTCGGCGGCGACGGTGCCTTTTGAGGTGGAGGGCGTCATTGGCAGCAGCACCGATTTGAGCAATGGCAAAGACAAGCTTCGCCTGGAGTTCACCGGTCTGCGTGTGATCAACGTGGAGAACATGGCGGGTGCGACAGCCCAGGGCGTTGATGTGCGCAAGGTGGACTTGCGCAGCGCCATTGATCAGCGCATGGGGGCCGGGCACAAGACCACGGAAACCAAAGAACTGCGCAACGTGGGCCCCAGCGTGAGCTACAAACTGCGGGATGCCGCCGGGCAAGCCCGTGAATACAACAACTACATGGCCCCAGTGGATACGGGCGACGGTGTTCCCGTCTTCTTGCTGGGCATGCGCGAGAACCCGGGCGAGCCGTACCGCTATTTGCGTCCGCCTGCCGATGAGAATGGCGAGCTGACCGGGTTCATCCGCCTGCGTGCAGCGCTGGCCGATCCTGCCTTGCGTGAGCGTGCTGTGCAGCGTTATGCCCGTCAGGTGGTGGACCCTCAGCGGCCGGACTTGAGCCGCCAGTTGGCCGATTCGGCCGCACGGGCCCTGGGCTTGTTTGCCGGCCTTGAAAAAGTCAAAGGCCAGCAGGTGGCAGGCTTGCAGGCTTTGTCTGATTTTCTGGAAACGAATGTGCCCGAAGCCGAGCGTGCTCGCGCAGGCGAGATGTTTGTGCGGATCTTGAACGGCGCTTTGCTGGAGTTGGACAGGGTGGCCCGTGAACAGGCCAGGGTCAAACCCCTGCCAGCCGACAAGCTGCAGGGTTTCATGGCCCAGTCGGTGCTTGCACTGAGCGATGCGCCGTTTTATCCGGCTCCGATGACCTTCATGCTTAAGGACTTCAAGCAGGTGCAGGCCAGCGTCTTCCAGGTGGCCAGAGCCCCCGGTAAAAACGTGGTTTATCTGGGTTGCTTGTTCCTGATTCTGGGCGTTTTTGCGATGCTCTATGTGCGTGAGCGCCGCTTGTGGGTCTGGTTGTCGCCGCAGGGCGATGGTGCGCGAGCCCAGCTGGCCTTGTCGGCCAACCGCCAGACCTTGGACCTTGACCGTGAATTTGACCAATTGGCCGCCCGTTTGCTGGGCCGTCCCGAGAACACCAAATGACTTCCAGTGTGACTTTGAATCCGGGTTATTTCTCCCGCCGCAGTTTGGCGGATTGGGGCTTTGCCCTGTTGGCCGTGTTGGGCATGGCGTGGGCGTTTGCCCGCTACAACCAGGCCATGGACGTGTATGAACAGGGCATCCTGGTGGCCAGCGTGCCAGCCGCAGTGGCTTTGGCGTGGTTCTGGCGATCCACGCGGACACTGATGTTGGCGGTAGCGGTGTTCTCCCTGCTGGCCATTTATTCCTACCAAGGCGATCTGGCCCGTGCCGAGCAGGTGTTCTGGCTCAAGTATTTTCTGTCCAGTCAATCGGCCATCTTGTGGATGAGCATGGTGTTTTTCATCAGCACCGTGTTTTATTGGCTGGGCATGTTCGCCGGTGGCCAGGGACAGACGATGGAAGCGCTGGGTTCGCGCATGGCCTGGGTGGGGGTGGCGCTGGCCTTGATCGGCACCATGGTGCGCTGGTATGAGAGCTATTTGCTGGGCCCCGACATCGGCCATATCCCGGTGAGCAATCTGTACGAAGTCTTCGTCATGTTCTGCTGGATGACAACCGGCTTTTATCTCTATTACGAAGACCATTACCAGACCCGCGCCCTGGGCGCATTTGTCATGCTGGTGGTCAGCGCGGCGGTGGGCTTTTTGCTCTGGTACACCCTGGTGCGTGAGGCGCATGCCATCCAGCCTTTGGTGCCCGCCCTCAAAAGCTGGTGGATGAAGCTGCATGTGCCGGCCAACTTCATTGGTTATGGCACGTTTGCCTTGGCGGCCATGGTGGCCTTTGCCTACCTGATCAAACAACAAGCGGCCGAGACGCGTTGGCACAAGCTGACCCCCATCTGGTTGCTGGGCGTGGCCTTGTGCTTTGTGCCGATTGCATTCAGAGCGCGTACGGTTGCAGAAGCCGGTGGCAGTTATTGGCTTGGTTATGCCGCCGTGTCGGTGCTGATCACGGCGGGCATTTTGTGGGGGCGTCGCCGCATTGCCGAAAAATTGCCCGCACTCGATGTGCTCGACGATGTGATGTACAAGTCCATCGCGGTCGGTTTTGCATTTTTCACCATCGCCACCGTTCTGGGTGCTTTGTGGGCGGCTGAAGCCTGGGGCGGTTATTGGAGCTGGGACCCCAAAGAGACCTGGGCCTTGATCGTCTGGCTGAACTACGCGGCCTGGCTGCACATGCGCCTGATGAAAGGCTTGCGGGGCACGGTGGCGGCCTGGTGGGCACTTGCAGGTCTGGCGGTCACCACCTTCGCTTTCCTGGGGGTGAACATGTTCCTGAGCGGTTTGCACAGCTACGGCACGCTCTGAGCGCAGCAGGGTTGCACCATGACAAAAGGCCCTGCAAGGGCCTTTTGTCATGGTGTGCGGCAAATCTTCAGGCTGGTGTCGCGGACAACTGTTTCACACCGTCTTCAATGGCTTGCAGCAATTGCTGGGTGTTGAACGGTTTCCACAGGAACGCAATGGGGGTTGATGCTTGAACTGCCGTGGTTTCATGGGGTTGGCATTCACCGCTCATGAAAATGACCGGGTATTTTTCGCCTTGGGCCAGCAAACGGCCGTGCAGTTCCAGGCCCGTCATGCCCGGCATGCGCACGTCCAGAATGAGCAATCGGGGTTCAAGTGTTCGCTCTTCAGACAGAAAGGCTTCTGCACTTTCGTAGGTGTGGACCGTGAATCCGTTGGCTTTGAGTACCAAACCCAGCATTCTGCGAATGTCCGGGCTGTCGTCCACGACATCAATGATGGGCTGTGGTGTCATGGCTTAAATTGGTAAAAACAACAAAATCAAATTCTAAATCGATTTGTCGTCTGCTGCGGTGCGCAGCCAAATTTGCAACAAGGCGCCAGGGTCTTGACCATCGGGTTGGTTGTCCATCTGGGCGTGCCCTCCCCACATGCGGACCATGCTCTGGGTCAGCATCAGACCCAAGCCCATGCCGTGGGGTTTGGTGCTCTGGATCGGGGCACTGAGCTGCGACAGCACATCGGCGCTGAATCCGGGGCCGTTGTCGGCGATTTCCAGCACAACCCATGTCTCCTGTGCTTTGATCTGGGTGTACTGCTGAATCTGGACGCAGGGCTGCGCTTTGGGGTGATCCTGAAGGGCATCCAGTGCATTGCCCACCGCATTGAACACGATGCGTTGCAGCATGACCGCATTGGCCATGACCCGGACTTGCTCGGGCAAGCGGGACGTGTAGCGCAGTGAAATGCTGCGCTGCAGGGCTTCTCCCTGGAGGATGGGCAGGATGGGTTGCAAAGCCATGTGGGGATCGATGGCCGACACATGGTCCTGACCGCGTCCCATCAGTTGGCGCAAGTGGCTGACCATTTCCCCGGCTTTGGTCGACAGCCGCTGCAACTCATCGATGTTGTGCAGCAAATGGTCTGCCGTTTGATCAGGGGTTGCCTGACTTCGTAAGTCGTACAAACCAAATTCCAGGGCTTGCAAGGGCTGGCTGATGTCATGCACCAGCATGGCCGAAAAAGAAGACAAACTGCTGATGGCCGACACCCGGGCATTGAGCATCATCAGTTGATCGCGCTCCTTGATCAATTGTTGGGATTCTTCGGCCAACATTTCTGCTGCGAGTTGTTTGGCCTCGACCTCGCGGGTTTTGATGCGCAACTTTTCCAGCACATAGCCCCAATACCCGAATGAAATCAGAATCATGGCCAATATGGTGCTCAGCACCAGGTAGTTGCTGTTCCAGGTGAAGGCTGCGACTTGGATGTTTTGAGGGGGTGCACCACTGAGTAAGACGACCAGTCGCAATAGATGGCCAGACATCAGCAGGAGCAGGGCGGTACTGATCAGCAGCAAACTGCGTACACGATGTTGGCGAATCAGCCGCAAGGTCAGCCAGATGCCCGTCGCACTGAACAGCACGAACACAGTGGAGACACTCATCAGTCCCAACGTTGCGTAGTGGCCTTGCAGCGTGACCACACTGAAATAGGTCAGACCCACCAGGCCGCAGATGGCCAACAGCCAAGGGCTTCGACGCGAGGGGGCAAGGTCTCTGGCCAAAGCTTCCAGCATGAGTAAAACAGCCAGCAAATAAAAAGTTGCCAGCAAAATGGAACGGCTGTCGTTCTGGGTCAACGTGTTGAGCGCAGACAGCGAAAACCCCACGCTGTAGAACACCACACCCGCGAGCCAGATGCGGGCGTTTGCATTCCGGTAGCCAGCCAGCATCGCCCATGTTCCGAAAGGCAACACAGTGTGCAGGGCAATCACAACCAAGGCCAATAACTCGTGGGCGGGATGCATCGACAATGTTTGCAGAAGTGGTGCGGCATGCACGTGTTGACGAATGTCGTCACAATGCATGAATTCTTGATTTTCAAATGAAAGTTCTCATGGTTATTTTTTCAAAAAACAATGGGTTTAATCATCCTCTTGCTCATGAAATCACCAGCCACAGAGCATACCTTTCTCGTCGGGATGTCATGCGAAACATGGCTGCCAGTGCTGCGGGTCTGGGGCTTTCCGCTTGGGCTTCGCGCGAGGCCCTGGCGCAAACCACGCGCCCTGGTGTGCTGCCTGCGCTGAACTTTGCAACGTCTTCTGTGTCGGGTGCAGTTGTGATGGACAAGCCCACGCCCTACAAGGACGCCAGCGGCTACAACAACTTTTATGAATTCGGCACCGACAAGTCGGACCCCGCACGAAAGGCGCACACACTCAAAACCGATCCCTGGAGCATCGAGATCGAAGGTCTGGTGAAAAAGCCGGGGCGCTACCACCTTGAAGACCTCATGAAATGGGCCGCCATGGAGGAACGCATTTACCGTTTGCGTTGCGTGGAAGGGTGGTCCATGGTGATCCCCTGGGTGGGCTATTCGCTGGCCGATTTGATCCGCCGGGTCGAGCCGCAGCCCGGAGCCAAATTTGTGGAGTTTGTGACCCAGGCCGACGAAAAAACCATGCCCGGTGTGCGCTCGGGTGTGCTGGACTGGCCCTATGTAGAGGGCTTGCGCATGGATGAAGCCATGCACCCTTTGAGCTTGTTGGCTTTTGGCATGTACGGTGAAATCTTGCCCAAGCAAAACGGTGCCCCCGTGCGTTTGGTGGTGCCCTGGAAATACGGCTTCAAGAGCGCCAAGAGCTTGGTCAAGATCCGTTTTGTCGACAAACAGCCGGTGTCCTCGTGGACCAAGGCGGCGCAGCAGGAGTACGGGTTTTATTCCAACGTGAACCCCTTGGTGGACCACCCTCGCTGGAGTCAGGCCACAGAGCGGCGCATTGGTGAAGACGGCCTGCTTGCCAAAAAGCGCAAGACGCTGATGTTCAATGGCTATGAAGCCCAGGTGGGTCAGTTGTACGCCGGCATGGATTTGAAGAAATTTTTCTGATGGCGCGCCGCCCATTCTTGCTCACGCGCCAGGCATGGTGGTTGGTCTTGTTCTTGGGCCTCTTGCCTTTGCTGCACCTGATGTGGTTGACCTGGCAGGAGGGCTTGGGCGCCAACCCGGCCGAATACCTGATCCGCGCCACGGGCGATTGGACCTTGCGCGGCTTGTGCCTGGGCTTGGCCATTACGCCTTTGCGTGTGCAGTGCCACTGGCCTGAGTTGGCACGCTTTCGCCGCATGCTGGGCCTGTTGACCTACTTGTATGCCTGCTTGCATTTAACGTGTTATGCCCTGTTTGACATGGGTCTGGATGCGCAAGAGATCGCTGTGGATGTGCTCAAGCGGCCCTTCATTTGGGTGGGTGTGAGTGCCTGGTTGCTGCTGAGCGTGATGGCAGCCACTTCTTTCAACCGTGCCGTGCGCTGGTTGGGTGGTGCACGTTGGCGGGCTTTGCACCGTGTCGTCTACGGCGTGGCGGTGTTGGCGATCTTGCACTTTTGGTGGATGCGCGCGGCCAAAAGCAATTTCAACGAGGTGTGGGTGTACGCGCTGGTCTTGGCCAGTTTGCTGGGCTGGCGAGTGCACCGTGGTTTGTTTCAGCGCAGTCGACCCCGTCCGCGCTGAACCACATCAAGGTCTGCGGCTGCGAGCACGCCAGGCATCAAGGCGGCTGCGCGGTCCTTGGTGGCCCAAATACATGGGGGCAATGCCTGCCGCGCTGCAGGCTTGTATGCCCAGTTCTGACAAGCCCGGGTATTGGCCCGATGCGGTGTTGTCCACTTTCATCGAGGCCAGATTGTCCCGGCTCATCAGGGGTTCGCCCGGGGCCAGCTCCATCAGCCAGGCCTGCACCCCACCGATCCAGTGTGGCAAAGGCAGCACGGGACGGCCTTGGCCACCACATACACCTGCCCACTGTCCTGATTTTTTGACCAGCTCGCCCAAGGTCAGCACATCGGGGCCTGCCAGTTCGTAGGTCTGCCCCGAGGTGTGCCGGTCCTGCAGGCAGCGTACCACTGCCCGCGCCACATCACCGACCCACACGGGCTGAAAGCGCGTGGCAGATCCCGCCAGCGGCATGAATGGCGCGACTTTTTGCAAGTCGGCAAACAGGTTCAGGAATTGGTCTTCTGCACCAAAAATCACGCTGGGGCGCAAGATCGTCAGCGCCAGTCCAGCCTGACGCAAGACCGCTTCGCCTTGTGCTTTGCTGCGCTGGTACATCGACGGCCCTTGTGCATCGGCCCCCAGTGCGCTGATGTGCACCAGTCGACGCACGCCTGCTTGCTGCATGGACAGCGCAATGCGCTCGGGCAAGCGCACATGCACCTGCTCAAACCGCTGTTCATCACCATGCAGCACGGCCACCAGATTGACCACGGCATCGTGTCCGGGCATCAGTCGGGCCAAATCGGCGTCCTGATGAACCGAAGCCTGGACCACCGTCAGGCCGGGCAAACTCTGGATGGCGGCGGCCTTCTCGGCGCGGCGCGTGGGGACGGTGATGCGCCAGCCCAAACGCGCCAGCTGCTCGCACACCTGACGGCCGACAAAGCCGGTGCCCCCCAGAACCAGAATGCGCGGTGTCATGGTTTCAGACTTTCGTCTGTGTGGGTTGTGCCAGCCACTGCGTGGCCAGCTCCACCCAATACGTGCCGCCCAGGGGGATCAGCTCGTCGTTGAAGTCGTAGCTGGGGTTGTGCAAGGTGCAGGGGCCGCCGCCATGCCCCATCTCGCGGTGAGCGCCATCGCCGTTGGAGATGAACACATAAGCCCCGGGCTTGGCCTGCAGCATGTACGAAAAATCTTCCGCCCCCATGGTGGGCTCTTGCACCAGCACGTTGGACTCGCCCACGATGCTGTTCATGACGCGGCGAGCAAAGATGGCCTCGGCCTCGCTGTTGATGGTGGGCGGGTAATTGCGGTCGAACTCGAAGTCGCAGCGGGCCTCAAAGGCCGTGCAAATGGATTCGGCGACCTGACGCATGCGCGATTCGATCAGGTCAAGCACTTCGACGCTGAAAGTCCGCACCGTACCTTGCAGTTCGCAAAAATCGGGCACCACATTGGTGGCTTCTCCGGCGTGGATCATGGTGACCGAAATCACGCCCGCATCGACCGGCTTTTTGTTGCGCGTGATGATGGTCTGGAACGCTTGCACCATCTGGCAGGCAATCGGCACCGGGTCGATGCCGTTGTGGGGCAGCGCCGCGTGGCTGCCCTTGCCACGGATGGTGATCTTGAATTCGTTGCTGGACGCCATGACGGGGCCGGGACTCACTGCAAAGGTGCCCACTTCGGCGCCTGGCCAGTTGTGCATGCCAAAAACAGCCTGCATCGGAAACTTCTCAAACAGGCCGTCTTTGATCATTTCCTGTGCGCCACCGCCGCCTTCTTCGGCGGGCTGAAAAATCAGGTACACGGTGCCGTCAAAGTCGCGGTGCTTGGCCAAGTGTTTGGCCGCCGCCAGCAGCATGGCGGTGTGACCGTCGTGCCCGCAAGCGTGCATCTTGCCGTGGTGTTTGCTGGCATGGGCGAAGGTGTTGAATTCCTGCATGGGCAGTGCATCCATGTCGGCGCGCAGGCCAATGCCGCGCCCGCAAGCGCCGCCATCACGCCCGTGCACGATGCCCACCACGCCGGTGGTGCCCATGCCGCGGTGCACGGGGATGCCCCAATCAATCAGTTGTTGGGCGACCACATCGGCGGTTCGCACTTCTTCAAAGCACAGCTCGGGGTGTGCATGGATGTCTTTTCGGATGGCCGCGATGCCAGCTGCATCGTTCAGGATGGCGTCAATGATCTTCATGGCGACAGTCTAGCGACACTTGATGCCCCCTGCCATCACCCCTGCGTCTTTGGGGGACATGAGGCTTTGTTTTCGGGTCGCTTGCGTCACAATCCATGACCCGCTGACAGCATCTGCTTGAACACCCATGACTTCCGCTATGGCCTCTTCTTCAAAGGTCGTGCGAGGCGCTTGCCCGCATGACTGCCCCGACACCTGCGCCTTGTTGACCACGGTGGAGAACGGACGGGCTGTGCGCGTTCAGGGCAATCCAGAGCATGCCCCGACCGATGGCGTCTTGTGTACCAAGGTCTCGCGCTATGCCGAGCGCACCTACCACTCCGAGCGGGTATTGCAGCCTTTGCGGCGCACGGGCCCCAAGGGCTCGGGACAGTTTGAGCCTGTGAGCTGGGACGCGGCGCTGGACGAGATCGCCAGCCGCCTGAAAACCATCGCTGCGCGTGACCCGCAAGCCATCTTGCCCTACAGCTATGCGGGCACCATGGGGCTGGTGCAAAGCGAGTCGATCGCGGCGCGGTTTTTTCACCAGCTGGGGGCCTCCCTGCTGGACCGCACGATTTGTGCATCGGCCGGAGCCGAGGGCTTGACGCAGACCCTGGGCAACAAGGTGGGCATGCCGGTGCGCATGTTTGCCGAGTCCAAACTGATCGTGATTTGGGGCAGCAATTCGGTGGGCAGTAATTTGCATTTCTGGCGCATTGCCCAAGAAGCCAAGCGGCTCGGGGCCAAGCTGGTGTGCATCGACCCGCGCAAGAGCGAGACGGCCGACAAGTGTCACGAACACCTGGCGATCCGGCCCGGCACCGATGCGGCGCTGGCCCTGGCCCTGATGCACGAGTTGATCGTCAACGACTGGCTCGACCAGGACTACATTGACCGTTACACCCTGGGCTGGGACGGCTTGCGTGAGCGGGCTCTGCAGTGGCCCGTGGACCGCGCGGCCGAGGTGTGCGGGGTGCCCGCTGGGCAGATTCGCCAACTGGCGCATGACTGGGGCACCACACCAGCGGCGGCGATTCGTCTGAACTACGGCATGCAGCGGGTGCGCGGCGGCGGCAATGCCGTGCGGGCCGTGGCTTGCCTGCCCGCGCTCACGGGGGCCTGGCGGCATCGAGGCGGCGGCTTGCTCATGAGCAGCTCGGGGCATTTCCCGGTGCGCCGTGCCGCGTTGCAGCGCCCGGATTTATTGGGCGATCGTCGCCCACGCACGATCAACATGTCCACCATCGGTGACGATTTGCTGCGCGTATCGTCGCCCGACTTTGGTCCGCAGATCGAAGCCTTGATCGTCAACAACAGCAACCCGGTGGCGGTCGCCCCCGAGTCGGGCAAGGTGGTGCAGGGCTTTGGCCGCGCGGACCTTTTTACCGTGGTGCTGGAGCATTTTCAGACCGACACGGCTGACTATGCTGACTTCATCTTGCCCGCCACCACGCAGCTGGAGCATTGGGACATCCACACCAGCTATGGCCACACCGATGTCTTGCTCAACCGGCCGGCCATTGCGCCGGTGGGGCAGGCGCGGACCAACACCGACATCTTCAGGGCTTTGGCCCAGCGCATGGGGTTTGAGGACCCGTGTTTCAGTGAAAGTGACGAAAGCCTGTGCCGCAGTGCCATCGGCGATGCGGATGACTTCGAGCAGTTGCTGGTGCATGGCTTTGCGTCCTTGCCTGTGCCGGATGTGCCTTTTGCAG
>JACCDU010556344.1_pt1 | contig 11724 bp, 10 predicted proteins | sample 7446081 | NCBI WGS metagenome assembly JACCDU01 (sample SAMN15323447, study PRJNA562643) | freshwater metagenome | isolation source: river surface water | place: USA:Blue River Watershed | collected 2017-08-17 | reverse complement strand
TATGGCAGCGGCGTGGACACGGTGGTGCCCACCGGCAACGGCCGCCGGCATGTGCTGCACCTGCTGCACAGCCTGGAGAACCGGCCGGCCGCCCGCGAGTCCGGCGCGACGAAGCTGCGCGACCTGCTCGACGCCGCCGCCTCCCTGGTCAAGCGCCGGTCCACGATCTTCGTGGTCTCGGACTTCATCAGCGAGCCCGGCTGGGAGCGCTCGCTGGGCCTGCTGGCGCAGCGCCACGAGGTCGTGGCCGTGCGCGTGCTCGACCCGCTGGAGCTGCAGCTGCCCGACCTGGGCCTGCTGACCCTGCGCGACGCCGAGACCGGCGAGCAGCTGCTGGTGGACACCCACGACGCCGCCTTCCGCAAGCGCTTCGCCCGCATCGCCGCCCAACGCGAGGCGGAGTTGCGCGACGGCCTGGCGCGGGCCGGCGTCGACACCCTGGAACTGGCCACCGACGGCGACCTGGTGGACACGCTGGTGCGCTTTGCCGACCTGCGCCGGCAGCGCGCGCGGCTGTCCTCGGGCAGCCTGCCCGCCCACCTGCGGCCCACGGCCTCGGCACGGGCGGCATGAACCGCCCGGCCCCCTACGGAGACACGCGATGACTTTCCTGTGGCCCCACCAACTCTGGCTGCTGCTGGCGCTGCCGCTGCTGGTGTTCCTCTACGCCTACCTGCTGCGGCGCAAGCGCAAGATGGCCGTGCGCTACGCGTCCCTGGCGATCGTCAAGGAAGCCATGGGCAAGGGCCCGGGCTGGCGCCGCCACGTCCCGCCCGCGCTGTTCCTGCTGGCCCTGGCGGCCATGCTGCTGGCCGCGGCGCGGCCGGTGGCGACGCTCACCCTGCCCTCCACCCAGCAGACCATCATCCTGGCCATGGACGTGTCCGGCAGCATGCGCGCCACCGACGTGCAGCCCAACCGGCTGGTGGCGGCGCAGAACGCGGCCAAGGCCTTCCTCACCGAGCTGCCGCGCCACGTGAAGGTGGGCATCGTGGCCTTCGCCGGCTCGGCCCAGGTGGCGCAGCTGCCCACCGTCAACCGCGAGGACCTGGTCACGGCCATCGACCGCTTCCAGATGCAGCGGGCCACGGCGACGGGCAACGCCATCGTGATGTCGCTGGCCACGCTGTTCCCCGACGACGGCCACATCGACCTGCAGCTGATGCAGAACGGCCGCGACCGCATGCGGGGCATGGCCATCGACGCCGAGAAGAAGGAGAAGAAGGAGTTCACCCCGGCGCCGCCCGGCTCCTACAGCTCGGCGGCCATCATCATGCTCACTGACGGCCAGCGCACCACGGGCGTGGACCCGCTGGAGGCGGCCAAGATGGCGGCCGAGCGCGGCGTGCGCGTCTACACCGTGGGCATCGGCACGGTGGACGGCGAGACCATCGGCTTCGAGGGCTGGTCCATGCGCGTGCGGCTGGACGAGGAAACGCTCAAGCAGATCGCCAACCGCACGGCGGCCGACTACTTCTACGCCGGCACCGCGCAGGACCTGAAGAAGGTCTACGAAACCCTCAGCACCCGGCTGACGGTGGAGAAGAAGGAGACCGAGGTCTCGGGCCTGTTCGCGCTGGCCGCGGCGATCCTGGCGGTGCTGTCCGCCGGGTTGTCCGTGCTGTGGTTCAACCGGATCCTGTAGCGCGTTCCGGCGGCTGCGCAGCACCGGCACGGGCCAGGGCACCGGCTGTCAGGCGAGCCGGCCCGCCACCAGCCGCAGCTGCCGGCCGCAGCGCGCGGCCAGCGACTCGTCATGCGTCACCAGCACGAAACCCGTGCCGCGCTCGTGCGCCAGCTGTAGCATCAGGTCGAACACCGCATCCGCGGTGCCGCGGTCCAGGTTGCCGGTGGGCTCGTCGGCCAGCACGCAGGCGGGCTGCGTGACCAGGGCACGGGCGATGGCCACGCGCTGTCGCTCGCCACCCGACAGCTCGGACGGGCGATGCGCCAGCCGGGCGCCCAGGCCCACGGCTTCCAGCGTCTCGCGGGCCCGCGCATGGCAGGACTCGACCGGCTCGCGCCGGATCCGCAGCGGCATGGCCACGTTGTCCAGCGCGCTGAACTCGGGCAGCAGGTGGTGGAACTGGTAGATGAAGCCCAGGTGCTGGTTGCGCAGCCGCCCCTGCTGCGTGGCGCCCAGGCGCGAGAGCTCCCGCCCCATCAGGCGGACCGTGCCCTGCGTGGGCGCGTCCAGCCCGCCCAGCAGATGCAGCAGCGTGCTCTTGCCCGAGCCGGAGGCGCCGACGATGGCCACCGTCTCGCCGGCCTCCACCTGCAGGTCGATGCCGCGCAGCACCGGCACGTCCAGCCCGCCCTCGGTGAAGCGCTTGGACAGGCCCTGGGCCTGGAGGACGACGCCGTTGAAGGCGGTCGTGGTCCGGTCACTCATAGCGCAGCGCCTCCGCCGGGTTCACGCGGCTGGCGCGCCAGCTGGGATACAGCGTGGCCAGGAAGGCCAGCACCAGGGAGATGATCGCGATGGGCACGATGTCGGCGGACTGCGGGTCGCTGGGCATCCGGCTGATCAGGTAGATGTCGCGGGGCAGGAAGCTGGCATTGAGCGCGCGCTCCAGCGCCGGGACGAGGACGTCGATGTTCAGCGCCACGCCCAGCCCCAGCAGCAGGCCGGCCAGGGTACCGACCACGCCCACGGTGGCCCCCTGCACGACGAAGATGCCCATGATGCTGCCCGGGCTGGCGCCCAGGGTGCGCAAGATGGCGATGTCGGCGCGCTTGTCGGTGACGGTCATCACCAGTGTGCTCACGAGGTTGAAGGCCGCCACCGCCACGATCAGCGTGAGGATGATGAACATCATGCGCTTTTCCAGCTGCACGGCGGCGAACCAGGTGCGGTTCTGGCGCGTCCAGTCGCGGATGACGACCGGGTCGCTGAAGGTGGTCGCCAGGTCGGCCGCCACGGCGCGGGCACGGTGCAGGTCCTGCAGCTTCAGCCGCAGGCCGGTGGGCCCTTCCAGGCGGAACAGGCGCTGCGCATCATCCAGGTGGACCAGCACCAGGCCGCTGTCGTACTCGTAGTGGCCGGAATCGAAGGTGCCCACCACCTTCATCTGCTTGAGGCGCGGCACCACGCCGGCCGGCGTCACCTGCCCGCTGGGGGCGATGAGCGTGACGGGGTCGCCCTCGCGCACGCCCAGCTGGCGCGCCAGCTCGCCGCCCAGCACCACGCCGAACTCGCCGGGCACCAGCCGCTGGAGGGCGCCGCCCTTCAGCGACTGCGCCAGCTCGGTGATCTGCGGCTCCAGCGCCGGGTCGATGCCGCGCACCAGGGTGCCGCGCATGTCCTCGCCCAGCGCCAGCAGGGCCTGCGCCGCGACGAAGGGGGCGGCCGCCACCACCTCGGGATGGCGCCTGGCCTCGGCCAGGGTGCGCGCCGGGTCCGGCAGCACGCCGCCGGCCGGCCCGTAGACCTCGATGTGCGAGACCACGCCCAGCATCCGGTCACGCACCTCCTTCTGGAAGCCGTTCATCACCGACAGCACGATGATCAGCGCGCCCACGCCCAGGGCGATGCCCAGCATGGACACGCCCGAGATGAAGGAGATGAAGCCGTTGCGGCGGGTGGCCCGGCCGGCACGGGTGTAGCGCCAGCCCAGGAGGAGTTCGTACGGAAGTCGCATGCCGGAAGGGAAGGTCCCCGCTGGATTGATTTACTGTTGGGCCTGATTGTGGCATCCGGGACAATAGCGCCCATGTCGGACGCTATCCACTTGCTCATCCCCTTCGCCATGGCCACCGGCCCCGGCTGTGCCCAGGCGGTGCGGGACCTGCGCCTGCCCGAGCTGCGCAAGCTGCTGGCCCGGCTGGACGAGGGCGCGTTGGACGCCGGCGCCACCAGCCTCCTGTCCCTGCCGCACGAGCGGGCCCTGGCGCGCGCGATCGGCCTGCCGGCCGGGGACGGCCTGGTGCCCTGGGCGGCCTGGGAGCGCCAGCTGGCGCACCAGGACGCGGGCACCATGCCCTGGGCCTGGCTCACCCCCTGCCACTGGGAAGTGGGCATGGACCATGTGCGCATGCATGCGCCGGCCCACCTGCGGCTGTCCCCGGACCACTCGCGCGCCATGTTCGACGCCATGCGCCCGTACTTCGAGGAGGACGGCATCGCCCTGACCTGGGAGGCACCGGACCGCTGGCTGGCCCAGGGCGAGGTGTTCCTAGACCTGCCCTGCGCCAGCCTGGACCGCGTGGTCGGCCGCCTGGTGGACGACTGGCTGCCCCGGCGGTCCGCCACCGGCACCCTGCAGCGCCTGCAGCAGGAGATGCAGATGCTGCTGTACACCCACCCGGCCAACGCCGAGCGCGAGCAGGCGGGCCTCAAGCCCGTGAACTCCTTCTGGGTCAGCGGCGCGGGCGCCCTGCCGGACCCCCCGCCCACCCGCCTGCCCCCTGGCCTGAAGGTGGAGGAACGCCTGCGCCAGTGCGCCCTGGACGGCGACTGGACCGCCTGGGCCGCCGTGTGGCGACAGGTCGACGCGCAGGAGCTGCCGCGCCTGCTGGCCGCCCTGGACCAGGGCCGCCCCGTCACCCTGACCCTGTGCGGTGAACGCAGCGCCCGTTCCTGGGTCCATTCCCATTCGGGCTGGTGGCGCCGCGCCGCCAGCCTGCTGCGCGCGCCCTCGGTGGCGAACGCGCTCGAAGCCTTATGAAGATCATCGAGAGAGACATTCCCCCGCGCGCCGCCTGGACCCTGGAACAGGCCGGCGTGCACCCCCTGCTGGCGCGGCTGTTCGCCGCCCGCGGCGTGAGCGCCAAGGACGAACTGGACGACGGGCTGGCGCGGCTGCTGCCGCCCACGGGCCTCAAGGGTGCGCAGGCAGCGGCGCGGCTGCTGGCCGATGCCATCGCCGCGGACAAGCGCGTCTGCATCGTGGCCGACTACGACTGCGACGGCGCCACCGCCTGCGCCACGGCCGTGCGCGGCCTGCGGCTGCTGGGCGCAAAGCAGGTGGAGTACCTGGTGCCGGACCGGGTGGTCGACGGCTACGGCCTGACGCCGCCCATCGCCCAGCGCGTGGCCCAGCGCGGCGCGGACCTGCTGGTCACGGTGGACAACGGCATCGCCAGCGTGGAGGGCGTGGCCACGGCCAACGCCCTGGGCCTGCAGGTGCTGGTCACCGACCACCACCTGCCCGGGCCGCAGCTGCCCGATGCGGCGGTGATCGTGAATCCCAACCAGCCCGGCGACGACTTCGAGAGCAAGTCCATGGCCGGCGTGGGCGTGATGTTCTACGTGCTGCTGGCGCTGCGGGCGGAGTTGCGTGCACGGGGCACTTTTGATGCCGCCAGCCAACCCAAGCTCGATGCCTTGCTGCCCATCGTGGCCCTGGGCACCGTGGCCGACGTCGTCAGGCTGGACGCCAACAACCGCCGCCTCGTGGCGCAAGGGCTGCGCCGCATCCGCGCGGGCAGCATGCCGGCCGGCATCGCCGCCCTGTTCGAGGCTGCGGCCCGCAAGCCGCAGGCGGCCACCACCTTCGACTTTGGCTTCGCGCTGGGCCCGCGCATCAACGCGGCGGGCCGCCTGTCGGACATGACGCTGGGCATCGAGTGCCTGCTCACCGACGACCCCGCCCGCGCCACCGAACTGGCCCGCACGCTGGACGGCATCAACCGCGAGCGCCGCGAGATCGAGGGCGGCATGCGCGAGCAGGCCATGGAGGTGGCCCTGTCCCTGTTCGACGAGGGCGAGGAACCGCCGCCGGCCATCTGCGTGTTCGACCCCGACTTCCACGAGGGCGTGGTGGGCATCGTGGCCTCACGGATCAAGGACCGCATGCACCGGCCCACCTTCGTCTTCGCCGCCAGCGCGGCGCCGGGCAAGGAGCACGAGCTCAAGGGATCGGGTCGCTCCATCCCCGGCTTCCACCTGCGCGACGCGCTGGACCTGGTGGCCAAGCGGCACCCCGGCGTGCTGCTGAAGTTCGGCGGCCACGCCATGGCGGCGGGCTGCACGGTGGCCGAAGAGCATTTCGACACTTTCGAGCAGGCCCTCAACGCGGTGGCCGCCGAGTGGCTGGACGCCTCCACGCTGCAGCGCCGGCTGGAGACCGACGGTCCGCTGGCGCCTGAGTACCGCCGCGCCGACCTGGTGGACACCCTGCACCAGGAGGTGTGGGGCCAGGGCTTCGCGCCACCGGTGTTCAGCGAGGAGGTGGAGGTGGTCTCGCAGCGGCTGGTCGGAGAGAAGCACCTGTCGCTCAAGCTGCGCCACCAGGGCCAGCCGGTGGACGGCATCTGGTTCGGCCACACCGAGCCCCTGCCCCCGCGCGTGAAGCTGGCCTTCCGGCTGGACGCGGACGAATGGCAGGGGCAGCGGCGCGTGCGCTTCCTGGTGGAAGGCGCGGAGCTCTGAGGAGTGGCCGGCCCCGCACGGGTCGGCCCAGGGCTTCAGCGGCTGGCCGCGATGATGCCTCGGCTGCAGCTGGCGATGGTGGAGCCATCCACGTAGGTCAGGCAGTCGCCAAAGGCCAGCTGCTCGGCCTGGGACTGCACCCGGCGCGCCTGCGCCCGGTCCACCTGGTGGTCGCACACCAGCCAGAAGGCCAGGCCTTCGACGGCAACCAGGCTGAGGCCCAGCGTCCAGAACAGCGGGCGGGAAACGGGCCCGGGCGTGGGAATGTGCATGTCAAGCCTCCTGGCGATGCCGTGGCATCGTAGGAAGCCTGCACCCGGCGGCTTGTAGGAAAGGCGCCGCTTCGGCGTCAGGCCTTGGGCAGGGTAACGCCCGTCTGGCCCTGGTACTTGCCGCCGCGGTCCTTGTAGCTGGTCTCGCAGACCTCGTCGCTCTCGAAGAACAGCACCTGCGCGCAGCCCTCGCCGGCGTAGATCTTGGCGGGCAGCGGCGTGGTGTTGGAGAACTCCAGCGTCACGTAGCCTTCCCACTCGGGCTCGAACGGGGTCACGTTGACGATGATGCCGCAGCGGGCATAGGTGCTCTTGCCCAGGCACACGGTCAGCACGTTGCGCGGGATGCGGAAGTATTCGACAGTGCGCGCCAGCGCGAAGCTGTTGGGGGGAATGATGCAGTGGTCGCCATGGAAGTCCACGAAGCTCTTCTCGTCGAAGTTCTTCGGGTCCACCACCGTGCTGTGGATGTTGGTGAAGACCTTGAACTCGGGCGCGCAGCGGATGTCGTAGCCATAGCTCGACGTGCCATAGCTGATGATGCGCTGGCCGTCGACCTGGCGCACCTGGCCGGGCTCGTACGGCTCGATCATGCCGTGCTGTTCGGCCATGCGCCGGATCCACTTGTCGCTCTTGATGCTCATGCTGCTCTCCTGGAGCGATTGTAGGGGTGCGGCCAATCCCCCCTCGGCGGGCGTCAGGTGCCGGCGATGTGAGTGCGTGCTATCGCCCGGTCGTCCCCCAGCACGATCAGCGCGAACAGGCGCTCGTCCAGGGTCGACGCCTGGGCCGTCTTGCGCGCCAGCAGGGGCGTGGCCTGGGGGTCGATCACCACGAAATCGGCCTCGCACCCCGGCTGCAGGTTGCCGATGGTGCCCTCCAGGCCCAGCGCGCGCGCGGCGCCGGCCGTGTGCTGCCACCACAGCTGCGAGGGCTTGAGCGACAGGCCGGGCTTGGTCTGGCCCTCGCGGCCCACGTAATAGGCCGCCAGCATGGTGTGGAACGGCGAGAAGCTGGTGCCGCCACCCACGTCGCTGGCCAGGCCGTAGCGGTAACCCACGCGGTCGGCGCCTTCGTAGTCGAAGAAGCCGCTGCCCAGGAACAGGTTGCTGGTGGGGCTGATGGCGGCGGCGGCGCCGGTGTCGCGCATGAGGGCGCGGTCCGCGTCGTCGAAGTGGATGCAGTGGGCGTAGATGGCGCGTTCGCGCATCAGGCCGAACTCGTCGTAGACGGACAAGTAGCTGCGCGCTGCGGGGTGCAGCTGCTTCACCCAGGCGATCTCGTCCTTGTTCTCCGCCACGTGCGACTGGATCCAGACCTGCGGGTACTTCGCAGCCAGTTCGCCCATGCCACGCATCTGCGCGTCGCTGCAGCTGGGGACGAAGCGCGGCGTGATGGCATAGCCCAGGCGGCCCTGGCCGTGCCAGCGGCGGATCAGGTCCTCGCAGTCGATGAGGGACTGCTCGGTCTCGTCGCGCACGCCGTCGGGCGAGTGGCGGTCCTGCATGGACTTGCCCGCGATCAGCCGCAGGCCCCGGGCCTGCGCCTCGGTCATGAGGGCATCCACGCTGGCCGGGTGCGAAGTGCAGAAGGTCAGCGCGGTGGTCACGCCGTTGCGCGCCAGCTCGTCGAGGAAGAAGCGGGCCACCTCGTCGGCATAGGCGCGGTCGGTGAAGCGCGACTCGTGCGGGAAGGTGTAGTTTTCCAGCCAGGGCAGCAGCCCGTCGGCGGGCGAGCCGATCACGTCGGTCTGCGGGTAGTGGATGTGGAGGTCCACGAAGCCCGGGGCGATCAGCTTGCCGGGCAGGTGCTCCACGGCGACGCCGGGGAAGTTGGCCGCCAGGGCCTGGTACGGCCCTGCCGCCCGCACCACCTGCCCGCCCTGGGCGTCGGGGCCGACCACGAGCAACCCGTCCTCGTCGTGGACGGCACGGCCGTCATCGTCGAAGCGCAGAAGGGCGGCGCGGTACGCTTTCATGCGGCTTATTTTGAGGCCTTTCCGACCACGCCCTGCACCAGGTAGTTCATGCCGAGGATCTGGTCGTCGGTGAGGGCCTTGCCCTTGGCGAGGACGGCCTTGCCCTCGTTGTCGGTGATGGGCCCGGCGAAGGGCTTGACGCGGCCGGAGGCGACGTCCTTCTGCCGCGCCAGCACCTCGTCCTGCACGGCCTTGGGCACGCGCGAGCCGAAGTCGCCCACGCGGATCATCCCCTCCTTCACGCCGCCCCACACGTTGCCCGGCTTCCAGGTGCCGGCCAGCACCTCGCGGGTGCGGCGGGTGTAGTAGTCGCCCCACTGGTGGGTGACGGCGACGACCTGCGCGTCGGGCCCGACCTTGCGCATGTCCGAGTGGTAGGCCACCGCCAGCCTGCCGCGCTCCTGCGCTGCCACCATGACGGCGTTGGAGCCGGTGTGGAAGGCCAGCACCTCGGCGCCCTGGTCCATCAGGGCCATGGCGGCCTCGCGCTCGCGCGGCGGGTTGAACCACTCGTTCAGCCACACCACCCGCACCTGGGCCTGGGGGTTGACCGAGCGCATGCCCAGGGTGAAGGCGTTGATGCCCTGGAGCACCTCCGGGATCGGGAAGCCCGCCACGTAACCGGCGACGCCCGTCTTCGCCATGCGCCCGGCGGCGATACCTGCCAGGTAACGGCCCTCGTAATAGCGCGCATTGGCAGCCGAGACATTGGCGGCCGTCTTGTAGCCGGTGATGGACTCGAACTTCACGTCCGGGAAATCCTTGGCTACCTTGAGCGTGGGCTCCATGTAGCCGAAGCTGGGCGTGAAGATCAGCTTGTGGCCCTGCATGGCCAGGTCGCGGATCACGCGCTCGGCATCGGCGCCTTCGGCCACGTTCTCGACGTAGCGGGTCTCGACCTGGGCACCCAGCGCGGATTGCAGCGCCTTGCGGCCTTCCTCGTGCTGGCGCACCCAACCGGCATCCGTCAGCGGCGCGACGTACAGGAAGCCAGCCTTGAGCGGCTCCTTGGCGGGCTGCGCGTGGGTGGAAAGGGGGGAGAAAAAGCTGGCGGCCACGCATAGCGCGGCTGCGAGGTTTTTGTACATGGTGTTCCTCTACATGGCCCCGGGGACAAAGAAAAGCGCCGCTGCGGGGCAGCAGCGGCGCGGGAGAGATTTTAGCGAAAGGCCGTACCGGGGTCAGGCGAAGGCGGCAAAGACCTCGTCGAGTTGGCGAATCCAGCCTGCCTGGGTGGCCTCGTCCACGAAGCTGGCCTCGAAGCTGTTGCGGGCCAACTGGTAGGCGTGGCGGCCGGTCAACCCCGTGGCGGCGAAGGTCTGGACGAAGTTGTCGTTCATGTAGCCGCCGAAGTAGGCGGGGTCGTCGGAGTTGACGGTGGCCACCAGGCCGGCGTCGAGCAGCGCACCCAGGTTGTGGTCGGCCAGCCGGGGGAACACGCACAGCTTCAGGTTGGACAGCGGGCACACCGTCAGGGGAATCCGGTCCTTCGCCAGGCGTTGCAACAGCGCCGGGTCCTTCGTGGACTGCACGCCGTGGTCGATGCGCTCGACCTTCAGCACGTCCAGCGCCGACCACACATAGGCCGGCGGGCCCTCCTCGCCCGCGTGGGCGACCAGGCGCAGGCCCAGCTCGCGGCACTTGGCGAACACGCGCGCGAACTTCTCGGGCGGGTGGCCGACCTCGCTGGAGTCCAGGCCCACGCCGATGAACCTGTCGCGGTACGGCAGCGCCGCCTCCAGCGTGTCGAAGGCCTCGGCCTCGCTCAGGTGGCGCAGGAAGCACAGGATCAGGCTGGCGCTCACGCCCAGCTTGCCCTTCGCGTCCTGGCAGGCGCGGTACAGGCCATCGACCACCACCTGCATGGGGACGCCGCGGGCGGTGTGCGTCTGCGGGTCGAAGAAGATCTCCGCGTGCACCACGTTGTCCGCCTTGGCCCGCTCCAGGTAGGCCCAGGCCATGTCGTAGAAATCCTGCTCCTGCAGCAGCACGCTGGCGCCGGCGTAGTAGATGTCCAGGAAGCTTTGCAGGTTGGTGAAGGCGTAGGCCTGGCGCAGGTCCTCCACGCTGGCGTAGGGGATGGCCACGCCATTGCGCTGCGCCAGCGCGAAGATCAGCTCGGGCTCGAGCGAGCCCTCGATGTGGATGTGCAGTTCCGCCTTGGGCATGCGCCGCAGCAGCTCGGGCAGGCGGTCGGCGGGGATGTCGGTGGGGATCGTCGTCATGGCGTGGATTGTGGCCCAGGCCGCGCCCATGAAAAAGCCGCCCGGAGGCGGCTTCTTCATGCAGGCGGGGAAGCGATTACTTCTTGTCGCCGCCGGGGATCTTGCCTTCCACGCCCTTGACGTAGAAGTTGATGCCACCCAGGAACTTGTCGTCGGCGACGGCGTCCTTGTCCAGCACGGGCTTGCCGTTCTGGCCCACGATCGGGCCCTTCCAGATCACGAAGCTGCCGTCCTTCAGGCCGGCCTTGATCTCGTCGATGCGCTTCTTGGTGTCTTCCGGCACGTCGGCAGCGATGGACACCATGTCGATGGCGCCTTCCTTGACACCCCACCAGCTGGCGGAGTTGCCGGCCCACTTGCCTTCCAGCGCGTCACGCACGGCCTTCACGTAGTAGGGACCCCAATTGATGATGGCCGAACCCAGGTGGGCCTTGGGGCCGTAGGCGGTCATGTCGCTGTCCCAGCCGAAGGCGCGCTTGCCCATCTTCTCGGCAGTCTGCAGCACGGCCGACGAATCGGTGTTCTGCATCAGCACGTCGGCGCCGCCGTTGATCAGCGACGTGGCGGCCTCGGTTTCCTTCGGCGGATTGAACCAGTCGCCGACCCACACCACCTTGGTCTTGACCTTGGGGTTCACGGACTGGGCGCCCAGGGTGAAGCTGTTGATGTTGCGGATCACCTCGGGGATCGGCACGGAGCCGACCACGCCCAGGGTGTTGGTCTTGGTCATCTTGCCGGCGATCACGCCGGCCATGTAGGCGCCTTCGTAGGTGCGGCTGTCGTAGGTGCGCAGGTTGTCGGCCTGCTTGTAGCCGGTGGCGTGCTCGAACTTGACGTCCTTGGCATCGGCGGCGACCTTGAGCATGGGCTCCATGT
>JACCDU010244460.1_pt1 | contig 11724 bp, 13 predicted proteins | sample 7446081 | NCBI WGS metagenome assembly JACCDU01 (sample SAMN15323447, study PRJNA562643) | freshwater metagenome | isolation source: river surface water | place: USA:Blue River Watershed | collected 2017-08-17 | reverse complement strand
TCTTCACCTTCCGCCCCGACGCCTCGGGCCTGGTGGCGCTGGCCTGGCCCTACAAGGTGCACCTGGTGCTGGGCATGACCATCTTCCTGCTGTTCCCCTTCTCGCGTCTGGTGCATGTGTGGAGCGGTTTTGGCACGCTGGCCTACATTGTGCGTCCCTACCAGGTGGTGCGCAGCCGTCGCCTGGGTCTGCCCACACGTGGCCGCTGAAAGGAGCTGCACCATGAATGCCCAACACGTTCTGGAAATGCCTCAAGAACTTGCCACCGGTGCCTGTGGCTCGGGGACCTGCGGCTGCGGCTCGGCCACTATTGAACAAGCCAACGCCCCCGTGGCCACGCTCGATGTGCGCATCAACGGGCGCCGCTTGCCCGTCGGTCCCGGCGAAAGCCTCGAAACCGTGCGTGAACGCGCCTGGGCCGAAGTCCTGCGGCAGGAGGCGGTGCGGCAGCGTCGTCTGATCGATGAGCCGGGTGAGGCGGCACCCACCCTGAGTGCGGCACAGCAACAGGCCATCGAGCAGATGCTGGACGAAGCCGTGCACACCCCCGAGCCAACGCCCGAAGCGTGCGCGCGGTATTACGAGGCGCACAAGCCACGTTTTCGTCACGGCCAGCAGGTGCATCTGCGCCACATCCTGTTGGCGGTCACGCCGGGGGTGCCGGTGCAGGCGCTGGCCCAGCGCGCTGAAGCGGCCTTGCTGGAGTTGACCCACAAGGATGCGCCGGCCGGGCGCTTCGAGGCGCTGGCGCGAGAACTCTCCAACTGCCCCAGCGGCGAGCAGGGCGGCGATCTGGGCTGGATCGGGCCGCAGGACTGTGCCCCCGAACTGGCGCAGTTCCTGTTCCTGCAGGAAGGCGGGATCGCCGATGGCCTGCAGCCGCGCCTGGTGCATTCGCGCTTTGGTTTGCACATCCTGGAGGTGCTGGCTCAGCGGCCGGGCGAACTGGCCCCGCTGGTGCAGGTGCAGAGCCGCATCGCGGGCGAGCTGGCGCTGCACTCGCGGGCCACCGCCTTGCGCCAATACATGATGCTGCTGGTCGGGCAGGCCCGCATCGAAGGCATTGAACTGGAAGGGGCCGACTCGCCCCTGGTGCAATGAGCAACGCCGCAGGCGAGCGCGATGAGCTGTTGCAACGCCTGCGGCAATTCCATTCCGACTATTTTCCGCGCCACCAGCAGCGCTTCCAGGATCTGGTGGCCCATGGGCAGCACCCCAAGACGCTGTTCATCGGGTGCTCCGATTCGCGCCTGGTGCCCTATTTGCTGACCGGGGCGGAGCCCGGCGATCTGTTCATCGTGCGCAACGTCGGCGCACTGGTCCCACCTTGGGATGGGTCACGCGGCCTGCATGGCACCACGGCCGCGATCGAGTTCGCGGTGCTGAGCCTCCAGGTCGAACACATCATCGTTTGTGGTCACAGCCATTGCGGTGCCATCCGTGCGGCCTACGAAGGCGCTCCGGCCGAGGCGGTCAACCTGCGCAACTGGTTGCACTTGCTCGATGAGGCCTTGCTGCCGGTTCAGGTCAGTGCGGAGGCGCTGGACCGCACCGGCCAGCGCAGTGTGGTGCTGCAGCTCGAACGCCTGCTGGACTACCCCATGGTTCGCCGGGAGGTCGAAGCCCGGCGTTTGCACCTGCATGGCTGGCACTACGTGATCGAGCACGGCGAGGTGCATGTGTTTGACGCACAGCAGGGGGCTTTTGTGTCGGCCACTGAAGCGGAGCACAGCGGCACTGGCCCGTACATGCCTTATGTGGAGCACGACGGTCAGGTGATCTCGGACGATTGAGCGGCCGTTTGCCTCAGGCCCACCAGCCGGCCGGATGCCGCTTGAGTGCGATGCCCGCCATGCTGCCCACCACCGCCAATGCGGCGACAAAGAAAACCAGGCGCTGCATGCGCGTGCGCCCCCGTTTGAGCGCCAGCGAGCCCAGCACGATGTACACGGCCAGCAACAGCAGCTTCACCCCCAGCCAGGTTTGTTGCAAAGGGTTGTAGCCCAGCAGCGTCCACAAGCCCGCGCCGCTTGCCAGCAAAGGCACGTCGATGGCCACACTGAGGTGGCGCCAGCGCTTTTGCATGGGCCAGGGCTGCAAGGCGGCCACCCCCAGCCCCCGCGCCACAAACAGCGCCACGCTCGCCGCCACACAGCTGCGGTGCAGGTGCAGCAGCACAGGGCAGAGCTCGGGGTGTTGCGCCAGCCAGGTGCTCATGTGCTCAGCGCGGGCATGGGGGCTGGCGTCAGCAGATGCCGCATCAGGTCGGCGACACTGCGGATGTGTTCACCAAAGGGCAGACGTCCGGCCCCCCGGAAAAACAGCCCGCGCTCGGTGTCGCCGTTCATCGCATGGCCCAGTTGCTGGTCGATGCAAAACTGACCGATGCTTGCATCACCGTCGCGCAGGCCGCAATGCTGCAGGCAGTCAAACGACATATTGCACCTGGCCTTGGTGTGTGCGCGCTGCTGGAGCACCGGCAGGATGCGCAGGTACTTGTCCAGCCAGGGCGTGCGCACGGCACGTGCCGGCAAGCCGGCCACACTGACGAACTCGACGATGTCTTTCGGTTGGGCCTGGGCCAGTATGCGTTTGAAGGCTTCGGAGGCATCGCATTCGTTGGTCACGGCGAAGGCGGTGCCCAGTTGCACACCGGCTGCGCCCAGTTTTTGCAGACGCACGATGTCGGCATGGCTGTCGATGCCACCCGCCGCAATGAGCGGGATGTCTTGCCCATAGCCGGCCTGTTGGAAGAATGCGCGCACTTGCGGGATGACGACCTCAAAGTCAAAGCGTGCATCGCCCAGATCCGCCACCTTGGACGCGCCCAGGTGTCCACCTGCCAGGCGCGGGTTTTCGATCACGATGGCATCGGGCAGGCGTCCTTTCTTTTCCCACTTGCGCACCAGCAATTGCACACCGCGTGCGTCCGACAGGATGGGGATCAAGGCCACATGGGGGTGTTCGCGCGCCAGCTCGGGCAAGTCCAGCGGCAGACCCGCACCCACCACCAGTGCGTCGGCACCGCTGGCCAGCGCTTGCCGCACATACGCCTCGTAGGCGCTGAGCGCTTTCATGACGTTGACGGCGATCCAGCCATGGCCTTGCGAGGCGGTGCGTGCGTGGCGGATCTCGCGGGCGAGCGCGACCAGGTTGGCCGCGTCGATCCGTGCGCCAGCATCGGGGGCCTTGTCCAGGTGGGCGGTCTGAGCCATCAGGTCGGGGTGGCGTCGGCGCAGATCCACCGAGGAGATGGTGCCCATGCCGCCCAGCCGGGCGACAGCCGAAGCCAGACCCGAGGCGGAGACGCCCACCCCCATGCCGCCTTGCACGATGGGCAGCAGGGATTTGCCACGGATGTGCAGAGGCTGCAGGCCTGTGGCCTGAGCCAGATTCAACCACTGCTCGGGGCCGTGGTGGGTTGTTGCTGGGGTGTCCATGGTTCAGTGCTGTGCCTGGTTCTCGAAAACTGGGAACAGCAGATTGTTTTCAAGGTGGATGTGCTCGACCAGGTCTTCGGCCAATTGGGCTGTGCCCGCATACAAGGCTCGCCAGGTGTTGCATGCGCCTGTGGGCGGCTGGTGCTGGGTGGTCAGTTCAGCCAGGCGCTCTAACTGTGCGCCGTGGCCCACATGCTCGTGGCGCATCATGCCAATGGGGTGCACCACCATGGGGTGGCCGCCTTGCCTGAGCAGGGGGAAAAGAATCTGTTCTTCCTTGCCCATGTGTTCCAGCAGTTCCTGTTCCATGGTTTCCAGGTGGTCGGCCAGGCCGTGTGGCACTTGCGGGTGGTCGCGGTGCACGGCTTCCACACGTCGGGCCATGCGGATCAACTCGGGCAGTTGTTGTCGGTGGACCTCGTGGTAGCGGCGCAGGATGTGGTCGATCAACTCGGCCGGTGCAGGCGCTTGTGGTGTGGCTTCATGCTGCTGCAGTGCGCGGATTTCGCCCAGGACCGTCTGGGCATCCAGACCTTTGCCGGCGCATGCGGCATCGAGCGTCTGTTGGCCACCACAGCAAAAGTCGAGCTTCAGGCGGCGGAAAACAGCGGTGGCGCCGGGAATCTGAACGGCGAGGCTGCCAAGGCTGTGGCTGGTTTGTGCGGGGGTGGAGGACTGGCCCATGGTTGTTCCTTATAAAGTTCATTTGGAGTGAATCTATTCTGCGATAAGATTCATTTAATGTGAATATTTCCCGTGCGCGGAGACAGGTTTTTCCTTTCACGCCGGGATCTGCAGGAGGACACCATGCGCTTGACCCAATGGACCGATTACGCCTTGCGCGTGCTGATGTACTGCGCCACCCATCAGCAGCGAGATACCGCGCCCACCATTGCCGAGATTGCGCAAGCACATGGCATCTCGCGCAGCCACCTCATGAAGGTGGTGATGGCGCTCTCAGCCAAGGGCTGGCTGTCCACCACGCGCGGTCGTGGCGGCGGCTTGCGCCTGGTGCAGGCGCCATCGCAAATCGTGGTGGGTGAGGTGGTGCGGCAGATGGAGGAGGACTTCACGATGGTGGAGTGCTTCAATCCCAGTGGCAATGCCTGCCGCATGGACGGAAGCTGCCGGCTCAAGGGGGTGCTGTGGCATGCGCTGCAAGCCTGGATGCAGGTGCTCGACGGTGTCACGCTGGCCGATTTGGTGGCGTCTGGCGTCAGCGAATCCACCGTTCCTTTGAGCGAGGTCAAGCGCGCTCGTCCGGCCTCGCAGGCATGATGCCTCCATCCTTTCAGAGCAGATGTGTGCCGAACCGCATTTGTTGGCCTGAGGCGCCTGTATTTCGGCGAGAATCCTCCCCCTCCGGCTGAGCCCGGACGCTTGCCTTTCTGAATTTCACATCATGAACAAACCCCTTGACCACGCCTTGCTGACCGACGCCATGACCTCCTTGCCCCCCCAACCCATCAGCGAGGATGTGCTGCGCGAAAAGTACCTCAAGGACGGCGAGGCCTCGGTCGAGGTGCTGTACGACCGTGTGGCCCGAGCTCTGGCGAGCATCGAAAAGCCCGAGCTGCGCGAGGAGTACGAGGCTAAATTCCGCCGCAACATGGACGCGGGTGCCATTGGCGCTGGCCGCATCATGAGCGCTGCGGGCACAGGCATCCAGGCCACGCTCATCAACTGTTTCGTCCAACCCGTGGGGGATTGCATCCAGGGGCAAGACGGCGAGGGCTATCCCGGCATCTACGAAGCCTTGCGCGAAGCGGCCGAAACCATGCGCCGTGGCGGTGGTGTGGGCTACGACTTCTCGCGCATCCGCCCCAAGGGCGCGCGTGTCAAGGGCACGGCGTCCACCGCTTCGGGGCCTTGCAGCTACATCAATGTGTTCGACCAGTCGTGTGCCACGGTCGAAAGCGCCGGTTCGCGTCGTGGTGCGCAGATGGGCGTGTTGCGCATCGACCACCCGGATGTGCTGGAGTTCATCACCGCCAAGCGCACACCGGGGCGCTGGAACAACTTCAACGTGTCGGTGGGCGTGACCGATGGTTTCATGCAAGCCGTGCAGCAGGACCAGTCCTGGGCGTTGGTGCACCCGGCCGAGCCGGGCGCCGACCAGGTGAAGCAGGGTGCGCACCAGCGTGCCGACGGCCAATGGGTTTACCGCAGCCTGCCGGCCCGCGAGTTGTGGGACACGATCATGAAGTCGGCCTACGACTTTGCCGAACCGGGCATCCTGTTCCTGGACCGCATCCAGACCGACAACAACCTGCGCGCCGTGGAGTCGATCAACGCCACCAACCCCTGTGGCGAGCAGCCCCTGCCGCCTTATGGCTGCTGCGATCTGGGCCCCATCATCCTGACCAAGTTCGTGCGCCATGCCTTTGGCCACGGCGGCGAGGCGCGTTTCGACTTCGAGGCCTTTGCCGAGAGTGTGGCCTTGCAGGTGCGCGCGCTGGACAACGTGCTTGAACTCACCCATTGGCCGCTGCCCCAGCAGGAGCGCGAGGCCCAGGCCAAGCGCCGCATCGGCGTGGGCTTCACCGGCCTGGGCGACACCTTGGTCATGCTGGGCTTGCGTTACAACGCCGCCGATGGGCGAGAGATGGCGCGCCGCATTGCCGAGTGCATGCGTGACGCGGCTTACCTGGCTTCAGTGGAATTGGCAGTGGAAAAAGGCCCATTCCCGCTGTTTGACGCCAAGACCTATCTGGAGGAGGGCACTTTTGCCAGCCGCTTGCCCAAAGAGATCAAGGCGCAGATCAAGAAGCACGGTTTGCGCAACAGCCACCTGCTGTCGATCGCGCCCACCGGCACGGTGAGCCTGGCCTTTGCCGACAACGCCTCCAACGGCATCGAACCCGCGTTTTCGTGGACCTACACCCGCAAAAAGCGCGAGGCCGACGGCACGCGCAGCGAGTACGAAGTGCAGGACCACGCCTTCCGTCTGTACAAGGCGCTGGGTGGCGATGCGACCCAGCTGCCTGCGGCGTTTGTGGGGGCGCTGGAGATGAGCGCCGAGGACCACATCGCGATGATGCAGGCGGTGCAACCCTACGTGGACACCTCGATTTCCAAGACCGTCAACGTGGCAGCTGACTACCGCTACGAGGATTTCAAGAACCTGTACCAGCAGGCCTGGGACGCTCGCCTCAAGGGCCTGGCCACCTACCGGCCCAACAGCATCCTGGGTGCGGTGCTGGAGGTCAAACCGGCCGATGCTCCTGCTGCGGCGCCTGCGCCCGTCGAGGCGGCGCCCGTGGTCGACCCGATGCGCACGGTGATCGAAAGCCGCCCGCTGGGCGGGTTGGACGCCGTGGCCGAAAAGATCGAGTACTGGACGCACGAGGGCCACAAGTCGTTGTACCTGATCGTGTCTTTCCTGCCGGTGCCCCGTGGCGACGGCAAGGGCACGGTGGACCGCGCCATCGAGTTTTTCATGCCGGTGGGCCAGAGCGGCGAATCGCAGCAGTGGATCACCGCCAGCATGCGCCTGCTGTCGCTGGCGGCGCGTGGCGGTTTCCTGGAGCGTGCGCTGTCCGACATGCGCAAGGTGGCCTGGGACCGCGGCCCCGTGCGCTATGGCCACAAGGTGCGTGAAGACGGCACCCAGGTGCCGCTGTGGCACGACTCCGAAGTGGCTGCGATCGCCTGGGCGGTGCAAAACATTCTGGAGCTGCGCGCCAAGCGCCAAGGCCAAGCCGATCAGCTGACCTTGCCCTTGCCCGAGGTGGACACCCCCGTGCCCACGCTGCCAGCGGCAGGCACCGGCGTGATGGCGGGCAAGAAGTGTCCAGACTGCGGCGCCCACGCCGTGATCCGCAAGGACGGTTGCGAGTACTGCACCCAGTGCGGGTTTGTCGGGGCTTGCGGCTGATGGCCGTGCAGGCACGGAGCACCGCCGCATGACCGCCCAGCCACTGACCGTGCTGGATGCGGCGGCCTTGAAGCGGCTGGCCGTGGGCCGGCCAGAGCAATGCACCTGCGCCCTCAAAGCCTGCCAAGGCTGGGAAAGCGTGGGCGATGACCGCTGGCCGGCGGCGCAGATGCGTGCGGTGGGCACTTTGCGTCAGCCCTTGCCAGAGGGGCAGTCTGAATCGGAGTGGACGTTCGAGGAATACCACCCCCAAGGCACGCGCTACGAATCGCCCGATGCCCCGATCGCGCCGGCCTACTACCCGTTCAACCGCTGCAATGTGCACGCGTGCGCGCAGTGTGCTTGTGCGGTGCTCAAATACACCGAATACGGCGGCTATTACGTGGACCCGCGCGTGCGCTTGGTCGACCCTCAGCACGTGGTGGGCTGAAGATCAGATGGCCTGGGCAGTCGAGACACACACATGAACATTCAGCACTGGGGGCAAACCCTGCAGTTCGGGGTCGAATTGCTGGCGACGGCGGCGTTTGCCCTATCCGGCATCATGGAAGCGGCACGCAAAAAACTCGATGCCGTGGGTGTGTGCGTGGTGGGCTTCCTCACAGCCTTTGGTGGCGGCACCTTGCGCGACCTTCTGCTCGATCAGCGCCCGTTTTTCTGGGTTCGTCACGTCGAGGTGCTGTGGGGTGTTTTTGCCCTGTGCCTTCTGGCCATGCTGTTCATGCGCCGGCGGTATTTCGTGCTGACCGAAAAAGCCATCCAATGGCCCGACACCTTGGGGCTGGGGCTGTTCACTGCCGCTGGGGTGAACCAGTCGTTGGCTCTGGGTCAGCCCGAACTGGTGGCCGTCATGATGGGGGTCATCACAGGCGTGTTTGGTGGGGTGCTGCGCGACATGGTGTGCAACGAGATCCCGACCGTGTTCAAGGACCACCGCCCCTATGCAGTGTGCGCCTTTGCCGGTGCTTGGGTCTATGTGGCCCTGTGGTCCATGGCCTGGGCCGGGTGGGTGGCTTTGCTGCTGTGTGTGGGGGTCACCGCCGGATCGCGTGCGGTGGCTTTGTGGCGCGACTGGCAATTGCCGGCCTGGCGCACCTGAACCCTCAGCAGCCATCGGGCAGCAAGCAGGCTCCAAGAAGCCTGGGTTTCAAGCCGGCGATGGGGTGGAGGCCACGCTCAATTGGGCCAACTGGCAGCCAAACTTGCTGACGTAGTCCAATCCTTTTTCGGTGGGCACCAGTAATTTGGAGCGGCGATCACCTTCGATGAATTCCACGGTGACCAACTCGGCCTGGCGCAAACGGACCAGGCGTTTGTGCAGTGTGGCAGGCGATCCCAATTCAGCGCGACCAATCGCTTCCCTGACCGTCATCGCACGACCTTGAGACCAACTCAACAAAATGGCCTCAAACAGTGCTTTGTGGTTGGGATCGAAAAAGTCCATTCCCGGCAAAGCGTCTACAGCCGACGCCAATTCCAAGAATCTGAGATACGCGCTGATAAACAGTGAGCGGGTATTTTCTTTCATGATTAGGATTGTATGCAATCTTGTGCATAACGCCATATATAAATGCCAAAAACCCCCAAGGGTTTTCTCTTGCAGGCATTTTTCGTATTTTTTTCATGTAGCAGGCTTGACACGGAGGCTTGCAGCCGTAAGCCCCGTGCCAGATTACGGCCTGTATGATGAACTTATCAGTCAATAAAAGAACATTATGAATTTGTTATTGATTATTTTGTTTGCGACGTTATTTCCTTTGTCGCATTTATTTAGTTCTTGGGTGTTCGGATTTACGGAAATATCTCCCCACATCAGCCTGATTTACTTGCCCGCATTCATGCGATTGGCCAATGTGCTGATTTTGGGCTGGCTCAATGGGTTCTTGGCCACCCTGTTGGGGAGCTTGTTGCTGACGGCGTATTTCCAGGATGCCTGGTTGCCCTCAGTGCTCAACAGTTTGTGTTCGGCCAGTGGTCCGCTGTTGGCCTTGGGCCTGTTTCGATGGCATTCCAAACGCAGTGTGGTGTTGACGTCATTGAAGGACCTGACCCTGCTGACGGTGCTGTATGCGGTTTCGAATGCGGTGTTGCACCACATCACCTGGTCTCTTGTCGATCCCTCAAAACTTAACGCTCCTTTGCAAGTGGTTGGGATGATCTTTGGAGACATCACAGGCGCCCTGCTGGGGGCCTATGCTCTGAAATGGGTGCTGGTGCAATACCGGGAGTGCAAATACTGTGCGGCCTTGCGCAAGTAGTTGGGCGGGGCGCAGGCATAAAAAAACGCGCTGGTTACAGCGCGTTTTTTTGATGGGGATTTGGCGGAAGCGGTGAGATTCGAACTCACGGACCCTTTCGGGCCGCCGGTTTTCAAGACCGGTGCAATCGACCACTCTGCCACACTTCCGAAGCCGCCATTGTAGCGGCTGCCAGTCCCTTATTCGCCTTGCGAGCCGCGATGTGCCCAGGCGGTGGTGTGCTTTTCAACGTAGCTGAAGAGTTCGTACATCACCATGGCCATGGCACCCACCACCACCAGGCCGGCGAACGCCAGGCCCATCTGCATGGCCGAGCCGGCCGAGATCAGCAGGTAGCCGATGCCTTCGTTGGCGGCGGTCATCTCCGACACGGTGGTGCCCACAAAGGCCAGGGTGATGGCGACCTTGAGGGAGCCATAAAAGTAGGGCATGGACCGCGGCAGCCCCACCTTGACCAGCACGTCCCAGCGCTTGGCGCCCAGCACGCGCAACACGTCTTCCAGCTCGGGCTCCAGCGTGGCCAGACCGGTGGCGATGTTGACCATGATGGGAAAGAAGCTGATCAGGAACGCGGTCAGGATGGCTGGGCCGACACCAATGCCGAACCACACCACCAAGATGGGCACGAAAGCGGCTTTGGGCAAGGCGTTGAAGCCGGTCATCAGCGGGTAGACGGCGGCGTAGGCCATGCGGGAGCTGCCGATCACGAAGCCCAGCAGCACCCCCACCACGATGGCGATGCCAAAGCCCGCCATGGTCACCCAGAAGGTGCGCCAGGCATGGCCTGCGATCACATCGCGGAATTCGATGAACTGGCTCAGGATGCGGGACGGGCTCGGGAACACGAATTCCGACACGTTGAGGCCGCGACACAGGCCCTCCCAGACCAGGACCGTGATGAGGAGCAGGATCCAGGAGGACCAGCGTTCCAGTGTTTTCTTGTTCATGGGTGTGTCCTGTTCACTGGTTGATCGTGGCGCCGCTCTTGCGCATGGCCCCGATGTGGCCGCGCAACTCGTGCACGATGTTGGTGAATTCCGGCGTGTAGGTGATCTCGAGGTCGCGCGGGCGTGGCAGGTCGATCTCGCGGCGCACCACAAAGCGGCCGGGGCTCTTGCTCATCACGTACACCGTATCGGCCAAAAACACCGATTCGCGCAGGTCGTGCGTGACCAAAATCACGTTGAACTTTTGTTCGGTCCACAGGTCGCGCAGCGTGCACCACAGTTCCTCGCGGGTGAAGGCGTCGAGCGCGCCGAAGGGCTCGTCCAGCAACAGCATCTTGGGTTCGTGGATGAGCGCGCGGCAAATGCTGGCGCGCTGCTGCATGCCGCCTGACAACTGCCAGGGGTATTTGTCTTCGTAGCCGCCCAGGCCCACGGTCTGCAGCAGCTTGCGGGCGCGGGCCACGTACTCGTCTTTTTTCTGCTTGAAGCTGGAGCGGTAGGGTTCCACGATCTCCAGCGGCAGCAGCACGTTGTCCAGTGTGGTGCGCCAGGGCAGCAGCGACGGGGCCTGGAAGGCCATGCCGCTGATCTTGAGCGGGCCGGTGACCGGCTGCCCATCGACCAGGATGCGACCCTTGCTGGGCATCTTCAGGCCGGTGGTGAGTTTCATGAAGGTGGACTTGCCACAACCCGAGGGGCCGACGATGGCGATGAACTCGCCCTGGCTCACCTGCAGGTTGATGTCTTCCACCGCAAAGTGGTTCTGGGCCAGCAGCGCCTCGTTGTAGGCGAGCCAGACGTTCTGGAAATCGACGAAAGCGTCTTGGGACATGGAAAAGGCCCTGGGGCAGGTTCAAGCCCGGACCGCGCACGCACGGTCCGACCATGGCTGAAAGGGGACAGCCACCCCGCGCGTCAAGCCGCTGCGGGGCGGGGCGAAAAATTACTTCTTGCCTTTGGGCAGGATGTCCAGCTCTTTGCTGCTGGGCAGGAAGCTGCCGTTCCAGATGTCATCGACCTTGACCCGGGTCTTGGTGTTGAACGCATCGGACACCTGCGAAGCCATCAGCGACAAACGCGCGCCGTTGACCTGACCAAAGCCCTCGGTGCGGGCGTCGGCGCTGTTGATCACGGTGTCGATCGCCAGTTGCAGGCGGCGGGTTTCAAGCTGGGTGTTGATGATGCCGTCACGCGCCTTGACC
>JACCDU010237989.1_pt1 | contig 11724 bp, 9 predicted proteins | sample 7446081 | NCBI WGS metagenome assembly JACCDU01 (sample SAMN15323447, study PRJNA562643) | freshwater metagenome | isolation source: river surface water | place: USA:Blue River Watershed | collected 2017-08-17 | reverse complement strand
GGCAGCCAGCGCAAGTACAAGGCGGGCGGCACCATCCTCGCGGTGGGCACCGGCGTGCCCGTGGTGCAGATTGCGATGAATTCCGGCGGTTGCTGGCCGCGCAACGCTTTCATCAAGAAGCCGGGCACCATCATCGTGTCGATCGGCAAACCGATTCCGTCAACGGGGCGCACGCCCGGTGAATTGATGGCCGACGTGGAAAATTGGATAGAATCCGAAATGCGCGTGATCACGCCGGATGCCTATGCCGGTGCGGCCGCGAGCGCGAAAGCCAACGCAACAGCCCCGGTCACCCACGGACAGTGAAGCGATGTCGCTGAAGCAATTCCTGCGCAAGAAGTTTATCGATCCCAACCAGCTGTCGCTGGAGGACTTGTTCGGTGAAACCCCGAGCGCCGACGCACCACCACCGTCCACCGTTCCCGATACGCCGATCCCGCCCGGCCATCGCCGCCTGCGTCTGGACGGCCTCGCCTTCGACTACCGACTGCTGCGCTCGAAGCGCAAGACCATCGGCTTCCTGATTGATGATGATGGCTTGCGCGTGACCGCGCCGCGCTGGGTGACGGTGGCCGAAATCGAATTGGCGATCGCATCCAAGCAGCAATGGATCTTCAAGAAGATCAATGAACAGCGCGAGCGCTCGGTACGCCGGTTGCAACCACCGATGGAATGGCGCGACGGCGCCACGCTGCCCTACCTGGGCGTCGACATCACGGTCCGGGTGGCCGAGCCGGGGTCGATGGCCACCGCAGGTACCGCCGGCATCCGATTTGATGAAGATGCGCGTGAACTGCATGTGAGCCTGCCGGTGTCGTCCACCGAGCAGCAGCTGAAGGATCGCGTACAGGGCTGGCTACAGAGCGAGGCGCGCCGCGTGTTTGCGGAGCGGCTGGCCATCTACGCAGAGAAACTCGGCGTGAGCTTCAAGAGTTTTGCGCTGTCGTCTGCCGCCACCCAATGGGGCTCCTGCACCGCCGATGGCCGCATCCGGCTGAACTGGCGGCTGATGCATTTTGCGCTGCCCAATATCGATTACGTGGTCGCGCATGAACTGTCGCACCTGCGCGAGATGAATCACGGCCCGCAATTCTGGGCCACGGTGCAATCGGTATTGCCGGAATTCGACATGGCGCGCAAGGCCTTGCGCGACCATGAGCCCGACACGCTGCCGGTGTTCTAACCCGCCCCGGGCGTGCGTTGCGCTAGGCGGCGCGCAAGCGTCACATAAGCTTCCAGGCCCACCGCTTCCGGACGGTCTTGCGGACGGATGCCGGCGTCGACCAGTTCGTTCTCGGTGAACAGGCCGGACAGACAATTACGGATCACCTTCCTGCGCTGCGAGAACGCTTTCGTGACCACCTGCTCGAGCAGCGCTTTCTCGCATGGCAGCGGCTGCGCGATCGGCACCATGCGCACGATGGCTGAATCGACCTTTGGTGGCGGGTCAAAGGCGTCGGGCGGCACGATGAACAGCAAGTCCATCCGGTAGCGCCATTGCAGCATCACTGACAGACGGCCGTAATCGCGGCTGCCCGGCGCGGCGACCATGCGCTCGACGACTTCCTTTTGCAGCATGAAATGCTGGTCGATCACCTGGTCGGCGTAATCGGCAAGGTGGAACAGCAGCGGGCTGGAGATGTTGTAAGGCAGGTTGCCGACCACGCGCAGCCGGCGCGCCGGACTGCCCGAGGCTACTTCTTCTTTTGCTTCTTCTTTTGCATCCGCCGCTGCGCGCGCAATCGAACCGAAATCGAATTGCAGCGCATCCCCTGAATGAATCTGCAACTGGTCGGCGCTGAACTGCTTTTTCAGCAGCACCACCAGGTCGCGATCGAGCTCCACCACTTGCAGATGCTTCAGGTGCGCCAGCAGCAGCCGTGTCATCGCGCCCTGCCCGGGACCGATCTCGACCATCAGGTCATCGGGCTGCGGCGCAATCGCGCGGATGATTTCGTGCAGTATGTTCTGATCGGTCAGGAAGTTCTGGCCGAAGCGCTTCTTGGGGATGTGTTTCATTCAAAAGGACTTGAGTGCGATACGGCCGGCTGCGCTGTCAGCGACGGCTGTGCGCCATGTGGGCGGCGACGCGAATGGCCACCGCCATACTTTCGCAGTCGGCCTGACCGAGGCCGGCCGCTGCCAGATCGAGCGCAGTGCCATGGTCGACCGAGGTGCGAATGATGGGCAAGCCGAGCGTGATGTTCACGCCATGGCCGAAGGTCGCGTACTTCAGCACCGGCAGCCCCTGGTCGTGGTACATCGCAAGCACGCAATCCGCATCGGCCAGATGGCGCGGCTGGAACAGCGTATCAGCCGGGTACGGGCCGGACACCTTCCAGCCACGTGCGACTGCATCTGCAATCACCGGCATGATCACCTCGATCTCTTCGCGCCCGAGGTAACCGCCCTCGCCCGCATGCGGATTGAGGCCGGTAACCAGGATGCGCGGCTCGGCAATGCCGAAACGGTGCAGCAGATCGTGATGCACGATCGCCAGCGTTCGGGCCAGGCTGTCGGCGGTGATCGCGGCCGGCACGTCTTTCAGCGGCAGGTGGGTGGTCGCCAGCGCGACGCGCAGCATGCCGTCGTCGGTCTCGCCGGCCAGCATCATCACCACATGGTCGGTGCCGGTCTGCCGGGCCAGATACTCAGTATGGCCGGTGAAGGCCACGCCGGCATCATTGATCGTGCTCTTTTGTACCGGCGCGGTCGCGATCGCATCTACATCGCCGGCCTGTGCGGCAGCCATCGCAGCATCAAGCATCGCCAGCACGGCCTTGCCATTGCGTGGATCGGGCTGGCCCGGACGCGAGGGAACGGCCAGCGGCACATCGAGCACGCAGATGTCCTTCGGATGCTGTACAAGATCGGCCGCGCTATGGATGGTGCGCAGCGGGCGCGCCGGCGCGATCAGCATCGCCAGTGCCTTCAACTGCGCTGCATCACCGACCAGCAGGCAATCGACCTGTGCCGCATCAAGCGCAGCACGCAGCGCGATCTCGGGCCCGATGCCGGCCGGCTCGCCACAGGTGATCGCAATGCGCGGACGATGGCTCATGGCGTGCTCACGAGGTCGTGAATGAATGAATCAGCGCGTACCAGGCCGGCGATGAATCAGTGCGCAGGCGACAACGCCGCAACATGGCATCACTGCAGAACGCGGTATCAGCGCTGGCCGAGTTCGTCGAAGCGATACTCGACATACGCACGGTCCCGCAGCTGACGCAGCCAGTCTTCATACGCCTCTTCCAGTTTTTGCTCGCGCAATGCCTGGCGCGCCATCAGCCGCTGCCGTTCGCGCGAGATTTCCTCGGTCTTGCGCTCCAAAACTTCGATCAGATGGTAGCCGAATGGCGACTCGACCGGCGCACTGACCTGCCCCGGCTGCAGGGCATTCATCGCGCGTTCGAACTCGGGTACGGTATCGCCCGGATAGATCCAGCCCAGGTCGCCGCCCTTGCTGGCCGAACCGTCATTCGAATACATGCGCGCGAGATCTTCGAATTTCGCGGCCTGGTTGTCGAGGCGCTCCTTCAGCTCGATCATCTTGCGGCGCGCATCAGCCGGCGACACGATCTGGTTCACCTTGATCAGGATATGGCGCGCACGAGTCTGCTGCACCACATTGCCGGCACCTTGGCGCATCACGCTGGCGCTGCGGCGGCCGACCACCTTGATGATATGGAAGCCATTCGCGCTGCGCACCAGCGGCGCGATCTCGCCTTCGTTCAGTTTCTCGGTCGCATCAAGGAACAGCTGCGGCAGGCGCGATGCACTGCGCCAACCGAGGTCACCGCCGGACAGCGCATCGCTGGCATCAGAGAACGTGGCCGCGACTTTCGCGAAATCGGTACCGGCCTTCAGCTGCTCCAGCGCTTGCTCGGCACGCTTGCGGCGATCGGCAATCTGCTGCGCCGACGCATTCTCGGGCACGCGCACCAGGATTTGCGCGAGGTTGATTTCCTGCTGAGCGCCATCGGCCTTGCCGGATGAAGCGGCAAGGAAGTTGTCGATCTCGGATTCGGAAATCTGCAGCTTGTTGTCAACTTCACGCTCGCGCAGGCGCTGCAGCGTGATCTCTTCGCGTACTTCTTCACGGAAGCGCGCAAAGGATACGCCTTCCTTTTCGAGCTGGTCTCGGAAGGCTTGCACACTGAGGTTGTTCTGCTCGGCGATTCGTGCGACCGCGCGGTCGAGCAGGATGTCATCAATCCGGATGCCGGTCTCGCGCGCGAGCTGCATTTGCGCGCGGGTGACGATCATGCGTTCCAGTAATTGCTTTTGCAGCAGATCGCGCGGCGGCACCTGCACGTTCTGACGCTTCATGCGTTGCTCGACGAGGCGCATACGCTCTTCGAGTTCCTTCAGCGTGATCACGTCGCTGTTGACGACGGCGACGATCGCATCGACCAGCACCGGCTGACGGCCCTTGGCCGGCTTGTCTTGCGCGACGGCCGGCGCAAGCACCAGCGCGGTCGCCAGCATCACGGTGCCGGTGGAGGTCAACGCAACGGCAACCAGCCGGGCTGGTGCGCGCGAGAGGGTATTAAACAATGTCATCATCATGAGTACTTCCCGTTCAAAGCCAGGGGTGCCAACCTGCGTGGGCAGGGTCGAACAAACAGTTACTGCGCTTGGCCCAGCCGCTGATAGCCCGGTACATTACCGCGGATCGCCCGCATCGGGTTGGTGCCCAGCGACGACAGGCCATTGAATTCGATCTGCAGGAAGATCGAGGTGTTGGTGACGCCGGTCGCCGTCGGCAGGCGTTGCGCGACTGCACGGAAAATCCAGCAGTCCGCCTGGTATTCGACGCCGGCGAGCGACTGACCGACGCGCTTCTGGTCCAGCAGGTAGTTCACGCGGCCGACACCATACCAGCGTGCCGCCAGCGGCCACTGGCCGGAGATGTCGATCAGTTCGAAATTGGTATTCGGGATGTTCGGCAGGTTGCGTGAGTCACGACGATACTGCGCATTCAATACCTTCATCGGCTCCGGCGCCCAGTACACACCGACGTTCACACGGTTCACTTCGCTGCTGACCTGGTTGTACTGGAAGTTCGCATCGACCCGCACGGTATTGGTCACGCGGCCCGAGGTCAGCAACAGCACATCGGAACGCGCTTCGGTCGCCTGTTGTTCACTACCGAGACCGACCTTGGGATCGCTGACGTTGTAGCGCTGCGCGACGGCCAGTCGCAGTCGCTCGGCACCCGTGGTCTCCAGGTAGCGCGAAATCATTGCCAGCGTCACCTGGTTCGAATCACCAATGCGATCATTACCGACAAAACGGTTCTCGCGGAAGATCTGCGCATAGCTGAAGTCGGCCTCCGATGTATCGAAGTTCGGGTACAGGTTCTGGTTCTGCGCTTTGTACGGGGTGTAGGTGTAGAACAGCCGCGGCTCCAGAGTCTGCACCGCGGCGCGGCCGAGGAAGCTCGCATCACGCTCGAAGATCAGCCCGCTGTCGACCGAGAAGGTCGGCAGCGTGCGCGACGGCGCGGTCATCAGCGGATCGGATACATGGTCGAGGTTGTACGCGGTCGAATGCACCGAAAAACTCGGCCGCACGAAATAGCCCGGGCCTTGCAGATAGTTGTAGCTGATGCGCGGGTTCAGCACGATGCGATCACCCTGCACTGCGGTCGGGTGAGCGAAGCGCGTGAACTGCGAATTCATCGTCAGATCGAAACCGGCATCGGTATAGCGGAAATTGTTGACCGTCACCTGCGGCAGACGCGCATAAGGCACGCCGATCGGCGCCAGCGGATCCTGCAGCACCTGATAGTCCGTCAATTGCAGCACCGCATTCCAGTCATAGGTACCATAGCTCAGCTTCGCGAACTGCGGCAGCAGGCGGCGGTTCACGCCGGGTCGCGCCCACACATGGCTGAGCGGGAAGTCGCGCGCATAGTTGTCGTCCGACGCCATGTTCAGGTCAGTGGCCAGCGTCAGCCCCGGCGCCAGTACCTGAGTATGGCGCGATGAAATACCGTAGCGGGTGGTCGAAGTCTTGCTGTCGTTGATGAATTCGAAGCGGGTCTCGCCGGCGAAATCACGTTCGAGGTAACGCGTATCGGCACCGAGCATCAGGCCGCGCGTGCCCATGTAGGTCGGGAACAACGTCACGTCGCGGTTCGGCGCGATGTTCCAGTAATACGGCATGCTCAGCTGCACGCCATTGCTGGTCGAGGTCGCAATCGTTGGCGCCAGGAAGCCCGACACGCGCTCATCCGTCAGCGGGAACGAAATGCGCGGCGTGCCGGCCACCGGCACTCCCTTGAACACCAGCACCGCATTGCGCGCGTAGCCGATGCCGGCGCCGTCATCCAGCGTCAGCTTGCCGGTACGCAGGTACCAGTCGGGCTCGGGACCGTTGCAGGTGGTGTACACGCCATCCTGGATGGTGGCGACATCTTCGGATTCGAAATCGATGCGCTGCGCATGGCCTTGCGCATTCTTGCGCAACAAACGATAGACCGGGCTGTCCATGTAGCCAACACCGGTATCGAGCTTGAGCTTGAGTTTCTTGCCACGAAAGCGGTTACCCTCGCGGACCACGCGCACATCGCCGTCGGCATCGACACGGTCGTCGACGATGTCATAGCGCACCGCATCGGCATTGACGACGGTCGGGCCGCGCGTGATTTCGACTTCGCGCTCCATCATCACTTCGCGGTCCGGGCGGCCGCTGAGCTGCTCGCCCTGAAATACGGTCGGGCCCTCGTCACTGTCGACAGCGGTCGCAATCCATGGCTGCTGAGCACAGGCCGGGCCGGCGATCATGATCGAGATCACCAGGGACAGCAGGGTCTTGCGTGGCAGTGTGGGAGCTGGCAGTGATGGCAATCGCCGCGTCATGAAAGGTAAATTCTTGGTTTGCTGCGTCGCGCCAAACGGCGAATCCCTTATTATAGGGGAACTCATTGCTTGCCCCGAGCAAAGGCTGGCCGCTTCGCCCGGTTCCGGCCGTCAAAACCTGCTTTTTTCGAAATTTTTTCTTCAATGTCCGATTCCCGACCCAACGACACCCGCCTCGCGCAACTGACGGCCTGGCTTGCCACGCTGAGCTCACCCAAGACCCTGCCCGATACGCTGCGTGCGGCATCGGCTGATGCCAGCTTCCGCCGCTACTTCCGCGTGGATACCGCCAGCGCAGATGAGGGCGGCACGCTGATCGTGATGGATGCGCCGCCGCCGCAGGAAGACGTGCGCCCGTTCATCCAGGTGGCCGAGCTGTTCGCTGCCACCGGCGTTACCGTGCCGAAGATCCTCGCGCAGGATGTCGAACAGGGCTTCCTGCTGTTGTCCGACCTTGGCGGCACCACTTATCTGAAGCAGCTGGGCCCGGACACCGCGCACAAGCTGTACCTGGATGCGATCGACGCACTGGTGCTGCTGCAAGTGCAGAGCCAGCCGGGCAAGCTGCCCGCGTATGACCGCGCACTGCTGCACCGCGAGCTGATGCTGTTCCCGGACGGGGATGTGGGCAAGCACCTGAACGCGACGCTGACCGATACGCAGAATAGCGAGCTCGACAAGGTATTCGAGATACTGCTCGCAAATAACCTCGCGCAGCCGCAGGTGTATGTGCACCGCGATTACCACTCGCGCAACCTGATGGTGCTGGACAAGGGCAACCCCGGCATCCTCGATTTCCAGGATGCGGTGTACGGCCCGATCACCTATGACCTGGTATCGCTGCTGCGCGATGCATACATCCAGTGGGATGAAGAGATGGTGCTGGACTGGGCGATCCGCTACTGGGAGCGCGCGCGCAAGGCCGGCCTGCCGGTGTCGCATGACGTCGATGACTTCTACCGCGACTTCGAGTTCATGGGCTTGCAGCGCCACCTGAAGGTGCTGGGCATCTTCGCGCGCCTGTTCCACCGCGATGGCAAGGATGGCTACCTGAACGACATGCCACTGGTGATGGAATACACGCGCAAGTGCGCATACCGCTACAAGGAATTCGCGCCGCTGATCCGCCTGCTGGACACACTGGAAGAGCCGAAGACCAGCGTCGGCTTCACGTTCTGATCCAAGGGGCTGCAGACTGATGAAGGCGATGATTTTTGCTGCCGGACGTGGCGAGCGCATGCGACCGCTGACAGACAGCTGCCCGAAGCCGCTGCTGCAGGTGCGCGGCCGCCCGCTGATCGTGTGGCATATCCTCAATCTCGTGCGTGCGGGCATCACCGACATCGTGATCAACCATGCGCATCTGGGCCAGATGATCGAGGACGCGCTGGGTGACGGCAGCCAGTTCGGCGCAACGATCGTCTACTCTCCGGAGGGCACTGCGCTGGAGACGGCTGGCGGCATTGCGAAGGCGCGCCATCTGCTCGGTGATGCGCCGTTTGTCGCAATCGCCGGCGATATCTATTGCCCGCACTTCGACTTTGCGAAGGTAAAGGATGTGCTGGAAGAGAATGACCCCTGGGGCAAGCCGCACCCGGCCGACCAGCGTGATCTCGGCTGGCTGTACCTGGTGAAGAACCCGCTCCATCACCCGGACGGCGATTTCGCGCTCGCGAGCTTTGCGATCAGCAATGTCGGTGAGCCACGCTATACGTTTTCCGGCATCGGCGTGTACCGGCCGGAGCTGTTCGACAGCATTGCGCCGGGCAGCAGCGCGAAGCTGGCGCCGATCCTGCGCGACTATGCAGACCAAGGCAAAATCGGCGGCGAGGTATACCGCGGCGACTGGACCGATGTCGGCACCGTCGAACGGCTGGAACAACTGAATGCACCATTGAAGGGTTCTGCATGAATAGGACTGCGATGAACATCTCCGCTTACACGCGCCGGCGCGCGGCCGTGCTGAAACAGATGCATGCGCAAGGCGGCGGCGTGGCGATCATTCCGACCGCGCCGGAAGTGATGCGCAATGCCGATGCCGATTATCCGTACCGGCATGACAGCTATTTCTACTATCTGACCGGCTTTGGCGAACCGGAAGCGGTGCTGGTGCTGATCGCCGGCGAACGTGATCAATCCATTCTGTTCTGCCGCGACAAGAATGAAGAGCGCGAGATCTGGGATGGCTATCGCTATGGTCCGGCCGCCGCACGCGAAGCCTTCGGCGTCGATGCGGCATTCTCGGTCGAAACCATCAACAAGGAATTGCCGCTGTTGATGGCGAATGCGCCGGCACTGTTCTATGCACTGGGCAGCAGCGCAAGCCTGGATGCGCAAGTGCAGGGCTGGCTGAATGCAGTACGCATGCAGGTGCGCGCCGGCGTCAGCGCACCGTCGGCTGCGTATGACATCCGCACCATCCTGAATGAAATGCGGCTGATCAAGGATGACGACGAGATCGCGATCATGCGGCGCGCGGCCGACATTACGTCGGAGGCGCACGCGCGCGCGATGCGCGCCTCGCGTGCCGGGCTGCGTGAATATCATCTGGAAGCCGAATTGCTGCATGAATTCCGGCGCAATGGCTCGCAATTTCCGGCCTATGGCTCGATCGTCGCGACCGGCGCGAATGCCTGTGTGCTGCATTACCGTGCCGGTGACGCCGAATTGCGCGATGGCGATCTGGTGCTGATCGATGCCGGCTGCGAACTGGACAGCTACGCGTCCGACATCACGCGCACCTTCCCGGTCAATGGCAGGTTCAGCGGACCGCAGAAAGAGTTGTACGAACTGGTGCTGGCTGCGCAACAAGCGGCTATCGACAGTACTGCACCCGGCAAACGCTTCACCGACGGCCATGAAGCCGCGCTGAAGGTGCTCGCGCAAGGCATGCTCGACACCGGCTTGCTGAACCGTGACCAGGTCGGCTCGCTCGATGACGTGATCGCGAACGGCCACTACCGGCAGTTCTACATGCACCGTACCGGCCATTGGCTGGGCATGGATGTGCATGATGTCGGCGATTATCGCGACCCGGCCGTGTCGGCCAGCGAGAAGCCCTGGCGTCCGCTGCAGCCGGGCATGGTGCTGACCATCGAGCCTGGCATCTACGTGCGCCCGGCACCGGGCGTGCCCGAGCACTACTGGAACATCGGTATCCGCATCGAGGATGATGCGCTGGTGACCGCAGACGGCTGCGACATCCTCACGCACAAGGCGCCGAAGTCGGTGGCCGACATCGAAGCGGTGATGCGCGGATGAGCGAGCGCGTCGACATCGCGATCGTCGGCGGCGGTCCGGTAGGACTGGCGCTGGCGTCGATGTTGGTCGCACGTGGCATGCGCGGCGAAAACATCGCTGTCATCGACGCGAAGGCGAAGGATGCCGCCGCCGCAGACCCGCGGTCGATCGCATTGTCCTGGGGCAGCCGCCAATTGCTGTCGCAACTGCATGCGTGGACGTCACGTGCGACGGCCATTACACAGATCCATGTATCGCGCCGTGGCAGCTTCGGCCGCACGTTGATCGACGCCTCGGACTACCAATTGCCGGCGCTCGGTTATGTCGCGCGCTACGGTGACGTCTGCGATGCGCTGGCGACGGCACTCTCCGGCACCGGCGTGCGCCAGCTGCGACCGCTGCAGGTCACGGCCAGCGAAGAAAGCAATGATGCAGTGAAGCTGTCGCTGTCGAATGGCCAGACCCTGTCCGCCAGCCTGATGGTGCAGGCCGAAGGCGGCGTGTTCGGCGAACAGGCGGCGCGCAGCGTGCAGCGCGATTACGCACAGACCGCCATGGTGGCGACGGTGCACGCGAGCGCGGCCGTCACTGGACGGGCGTTCGAACGCTTCACCAGCGGAGGGCCGCTGGCCTTGCTGCCGCAAGACGATGGCTATGCGATGGTCTGGTGCATGCGGCCCGATAGCGCTGACGCGATGCAGGGGCTGGACGATGATGCGTTTATCGAAGCCCTGCAGCAGGCTTTTGGCCAGCGCGTTGGCCGCTTCACGCGCATTGGCGTGCGACATGCGTATGCACTGGGACTGAATGCCGAACCCGCAGCGACAACCCGATCGATCGCGATCGGCAATGCTGCACAAACCCTGCACCCGGTGGCTGGACAAGGTCTGAACCTCGGCCTGCGCGATGCCGCGGTGCTGGCACGCCTGCTGGCCCGAGACGCAACGCCGGAGGCGCTGGCGCAATGCCACCAGCAGCGCAAGACAGACCGTACAACCACCGTACGCCTGACCGACCTGATGGCGCGGGTGTTTGCCAGCTCTGCCGACGGTACGCTGATACAGGATCTGCTGGGTGCATCGCTGGGCGTAATCGATGTCGTCCCGCCGGCGAAGCGGGCCTTGGCCGAGCAGATGATGTTCGGCTCACGCTGAAGCGATATCTCGGCGATTCGTCACGACATCGCACCATCCGGCAAAAACAAAAAAGGGCGCATCACTGCGCCCTTTTTGCTGATGAGGTGTCGGATTACTCGACCGCCTTCACCATGTCTTCGATGACCTTCTTCGCATCGCCGAACACCATCATGGTCTTGTCCATGTAGAAGAGTTCGTTGTCGAGGCCAGCGTAACCGGCGGCCATCGAGCGCTTGTTGACGATGATGGTCTTGGCTTTGTACGCCTCGAGAATCGGCATGCCGGCGATCGGCGACTTCGGATCCTTCGCGGCCGGGTTCACGACGTCGTTCGCGCCGAGCACCAGTACCACATCGGCCTGGCCGAACTCGGAGTTGATGTCCTCCATCTCGAACACCTGGTCGTACGGCACTTCAGCTTCGGCCAGCAGCACGTTCATGTGACCCGGCATACGACCCGCCACCGGGTGGATCGCGTATTTC
>JACCDU010950037.1_pt1 | contig 11725 bp, 15 predicted proteins | sample 7446081 | NCBI WGS metagenome assembly JACCDU01 (sample SAMN15323447, study PRJNA562643) | freshwater metagenome | isolation source: river surface water | place: USA:Blue River Watershed | collected 2017-08-17 | reverse complement strand
TCCTGACCACCGGCGCCCTTGCCTGCCAGCTTCTTACGCAGGATTTCGCCTTGGCGGATGGCACGCTGGATTTCGTTGGCTTGCTCGGCTTCCTTGGCTGCGTCGCCGTTGGCTTCGTTGCTGTCCCAATCATGCTCGTCCATGCCGTCGCCACCACCGCCACCGTTCTGCTCCATCTGTTGCTTGAGGTCTTGGTAGATCATGGCCACCGACCAGCCACGGTACTTGGGGTCGGGTTGGATACCCAGCTTAGGCATCTTGATGAAGCCTTCGTTGTCGTCCGTATCTTGAAGGTGCAGGTTCACGAAGTGGTCGGCTGCTACGTTGGCCAGCATGGCGTTTTCCTCGTGCAGCTTGCGCCACGTCACCATGTGACGATAGGCTTTGTGCGTTGCCTCGTGCAATACAAGGAACCGCAGTTCCGGGTCGGTGGGCATGTGTGCCTCGATGAACGCAGGGTTGTAGATCACATTCCAGCCATCGGTTGCAGCGGTGGGCACCGTGTCGTTCACAGTGACTTTGCCACAGGCGAGGATGCCGGAGTACGCACAGAACTTCTTGTGCTGCATCACTGCAATATGGGCCTTCTTGATACGGTCGGACACGTTCATAACTAACTCCTGTTGTGTGTATGGAAAAATGCTGCGGCATCGCTGTACATGGCAGCGGCCTCTTCTGCGGTGTCGAACAATCCGAGGTAGATGTTCTTTCCGTTGTGGACAATGCTGGCCCTCCATTTCTGGTTGGCCTCCAACCAACATACCCCTCTATACCCAGACGCGCCGATCGGCTGCACACGGTTCTCCATGTTCTGCTTGCGGCTTGCCTGTCTAAGATTAGATATGCGGTTGTCGTGGCGTATGCCATTGATATGGTCAATCTCGTCGTCCGGCCAGCTACCGTACACATGGCACCATGCAAGGCGATGTGCGTAGTAGGGCTTGCCGTCAATTCGTATTGACAAATATCCCTTGGGTTTCAGAGTGCCTGCTTCACGCCCGACAATGACCTTGCGGCTTGTCTTGGTGCGCCATGTAAACACTCCAGTTGTTGCGTCGTAGTTGAGGACTTCACGCAGTCGGTCACAAGTCAGGGTAGTCATGCCCTGATTATAACCCAGTGCGCTTTCATGTCACTTTCGGGGCTTTCTCAGCAGTGCTTTCTGCAGGCGTTCCATGTGGATTCCGTCAACGTAGTTGCGTTGGCGTGGTGTGTAGGCTTTGCCCATCATGGCTGGGTGCCAGTCCTTCTTGAACTTGACGATTCGCTGCCCGTTCGATAGGTGTTCTATAACCAACATCATGGCCTCCATCTAAGCTTAGAAGTACTTGCCCAGCTTGGCAGCTGCGCTGGTGAACTTGCGGTTGCGACATGCCATGCCAACCTTGGCCTTGTTGGTTGCCAACGATGTGATGAACAGCGCGTGTGCCTCGAAGGATTGCTCGCTCATGCGCTCGGCGTAGTCCATAACAGAGTCCAACGTCTCAGCATCCACACGGCTTGCCAGCATGAACGACAGAATGAACAGGGCGCCGACGCTCGTGGGCACCTTGGTTTTCTCGGGGGACTTGACGATGTTCTCGAACAGCGGCAGTTGGTCTGCGAGGTTGACCAGTGCCTCCATGTCCCGCGCTGCGGCTTCGCCGATCGTACCGGCAAGGGCAGGCAGCATGGCTGCACCCAGCACATCGCGCTGCTTGATAAGGTTGGATGCCTTGGCCAGCGAACGGGGCGAACAGAACCCGCGAATGTTGCCCGTCATGGGGTTGAAGATGTAAGGGTTCTTGTCTTTCTTGTCGAGGTCGGTGTAGCAGTCGAACACTTGCGGGAACTGCTTGGCAAACGCCATGATTTCCGGGGCCACGTCGTTGTTGCTCGCCCATTGCAGCCACTCGTCAGCCGTCGGGTTGGCCACGGTCACGACAGTCATGCGGTTGAACGCATGGGCCGGGATGTTGTCGCCCACGCCATCAGTATCAAGGTTGGTCGTACCGAACACGATCGAGCCAGTGGGCAGCGGCACGTCGCCGATGCGATGCTCAAGGATGACAGGAAGCAGCATGTTCAGCACAGGGCGGGACGCCTTGCCCAATTCGTCGAGCATGAGCACAACAGGTTTATTAGACGAGCGACCCACGCCGAACCGGGTATTCGGAGCATACGAAGTCACCATTTCCTCACGGTCGATCACAGGCATACCGAGGTCGCCCAAATCCAAATTCGCGACATCTATATAACAGACCTGATAATCCGGCAGTTCACGTTGCAGATCGCCGAGGATGGACGACTTGCCGATACCGGGCTGACCGCGAAGCAGCAGCGTGTTGCTGGTGCCGACAGTGCGAATCAGGGTAGAGGCTTGGGCGAGAGTTACTTTCATGGTGTTTCCTTAGTGGTTGAATGGTGCGGATTGCACCGCATAGGGCAGCACGCTACCCTACACGCTACGATCTAAGATTAGATGGTTAGGCTTACAGGACAGTTACGTCTGTCTTGACGATTTCGGTCATGTCCCGTGTGCATTGCCTCACGATGGCTTGGTAGGCTTCTTTGTGGTCGTCGTGGAGGCATTTGAAGTGCGAGGCGAGGTCGGCCCACAGATTGGCGTGGTGTTCCTCGGTGACGGCTTTCTTGAGGGGAGTGGTTATCCATACTCTGCGCGGCTCCGCTGTACCAAACAGCACCGGCCAGACTTCCTTGAACCCGGATGCTTCAATGTCTGCGCGGAACTCTTTGGTTTCTTCCCGATCGGTTTGCTTGCGCTCGAAGCATTGCAAAGGTGATAGTACGTTGCCCTCGGCATCGAACTCCATGCCGTCATAGAACTTGTACTTCTTGTTCTTGACGATGATGCACGTCTGGTTGTAGTTGAACACTTTGGAGTTGAGCACGCTCCCCCACCCGAGGAAGCGCCACATGCACTCGTTGAGGTTGGCTTTGGTTGTGCTTGTCCACCAGCCACCCATGCTGATGCGGATGGTGTTCTCTGGTGTGACTTCGATCAGGTTGGTGTTGTACATCCGCACGCACATCTTGTCGCCTTGCTTGGTGACGCGCAGATGGTTTTTGCTGCGCCGGGATGAATCGGCAGGGGCGTCGCCTTTGAACTGGCCACGCTTGTACATGTGGCGTTCGAGGTGGAATTTGAGTTTGGTGTAGGGTGTCATGATTGGCTTTCGTATCCGTGAAGTTTGATCATCATGGGTGTGGCGTCTCGTGCTTCTTCCCATGTGTTGAATGTGGCGACGTGTTGGCGGTTGATGAACAGGGACCATTCCTCCTTGCCATGCACCACAATGTCTGCGCGGTCTGATACCCAGCGGTTGATGTCAGTGTCAACGTATGCCCACTGGCCCTTTGCCACGTTCTGCCAGTCACCGTCGTTCATCTGTGTAACCCGCCTTTGTTGTTGATGCCTTTGAGGTCGTTCAGGTCAGTGAACAGCATGTAATTGCTCTTGTGCATCGGGGCTATCGTGTGTCTAACCTTAGATGCTTCCTTCTCACCGCATGACAGGCATGTCATGTAGCCCAGCTTACGGCGCGCAGGGGGGATGCGTTCGTTGTAGCAAGTGGTGCAGATCAGGTTGTGGTAGTGAGTCATTCTGTTTCTCCTCGTGCGTTGAGCATGGTTGATAGGAAGTCTTGGGCTTCTTGCATCGTGTCGAAGTCAGCACGGATGGTGCCTTCTGCATTGCGGGCTATCCATTTGTCGTCGATCAGCACAACCCAGCCAACAACTCTGTCGCCAGCATGTGCCGTCTTGTATGCGTCGTTGCTTCGCAGCTTGCCCCACTTAACTCCCACGGTGCACCTCCGACATAAATTTCGCCAGTCGCATGGCTTCTCGCAGTGTCATCGTGCTGCCCTGCTGCCAGTTGTGGTGGTGGCCTTTCCACGTTATCCATCGGGCCACCCATCGGCTGCCCTTCTTGGCACGGAACACATCGGCGCACTGGTTGTAGCTGCCGGGAATAGTCCACTCGCGTCCATCGGCACGGCTGTAAGTAAGACCTTCCCTCCAATACATCAGCGTGTAGCCACCGTAGGTATTGCGTTCCCACTTGTACGGCTTAGTCATAGTGCACCCCGCCATTGGCCAGCAGGACTTTGAGGATGTTCATGGCCTCGTGCAGTGTCTTGTGTGTGGACAGGATGTAGTCGCCGTCTTCGTAGTCGTTGTAGTCTGTGAACTGCACCACATGGAACCCCGGCACGAATGGGTACTTACACACGGCGTAGTCCCAATGGTCGATGCCATTGGCCTGCAAGTAGTCAGGCTGGAACGATACGCAGTCATCGAACACCCTGCGCCAGATACCGTTGTTTGTCGCGTCGCTTGGCGCGTCGCCGTCTGCATAGACATACATCTTCATGCTGCCACTCCCACACAGAGGAACAATTTGGCTGCGCGCTGGGCTTCTTCTAAGCTTAGATCGGCGTCGAGCCGGTACACGGCTTGCTCTTCGGCCGTGCGGTATGTACGAGATATAGGCTCCCGTATGACGTATCCCGTCGGCAGTTGGTACAGGATGCCCATCATCTTGACCGGGCGCGCCTTGTCCATGAGCCACAGGCTCCACGACTCCAGCAGTTCCTGTGTCCACGGTTCGTTTTCTATCCATTCGAATTTCATGATTCATACACTCCCAACAGTCCGGGGTTGACCCACTCAGGGTACAGGCCAAAGCTTTGCAGCACCGTCTCGATCGTGGGGTTCACGCCAAAAATCCAGTCGTCTGGTGCGCCGTAATAGTCCACCCAATCGGTGCTGCCCGGGGCTTCTGCGCTGATGAAGAAGTTACCCAGCCTGTCGTTGTCTGCATTGGTGAACACCGGCACACCCATGACTTTGAGTGCGCGGTACGCTTGCTTGTATTGCTTTTCCATACGATGCCTTTCTAAGCTTAGACGGTGGCGTTATTGCCAACATCACAAAGCCCACGGAGTTCTGTCTCCATAGGCTTCAGGATGTCACCCATTGCTGGGTGTCCTTGGCTAGGGATAGGGGTGGTCGTGCTGGCATATCCCCACTGTGTGGGTTCCAGCACCAAGGGTTGTGGCACGAGTTACCGGAGAACAACCCACCCATTTAACCTAGTATGCGTAGCTTTTACATGTCGCTGTGCTTTTCGGCAGCAGGTGACTGGTGTGTCCCTATTGGCTGCACTACTTCACACGCCACAACATGCAGGGGCTATACCCTACGTCTCGTTTCACCACGGGGAGCGTGCGCAACGTCACACTACATGGCTTCTGGTCTTGAGTACCAGCGACGGCTTGATCGGTCTAACCTTAGATGGGCATGAACCCAAATACTTACGGTTAAACCTAACAGAAACATATTGTGAAAGAACGCAAGCGCCAAATGGATGTAAGAGTCGCTGCGTGGCCGAGGCGATCCTCGACCACATGAAATACATTATATACTAATACTAGCCACTTGTCAAGCCTTTTCGGCCAGTGCACGGGCGCGCTGCAGGGCCACGATTTGGGACACTCGAATCACGGACAAGCCATAAGTGGCGGCAATCTTTGCATGGGTCGAGCCCGTGCGTGCCAGTTCCCAGATTTGTGCATCCCGTTCGGCATTGTTGACCTTGGGGGTTTTGGCCCTCGGTGTGGGTTGCTCCACAGGGGCGTTGTATTTAGACAAAAGAAGCTTGGCCGGCGTAGTGTTCTGGTCTGCGGCTGCCGCAGTGATAGTAGCCCATGCCTCGGGGCCGATGCCCACGAGAAGTTTCGTGGCGGCCAGCAGGCCATCCAGCGGGTCGTCATAGCCGAGCGCAGCGAGTTTTGCAGTCAGTGTTTCCGGAAGATCGAGGGTGTACTCCATGATTGGGGCTCCGGTGGGGGTTGTTGGTGGGTGGATTATATGTAGTGTGTGGGGCGTGCGCAAGGGGTCTAAGCTTAGATGGGGGATGCGGTTGGTGTTGTATTATTAGGAGGTTGTAACGCATGTAACGCAAATTGGGGGCTTGTAACACTGGACACTGTAACGCGGGAGCCCTTATTCCATGCGGGTTTGAGCGGGGTATTATGTGGTTGTAACGCTTGTAACGCAAAATCTGGTCTCGACGGGTTTAAACAAGAATGTGTGATCGTAAACTCTCCAAAACAATTTATGGAGAGTCTAAGCTTAGATGGGAAAATTTTGACCGTCACACAATTATTTGCGTTTCATGCGTTACACCCTCCTATATATAATAATTTTTTTTTTTTTTTTTTTATTTATTTATGTAAGTTGTTGATTTGTAACGGTTTTTTCAGGCTATGTGTATTACGGGTTGATGTAACGCTCGGCGCTGCCATTTCCGTTACAAGCCCCCAATTTGCGTTACATGCGTTACAACCTACGCATACTCATAGTCTAAGCTTAGACGGGCGGCTGCCGTGGCCCCGGCCCTCCCTCACGTACGCACGCGCTCACTGGCTCACTCTCCCGCACGGTCAGACTACTATCACGCTTTCTGTACGCATGGTACAGACGCAGGAACGCCCAGCGTTTGCTGGGCGTAAAAAAGCCCGGCGCGGCGGCCGGGCTCGGGGGCTTGACAAACGTCTAAGCATAGACGGGGCCGAAGCCCCGGGTACTGGTTATTTATCCAGCACGGTTTCCTTGAAGCCGTCCAGCGAGTCGAGGCACAAGTCGAGCATGTCGGCGGCGAAGTCAGTCAGTCCAAGCGCCCGGGCTTGTGCAAGGGCCTTGCTGATTGTCTTATCAAGGTCGGTGCGGCTTGTGCTGGTGACTTTGCCGGACTTTGCAGCGCCGCCGGCCTTGCCGGCCTTGCCCCATGGCAAACCCATCTCCGGGTTATTTTTCAAGTCGGCGGAGAATGGCACACCATAGTGCAGCGCGCGCATGGCGCCTTGAGCATATTCCGTGAAAGTTTTTTTCTCGCACGCGCCTTGCGCGGCCAGATCAATCACGGTTTGCGATTCCCGAATGGCCTTGCCCATGGCCTTTACCGATGCTTCGGCCTTGCCGTTTGCAATAAACCATGCGTCAATAAACTGTTGCATGATTCGGGCCACTTCGGCCGTGGCCTTTACATATGCTTTGTCGGCTTTATCCATGGTGCGCACAATGGCAAGCGCGGCATTGTCAAAAGACACGGGGGTGATGGTGTTTGCAGTCATGATGATTTCCTTTAGGTTGATACCGAACCGTGATTGATTCGGTATATGTATTACATCATAAGGCGCGGCCCTTGTCAATCCCTTGGTTAGTTCTAAGCATAGACGGAATCCCCAGCCCGGCGACCCCACCGTACCCCCATGCCCCAAACTGATTCTGGGACTCCACGCGTCCGCTTTACGCTGTGTGCCAAATCCGCCAACACCCCCCAAACTAAAAAATAATACAACTACCCCCCACCCACCTTCTTTCTATTCACTTTGCTATTCACCCCCTCTGAAAAACCCAAATTTCACCTATGCAGACCCCACCCCCCTCAATACAGGAACACCCCCCGTCAGGGGACCCATTTGACCCCACACAAAAATAACATATACAATCTGCCCAACTTCAGGAGTGCGAATCCCTCCATGGCATACCAAGTCACCGTTGACTACGACGTCCCCCTTGCGGACTACTCGCCCACCTTCGAATCCCTTGAGGACCGGGTGGCGGCTGCATTGGCCACCCTTTCGGACACAGATTCCTTCCCCGATGCCATCGATCAGATGGATCAAGCCTTGTCCCGTTCCATTTTTGTGGGCGATCGGATGGCTTCGGACAACGATTTGTCCCAGCCGGGGGTGGTGGCGCACATTGGCGCCCTGCTGACGGAGTACGACAAGACCGTGGTGAAGTCTGCTGCACAGCTGCGGACCTACATTACCAACCGGTTGATCCTCGAAACAGACAGTGCAGACCCCCGGGTGCGCCTCAAAGCGCTGGAAATGCTGGGCAAAGTCTCGGATGTGGGCCTTTTCACTGACAAAACCGAGATCACAATGCGCCACAGGCCCACAGAAGAGCTCGAGCAGCTGCTGCGCGAGCGTTTGACCCGGGTAATCGAGGCCGAAGTGACCGCACCACCCCCTGCCGAGGCCCAAAAACCGACCGCAATCGACTTCTCGGAGCTGGAAACGGACGATGGCCCTACTGAGTGAGACCAGTCTGACCCCAGAATTGCTGGAAAAGGTCATCAAAAGCCTGCCGCACAACGAGGCGGCCGAACTTTTGGCCATGATGGAAGAGCTTGAGGAGCGAAAAGCCATCAAAGCAGCTCAGGATGACTTTTTGGCGTTCATTGCGGCCATCGATCGGAACTACAAGTTCGGTTTACACCTGCGGCGGCTCGGAAACCTGCTAATGGACGTGGAAGATGGGACCAAAGACCGGATTGCGGTCTCCATGGCGCCTCGTATGGGCAAGTCCCAGATGATTTCCATCTACTACCCGGCTTGGTACCTCGGCCGGCACCCGGATCACAAGGTGATTGTGGCCTCCCACACGGCAGACTTGGCCGTGGTCATGGCGCGCAAGGTGCGCAACCTGATTGCCAGTGCCGAATACGCCCGGATTTTTCCCAACACCCGCATTGCAAGCGACGCCAAAGCCGCGGCGCAGTGGAACACGACCCAAGGCGGTGAGTATTTTGCGATCGGTGTGGGCGGCGCGCTGGCCGGCCGGGGTGCACACCTCATCATTGCCGACGATCCGCTGTCCGAACAGGACATCAAGGCGGGAAATACCTCCAGCCTCGACACAACCTACGAATGGTTCAGTGCCGGTCTGCGAACCCGTCTGATGCCAGAAGGCAAGATATGCGTATTACATACGCGTTGGCACCAGCGGGACCTGATTGGGCGCCTCCTGAAAGACTCGGCCATGAACGAGGGCGGGGACAAGTACGAGGCGTTCGAATTCCCGGCGATCTTGAACGAGGGCACCGAGAACGAGAAATCGATCTGGCCCGAGCAGTGGTCGCTCGAGGCGCTGCAGAAAACCCGGGCGTCGATGCACCACATCATGTGGCAGTGGTATGCCCAGTACCAGCAGAACCCCACGGCAGCGGAGGCTGCCATCATCAAGCGCGACTGGATCAGGTGGTGGAAGGGCGACACGCCCCCGCCGTGCGACTTCATCGTGCAGGCATACGATACGGCACTGACCACCAAGGAACGATCGGACTATTCCGTCTGCCACACATGGGGCGTCTTCATCAACGAGGAAGACAACAACTCCACCAACGTGATCCTGCTCAACAAGGTCAAGGGCAAGTACGAGTTCCCGGAGCTCAAGGTCATGGCCCACGAGCAGTACGAAGAGTGGCAGCCCGACAGTGTGATCGTGGAAGCCAAGGCCAGCGGCCAGCCGCTGATTGACGAGATGCGCCGATCGGGTATCTTCGTGCAGGACTTCAGCCCGGGCAAGGGCCAAGACAAGATTGCGCGCCTGAACGCTGTGGCCGATATGTTCTCGGCCGGGCACGTTTGGTTCCCGGAGACGGCATGGGCGTCCCAGACAGTGGAAGAAATTTTGGCCTTCCCGGCCGGCGAACACGATGACGAGGTGGACGCCATGACGCTGGCCCTCAAGCGAATTCGCAACGGGGGCCTGTTGCGCCTGAACACGGACAGGGAAGATAATGAGGTCTTCATGAAGGCCCGACGTGGGGCGGCATACTACTAAGGATTTGATATGAACATGGTTCCCGGTATTGGTGGCGCGCCCGCAGGGCTTGGACTGGATGATGTCGCACTCGACGAAACGCCAGCCATCGAGATTGAAATCGAAAACCCCGAGGGCGTCACGATCGGCATGGATGGGCTGGAGATTGAACTCGAGCCCGGAAGCGACACTGACAAAGACATCCCGTTCGACGCCAACTTGGCCGATTTCATGGACGAGGGCGAGCTGCAGAAGATTGCCGGCGACATCGTGGAGCTGGTCGAAGCCGACATCACGTCACGCAAAGACTGGGTAGAGACCTACGTCAAGGGTCTCGAGGTGCTGGGCATGCGCTACGAAGAGCGCACCGAGCCGTGGGACGGCGCGTGCGGGGTGTTCTCCACACTGCTGACCGAAGCGGCAGTGCGCTTCCAAAGTGAGACCATCATCGAGACGTTCCCGGCCGCCGGCCCGGTGAAGACGGAAATCGTGGGTGCGATCGACCGACTCAAGGAAGAAGCCGCGGAGCGAGTTCGCGATGACATGAACTGGCGCCTGACGGAGCAGATGCCCGAGTACCGCACGGAGCACGAGCGCATGCTGTTCAACCTTGGCTTGGCTGGTTGTGCGTTCAAGAAGGTCTATTTCGATACGTCAAAAAACCGACAGGTGTCGATGTTCATCCCGGCCGAGGACGTGATCCTGCCGTGGGGCTGCAGTGGCATCCGCGACGCAGAGCGCGCCACCCACATACTGCGCAAGAGCGAGAACGACCTGAAAAAGCTGCAGGTCAGTGGCTTTTATCGCGACGTGGACCTCGGCGAACCGGTGACTTTCCACTCGGACATCGAGAAAAAGAAGGCCGAAGACCAAGGCTACACCCTCACCGAAGACAACCGCTACCAGTTGTTTGAGACCCAGATCGAGTACGACCTGCCCGGGTTCGAAAGCAAGGATGGCGTGGCGCTGCCCTACATCGTGACGATCGACCGCGGCACGAACAAAGTGCTTGCGATTTATCGCAACTGGGAGCAAGATGACAAGACGCACATCAAGCGCGATCACTTCGTACAGTACGACTACATCACGGGGTTTGGGGCATATGGCATCGGTTATATCCACCTTATTGGGGGCTATGCTCGGGCTGGCACTTCTCTCATCCGGCAGCTGGTTGATGCCGGTACTCTCAGCAATCTACCGGGCGGTCTCAAGTCTCGTGGTCTGAGGATCAAGGGCGACGACACGCCGATCGCCCCGGGCGAGTTCCGCGATGTAGACGTGCCAAGCGGCAGCGTGCGGGACAACATCATGCCCCTGCCGTACAAGGAGCCCAGTCAGGTTCTGGCGGCGCTGCTCGAGAAAATCACCATGGAAGCCCGTCGTCTGGGCTCGATCGCCGACATGCAAGTCAGCGACATGGGTGCGAACGCTCCGGTAGGTACCACGCTGGCTCTGCTCGAGCGTCAGCTCAAGACCATGAGCGCCGTCCAAGCCCGGGTGCACTACTCCATGAAGCAGGAGTTCAAGCTGCTCAAGGGGATCATCCGCGACCACGCTCCCGATACCTACGCGTTCCAGCCGGTGGCTGGCAGCCGCAAGGCGCTCAAGTCCGACTACGACATGGTGGACGTGATCCCGGTGTCGGACCCCAACAGCTCCACGATGGCCCAGCGGATCATGCAGTACCAAGCTGTGATCCAGCTGTCCCAAAGCGCGCCGCAGATTTACGACCTGCCCCAGCTGCACCGCCAGATGATCGAGGTGCTGGGCGTGAAGAACGCCGACAAGCTCGTGCCGGTCGAAGACGACATGAAGCCGCGCGATCCGGTCTCCGAGAACATGGACGTCCTGAACATGAAGCCTGTCAAGGCGTTCGTGTACCAAGATCACGCTGCGCACATCGCGGTGCACATGTCGGCCATGCAGGACCCTGAGATCATGAAGCTGGTTGGCCAGAACCCGCAGGCCCAAGCCATGCAGGCGGCCATGATGGCTCACATTGCCGAGCATACCGGCTACGCCTACCGCCAGCGCATCGAACAGATGATGGGTGTCCAGCTGCCCGAGGACGGCGAAGACCTGCCGCCGCAGATGGAGAAGATGT
>JACCDU010216224.1_pt1 | contig 11727 bp, 7 predicted proteins | sample 7446081 | NCBI WGS metagenome assembly JACCDU01 (sample SAMN15323447, study PRJNA562643) | freshwater metagenome | isolation source: river surface water | place: USA:Blue River Watershed | collected 2017-08-17 | reverse complement strand
TTATTGGATATATGGTCAATATTCTATTATTTGTTTACCTTGCCTAGCGTATGGAAAAGACCACAGAAAAATTGGAATTAATCACCCGCTACTTTGCGGATTTTACACCAGCTCAATTGGCTCAATTATCGGGGCTAGATGCTGCCTATCAAGAATGGAACGCAAAGATCAATGTGATCTCTAGAAAAGATATTGATCAAATATACCTACACCATGTCCTGCACTCCTTAAGCATCGCTGCCATTGCAGAATGGACCCCAGGCACACAAGTCATTGATATTGGTTGTGGTGGTGGTTTTCCTACTGTTCCGTTGGCTATCTTTTTCCCCGAGGTACAATTTTATGCAGTAGATAGTATTGCAAAGAAATTAAAAGTAGTAGACGCCGTTTGCGATATGGTAGGGATTAAAAATGTAGAGACCAAGCACACTCGCGTTGAAGATATAAAGAATAAAAAATTCGATTTCGCAGTCAGTAGAGCGGTTGCCCCACTTAAAGACTTATGGAGATGGGCGAACCCTGTACTCGTTAAAAAACCAAATCAACCGAATGGTTTAATTTGTTTAAAGGGAGGTGATTTACACCAAGAAATTTTCGAAAGTGGCACAAGACCAAAAATGATGCCGATCTATGATATTTTTCAGGAAGATTACTTTAAAGAGAAATACATTATTCAAGTTAAAAAATAAAATAAAGGCGTCCATTGGACGCCTTTATTATTTAAGATAGATTTTTGAAACAACACCTATATTTTAATTAGGAATCTCTATTTTGTTATTGCTTCTATTGATATCTGGCATTCTTTGGCTTGGATCAATCTCGATAGATTTGATGGCACTCAATGGTTGCGTGGTCTCAAAAGTATAAGTTGGATGAGTCCATTTCCATTCTGGATGATTGATTTGTTTTACAGTCCCTTCTTGTTGTTTCCCTCCCAACATTAAATCCAATGGCATATAATGCAACTCATTAGTGCCATCTTTATAAGTCACCATTACTTCTATTGGCATAGGGAACTTCCCTACTCTTTGAACACTAATTAAAGCTGCATTACCACTTACTTGAATGTCATTTAAGCCGTAATCAATTGTCTTAGTTGTATTCACCCAATATTCTTTCAACCATTGCAATTGCAAACCACTTGTTTTTTCAGCCACTCTAATAAAATCATTTGCATTTGGGTGTTTAAATTTCCAAGTGTTATAATAATTCAACATTAATTGATCACGCTTAGCTTCTCCCATTACATATCCAAGAACGCCTAGGAAAGTTCCACCCTTACTATAAGCGGCATTGCTATATGCATAATTGGTGTTAAAGTGATCGGCATGAGTGGACATTGGTTCTTCGTATCCACTTTTAGCCAAAGCTAAATAACCATTATAATTGCCACTTTGAACAGCTGGCAATAACTTTGCTTGTCGCTCTAGGCCCAGTTGAATTTGCTTTTTTGCAGCATCACTTACATAAGGAGATTGAGCTGCAAAATTAGTTTCATAATAATGACTCACCATCTCCTCACCATAACTTGTAAAGCCTTCATCCATCCATGCAAATAAGCTTTCATTAGAACCTAAAATATGCTGGTACCAGCTATGGATCCACTCATGAAAAGCAGTACCCAAACTAGGCCCTACTAATAAAGTAGCCATTGCATACTCCATACCTCCATCACCCCCATGAATAAAGGAATATTGAGGATAAGGATACGCTCCCATTTTCTTTTCCATAAATGGCAATACTTTTTCTGCGGCCCATAATACATTCGCCCAAGCACTATCTGCTTTTGCATCTTTTGCTTTATAGTATACATGAAGAGTTAAACCTTTGCGCACTTCTTTAGATAAATGTTTAAAATTATTATCGGCAAACCAAACAAAATCATGGATGGTGTTGCCTTTGAAATTCCACACTTTATTTCCGTCCTTGTCTAAAGGAGCTGTTGGATTTTGTAAGACACCTGTACCACCCACCATATAAGACTTATCTAATCTTAGGGTCACATCATAATTACCCCAAACGCCATAAAATTCTCTTGCTATATAGGGGTTGGTATTCCAACCTTGGTAATCATATTCCACCATTTTAGGATACCATTGGCTCATAGAATAGCGTACCCCTTCTTTATTATCTCTACCCGCTCTTCTAATTTGCAAAGGCACTTGCGCTTCGAAATTGAGGTTCATTTTAACCGAAGACTTAGGTAAAATAGGTTGTGTCAACACCACTTCTAAAATGGTTTCGTGCTCAATTAACTGTTGTGCCTTTCCATTGATAGAAAGTGAATTGACTTTCTGAATCCCATATTCTTCTGGCTTTAAATTTTGAATACGGTCACGTACACGCATGTCCCAGTCTTTCACTTCCTCCCCTCTTCTGTTTGTGAAAGTTGTTTTACCCAACTCTCTACTTCTTGCGTCCATATTTGAATTGGGCTGAAAAGCATTCCAATACATATGGAAATAGACTTTGTGTAAAGTGTCAGTTGAATTGTTGGTATACAAAATCTCTTCGGTACCCTTAACCGTATTTTTTTGTACATCTAAACTAGCATCAATTTTATAATTGATCTGTTGTTGCCAACGCTCCGGTTGCGCAAACAAATTAGTTGCCAAGGTAAAAATGGCAAAACCAAACATGAAAAGCTTCTTCTTCATAATGTAGAATTAAGAAGCTAATTTAAGTATTTTATGGTACTTTGAAGCTATATCAGATAGATAATCACTTCAAAGTAGATAGATGTTATTTTTTGATCAGCTCTGCCACCAATTTTTCTAGTACTTCTAAACGCTTCTTTTGATCCTCGATAATTACCTGTTGTTCTTGAATCGCTTTCACCATCACAGGTAATAAGTTGCTATATCGAGCTTCTAACTTTTCTGGATTATTTTCACTAACCAGATCTAAATTAACCCCAATTGGTGAAGTTTTTTGTAAGGCCAATAAGTCCTGTGCAATAAAACCAGCAGCTTTAATACCAACCTTTGATTTATCTCTTGTATTCCAAGTATAGGTTACAGGTTTTAATTGTTTGACAAAATCAACACCTTCTGTTATTGTTTGAATATCAGTTTTATCTCGTCTATCTGACAAAGAAGTGATTGCCTGAATGGCACTTCTAATATTTGTGATATTTGAATTGCCTAATGTAATTTCATTACTTACATTTGTTGCTGATGGACTAGCTTCAGCCCCCAAAATAATATTATTTGAACCTGTACTTAAAGCCCCACCTGCCTCTCTTCCAATGGTTATATTATCTGATCCGTCCACAAGATAACTTCCTGCAAGCGATCCCATAGCTATATTGTTAACTCCATTTGTATTTACAGATAATGCCTGGTACCCATATGCGATATTACCTCCCCCTGTTGTATTTGAATATAATGCAGCGTACCCGTAAGCTATATTACTAGATCCAGTTGTATTAAATGGTAGGGTTTCAAAACCAATTGCAATATTATTTATACCAGTTGTATTTCTAGTTAAACTTCTTTCTCCTGATGCGAAATTATTAGCACCAATTGTATTCGCTTTTAAACTTTGATAACCCAACGCAATATTGTTGAATCCAATCGTATTATTCTCTAAACTATAACCACCAAATGCAATATTTGAACCGCCTGTAGTATTTTGATATAAACTATAACTACCTATCGCTATATTTTGACTACCTTCTGTATTCGCAAATAAACTCATCTGGCCGATAGCAACATTTTCATTTCCAATTGTATTTGAATATAAACTATTTAAACCAGAAGCAATATTGTAACTACCAGTTGTATTTGAAAATAAACTATTAAAACCAGAAGCAATATTGTTACTACCAGTTGTATTTGAATATAAACTTTGAACTCCAATTGCATTATTATAATCACCCGATATATTTGAATATAAACTAAAATAACCATTAGCCGTATTATGTCTACCAGTTGTATTTGAATATAAACTTTGATAACCATTAGCCGTATTATAACTACCACTGGTATTAAATGGCAAACTTTCAAAACCAATTGCAATATTATTATTCCCAGTTGTGTTTCTTGTAAGACTTCTCGCTCCTGATGCGAAATTATTATTGCCTATTGTATTCGCTTTTAAACTATGATATCCCATTGCAATATTATCAACTCCAGTCGTATTATTCTCTAAGCTGCTTCCTCCAAATGCGATATTTTGATTACCTGTTGTATTTTTATTTAAACTATAATTACCTATCGCGATATTTTGATTACCTGTTGTATTCGCTTTTAAACTATGATATCCCATTGCAATATTATCAACTCCAATCGTATTATTCTCTAAGCTGCTTCCACCAAATGCGATATTTTGATTACCTGTTGTATTCGCATATAAACTTCTCTGCCCAATTGCAATATTATCATTACCAATTGTGTTTGCATATAAACTATAAATACCAGAAGCAAAATTATTACTACCTGTGGAATTTGAAAATAAACTATATATACCATAAGCAACATTATGACTACCTGATGTATTAAAATATAAGCTTCGATAACCATTGGCTATGTTATAACTTCCGTTTGTATTGGAATATAAACTTGAATTACCTAATGCTATATTATATCCACCCGTCGTATTTGAATATAAACTAGAATGTCCAAATGCAATATTATTTCCACCCGTCGTATTTGAATATAAACTAGAATGTCCAAATGCTATTTGATCAAATCCAGATAGATTACTAAACAAACTTTGATAACCTCCTGCAACATTATTATATCCGTTAGTGTTATTGTAAGTACTTTGGTAACCAATTGCAATATTGCCTTCTCCAGTAGAATTATTTTTTAGGGCATCCACACCTAATCTCGTATTTGTATTATTCCCTCCACCAATGCCTACTTTGATACCATTGATTGTTAAATCTGTTGAACTTGTAATTGTTTCAAGTGATACACTTCCAGTTACAGTTAAAGTGCCGCCAACTAATGCCGACCCCGAAGTTGTTAATGATGTGAAGGTTCCTGTACTAGCAGTAATGTTTCCAATAGGTGTATTTTGAATTCCACCAGCAACAATAGCTCCATTGATATTTATTGAAGCGGACTGCGTGGAACTTGGCGCATTTTGTATGTATCCATTTAAATTTGTTGGGATATCAGACACCACTAATGATCTAAAACCTGGCGCACCTGCAGTACCATTTGGCGTTGCGAAAAATAAATTGGCTGTATTAGTAATTGTTCCGGTCCCACCATTTGTAGTTGGTAATACACCAGTCACTTTTGTGGTTAGATCCACAGCACTATTTGCAATTTTAGCTGTCGTTATAGTTGCATCTGCAATATTCGAAGTTGGAAGAAATCCAGTTACTTTTGTAGTTAAATCCACAGCACTATTTGCAATTTTAGCTGTCGTTATAGCTGCATCTGCCACATTAGCTGTAGGCAATAATCCAGTCACTTTTGTGGTTAAATCCACAGCACTATTTGCAATTTTAGAAGTTATCACTGCTGCATCTACAATTTTAGACGTTGTCACTGCTGCATCTGCTATAGTTAAGGCTGTAGCACCAGTAACATCCCCTGTATGTGTCGCATTTGAGACAAGTCCACCATATAATCCTGTTGCTACACTTGTGGTTAAATATGGATCATCGCTAAATTGTTTAATTTTTGTTTTAATATTCAAATCCCAAGTCGAGGATATATTTGATATACCACCATTATAAATAGCATTATCCCCATAAACATAATTTTGGTTTGTTGTATTTACTACTAACCTAGCAGTATAAATATTACCTGCTAAAATTCTAATATTTGTTCCATTGAGATCAAATGAGTACCAATTTCGTCCCATGCCAGAAATCGAAATATTAGAACTAGTGCCCAACAAACTACCTGATAAACCTTGTCCATTATAAATTTCTACATATGCAATAGGTGCAGGACCACTTGAACTTGGATTAACAGTTTGGAATTCAACCGCACTTAGCTTTCCAGATAATCCAGCTGTAAATGATTGCCAATTGGATGTACCTCCAATTGCCAATGAACCTGTATTCACATCAACATCAGTTGATACTGTATTTGAAATGGTCACATTACCTGCTCCGTCTAAGAACTTTTTATATCCATCAATTTCACTAGCTAATTTTGAACCAGTTACAGCTCCATTTGCTAAATGTCTTGTCAATATTCCACCATCCGCAATGCCGCCAGCATTAATTTGCCCATCTACATAGGTCTTTACTGCCTTTTGTGTTGGGAATAAAATATCACTTGTTGCACCTGCACCCAAATCTGTTGCAGTAGATTTGTTTGCTGAATTCTCTTTTAATGTTATCGCAGCGTTTGTTGCGTAACTACTTAAATCTTGATCCCCTGTATTTGTACCTGTAATAGCAGCTAGTTTTGTTTTTTCAACAGTGGTGTAATCATTGCTAGATAAATCCTTACCAGTTACCTTGTCCACTTTTGTATCTAAAGCAGTTTGAGCAGCTGTGCTGATTGGTTTTAAAGCATCCGAAGTATTATCAACATTGGTTAAACCGACACTCGCTTTATCTAAAGCCAATGAAGCTTTTAATGCAGTAATACTTGCCACTCCTGTCCCACCTTTTGCTACAGGAAGAACCCCATTTATCTTTTCTGCATCTACCTGACTTGCAAATTGCGCATAGGCAACAGACTGAAATTGAGTCGTACCAATTAAACTGAAATTATTTCCAGCAGCAATATCCATTTCTATTTTCAAAAACTTAGGCGTTAATTTCCAGTCGATTGTACTAAAGTTTCCTATTACACTAACTGTTCCTGTATCACCAATCACCACGTTGAATAAACCTTGTGCATTCGTTGTCACCTTTCTAACTTCTGTATATTCAGTAACTGCATTTGTTGATCCTTGTACAATACTTAATCGCAAACTTATTGGTTGTGATGCTAGAATCACATTATTACTATTTCTTGCTACCCCTTGAAAGTTTAATCCATTTTGTGCTTGAGACGCAATTCCAATCAAAACAAATAAAATTCCTGAAATAACTCGTAAAATATAATGCATGTTGATCATGTTTTAAAATAGAAGAACAAAAGTCTTACTAGTAGTTAGTTTAATTAGAATACCCTTATAGCTCTCGCATGAGCAAGAGTACTTCTAGATGCTAATATTGTATAAAGAGTAGTGTCTGAATAGGGGCTATAAAAATTAGTTAAGTAGTAATTATTGACACTTCCGCTGACACCTACAGTAGAACTCCAGAAATATTCATTTGCTAAGGAAAAAGTATACCCTATTGCATTTCTATTTATACAAATTTTTTCTAACTGTGATATACTAGGTAAAAACCAATCACTATATCCACCTCCTGTATAATTGTTTGCAAGTACAATTGCATTATCTAATGTTGAACTGGTACTTAAATTATCTGGAGCAACAATTATACCGTGGGGGGTATTTGCATCGTAACCCACATCACCAGAAACTAATAGATAAGCAACTTTACCACCTTGGTAATCCGAGCCTATTGATAATGTTGGAACAACCGAACCCGCAGTACCACTCATATTTGCCCATATGGCACCATTAAATACTTGCAATTCTCCTGAGGCACCACAATTGGTACACCAAATAACTAAACCAGCAACTGGCGAGACAATGGCATTTCTTTGATAAGCAGTCATTCTTGGTGGCAGAAAACCTTTAGATGAGGAGCTTATTTCTACTAATGCTGATGCCTCACCATTACCATTAACCCCAACATTTAATTTATCTGTACTACTTAAGGTAGTAAATGAACCAGAACTTGCAACAGTGTTACCAATGGCTGTATTTTGAATACTTCCTGCATTAATTGAACCATTAATGCTAATAGATGCGGATTGTGCAGTGCTAGGTGCGTTTTGTATGTATCCACTTAAATCTGTTGGAATATCAGATGCAACTATAGATCTAAAACTTGGATCACCTGTTATTCCATCAGGAGCGGCAAAAAAAGTATTTGCAGTAGCTGTTGAAGTACCCGTACCACCATTAGTTGTTGGTAATACTGATGTTACTTTTGTGGATAGATCCACCGTATTATTTGCAATTTTTACATTTGTGATTGAGCCATCCACAATTCCAACAGTATTAATTTGCGCATCTACATAGGTCTTTACTGCCTTTTGGGTTGGGAATAAAATATCACTTGTTGCACCTGCACCCAAATCTGTTGCTGTAGATTTATTGGCAGCATTCTCTTTTAATGTTATCGCAGTGTTTGTTGCGTAACTACTTAAATCTTGATCACCTGTATTTGTACCAGTAATAGCAGCTAGTTTTGTTTTTTCAACAGTGGTGTAATCATTGGTAGATAAATCCTTACCAGTTACCTTGTCCACTTTTGTATCTATATCCAATGAAGCTTTTAATGCAGTAATACTTGCCACACCTGTTCCACCTTTTTCTACAGGCAGAACCCCATTTATCTTTTCTGCATCTACCTGACTCGCAAATTGCGCATAGGCAACGGACTGAAACTGAGTCGTACCAATTAAACTAAAATTATTGCCAGCCGCAATATCCATTTCAATTTTCAAAAACTTTGGGGTCGATTTCCAATCGATTGTACTAAAGTTTCCAACTACACTTACGGTACCTGTATCACCAATCACCACATTGAATAAACCTTGCGCATTCGTTGTTACCTTTCTAACTTCTGTGTATTCAGTAACGGCATTTGTTGTTCCTTGTACAATACTTAATCGCAAACTTATGGGCTGTGATGCAAGAATCACATTATTGCTATTTCTTGCTACACCTTGAAAATTTAATCCGTTTTGTGCTTGAGTCGCTATAGATAGTAAAAGAAAAAAAGCTACTAAACTATTTTTGAAATTAAAAGGCTTCATTTGATTTTTGAATTTATGTTTATTCTAACTACTATAATTTGATAATTTTATATACCCCTGTCTGAACGTTACCATTATTAAGTTTATAATCTACTTTGACATAGTATAAACCAGAAACAAAATTTTCCATTGGAATAGAAGTTTGAAATTGATTCCAAATAGTACCAGCTTGTTTTGAAAAAACAATTTTAGATTTTGTATCTAATAATTGAATAGATAATTGCCCAATTTGAGTGAATTGTGCTTTAAAATTGAGGGTAGTTAAAACCGGATTTGGTCCTACAACAATCTGATTCCCAAAAACAGAAGGACCAAATTCATTGATGGAGGTCACCACATTTGATAATGGTTGAAGTACTCCAGTTGTTAGAATTATATTATTAGCATTAAAGTTTTTAATTGAAGCTGACTCCCCGATATTCCATTCGTATCCACCACTAAAACCACCCCCATTATTAAAAGTCGCAGGGCTTATAGACTGGGATGTAGATTTAAAACGAATTAAAATAAAAAATAATATTAATGCTGGAAATTTTGTTGAGTATTGACGCATTGTGTTTAGAGGAATTTTATACCCTCTAAAATATGCCTCAACAAAAAAAATAAACGATTAAATGGCATTTTCATGTCTCCATTTAAGCATATGGACACAAGAAAATAGAAAATAACCTATTTAAAGCTAGATTTTTGCCTTTAAACTTTGAAAATAAGCTGTTGGTGTGGTTTTATACAATTTCTTAAATGACTTATAAAAACCACTTTTACTCATAAATCCAGCTTCCAATGCGGCGGATTCGATGGTGAAATTGTCCAAATAGGCATCTTTATAAATGCTGATGATATGATTAATTCTTTGCTGATTCACAAAATCAGTAAATCGCAAATTGTAATAATTATTTAGTATATATGATAAATCTCTAATAGGTAAGTCTAGCGATGCAGCCACTTGGACCAAGGATAAATCTTTATGTAAATAGGGCTTTTGTTCCTCAAAAAACTGGTTAATCAGTTTAATTTGTTCAGTGTAATCTTCCTCAATAAATGGAATTTTACTTACTTCTTCTGTAAGGACATTGGATTCAATTTCTTTATACTTAATAAAAGGCAATCCGTTCATGACATTCGGGTGAATAAGTAAATAAGAATTAATGACAAAAAAGCTAACAGAATAGATAATCAATGGTAGTAGATTGATAAAGCCCCAGTTATAAAAAAGCGAGTTATTGGATAAGAAAAATGCTGCAATGATTATAATTGCAATGATATGAGCAGTACAAGACCACGCGTATATTTTTAGCCATTGCAAAATGGCATGTATTTGATTTTCTACTTGAATAACTTTGAAGTTTTTTTTATACTTGATTATTAACCTCCATTGGGCAATAGTATAAATCAGTAGGATTAAAATTCTCATAATATTTGTCATTTTTTCTGGAATAATACCGGCTTGATAAGTAAATGAGAGATCTAAATTTTCTAAAATTAATTGAATGATCTTTCTTTTCTCTTCTATAGGTATTATGAAAAATGGAACATAATTGATCAATATGATTACAAAAGGAATGGAATGTAAAAGATCTTTAAATTGAATGCCTTTTTCATTAAATAACACTGCCCTAGTATACAAATAAGATAATGGCGGTATAGCAAAAGCCAAAGGAGCAGCAGTTTTAAACAAAAAGGGTACTTCTAGCATTAAGTTATAAAAGAGTAACAAATAGATTATTGCATTCCATGAGAAGCATATAATAGTAATTGCAAGTAAATAATCGGCGTAAGATCTTAATGCATCACGCTTAAAAAGTAAAATATAGATTGTTAGTAAGGCACTAAATAAACTACCTAGAAATAATAATTGAAACATAAAATAAAGATAGGCAGTTTAAGTGAATTAGCTTAGCCCTTTGATAATACTTTAATCCTTCCCTGAAACAACAATCACGATCTCCCCTTTCACTTGCTTTGCAGTAAAATGGTGAATTAAATTTTCCAAGGTGTCGGTGATGTTTTCTTCGAACATTTTAGTCAACTCACGGCTTACGGCAGCTTTTCGCTCAGGACCAAATGTCGCTTTAAAAAGTTCAAGCGTTTTAACGAGTCGCATAGGACTTTCATAAAAAATCATGGTACGATCTTCGTTAGCTAAGGCATCCATTAAAGTTTTTCTTCCTTTTTTCAACGGAATAAAACCTTCGAAAATAAAGCGATTGGTAGGCAATCCACTATTTACCAATGCAGGGACAAATGCGGTGGCTCCTGGAAGGCTTGTCACTGGAACGCCTGCAGCCTTACATGCACGAACCAGTAAAAATGCCGGATCAGAAATTCCTGGCGTACCGGCATCTGTAATGAGTGCAATATTTTTACCCGCCATCAATTGCTGCACCAAATGCTCCACAATTTTATGTTCATTGTGTTGATGAAAAGGCGTTAAAGGCTTCTGAATTTGATAATGCTGTAACAATTTGGAGGAAGTTCTTGTATCCTCACATAAAATAAAATCTACAGACTGGAGTGTCTCTACTGCTCTAAAAGTAAAATCTTTTAAATTTCCAATGGGCGTAGGGACTAAATATAACATAGTACTTAATGAATGAAGTCGATTACAATACCACTACTTCAAAATATTCCATCACTGCATTTGCTAATAATTGCTTACTTGCTTCTGTAGCCATCGCCACTGCTGCAACTTCATCAGCAGCTTCAATTTGTAGGTTGATATTTTTCCCAACACGAACGTCTTGTATACCTGATAAACCTAAATTATGTAATCCGCCTAATACTGCTTTACCTTGTGGATCTAATAAATCCTTCAACGGCATTACTTTAATTTGAACTTGATACAACATATTGAATTATTGAGTGATTG
>JACCDU010889288.1_pt1 | contig 11730 bp, 9 predicted proteins | sample 7446081 | NCBI WGS metagenome assembly JACCDU01 (sample SAMN15323447, study PRJNA562643) | freshwater metagenome | isolation source: river surface water | place: USA:Blue River Watershed | collected 2017-08-17 | reverse complement strand
CAAGATGACGCAGCACAATTTTATCCAATGCCATTGTGGGCGCACGAAAAAGATGAGGTGTTTGTAGGCAGATTGCGTCGAGATGAAACGCAAGCAAAAACTTTGAATATGTGGATTGTAAGTGACAACCTTCGCAAAGGCGCTGCTACCAATGCAGTACAAATAGCGGAGTATTTGGCTGCTCAAGGAATAATTTAGTTGATCAGTTCTATGAACTCGGCCTCGGTAATAATTTTTATCGAGGCTATTTTTTTTGCTTTTTCTAATTTGCTTCCTGCATCTTCGCCTACAATCAGGTAATTTAATTTACTACTCACGCCACTCAAAATATGACCGCCTTTTGCTTCTGCCATCGCTTCTGCTTCTGAGCGTTTTAACTGCGTAAGTGTACCTGTAAATAAAAAATTTAAGCCTGTAAGTGTGCCATCTGCTTTTTGGTGATTTGTTTGCTCCACATTCAACCCTAATTGAATCAAGTGGTTAATCATTTCAAGTTGGACTGGGTCGTTAAAAAACTGAACGATACTACTTGCTACTTTAACACCTATATCTTCAAATTCAAGTAATTGAGTTTCTGTAATACGGGTTAAGTCTAGTATATGGTTGATTCTACTAGCAATGGTCTTTGCTGTGGTTTCTCCGACAAATCGAATACCCAAAGCATAAATCAAACGATGCAGTGGTTGTTTCTTAGATGCTTCAATTGCTAAACTTAAATTGTCAATACTTTTTTTACCAAAACCCTCCATGGTTCCAATGTGTTCAAAATCTAACTTGAAAATTCCTGGTATATCTTTCAGCAATCCTAACTCAAAAAACTTTTTAATATTTGCTTCGCCCAAATTTTTGATATCCATTGCATCTTTACTTACAAAATGCGCAATGCGTTCTACGATTTGTGCACTACAATTAAAATTATGGCATCTCCAAACAGCTTCTGTTGTCTCTTTTACTAATGCGGTATTACAAACGGGGCAATGGGTAGGGAATTGAATCTTTTTTTCATTGCCAGTTCTTAAGCTTGCGATTGAGTGTACAATCTGTGGAATCACATCCCCTGCGCGTTCTATAATAACCGTATCTCCTAACAATAAATCTTTTTCAATGATATATTCTTCGTTATGTATTGAAATGCTTGACACGGTAACACCGCCTATAGCTACAGGTTTTAATTTAGCTACGGGGGTTACTGCACCCGTTCTTCCAACTTGGAATTCCACATTTTCTAAAATGGTAGTAGCTTGTCTCGCTTTAAATTTATAGGCAATCGCCCATCTTGGATGATGAGATGTCATTCCTAATTTTTCTTGTAAAGCAAGGTCATTCACCTTTACGACCAATCCATCTATCTCATAAGGTAATTGGTCTCTGCCAGCTTCTGCAACACTGCAATAATCAATTACATCTTGAATGGTATGAACTAATTTTTTTTCTTTCTCAGGAGACCTGAAACCCATATTCCATAATAGTTCTAAAGAGCCACTATGTGTATTGAACAATGGATTGATCGATTTGCCTGGGATAGGAAGGGCATAACTTATATGATAAATAAATGCGTCTAAATTTCTTTCTGCTACTTCTTTAGGGTCTTTCATTCTTAAGCTTCCCGAAGCTGCATTTCTAGGATTAGCAAGTGTGGCTTGTTGTTTTGCTTTTAATTTTTCGTTAAAAGCATCAAAAGCATTTTTACTCATAATTACCTCGCCACGTATTTCAATTTGCTGAATACCATTTTCTGCCAGTGGTATACTTAATGGAATAGACCTTATTTGTTTTATATTGGTTGTAATATCCTCCCCCGCAACCCCATCGCCTCTTGTACAAGCGCGTACTAATAAATCGTTCTCGTAAATTAATGAGATACTTGCGCCGTCGAATTTAGGTTCTACACAATAGCTAATGAAATCAAGGTTTGCAGATTCCCTTGCCTTGCGATCAAAATCATTCAAGTCATCTGCGTTATAGCTATTTTCCAAACTTAACATGGGCACTAAATGGGGTACCGTTTCAAAGCTACCATTTAAGCTATTGCCCACTCTTTGACTAGGAGAATCTGGCGTAATACAGGACGGGTCGGATTGCTCAATTTTCAATAGAGCTTGGTAGAGCTGGTCGTATTCGGAATCGCTAATTAATGGTTCGTTGACCACATAATATTGGTATTCATGAAACTGCAACACCTTTTTTAAGGCATTTAGTTCAATGCTTAAAGGAGAAGCTAAAAACTGCTTTGTTATTTGCTGTATTGCTTGTATTTGTGCTTTATCGTACATGGGTCAAAATCTTCGCTAAAGTACAAACTTTAGCGCTTGCAAGCTCATAATTTAATACCTTTATGGACTAAATAATGGACTACTTATGTTGTATTCAATGACAGGTTATGGAAGGGCAGAAATGACGTTTAATGATAAAACACTTTTGGTGGAAGTCAAGTCTTTAAATGGTAAACAATTCGATGTTCGCTTAAACATTCCTTCTTTATTGAAACCGATCGAAGTTGAGATTAGAAATACCTTAAATGAGCATTTATTTAGAGGAAGTGTAGAGTGTTCTATTTCAGTTAGATCGAATGGCGCTTCAAAGCCTGTGAATATTAATAAAGCATTAGCCAAGTCTTACTATCAACCCATTGTGGAATTAGCAGAGGAGTTGGGTATTGGCAAAGAAAATATATTAAGCACCCTATTGAAAATGCCTGATGTAGTTTCTTCTACCAATGAAGTTTTAAATGAGGAGGAAAAAAATGCCATTTTTGGTTTATTAAAACAAGCAATTGATTTATTAAACATACATAGAGAACAAGAGGGTAAATCAATAGAGCTGGACTTATTGGAAAGAGTTGCTGCAATCGAAGCGCAACAAGCAGCTATTGCAGTGATAGAGCCAAACAGAAGAACTAAGATTAAAGATGGCTTGATCAAATTATTAGAACAAAATGTTGGACCTGATAAATATGACAATAACCGTCTTGAACAAGAGTTGATTTATTACATCGAAAAAATAGATATTTCAGAAGAGCGCGTTCGATTGACCAATCACTGTGCTTACTTTAAATCAATCCTTGCTGATAAAGATCCAAATAAAGGAAAAAAATTATCCTTTGTATTGCAAGAAATGGGAAGAGAAATCAATACCACAGGTTCTAAGGCGAATGACGTAGAGATTCAAAAGTCCGTGATCGTGATGAAAGATGAATTAGAAAAAGCAAAAGAACAAATTTTAAACGTTTTATAAATGGGAAAGTACATGCGCTTTGTTTGCACTATTTGTTTTTTTATTGGCATGACTGCATGTCAAACAATGCCGCTTTCTGAGCAAAACACGATTCATCCCGATCATCAATGGAATAGCGCAAAGCCAGAAAAATATCTTTTTAATGTGACTGATACCAATAGTATGTATAAAGTCCTATTTGTTATTAGGCACCACAACGCGTATCATTATAAAAACATTTGGGTTGAATTAACGCATGCTGCAGCAAAGGAAACCCCTGTAACGAATACTTTTAACCTTAACCTTGCAGACGATCAAAAAGGATGGCTTGGAACTGGCATGGATGACATCTTTGATCAACGAATCCCATTAACCGCAAAGCCTATAAAATTAAAAATGGGCATCAATTCTTTTACAATTAGGCATACAATGCGCGAGGATCCATTGCAGAATATTTTATCTACAGGCATTCGAATAGAAAAAGCTGCTTTATAAAATGCGTAACCCAATATCCATTTCCAAATTAGTATGGGTAAGAATTATCTACTGGTTATTCTTGACCTATATGGTTGCTGCATTTATTTGGTGGTATGTGGCATTGGTCAAACAAAACGAATTATTGACGGCAACAAAAATTGAAACCTTGGTTGCAAAGGGCAAGGTAGACAAACAGCATATTGAAAGCATTGAAGCATTTTCGGTAAGAAAAACAAAACAATATATTGGAGAAGGTGTAACATTTCTCTTGCTTTTTCTTTTAGGTGCTATTTATGTTTATCGGTCACTATTGAAGCAGTTAAGGTATTCTACTCTGCAGCAAAACTTTATGATGGCTGTAACCCATGAGCTTAAAACACCTATTGCAGTGACACAATTGAATTTAGAAACAATTATTAAAAGGGATTTAAAGCCTGAACAGCAACAGCATTTAATTCAAAACACTTTAAAGGAAACAAAACGTTTAGACGCTTTGTGCAATAATATTTTATTGGCTTCTCAATTAGATATGGGACAATATGAATCTAATAAACAGTTAGTTGATTTTTCAGAAATTTCTAAACAATGTATTCATTCCTTCGAAGAACGTTATCCAAATAGAAAATGCATTGTACATGTAAATTCTTCTATACAAATACATGGGGAGCCTTTGTTGTTGCAGTTATTAATCAATAATTTATTAGACAATGCTAATAAATATGCAACAAATGATACGCCAATTTATATCGAATTACAGCAACATGACAACCTGATTGAATTGAGGGTGCAAGATGAAGGTATTGGCATTGATATGGAAGAGCGCACTAAGGTTTTTGATAAATTTTACAGAATTGGCTCGGAGCAAACAAGATCAGCCAAAGGAACTGGCTTGGGTCTGTATTTGTGTAAAAAAATTGTCACATTTCATAATGGAACAATTCAAGTTCAGTCAAATCGGCCTAAAGGAAGTATTTTTGTAGTTCAATTCAATGCAAATTAAACATGCAAAAAAGTAGCATATTATTAGTAGAAGACGAAGAGCATCTTCATGAAGCATTGAAGCTGAATTTAGAAATGGATGGCTACGAGGTTGATTCTGCTTATGATGGACAAGAGGCATTGAAACAAATACAGGCTGCACATTATGATTTAATAATTTTGGATATCATGTTGCCCTCTTTAGATGGATTTAGCATTACAGAGCGCTTACGACTCAACAACAATCAAACACCTATTTTAATTTTAAGTGCTAAAAATACAAGTGCGAATAGGGTGCAAGGTTTGAAATTGGGCGCAGACGATTATTTGACTAAACCTTTTAATCTAGAAGAATTGCTTTTGAGGGTAAGCAAGCTTATACAAAAGCACAATCAACAAACAGTCAATACCCCGCAATTAGAAAATTATCAATTTGAGGGCCACTCGGTAGATTTTAATGCGTCTGAGGTTAAACTAGCTTCTGGTCAAACCATTACCCTTACCAAACGTGAATTGTTATTGTTGAAACTTTTAATAGAGCATAAGAACACGGTAGTTACCAGAGAAAAAATCCTTCAATTGGTATGGGGTTACCAGGTATTTCCAACCACAAGAACCATCGATAATTTCATTCTAAATTTTAGAAAATACTTCGAATTGGACCCAAAACACCCTAAACACTTTATTTCAATGAGGGGAGTGGGCTATAAATTCCAAGATTAAGTCCTGATAACGCAATCTTTGGCCAAATTTATCGTTTGTATTTATAGATAAATTTAGCCCATGTCATTGTCTTCCATACAAGATTTCGTAGAACCTATTAACCTTTCTTACTTATCAAAGGACGAAGGTTACCGTGATACCCAGCTAGGAAAACATATTAAATCTTACGAAACATCCCTTCCAGATATTACTGATGCAGATATTGTTTTGATTGGAGCAGGGGAATGTAGGGGGGCAGGATTTGTTTTAAATGGCTTTGAGGCGGCAAACAATGTTCGTGCTGCTTTGTATAATTTATATTATTGGCATGCCCAAGTGACAATTGCCGATTTGGGTAATGTGAAACTAGGTCAAACTATTCAAGATAGCTATGCAGCGCTTAGAACGGTGATTGCAGAATTGATGCTTCAGAATAAAAAAGTGGTGATCATGGGGGGGGCTCATGATTTAACATTACCACAATACCATGCTTATACTTCGATCCCAACTTTAGTGAATGCGGTAGTTGCTGACGCTAAAATCGATTTAGATTTAGAAGCGAGATTACCATCAGATCATTTTCTAGAAGAATTATTTACAGGCTTGCCTAATCACTTAAATCATTATGCGCATATTGGCTTCCAAAGTTATTTTATGCACCCTCATATGCTTGAGACAATTGATAAATTAAGATTTGATTGTTTTAGATTGGGTGTGGTACGTGAAAGCATTGAGGAGATGGAGCCAGTGATTAGAGATAGTCATATGATGAGCTTTGATATAAGCGCCATTCAACATGCACAAGCGCCTGCTAACATTATTACACCAAACGGATTCAATGGCGAAGAAGCCTGCGTATTGATGCAGTATGCCGGGATGAGTTGGAAAACAAGTTCTATTGGCTTATTCGGTTACCAAGCAGAACTTGACCATCATGGTTTAACTGCCATCCAAATGGCGCAAATGATTTGGTATATCATTGACGGGGTGCATCGCGGTAAGAAAGAAGCACCATTAACGGCATTAGATCGTTTTAAAGAATTCCAGATTGCATTTTCGGATATTGACACCCAATTTTTGCAAAGCAAAAGTACTGGTAGATGGTGGATGAAATTACATAACGGCGAATGGATGCCTTGTAGTTATAAAGATTATTTAACTGCTTCTAATAACGAAATCCCTGAAAGATGGCTAAGAGCTTTAGAAAGAGAATAACCAATTTCAAATTTGAAAATTGGTTTAAATTATTGTTTGTTGTTGCAACGATTGCAATGCTTTTAAGTGCTTGTTCGGTGCGTCAGGCTCAAAAAAACTTACTTAGTTCTGAAGCTGTCAAAGGAGCGCATATCGGAATTGCTATTTACAATGACACGAAGGGCCAGTGGTTGGCTAAATACCAAAGCGATCATTATTTTACACCCGCAAGTAATACGAAAATACTAGCTACCTATGTAGGTCTTGAATTCCTTGGAGATTCATTGCCAGGCTGGAAGATGGCAGAAAATGCCGATACGATGTTTTTATTACCTCAAGGTGATCCAAGTTTCATGCATCCTGAATTTAGTTACCAACCAGTGGTCGATTTAATAAAAAACACAAGCAAGAAAGTTTTGATTGCCACAAATCAAGCCCAAGATAATTTCGAAATATTTGGTAATGGCTGGGCATGGAATGATTATGCAGAAGATTATCAACCTGAAAGAAGCAGAATGCCAATCTATGGCAATGTGGTTCATTTTTACCAAAATAATAAAAAGCTAGAAGCGATCAAGCCATTTTATTTTTTTAAAGATTACGTTGATTTAGACAAAGTAGAAGAAAAAAATTGGACGCGTGATATGACGGGAAATCGTTTTTACACAACCTCCGAAAGTAATAAGCGAAAATATTTTCAAGTCCCTTTTAGTCAACAATACGGACCAAATTTACTTGCAGCTACATTGCTCAGAGATACGCTGAAAAAAGACTTAATTTATAACAAGCGAATCAATACTCCTTTAACAGGTTTTAAAACAATTAAAACAGTACCAACGGATAGGTTGTTAAGAATCATGATGTTGCGTAGCGATAATTTTTATGCAGACCAGATTGTATTGATGGCAAGTGAACAAATACTTGGGAAGATGGATGATGGTGCATTTATTGATACTGCAACTAAATTACTTTTCTCAAATCTTCCACAAACTATGCGATGGGCTGATGGTAGTGGTTTAAGTAGGTATAATTTAAATACACCAGAAAATTATGTAGCCATTTTGCAACAGATGCATTCTAAGTTTGGGGAAGCGCGTTTAAAAAATATTTTTGAGAAAGCTGGAGAGGGAACCATCTCTACTTATTATAAAAATTTTCCAGGAACGATTTATGCTAAAACAGGCACACTTGGTGGTCAAGTGGCTTTAAGCGGCTTTATCTATACCCCTAAAATGCAAAAACTTTATTTCTCTGTTTTGGTTGCTAACCATATGAGTAAATCGAGCGCACAAGTAAGACGCGCCGTTGAAGCTTATTTAACCAGCGTGACCAAGGGTATGTAAATTTATTTGCTGAATAAACGATCTAGGTAATCTTCGTTGAACTCTATGAAAGTTGGGGCGCCAGATGCAGTTGTATTTGGGATATCACATTCGCTTAATGACTCGATTAAGCTGTGCATTTCTTTCTGTCCTAAATTTTGACCCGCTTTGATGGCCATTTGACGTGCCATACAACGAATCAATTTCTCTCTTTTGCTAAATTTCAAATCTGCACTAAAATGTTTGAACTGTTCAAGTAAAAGTTCAATTGCATTTTTCTCATTGCCAGCAAGCACATCTGCAGGGATACCTTGAATGATGAAACTATTCTGTCCAAATGATTCTATTTCATATCCAATATTTGCAAGGTCTTCGATCATTTCTTCAAGCAATATTGCATCGCTAGCACTTAGCTCTAATACAACTGGGAATAAACTTTTTTGTGTAGCATGTGGCTGAACACTTGCCTTTTGATACTTCTCATATAAAACGCGCTCATGTGCAAGTTGCTGATGTAGTATGATTAGCCCACTCTTTGTTGGCGCAATGATATAGGTTTGATGCAGTTGCATCAAGAAAGCATCTTCCGGCACTGAAAGTGATTCGTCGTCCTTATACAAACCCATTGAGGAAGGCTTTACAATAAATTCTTGATTAGCAGTTGGCATCTCGGTGAAGAAACTTTTCCAGTCTTGCTGGCCTGCTTGATCAGATTTTGGTATAAAATGCGCTTGGTTCTTTTGTGTAAATCCTTCGTATAAAGACTTTCTTGAAGTCTCATTTACTTGACCTTCTGTGAAAGGTTTTTGTATTGCGTCCAATTGTTGAATATTGGCATCCAATGAAAAGTCCAGAGATGGTGCGATACTAAACTGCGCGAGTGCATGTTTTACAGCCGCCTGTACAAAAGCATAAATAATTTTATCGTCTTCGAATTTAATTTCTTGCTTCGTTGGATGCACATTGATATCGACTTTAGAAGGATCAACGTCAATGTATAAAATATAACTAGGGAAACTATCTTTCGCAATTAAACCATCAAAAGCATTTGCAATCGCATGGTGTAAATATGCACTTTTGATGAATCTTCTATTCACAAAAAAGTATTGATCGCTTCTTGTTTTTTTAGCTGTTTCTGGTTTTCCTACAAAACCTGAAATAGTCAAGTAGTCTGTATGTTCTCCAACAGTAACCAATTTACTTTGGTAACTATTGCCCAACACCTGAATAGCCCTTTGTTTAAAACTGCCGCCCTCCCAATGGTAGACTTCTTGGCCATTGTTGTTTAAATTGAAATAAATTTCAGGGAAGGCCAAGGCAACCCTTGTAAATTCTTCTAATATATGTTTTAACTCTGCCGAATTACTCTTTAAAAAATTCCTCCTTGCTGGCACATTGAAAAATAAATTTTTCATGCTTATGCTTGTGCCCACAGGGCTCGCTACCGGAGTCGTAGAAATAACTTTACTATTTTCAATGGCAACTTCGACGCCCACTTCATCTTCGGCCCTTCTTGTCTTTAATTGGACCTGAGCTACCGCCGCAATGGAAGCAAGTGCCTCTCCTCTAAAACCCATTGTGCGAATTTGGAACAAATCCTCAATTACATTGATTTTACTGGTAGCATGTCTTGCAAATGCATTTTGAGCATCTTTTTCGGACATGCCTTTACCATTGTCAATGACTTGAATCAATGATTTGCCCGCTTCATTAATGATTAATCTAATTTCAGTGGCTTCGGCGTCTACGGCATTCTCCAATAACTCCTTTACAGCACTGGCAGGTCTTTGTATGACTTCGCCTGCTGCAATTTGATTCGCAATATGATCGGGGAGTAAATGAATCGTTTCGGCCACTTATTTAACAATTTTTAAAGTGTGTAAAAGTAGTAAATTTGCGTCTTAATAACGAACCTTATGCAGAGAACAGCAGACATCCAAAAATTAAGCCATAAATACCTCCCAACCGACTTTGTATTGACGGATTGGGCTAGTCTGGAGCCCTTTTTTAAAGAATTAAAAGAAAGACCAATAGAGTCAGTGGCCAATTTGGAGGCTTGGTTAATGGATTTGAGTGAATTAGAAGCTTGTATAAGTGAAGATGCTTGTTGGAGACAAATCAAAATGACTTGCGACACAACCGATAAAAGTTTGGAAGATGCATTTACTTTTTTCTGCATGGAAATTCAACCAAAAATGCAACCTTATGCAGATGCATTGAATCGAAAATTAATTGAATCCCCATATACAGCAGCATTAGATCAGGACAAATACCATACTTATTTAAGAGCGGTTAAAAAAAGTATTGAATTATTTAGAACAGAAAATATTCCTATTCAAGCAGAGCTGAGTGTTTTACAACAACAGTATGGCACGATCGCTGGAAAAATGACCATTGAAGTGGGCGGCAAAGAGTATACTTTACAACAAGCAGCGCAGTTTTTAGAAAATGAAGACCGCGCATTTAGAGAGGAAGTGTATCGTAAAATACAAATAAGACGTTTACAAGACCAAGCGCCTTTACATGATTTATTTACGAGTCTTGTTCAAAAAAGACATCAGGTCGCATTGAACGCTGGCTTTGAAAACTACCGTGATTACAAGTTCGCAGAATTAGGCCGTTTTGATTATACCAAAGAGGATTGTTTTCAATTTCATGAAGCAGTGAAATTGCATGTAATGCCGTTGATTGAAAAAATTTACGAACGTAAAAAAACTAAATTAGGTTTAGATACCCTTAAGCCTTGGGATTTAGAAGCAGAACCTGCTGGAACTAAGCCTTTGCGTCCTTTTACGAACGGTGAAGATTTATATAAAAAGTCTGTTGCTTGTTTTGAGCAGATTGACCCTTTCTTTGCAGCTTGTTTAAAGAAGATGAATGAATTAAAACATTTTGATTTAGAAAGTAGGAAAGGTAAGGCGCCAGGAGGATACAATTGTCCTTTGGCTGAATCTGGCGCGCCGTTTATTTTCATGAATGCAGCAGGGCAGATGAGCGATGTAACAACCATGGTGCACGAAGGTGGACATGCAGTTCATTCTTTCTTGGCGCATCAATTGCCTTTAAGTGCATTCAAAGAGTATCCGATGGAGATTGCAGAAGTAGCCAGCATGGCAATGGAATTATTTAGCATGAATCATTGGCAATCATTTTTTGACAATGAAGCGGATTTAAATAGAGCCATTGAACATCAGTTAGAAAGAACCATTACTATTTTCCCTTGGATCGCAATTATTGATAAATTCCAACATTGGGTGTATACAAATCCTAATCACACAATTGAGCAAAGAACCAATGAGTGGCAAAATATTGTTAAAGAGTTTTCTTGTAAAGTATTGAATCAGTCGGGCTTAAAAGAGTTTAGAGCAATCGGCTGGCAAAGACAATTGCATTTATTTGAAGTGCCATTTTATTATATAGAGTATGGCATTGCTCAATTAGGTGCGATTGGGATGTGGATGCAGTATCAAAAGAATCCAAAACAAGCACTCGACAATTACATGAATGCGTTGGCGCTAGGAGGTACAAAAACATTGCCTGAATTATATAAAACTGCAGGCTTAGAATTTAACTTCTCTCCTGCTTATGTCAAAAATTTAATGGAATTTACGAGTCAAGAATTAGAAAAATTATATCATTAAAATAAAATATCAAACAATGAAAAAAGTAGTTATCGTATTTCTTTTTAGTGTTGTGTCAATCATGGCTGTTGCTCAAAAACCTGCAACTGCTCCAACAGGTAAATCTGATCCTTCGATGCCTGTATACTTAGTAGACGGTGTTGAAACGCCTTATGCAAAAGTGGTAAAATTAAACACGATGTTAATCGCTTCAATGGACGTCT
>JACCDU010953797.1_pt1 | contig 11733 bp, 10 predicted proteins | sample 7446081 | NCBI WGS metagenome assembly JACCDU01 (sample SAMN15323447, study PRJNA562643) | freshwater metagenome | isolation source: river surface water | place: USA:Blue River Watershed | collected 2017-08-17 | reverse complement strand
TTGGGTCTTTCATGATAATTCTAAAACCTGCTTCTACGGTTTGTGCATTTGCAGTACCGCCTACGTCCAAAAAGTTAGCTGGCTCACCACCACTTAACTTAATCATATCCATAGTAGCCATTGCAAGTCCAGCACCGTTTACCATACAACCAACGTTACCGTCAAGCTTCACAAAGTTTAGGTTAAACTCTCCAGCTTCAACTTCGGTAGGATCTTCTTCAGATACATCACGCATCGCAAGTAAATCGGCGTGGCGCATAAGTGCGTTGTCATCAATATTCATTTTACAATCCACCGCAATGATTTTTTCATCCGATGTTTTGAAAAGTGGATTGATTTCGAGCATTCCGCAATCTAGGTTCACGTATGCATTATAAAGGTTGGTTACAAACTTTACGCAGTTTTTAAATGCGTCACCAGATAGGCCTAGGTTAAAGGCAATTTTACGTGCCTGGAAACCTTGTAAGCCACCACCTGGGTGTACCCACTCTTTAAATATTTTTTCTGGCGTATTGTGTGCTACTTCTTCAATGTCCATACCACCTTCGGTACTGTACATCACAACATTCATACCTTTTGCACGGTCTAATAAAATAGACAAGTAAAATTCTTTTACTTCGTTAGGGCCAGGATAGTATACGTCTTGTGCAATTAAAATTTTATTAACGACTTTACCAGCTGCACCTGTTTGAATAGTAACTAATGTACCGCCTAATAAATTGCCAGCGATTCTTTTTACGTCTTCTTCGTTTTTAGCAACTGCTACACCACGCTGTTCTTTTCCTTCAATACTACCTTTACCTCTACCACCTGCGTGAATTTGGGCTTTAATAACCGCAAAATTATTGCCAGTTTGTTCCTTTAAAGTTGCATAGGCCGCAGCTGCTGCGTCTACTGTTTCTACCGCTACACCTTCCTGTACGGGTACGTTGTACTTTTTTAGAAGTTCTTTAGCTTGGTACTCATGAAGATTCATACAAAAAATTTTTGCGAAGATAAGCGAAACGGCTTTACTTTAAAACCCTTAATTTTACCTTAATTATTCGCATAAACACTTAAAATTCAATACAATTATGAAAAAAGTATCCTTTTTCCTATTAGGAGCCGCATTTTTAGCGAGTTCTTTGGCTTTTGTAGCCCCAAAAAATCCAAAAGCACCTATCACCCTAGCTGTTCAGTCAGATAAGAGCAGGGTAGACTTTATTGGCTCTAAAGCAGCCGATTTTCACACAGGTACCTTTGCTGTAAAAGGTGGAAGCGTTCAAGTAGAAGGTGGTAAATTAGTAGGTGGTTCTTTTGTAATTGACCTTGCTAATTTAAAAGTAACGGATGCTGCTGGTGAAAGATTAGCGGGTCACTTAAAAAGTGCTGACTTTTTTGATGTTGCTAAATTTGGTGAAGCAACTTACACCATTTCTTCGGTAGATTATTCTAGCGCAACAGCTTGTACGATCAACGGTACCTTAAACATTAAAGGTGTTGGTGTTCCAGTAAGCTTCGCTTCAAATATCAGAAGCGCTTCTGAAAAAGGACTATTTGGTCAAGCTTTTTTTAGCCTTGATCGTACTTTATTAGGTATTGCATATGCAGGTCCTTCTAAAGACGTTCAAATTGCCGTGCATTTATTTGCTAAATAATATTCACACCCCCTCCGAGAAAGAAAGCTCCAGCATTTTGTTGGGGCTTTTTTATTTATTACCCATACTGTTTGCAAGAACAACAGCGTTGTAGGCATTAACAATACCACCCGTTTTTGAAAGGGTTCCAAATGGAGTAGCGATACTGCTATTCCCAGGAAGTAAGCAAGGTGCCGACGCCGCAGGCGTGAACACTGTTTTTTCTAATATCGTTTTAACTTGTTTAGCTGTTAAGCTTGGGTAGTAGGTGCGTAATAATGCAGCAACGCCAGTAACAATAGGAGCAGCCATACTGGTGCCGTCCTGATTGCCATAGGTGTTTCCGCCAGGTAAGGTTGAGTAAATTTTTACGCCAGGCGCAAAAAGGTCTACAGTTTGTTTGCCGTAGTTGCTAAAATCTGCAGCAATATTAGCTTCAGTAATGAGGGTATCACTGCTTGCGCCTACCGTAATAAAACTACTTGCATTTTTTTTGTAGGCGGCCAAATTTGCATTTGGAAACACCGTGATGCTGTCTAAATTATAATTTTCATTGCCTGCAGAGTGCACGAGTAAAACATCATTTTGTTCGGCATATGCAACAGCGCTATCCACCCAATATTTTTCGGGTGAGTAGGCTTTTCCAAAACTCATATTGATAATTTTAGCGCCGTTGTTTACGGCGTATCTAATGGCAAGTGCAACGTCTTTGTCATATTCATCACCATCGGGTACCACACGCACCATCATTATTTTGACAGCATCTGCAACACCATCAATACCGGTACCATTATTTCTGCTAGCAGCTACAATACCACTTACGTGCGTGCCGTGGTTAGGCGTCGGGCCCATAATATCATTGTTACCATAAAAAGCATCAGAAAAATTATAGTAGTTGTCTCTAACAATGATGGTTCTTTCGTCGTTGGGTAGTTTTTCTTTAGCACTAAATGCAACATTTTTTCCTTCGATGTATTCATCTATTTGTGCAATGGTGTAGGTGTTTAATTCTGTCTCATCCAATTGCATCAGTCTATGAAGTGATAAGAGTCCTAACTTGGCTTCTTTGCCTATAATTGTGGTTGGTATAAATTTAGTGAGTGTTTCTCTATTATAACTCACTACATTCATTTCTTGTTTTAATACTTTGTCATGCTTTTTAAAAGCACTCGCAAGCATTTCAACATATTTTAATTGGTCTTTTTCTTCGTCGCTAAAATTTAATTCGGCTTCTGTTTTTTTCCAGGTAGCATACAAAATTTTATCTGCAGCGTTGAGTGAATTGGTATCTACTAAAGCGTTTAAAAACTTTGCTTTGTATTTGTGGTAAATTCTAGAACGCTCATCTGGTGCTCTTTTAACGCTTTGACCATTTTTGCCACCTAAAAAATTCCATCCGTGCACATCATCTATGTATCCGTTTTTATCATCGTCAATACCATTGCCCGGAATTTCTTTGGTGTTGGTCCACAAAATATTTTTTAAGTCTTCATGGGTGGTGTCGATGCCAGAATCTAAAACTGCTACAATGATGGGGGTGGCTTTTTTATTTTTACTACTTAGGTAGTCGTATGCTTTTTGTAAACTAATGCCTAATACCTTATCGGAACTGGGGTCTAATGCTTGCCAGTTTTTAGGAATACTTTGCGCATGAAGGGTGTTCATGCAGGTAGCAATAAGTAGGGTGGAGCCAATTATTGCAATAAGGGTAAAGCGCATTTTCATGACGCTAAATTACAAGTTTCCTGCTTGTAAATACAGGGCTTAACTCTTAAGGAAAGTATAAAAAAGCCCAGCTGTTATAGAATCTAATAAAATGAACTGTTATTTGGCCTGGCTATGCGCTAATAGCTGATCATAAACGCTTCCGTAGCTACTTCCAATGGGGATTTCTTTTTCGCCTACCCAAATTTTACTTTTACTAAACCTGTCTATTTTACTAATTGGAATAATGTAGGAGCGGTGAACCCTTATAAAGTCTCGAGGGGGTAATTTTTCCAATATGCCCTTGAGGGTCATTAAGGTTAAAACAGGGCTGGGTTTTGTGTAAATTTTAATATAGTCATCCAGTGCTTCAATAAGGTCTACGTCTTTCAGATTAATTTTCATAATCTCGTAGTTTACCTTAACAAAAATGGAGTTGAGCTGCACTTCCTGCGCACTTAAAAACTCAGTGTATTCTTTGATTTTATAGGCTGCTTTTAAAAAGCGGTCGTATTCGAATGGTTTTAATAAATAATCTACTGCGTCTGCATTAAATCCTTCTACTGCAAAATCTTTATAGGCTGTTGTAAAAACAACCATGGGCTTATTGGGTAGTGTTTTATAAAATTCAATACCAGTAATATCAGGCATTTGTATATCTAAAAATAAAGCGTCTACTTTATTGTCTTTCAAGTAGGCGAGTGCCGCATCGGTGTCACTAAATGTTTGAGCCAGTTGTAAGAAAGATATTTTAGAACAGTATTCTTCAATTATTTTGAGTGCAAGCGGTTCATCATCTATGGCAATACATGTAATCATACAATTAACAGTTAATGTGTAAAGAAACTAGATAGGTGTTGTCTTTGTTGCTTATGTTAAGTTCATGCATGCCAGGGTATAAAAGAGTAAGCCTTCTTTTGGCATTATTAATACCAATGCCCGTGCTATCTAAATGCGTTGAGATATTGGTAGCCACTGTATTTGTGGCATGAAATGCAATTTGGTTATTTGTTGCATGAATTTGTATATTAATGGTGGTGGCTTCTTTTGTACTTACACCATATTTAAATGCATTTTCTACAAATGGAATAAATAAAAGGGGCGCAATCTGTAAATCTTCAGATATGCCACTGGTATTAAATACAACTGTTACTTTATCGGTTAAGCGCATTTGTTGGAGCTCAATATAATTTTTTGTAAAGTCAATTTCGTTGCTGAGCGGCACAAAATCTTTTTCTGTTTCAGACAAGATATACCGCATAATCGATGATAGTTTCATAACAGCTGGTGCTGTTTGTTCACTTTTTACAATGGCTAAACTATAAATATTATTGAGGGTATTAAAAAAGAAGTGCGGATTGATTTGAGACTTTAAAAAAGAGAGCTCGGTATTTAATTTTTCGTTTTCTGTTTCTTTTTTGTTTTGTTCGGAACTTAGCCATCGCTGTGTTACCGAAATGCAGGTTCCAAATGATAAAACCAATAAAAATAAAACGGTATTGTAGGGGTCTGCTAATCTTCTAGATCTCCTAGGTGTTCTGGTCATTTTTTTATCACCCTTAAACGATGGGTTGATAATATAATTGCCATTTTGTTCAATATATTCTGGCGTCGCAAATATGGTAGCAACTTGTTTGGGTGTAAACAGGTAAATGTTTAATGAAACCACCACCGATAAAATATACAACCACCATTTTCTGTTAATGAGTAATGCAGGTACTAAATATTGTGTATTGAGGTAGTAAAAAAATATGATAAATATGTAATTGATGATAATAGTAGCCATCATATGATCGCTCATATTAAACTCACGAAGTCTTGGAAAGAAAACAAGATATGGCACCGAAAACAAACAAATCCATGCCACTAGATGGGTGAGGAGGTTTAGTATTTTTTTATTCTCTTTCAAAATAGAATCAATTAAGTGGTATAAACATAATAAAACTAATAGCCCTGCTTTAAACAATTGGCACAACTGGGTGAAATAAATGGCTTAATCGGTAGAAAGCTACTTATGAAAAATGCGCTTTGATTTGCTCGATGGTTCCCGTTGTAGAAAATCCTGCTACAATGGGGTTGATCACTACACGGCCGCCTGCTTCCATTACTTCTTTGGCACCTACTATTTGATCCGTGGTGTAATCGCCTCCTTTAACAAGCACGTCTGGTAATATAGCGGTAATGAGTTCAAGTGGGGTTTGTTCGTTAAACACCACAACAGCGTCTACAACGGCTAAATTTCTTAATAAAATAGCACGGCTTTGCTCATTGTTAATGGGTCTTGCATCTCCTTTTAATTGTTTGACACTTGCATCACTATTAAGGCCTACAATTAAATAATCAGCCTCTTTTGCAGCTGCACTTAATGAAGCAATATGGCCTTCATGCAATATATCAAAGCATCCATTGGTAAAGGCAATTGTTTTGCCTTTGATACGCCAGGCAGCAACCTGTGTTAACAATCTTTCTAAAGTATATTCTTTTGTTTCAATGGCCTCAATTGCTTTCATGGGAAATCTTATTTTTATTATAAATAGGTAAGACAACTAAGCAGATGCTTCCAACAATAAGTACGATAATAAATTGTGCAAACCATTGCAAGGTTCCATTGGCAAATCCAATTTCAAAAGGCACACCCATTTTCTCAACAATTTTTGCAATAAAATACGCATAAGCACCAATACCGCCGGGTGTAACAATCATGCCAATACTGCCAAAGGCCAGTGCAGCAAGGGCTGCATTAAATCCAAGTCCAGCAGTTCCAACAGTGGCGCTAAGTCCTACCCAGGTTCCGCCAATATACAATGCCCAAATAAAAACACTGTAAAAAATAAATAAACCTTTTTGTTTAAGGTATCTTATGCTTGATACGCCTTCCCAGATACCACTCATTATTTTTTTCGCAGACATTACAAATGGAAGATGCCCATATTTACGACTCCAAATTTTTAGAAATACAAGGAGAAGCAAAACCGCACTTATAGCAATCCCAATTTTTTGCATCGAAAATTGCCCCGACTTGTTTTCAAAAAGTTGTCTAAACAATTCTACACCATAAGAGGCAATTAAATCGGATTGGGTAAATAAAGTGATGATAAAAACAATGGCTAGCGAAACTACGTCAACAGCTCTTTCTGCAACAATCGTTCCTACTAATTTTTCGGCGGGTACTTTTTCATATTTGGCGAGTAGGGTACATTTTAAAACTTCACCCAAACGCGGAATAGCAAGGTTGGCCAAATAGCCAATCATGACAGCAAAAAATGTATTAAGGATGCTAGGTTTGTAACCCATCGGTTCCATCAGGATCCGCCATCTTAATGCGCGAACGATATGACTGAGGGATAAAATCAAAAATACGGGCACCATGAGCCAGTATTTTGCTCCTTTTAAAGTATCTATAAACTCGTCCCATTTATTGGCAGGAATTTGTCGCAAACTCCACCATACCAAAAAAAGGCCTAGTCCAAAAAAGAAGGCATATTTAATAAAAGCGCTGATTTGCTTTTTCATGGTACTTTATATGGTAGAAACAAATGTAAGGCCTTCTACCATTTAATTGGATACAATTTTTCTTATATATATAATATTTACTTTTAATATATAAACGAATAACGAATAGCTAAATTCATCAATTTTTGTGTGCAAAGCATTGCGCTAGCTCGATTCCTTATAATTTTCGTACCTTTGCTCCCTTAAATTAGGCTCTAGGTTTAAAATTGGTGACTCATGTCTACAAAGAAAAGAATACTGTTTATTGCTACCGAGATGTCTCCTTATTTGGAGTTGACAGAGTTTGCAGAAATCATTAACAAATTAGCCATTAAAAGTAATGATAGTGGTTTAGAAGTTCGTTGTATCATGCCTCGTTTTGGAGTGATCAACGAAAGAAGACACCGTTTGCATGAAGTCGTTCGTTTATCAGGCATCAATGTTTCTGTAGACGAAGATGATTATCCATTACAAATTAAAGTGGCTTCACTTCCAAATGCCAGACTTCAAGTATACTTTTTAGAAAATGAAGATTTTTTTAAGCGCAAACAAGTGTTTCATGACGAATCAGATACTTGGTTTGACGATAACGCATTAAGAACGGTGTTCTTTTGTAAAGGCGCCTTAGAAACTGTCAAAAAATTTGGTTGGCCTCCCGATATTATTCATTGCAGCGGCTGGATGACCGGTCTTATTCCTGCATATATTAAAACTGCCTACAAAAAAGAGCCTGTTTTTGGTAATAGTAAAGTGATTTTTACGATTGGTCAAAATACTTTTGAAAACGAATTAGGGCCAGATTTTATGAAACAGGCACTGATCAATGCAAATGTGAAGGAAAAAGACTTAGATGCCTTTAAAGCATCCAACAACACTGCACTCTTTAAAGGGGGTGCCACTTTTGCCGATGCCATTTCATTTGGTTCCGATCAAATTGAAGAAAGCCTAACTGCCGAGTTTGCAAAAGTAAAAGGCAAAAAAGTAGTTCCATTTAAAGGATGGGATTCGGATTTAACAGAGTATTTAGAATTGTACAACGACCTTGCGGGCAAGTAATTAGACAAACATGCATTCAAAATTTACAGTACGTAATTTTATAGGTTTTTTTGGTTTGATGTTAATGGTTATCATGAGCTGTACCAAGGTTCCTTCTACCGAACTTGGTGCTGGTTTAATTCCTAACATAGATGGTGTTATTACCAAAGACACCATATTAGATGTAATCACCGATACTTACATGGACAACGACTCTGTAAGGGTGTACAAAAATGACAACCATGTTTTAGGAGCTATTACCAACGATCCTTTGTTTGGAAAAACTACGGCTTCCATGTATTTTGAGTTGGCACCTCCGTTTTTCCCATTTGCCATTCCGGGTGCAAAAGATAGTATTCGTGTAGATTCTGCCGTTTTAATTTTAAGCTACAAGTATGCATATGGTGACACTTCAAAACCATTAAAACTCACAGTTTCAGAAATAGATCCTGCAACACCACTAATTTCCAATTATAATTACGCGGCAAACTATCCAGCTGCTTATACATTTAGAACCAAAGGAACACTTGCCGATCCAGTAACGATTTCTATCTCACGTTTAAAGGATTCTGTGAATAACCGGTATGAGCGAGCTAGCCATCAAATAAGAATTAAATTAAGGTCCGATGTTGCTAGACGTTTTATAAATACCTACGATACTACAAATGCATACCGAACCGATTCTGCATTTAAATCTTTGTTTGCAGGTTTTGCTTTAACTGTTGATCAAGCAGCTCCTGCCAATGCACTCATTCATATCAATCTCGCAGACACCAATACAAAATTTGCACTCTATTATAATTCATCTTCTGCGGGTGCAACTGTAAGAGATACTGCTGTTTCTTATTTTAGATTTAATTCATTCTCTGGCGGCAGTGCTAATTTAATTGCTCGCAATAGAGTAGGAGCAGAAATAGCAAAATACACAGCTACAACCAATAAGTCGGATTCTATCGTATATGTGCAGTCGGGTCCAGGTGCATATGTACGCCTAAGAATTCCTGGCCTTAAAGGCTTAAGTAATAGAATTATTCATAAAGCGGAGCTCATTGCTGAGCAGGTGCCCGACGATGCCAATTTATTTACCACCGAGGCCTATATGACACCTCCAAGGTATTTATTATTAAGTGCGATAGATACTGCAGAAAACCGTAAGTACAATATTCCAAACGACTATATATTTTCACCCAACCAAGGGCCTAATAAGTCAAACTTTGGTGGATCCGTTTTATCTAAATCGGTACCGGGTTATTCAAAAATATCAGCCTATTCTTTTGATATTAGCAGGTATGTGCAAGGTATAGTAACCAGAAAAGATCCTGTGTATACCCTTCGTTTATCGGCGCCTACAAACGATTCGATTTTATACAAAGAGCCTTACCCTCAAGTTTCTGCAGTTCAGGTGTATTACCTTAGTCCTCAAGATGGAAATGATGTTGGGAATGGACGTATAAGACTAGGTGGCGGTACGCATACCCGTTTTAGAATGCGATTACGTATTATATTTTCTAGAATATAAGTATCTAATTACTACTTATATTTGTGTTTTATTATAAGCTATAAACAAAAATTCATGCCTTATTTATTTACTTCTGAGAGTGTTTCTGAAGGACATCCAGACAAAGTAGCGGATCAGATTTCTGACGCCTTAATCGACAACTTTTTAGCATTTGATCCACAATCAAAAGTGGCTTGCGAAACTTTAGTTACAACTGGTCAAGTAGTTCTTGCTGGTGAAGTAAAATCTAAAGCATATTTAGATGTACAAGATATTGCACGTGGTGTGATCAAGAAAATTGGCTACACTAAAAGTGAGTACATGTTTGAAGCAAATAGCTGTGGTATTTTATCAGCTATTCACGAACAATCTGCCGATATCAACCAAGGTGTTGATAGAAAAAAGAAAGAAGAGCAGGGTGCTGGTGATCAGGGTATGATGTTTGGTTATGCGACCAACGAAACCGATGATTACATGCCATTGGCACTTGACTTAGCGCATAAAATCTTAATTGAGCTTGCTGCATTAAGAAGAGAAAACAAGGCCATCAAATATTTACGCCCAGATGCTAAGTCTCAAGTAACACTTGAGTACAACGATAAAAACGAGCCTGTACGTATAGATGCAATTGTAGTATCTACACAACACGACGATTTTGATAAGGAAGGCAAGATGCTCGAGAAGATTAAAAAAGACATCATTGAAATTTTAATTCCTCGCGTAAAAGCAAAATACAAGAAGTACGCAAAGTTATTTAACAAGGATATCAAATACCATATTAACCCAACCGGTAAGTTTGTAATTGGTGGACCACACGGTGACACTGGTTTAACAGGTCGTAAAATTATCGTAGATACCTACGGTGGTAAAGGCGCACACGGTGGTGGTGCATTCTCTGGTAAAGATCCTAGTAAGGTAGACCGTTCTGCAGCATATGCTACACGTCATATCGCTAAAAACTTAGTAGCTGCTGGTGTAGCTTCTGAAGTTTTAGTACAAGTTTCTTACGCGATTGGTGTTGCTAAACCAACTTCAATTAACGTAAACACTTACGGTACTGCTAAAGTAAAATTAACCGATGGTCAAATTGGTAAAATGGTAGAATCAATTTTTGATATGCGCCCTTACTTTATTGAGCAGCGTTTAAAATTAAGAACGCCAATGTATAGTGAAACAGCTGCTTATGGTCATATGGGCCGTAAAAATGAGACTGTTACTAAAACATTCACCACTCCTGATGGTAAATCAAAAACCATGAAAGTGGAACTATTTACTTGGGAGAAATTAGATTATGTAGCAAAGGTTAAAAAAGCCTTTGGATTAAAATAAAATAAGTCTATCATAAAAAGCCCCTACTAATTTTAGTGGGGGCTTTTTATTTAGTAATATATTTGACAAGCCTACGAATATCATGCATCAAAAAAATCCTTGGACCATAAAAAGTAGTAAAGCCATTTACCAAAATCCGTGGATTGATGTTACTGAATTTGAAGTGCTTAATCCGGCTGGCAATCCTGGCATTTATGGCATGGTTCATTTTAAAAATATTGCGGTAGGTGTCGTGCCCATCACGCCAGATATGCATACCTATTTGGTTGGGCAGTACCGCTTTACACTTGATGCATACAGTTGGGAAATTCCGGAGGGTGGATGTCCGGAAGGTACGGATCCTCTACAAACTGCTATTAGGGAGTTAAAAGAAGAAACAGGACTTGTGGCTGCAAAGTATAAGGAGTTGATGCGCATTCATTTATCCAATTCTGTTTCTGATGAATTAGCTGTTATTTATTTGGCAACCGAATTAACACAGCAGGATGCAGAGCCTGAAGAAACAGAAGCTTTACAAATTAAAAAAGTATCTTTATCGGACGCTTTTGGTATGGTAGCGGATGGAACCATTACTGATGCTATGAGCGTGGCTGCACTTACTAAAATTGAGTTATTACAAGTGCAGGGCCTTCTTATCTAATTTATTTTTACATGGCAATCAAACAATCGGCATTAATTATTGGACGTCAACCACTCGTAGAAGCATTACAGTCGGGACGGTCTATCGATAAAATTTTATTTCAAAAAAATATTGCTGGCGAAGCCATTTTGCAAATCAGACAATTGGCACGTGAATACAATGTGCCCATTCAACTGGTACCTCCCGAAAAATTAAATGGACTAACAAAGGCCAATCATCAGGGTGTGGTTGCATTTGCAGGGCTGGTGCAGTATTTAGATTTACAACAAGTAATAGATTATGTGGTAGAAAAAGGAGAGGCGCCACTTTTTGTTATGCTTGATGGTATTACCGATGTACGAAACATTGGCGCTATTGCAAGAAGTGCACTCTGTTGTGGTGCACAGGCACTTATTATTCCGGACAAGGGCGTAGGTGCG